>Ga0210390_10003575_pt1 | contig 13304 bp, 11 predicted proteins | sample IncBWH11OmetaG_FD_161050 | JGI IMG/M metagenome (GOLD analysis project Ga0210390, IMG submission 161050) | Forest soil microbial communities from Barre Woods Harvard Forest LTER site, Petersham, Massachusetts, United States - Inc-BW-H-11-O ...
CTTGCGCCCGGCTAGGCTGCGCATCCGATCGTCGGCATCAGACCGGAGGTGTTGGTTCCGGCGGCGGTGGCGGGTCGTCGGGTAACGGGATGAATTCATGATCATCGTCAGGCGGCAATGCCATCCGTCCGGATTTCCAGTCGGCCTTTGCCTGTTCGATCCGCTCTCTACGCGAGGACACCAGGTTCCACCATATGTGGCGCGGGCCGATACTGGCGCCGCCGAGCAGCATCACGCGCGCCGGCGCGTCCTCGGCGGCAATTACTGGTTCGCCGCCATCCGCAAAGACCAGCATGCGCCCGGCTTCGTATCTCACGCCCTCGTGCGTAACACTGCCGGACACCACATATGCGGCGCGCTCGGCGTGGTCGGTCGGCATCGCGATTCTGGCACCGGCACCGAGTTCGGCATGCAGATAGAACAGCGGCGAAAAGGCTTTCACAGCGTTGTTCAGGCCGTAGGCGAAGCCGGCGATCAGGCGTGCCCAGACGCCGTGGTCCGACAGTTCTGGGAGCGCATCGGCGGCGTGGTGCGCGAAGGCCGGCGCAACCTCTTCGTCCTCACGTGGCAGCGCCACCCATGCCTGCATCCCGTGCATCAGACCGCCGCTCGATCGCAGCGGTGGGTCGGTGCGCTCTGAATGCACGATGCCGGAGCCAGCGGTCATCCAGTTAACCTCGCCAGGGCGGATCTTTTGGCTGACGCCGAGACTGTCGCGGTGATGGATCTCACCGTCGAACAGATAGGTGACCGTGGACAGGCCGATATGGGGGTGCGGTCGGACGTCGATCCCTTCACCAGAGCGAAAGTCGGCCGGCCCCATGTGATCCAGAAAAATGAATGGCCCAACCATCCGTCGGCGCGCAAACGGCAGAACGCGGCCGACTTCCAATCCGCCGCCCAGGTCCTTGCGCGTGCCTTCGATGACCAGATCGAGCATGTCCGCCTCCTTGCACCACAAGAAGAACCCACCGCGACGCAGTGGGCTCTCTGCACCTAGTCCGCGTCAACCACGACGACTTCTGCGTCTTCGATCCCGACGATCTCGACCTTCGCAACGTCCGTTATCGCCGCACCGTCGCGCGCCTCGATGCGCACCCCGCCAACCTCGACGGCACCGGTAGCAGGCACAAGGTAGGCGTGCCGCGTGGGATCGAGTTCGATCGTCACGCGCTGTCCAGCCTTGACAGTGGCTCCCATCACCCGCGCATCGGCGCGGATCGGGAGTGCCTCCGTGTCGGACGCGAACCCGCTGGCCAACGTGACGAACCGACCGGAACGGTCAGTCTTGGGGAACGGCTTGGCACCCCATGCCGGCTTCGCGCCTCTTTCGTTCGGCTCGATCCAGATTTGGAATATCCGCGTTGCCGTGTCTTCGAGATTATACTCGGCATGGCGCACGCCCGAACCCGCCGACATGACCTGGACATCGCCTGCCTCCGTGCGGCCCTCGTTGCCCATGGAATCCTTATGGGTGATCGCGCCCTCGCGGACGTAGGTAATGATCTCCATGTCGGCGTGCGGATGCGGAGGGAAGCCGGACTTCGCGGCAATCTCGTCGTCGTTCCAGACGCGCAGATTGCCCCAGCCCATTCTTTGGGGATCGTAGTAGCTCGCGAACGAAAAATGATGCTTCGCCTTGAGCCAGCCGTGATCGGCACCGCCCAGTTCGGCGAATTTCCTGCGTTCAATCATCGGAGTTACTCCTTCGCGGCATGCGAGGCGTGGTCCTCGATCACCGCCGCAAATGGTGATCGGCGATGGCCATGCAAACAGAAAGGATGGAAACTCATCGTTGCGAATTTTGGGGGTAACGCCATGTCCCTGCCTGACCTGGAAGCCTGGGCGATCTTTGCCAAGGTTGCCGAAACCGGCTCCTTCGCCGCGGCCGCCGCGGATCTCGGCCTGTCTGGACCGACGGTGTCGAAGGCAATACAGCGGTTGGAGACTCGGCTGGGTGAACGACTGATCCATCGCACATCGCGCCGCTTTGCGCTGACAGAGGCTGGACGCGTCCTGGCGGTGCGCGCGGCCCGCATCCTGGCTGAGGGCGAGGCAGTAGAGGCCGAAGCCCACGCTGCGTCTGCAGTTCCACACGGCCGGGTGCGCTTGGCCGCACCGATGTCGTTTGGCGTGCGCCATGTGGCACCGACGCTGCCAGACTTTCTGTCGGCCTATCCCGAGGTCGTCGTAGAGCTGCAACTCGATGACCGGATGGTGGATCTGGTTGCCGGCGGTATCGATGTCGCATTGCGCATCGCCGATCTGCCCGATTCCAGCTTGGTTGCGCGTCGGCTGTGTCCAGTGCGGCGCTGGGTGGTCGGTTCGCCTGACTACTTCGCGCGGCACGGCACACCCCTTCGACCGCGGGATCTGCGGGAGCACGCGTGCCTGGGCTATGCCTATCTCGCAAGCGGCGAGACTTGGCGCTTTACCGATCCTGAAGGCGCGGAAGAAGCCGTGGCGGTGAAGGGCCCACTCTGCGCCACCAACGCCGAAGCGCTCGGCTCTGCGCTCGAAGCCGGGCTGGGAATAGCACTGCAGCCGGATTTTCTGGTCTGGGACGCGGTCCAGGAGGGAGGACTGGTAGCCGTACTCGATAACTGGGCAGCACCGAAGCTCGCGCTGCACCTGGTTACACCGGCCGGCGGTCCGCGCCCTATCCGGGTCGCTGTGTTGCTGGAGTTTCTGACGCGGCGCTTCACGTCAGGCGTAGCGCCATGGACCATTGTCACGCCGACTTTGAAGCGTGCGTGACGTTATTGCACTCCTCTCGCACCAGCGCGTTGGAGCAGCCGAATTGACGATTAATTCTGCCAATCGCGGACACTACCGGCGAGGAACTCGCGCAAGGCTGCGTCTCGCATCCTCTGCGCCCATGCCGGTTGTTCCATGCCGCTTGGCGGTCGCTCGAATGCAGACGTTCGGCCAAGTGCGGAGGTAACTGCTCGGATGCCTGCTGTGTGTGGCTGACAGTTGTTCCCGATTTGCGTGGCCGTTGACGCCAGGCGTCCGGACGGATCCGCCCAACATAGGGCGCAGCAGTCCCGTATTCCCGTCTTCATTCTGGACATCGTTGTCAGCGTTCTGCATCCTACAGTTTGAGGAGGCGATGAGGTGGAGAGCGGCAATGGACGTCGCAAACTGGCTGCGACAGTTGGGTCTAGAACGCTACGAAGCGTCATTCCGCGAAAATGACGTTGGTATTGCGGTTCTTCCCAGTCTGACGGCGGAAGATCTGAAGGAGATCGGCGTCGCCTCGGTCGGCCATCGCCGTCAACTCCTCGCAGCCATCGCGACATTGCGCGATAACGGGAATGCTCGCGGACCAACGATCAGCCCCGTCGACGATGTACCTCATAGATCCCCTCAACGTGCCGGCGAGCGCCGCCAGGTCAGCGTGATGTTCTGCGACATGATGAATTTCACCCAACTGTCGTCCCGCCTGGACCCCGAGGATCTAAGCGAGCTGATCCGCAGTTACCAATCCTGCGTGGCCACGGTGATCTCTCAGTTCAACGGGTTCATAGCCCGTTATGTCGGTGACGGCGTGCTGATCTACTTCGGATGGCCGCAAGCCAGCGAGACGGATGCCGAGAGGGCCGTCCGTGCGGCGCTTGCAGTAATTGCGGAGATCGGTTCGGCCACAGCGCTCAGCGGACGCGTGCAGGTCCGTATTGGGATAGCGACAGGTTTGGTGGTTGTAGGAGAGCCGATCGGAACGGGCGAGGCACGACAGCAGACAGCGATCGGCGAAACCCCCAATCTCGCTGCCCGTCTGCAGGCCCTGGCCGGGTCGGACACGATCGTCATCTCCGAGAGCACACGCCGGCTGCTCGGAGATCTGTTCGAGTATCGCGATCTCGGCGCCATTGCATTGAAGGGCATCCCTGAACCTGCGCAGGCGTGGCAGGTGCTGCGCTCGAATGTTTTTGAAAGCCGCTTCGCAGCATTGCACGGACCGGTGCTCGGCCCATTGATTGGCCGCGACGAGGAGATCGAGCTGCTGCTGCGCCGCTGGGCGCGCGCCAGGGCCGGCGACGGCCAGGTCGTGCTGCTCTCCGGTGAGGCTGGGGTCGGCAAGTCGCGCATCGCCGCAGCATTGGAGGAGCGCCTCCAAGTCGAGCCGCATCTCCGGTTGCGCTATTTCTGCTCGCCCTATCATCAAGATAGCGCGCTGTTCCCGTTTATCGACCAGCTCGGCCGCGCCGCAGGTTTTGTGCGCGACGACTCGGCTGCGGCCAAGCTGGAGAAGCTCGAAGCGCAGCTGGCGCGTGCCGCCGCACCGGGCGAAGATGTAGCATTCTTTGCCGACCTGCTGTCATTGCCGGCTTCGGAGCGCTACCCGCTGCCGAGCCTCAGTCTGCGGCGGAAGAAGGAAAGGACCCTTGATGCGCTGATCCGGCAGCTAGAAGGTCTGGCGCACCGGCAGCCGGTGGTCACCGTCTTTGAGGACGCGCATTGGGCGGACCCAACCTCGCGCGAGCTGCTTGACCTCGCCGTCGAGCGGGTCGGTAGTCTCCCGGTCTTGTTGATCGTGACATTCCGCCCCGAGTTTCAACCACCTTGGACAGGCCAGCCCCAGGTGACGATGCTGGCGCTCAATCGTTTGAATCGTCGCGACAGGACCGCTCTCGTCGCGCAGACCGCTGGCGGCAAGGCATTGCCCGATGAGGTTGTCCGCGAGATTACCGATCGCACCGAGGGCGTACCGCTGTTCATCGAGGAATTGACCAAGAGCGTCTTGGAGAGCGGGCTGCTGCGCGAGGAAGGGGATCGCTACGTACTCGACGGCGCGCTGCCGCCATTCGCAATCCCAACCACACTGCACGACTCGCTGATGGCGCGGCTCGACCGCTTGGCCTCGGTGCGGCATGTTGCACAGATCGGTGCGGCGATCGGACGCGAGTTCTCATACGAATTGTTGCGTGCGGTATCCCGCCCTTGCCGAGGACGAGCTGCAAGCCGCTCTGGCTCGCCTCGTCGCGTCCGAGCTGGTCTTCCAGCGGGGCACGCCGCCTGACGCTGCCTACAGCTTCAAGCACGCGCTGGTTCAGGATGCGGCCCACGGCAGCCTGCTGCGCAGTGCCCGGCAACAATTGCACGCGCAAATCGCCGAAGCACTTGAAGCCGATTTCCACGAGCTGGTGGACAGTCGACCCGAGCTCCTCGCGCAGCATTACGCCGAGGCCGGGCTCGTCGAAAAGTCAGTCGCCTGCTGGCGCAATGCCGGTCATAGGTCTGCCGCCCGCTCCGCAATGGCGGAAGCGGCGGCGCAATTTCAAAAAGGGCTGGACCAGCTGGCGGTGTTGCAGGGTGGCCCGGAGCGCCAGCGCCAGGAGCTCGAATTTTTGAGTGCCCTAGGCGCGGTATTGGTCGCGGCCAAAGGCCAGGCCGCACCGGAAACGGGTCGCGCCTATGTCCGCGCCCGGGAGCTGTGGGAGCAGCTGGGTTCCCCCTCGGAGTTCCTTCGGGTTCCCTATGGGCTCTCTCTCTATCACGTTATCCGAGGCGAATTCGATTCGGCGCAGCGCTTGGCTGAAGATTTGCTGAATCTGAGCCGTCACCGCAATGACTCTGGTGGGCTCGTTCTAGGTCACTACGCCTGCGGCCGAACCCTGATGTTTGCTGGGAGACTTGTGTCATCCCGATCGCATCTGGAACGGACGCTTTCGCTTTATGATCCGATCGGCCATAGCTCATTTGCTCATCAGGCCGGGATCCACCCTCTGGTGGCATCACAAGCTAGTTTGGGGATCCTCCTATTTTGTCTCGGCTTTCCCGACCAGGCACTGGCACGGAGCAACGCAGCAATCGCGGAGGCTCGAAGGCTGCCTCATCTGCCATCTTTGGCTGCTAGCCTTGGACACAGCGCCCGGCTGCTTCTGCTAGTTGGAGATGCCGTAACCCTGGATGAGCGGGCGGGCGAGCTGATTTCGGTGGGTACCGAACAGAGTTTCCCTCAGATGCGTGCAAATGGTGTGACCTTTCGCGGCTGGGCCAAAGTCAAGAATGGCGATGTGGCAGAGGGAATCTCTCTCCTGCGCAGCGGTTCGACGGCTTACCGCGCCACCGGGGCCGAGACGTGGATGCCTCATGATACCGCCGTCTTGGCCAGGGCGTACGAGGTCGCAGGGCATATTGAGGAGGCCGTGACCCTGCTCGACGATGTTTTACAGACTGTGGAGAAGAAAGGGGGGCGCTGGCTGGCGGCTGAGCTGAACCGACACAAAGGCCAGCTGCTGCTGCGGCAGGGGCATTCCGAGGCCGCCGAGGAACTGTATCGCAAAGCCCTGAGCATCGCCACGGAGCAGGAGGCGAAGCTCTGGGAGCTGCGCGCCGCCGCGAGCCTCGCCCGGCTCCGCCACGACCAGGGCCGCGACAAGGAAGCGCGCGACATTCTCGCGCCGGTCTATGGCTGGTTCACCGAGGGCTTCGACACGCCCGACCTGAAGGAGGCAACAGCGCTGCTCCATACATGTGGTGCGTAGCGGCCGGCTGTTTCGTGGCTGAGGCGCCTTGGTCCTGAGCCTGATCTAGCAATGGTCGCTTCAGATCGGGGACTGCCATCTGGGAGTGTGCTGCTGAACGTCCGAGAAGGGTCGACGGTTCCCGTTTGCAATCCTATGACCGTTGTCGGCCAGCACCTGTCTTTCGATCGCCTGGCCCGAGAGTCGAACGGCTTCCGCCCACAGCGACCATTCCGCACTTCAGCGCGGCCACGGCTCAGGTCTTTCCACCTTCCCCGTCTTTCGCGATGTTGCTCAGCTGGAAGGGGGGACCAACAGTGACGACGACAACCCACAGCCTGTCGGTGGCGGTTGATGTTCTTCCTCATCGGGCCGGTTACATTCGTTATGTCGCTCGATCGCACCGCGATCGTGGTGGCAGCGCCGACCATCCAACATGAGTTGGCTTCACGCTGGTGCAGATGTCCTGGATCATCACCAGATTCTCTTGGACCTGTCCTACTCGCCGCAGATTCTGCCAACAACGCGAAGATGCCAACTCTTGCCTCAGCAAGCTAACGAGGATGTTTCCTCTGCCAACAACGTTTCCGTACTTGTCGGGAGTCAAGTTGTCGTGCGCGTCATATGAGCCGAGCCGAACGAAATACCTGTCAACCAAGACCTGCTTTGAGCCATCGATCTGAATTTCGCCGAGCCTGTTTCCGTACTTGTCCCGCAGAACGTCAACGCCATTCATAGCCGTTACACTCCCATTGCCCGGCAGGACCAGCTCGTTGATCGAATACTGGTCACGCCGGCACCATCTGCCAGTCAGAGTCTGGTGACGTCGCCGGTCATCGAGGCCTTGATCCTAGACACCGATGCTGGGGAAATCCCTGCCATTTTGGCGACCTGTCGCACGCCCTTGCCTGACGCTAGGAACTGCTTGGCCTTCTCAACCCGGCCACAGCGACCGGACCGGACTTCACACCTCGAGCGCCTGCCAGACGGCGAGACCGGCATCCGCAAGACCTGGATCCGCTTTCCGGATTCGATGCGCTCGATAACGAGCCCACACGGTGCCAACGAGAGGCCACGGCTCATGACGGCGATTCTCCTTCGAGATGCCGCTGTCGCGTTGGCTTGGAGTGACAAGGCCTTCCAACGAAATCAGACCATTCCGGTTGTTGCTAAAACGAGGAATTGCAGCTTGGAATGAGAAAACCCCACGTCGTGCTGCGTTGAACTGAGATTTTCCCCTGCACGTTGCTGCAACGTTGGCACAGGCTGAAGTGCCGCGCGACGGCGAAGAAAACTCCGCCTGGAAGGAGACTTTGGTCGCCCCGAATTCTCATTTATTTCCGGGCCGGCATTTCTCATTTCAAAAGGCAGTACCGGTCCGAACCGTCGCTATTCTCCCGTTGAACGCGATCAAATTACAGTAAGTGCCCCTTTCGCAGCCCCGCGGCAGGGGTATCCAAAGGCTGGCGAGTTCAACGGGCTTGGGATAGCGCCTGTCAAGCTGCCACTTGGATGGCTCGGAGCCAACGGCGTCTACCTCGATCGCCTTCAGGAACCGTTGGCGCTCCTCTGGCTTTGACGCGAACCTTCACCCACAGTGCAAGCATGCGAACCTCCCCTCTGAGCACCTGGCGCGCGCCTCATCGGGCGATTGCCGGCAGCGACATGACCGTTATCGAGCTCGCGCTTACGCGAGATGTGAAGCGAGCCTGACGCGACTTTGTAGCACGAGCAAGGTCGTTCTCGCTCCATCTATCCGTGTCGGCCGCACGCGATCCACCGGTGCCGTCGGCCCGAGGTCGGATGTAGCATTCGTATAGGCCTCGTCATGTTGACCAGCCTAGCCTGCGTGTCCAATCGCGAGGCGGGCGGGCGACGTGACGCCGCCTCTTTGAGGCCCTAGCAACAAGCCCGTTGCCACGCCGTCGCGACAGGGGCTGCGTGCTGCCACGATGCTCTTCGTCGCCGTCACCGCGGCGCGAACCGGTCATGGTCGGATAGCAAATGCCGTCGATCCTTACGGCCCACCGTCCGGTCGACACGCGAGAACCGCTGTTGTCTTGCCAATGCCGCCTGACCTTCACCACTTGCGCTCTCCTGCTTGCCGTGCGGTCTCAATGGGCGGCAGATCGGCGCCAACCGGGTTCGGCCATAACGCCCGTTTTACTACGGTATAGGAATGAGATAGTATGCCAACGCAGCGGCACTGCGTGGCCCACGTGCTCACCGGCGGCACACGGCTCTGGCTCAAGAATTGAGCGCATGTGCGATCTCGCGACGCAAATGCTGTCCAGGCAAAGCCGAGGCATTTCGAGGGGTTGCGCCTGCGCCCCGGTTTGATCAACTATCCTGGCTGTTGCCTCCTTACGAGGAACTATGACCTCGAAACTCGCCATCACAGGTTTGACCCTCGCATTGTTGGCACTGCCGCCTGTCGCGCAGGCGCAGTGGGATCTCATAACTCCCGAGGAGGATGCGCGCGACCGCGCCGCTCCCCGTCTGCCGGACCCAAGCGATCTGCCTGCACCTCCTGTGATTGAATTGGTACGCCCTGCTGATATCTCCAAGCCAGTTCAGAATCCAATAGCAATCGAACTTCGATTTGCGTCCGGTTCCGGCCCGGCTATTGACATGTCGTCTTTCAGAGCGACGTACGGTTGGCTTGGGATCAATATCACCAGTCGGTTGCTGGAACACGCCACCAAGCTGCCGGATAGTCTCGTGGCTGAAAATGTAGACCTGCCGGTAGGTGATCACAGGGTGACGATTTCGATCGCCAACACGTCAGGCAAGACGGCGTCACGGACATTCCGGTTCTCGGTCGCCCGGTAGGGTCCTGGCGGCCGCGCATATCACTGTTTCTCGCACCACCTCTAACACTGGCGAGCGGGTGCTGGCTGAGCCGACGGCCGCAGCGGCTGTGGGCAGCAGCTCTACGAACGAAGGGGGCCGATAGCGATTGCGTCGGCGAGTTGAGTTAGCACCCCCTGCATCAAATTGACGACGTCTTGATCGGTTGCCACGGGCCCTCTGGCGACGAAGCGAGCGCGCTGCCGGCGCGTGGGCCGAGCCGGATCGCGGGGCACGACCGTCCAGTCAGCCTCCAATGTCGCCACACCGGCGCTGGTGATATCCAGCGTGCTGATCGTGACAGAAATCCTGGCATCCGGCGTCTCGATCTGTGCCTGGTCGGTGACCAACGCGCCCAGATGACGTGCGGCCAGAAGGCCGGTCAAATAGCGGGTAACACCGAGCGAGAGGCGCGTGGCCCAGCGTCCATGCGCGCTGCGCTGAAGCGTGCTCCCGTCCCGAACCAGGATATCCTGTGTATCTAGATAATCGGGAACCGACACTCGCCTGATCTCGATCACTATCGACCGTCGAGCCAGCGGCGCGGCCTGTGAAGGCAGGTCGGATGGCTCCAGCGTGTAAAGGGACAGCGGCGGGGAAGCACACGACGCGGTGAGCAATGCGAGTGCGACGAGCAGGGTCCCAGCGGCACCTCGATGCTTCCTCAGCAGTACGTGGCTCACGGACGGCGCCCTGTCAGGAGCAGTTGCGGATTACGCTCGACGTCGTTGGAAAAGCCTCGCAACGCCGCCGCAGCTGCAGCAAGATCGCGCAGCGTCGAATCGAGGTTGGCACGGGACTCTCCTCGGCTCGACGTCAGGCTCTTCAAGTCGTTCAGCATGTCATGGGCCTGCTGGACGGTCTGGTTGAAGGACGTCAGCAGCGCGTGGAGATCCGCACCACGCTGGCTCATCTGTTGATCGCCTGTGGCGACCAATTGCGTGACGTGGGTCAGAGTGTCGTCCAGCCGGCCATGCAGATCGGTGATCGCGTCGGCGGCAATATCGACTGCGCGAGTCGATCGTTCCGACGTTGTCTGTAGGCTGGCGATCAGCGTCGGCAGGTCGTGAGCCAACCTCTCGGACAGCTCGTGCATGCTCTGTAGTGCACCTTTGGCGTTGCCGACCAACTCGGCCAGAGGGAGCTGGCTGAGCTCTTCCTGGACTCGCTGCACCGTCGACAGCCGAGTCGGAATTTCCGGCAGGCCGGTGATGTTCGGGTGCAGGACTGGGGAAGATGACGGGTCGAAGTCGAGGTCGATCTGTGACTGGCCCGTCACGAAACTCTGCGCGATCAACTGTGCCCTCAGGCCGCGCGTCACGAGGGCCGGCAGCTCGAGCGTCTTACGAGCGGCACTGTCGTCTCCCACAACACGAACGCGCTCAGGCTCGAGCTGGAGTGTCACGGGGATATAGGCAGCCTGTGTCTGCGGATCGAATTGTAGCAAGATGCCTTCCACGGCGCCGACCCGTACCCCGCGAAACGTCACAGGAGCGCCAACGGACAGGCCGCTGACCGAACCCTGGAAGATAACCGCCGCCCGTACGGTCGGGTTGAACAGACGGAAATTGCCGAACAGGATGACGGCCCCCAGCGCCAGGATGAACCCGCCGAACACGAAAGCACCGATGGCCGTCTGCCTGTCCAGTATCATCGCATTCACCCTTTGTCGGCAACGGCGGTGTCGGCCTGCTCGCGCCGCATAAACGCCCGTACTTGCGGGTCGCTGCAGGTTTCTCGAAGCACAGATGGCGAGCCGTGCGCGATCACCGTTTTGGTCTGCGCATCGAGGAACACCCCGTCGTCGGCGATTGCAAACAGACTCGGTAGTTCGTGACTGACCATGACTATGGTGGCTCCGAGACCATCGCGTAAGTTGACGATGAGATCGTCGAGTCGGCTCGATGTAATCGGGTCGAGCCCCGCGGACGGCTCATCGAAGAAAAGGATGTCGGGATCGAGAGCTAGCGCCCGGGCAAGGCCAGCGCGCTTTCGCATGCCGCCGCTGAGTTCGGACGGAAGCAGGTCAACGGCATGCTCCATGCCCACGAGGCCAAGCTTGAGCATCGTCAGACGACGAATGGTGCTTTCATCCAGACTGGTGAACATCTGCATCGGCAGGGCGACGTTCAGGCCAACTGTCATCGCGCTCCAGAGCGCCGCGTTCTGGAACAGCACCCCGAAGCGCCGCCGACCGATCTCGGTCCTCAGCAATTCGCCGCCCGCCCAGTAATCCTCGCCCTCGACAAAGAAATGGCCGACGCGCGGTCGCAGAAGACCGATCATGGATTTGAGCACGGTGCTCTTGCCACAGCCGCTGCCCCCCATGACCGCGAAAATGCTGCCTCGCCGTACGTCGAATGACAGGTTCTGCTGAATAATTTTCGGCCCAAACGAAAGGGTCACGCCGCGCATGGACAATAACGGGATCTCATCCAGTGGCGTGCGGCGCGGATCGCTCATTCGTCAAATCCCTATCACATCCGCAGCCACAGCGAACATCGCGTCCATCGTGATCACGCCGACAATGCCGGCCACCACGGCCCGGGTGGCGGCCACGCCGACATCCGCAGCGCTACGTCCTGCCGTAAGGCCAATCCGGCAGCTTATCAGCCCGATCATGACCGCAAAGGCGATCGTCTTGATGAAGCCAAAAATGAATTGATCGATCGGCACTGCGTCGAGCGTTTGATGCAGGTAGCCTAGGGATGTGATGTTGAGCATCGAGATGGAGACCACAAAACCGCCGAACATGCCGACCAGGCATCCGTAAAGGTAAAGCAGCGGCATAGCGAAGACGAGGGCAAGGACCGATGGTAGAATGAGATAATCAGAAAGCGGAATGCCCACGACCTCGAGGGCATCGAGCTCCTCGTTGCCACGCATGGTCGCGATCCGCGCGGCGTAGGCGCCACCGGTGCGGCCAGCCATGACGATGGCAGTCATCACGGCGGCCATTTCGCGCACGACTGCAAGTCCGACCAGATTCGCAACGAAGATATCGGCGGCGAATCGGCGGAGCTGCACAGCGCCCACGAAGGCAAGTATGGCACCGATCAGGAAATTGACGACGCTCACAATGACCAGGGCGGACGGTCCGGCAGCGCGCGTATTCGCGATCAGATCAACGGCGCGTATCAGCGCCTTCGCGACGATGGCGCGCAGACCACCTTTGGCGGTCCCTGCCAGTAACTGGCTGACCGCACCGAGTTCGGAGAATACGCCGATCGTCTTGCCGCCCAGCCAGTTGAATGGCTGGAAGCCACGCCGCAGCAGTTTCTGTGGTTCGGAAAGCTGGTCGGGCAGCAGGTCCAACAGTTTGCGGGCGGCATCCGGTAAAGCACTGTCATCCACGGCGAGGTCCGCGTTCGCCGCGGCGCGCTTGACATCCCAGAGGAAAACAACAAACCCAGTATCCCACTTGCCCAGACTGACTGTGTCAAAGACAAGCAAGTCGCCGGCGCGACCGACGCGCAGATCACTCGTGGAGAATTCGGGAATACGTCCTGATTGCGCTATCCAGTCACCGCCAACTGCAAGTACACTGCGGCCCACGCTTCGGCGAAGCTGCCAATTCGGCGAGTGGTCTTTGGTTGCCGAGTGCGTCAACTCATTTGCCTCGAAGATTGATGCCGTTGCCTGCGCTGCCGCGACTTCGGGAACTATGCATTCCATCGCCGGTAGACGCCATGGCGTGTGCAGCCGTGCACAAACTCGGGCGGAAAGTGCTCGCTTACAGGCGAGCCCGGTCCGGTTACCGCTGCCTCAGAGCGGTGCGGCTCGACCTTGGCAGCCGAGTTACCTTCCTTTCACTGGGATAAGCAAAACCAGCCATGTACCGAAATGGCTGCGCATCCGGCGGGGGTGCCGGTGCCACCCTGGCACGGGTCCGTGAGTTGGGACGCAGTACTGCCCCCCTTCGCGTATAGGGGTCTGACCAGCACATTTGCCTATCCTCTGAAACCCCCATGCAAATCGACCCCT
>Ga0210390_10003578_pt1 | contig 13301 bp, 10 predicted proteins | sample IncBWH11OmetaG_FD_161050 | JGI IMG/M metagenome (GOLD analysis project Ga0210390, IMG submission 161050) | Forest soil microbial communities from Barre Woods Harvard Forest LTER site, Petersham, Massachusetts, United States - Inc-BW-H-11-O ...
CTTCTGCAATATGTCTCGAACGGTGGCACGCTCGTCGTGCAATACAACCGGGACTTTGCGTGGAACAGAGCGCAATATGCTCCCTATCCAGCGAAAATCCAGAACGGGCAGGGCGGCCAGCTGCCGCGCATCACCGACGAGAATTCTCCCGTCAAATTTCTGAAGCCGGACGATCCACTACTGAACCGCCCGAACAAAATCACGCAGGAAGATTTCAAAGGCTGGGTGCAGGAGCGTGGCCTTTATTACTGGACGCAATTCGACGCAAAATACACGCCGCTACTGGCCATGAACGATCCTGGCGAGCCGGATCTCAACGGCGCAATCGTCTACACACACTACGGCAAGGGGATATACATCTACACAGGCATCGCTTTCTTTCGCCAAATTCCCGAAGGCGTTCCTGGTGCGTACCGGCTTTTCGTAAATTTGCTTAGCGCTACCGAAACAAACTGAGCCAAAACGCGACTTCGGCGTCATCTGCGTTGTGGCAAGGTCAAGTTACCGCAAGTAAATCAACTGGACACATCGCCGCTGGGCACAAATCCGCGTGCTATTCTCTTTTACCGGGGGTCGAAGACGCATGAAGAATTATTTTCCCAAGTATCGGGCAGGTTGGAGGACGCAGACGGCCGTGTCAGTCTTACTGGGAGCGGCACTTTTGCTGGCCTTCGCCTCACCGGCGGCGGCGCAGAAGAAAAAGAAAAACGACGCGCCGGCCGCCGACAGCACGGCCGCGCTGCCCATAGGCGACGAGCAACAGATCGACTACACGATTTCGGAAATGTTGGGCGCGTGGCAACTCGGGGACATTGACAAGCTGCGCAAGGACTACGCCGACGACGTCTCCATCGTCAACGGCATCTGGGCGCCGCCGGTTTTCACCTGGACGAATTATCTTGCGGTCTATGAAGAGCAACACAATCGGATGCAGCAGGTGCGCATGGACAGGTCAAATACTTACATTAAGTACAGCGGCAACTTCGCGTGGGCCTGCTATCAGTGGGATTTTTCCGCGGTCGTGGACGGCCAGCCCACGGCAGCCCGCGGGCAGACCACCCTGATCCTGGAGAAAAGGAATAATCGCTGGGTGATCGTGCACAACCACACGTCGCTTGCGCCAACGGCTCAACCCATCGCACCCGCAAACACGCCGCAAGTGGCACAACCCAAACCAAACGGTCCGGGAGCGAACTAGAGGCCAGGCACTAGCGGCGCGTGACTAAAAGTTCTTCAAGCCGTTGTAGAGCCACAGACCGGCAAGAACCAGAAGCAGTGCTCCCGAAGCGATGCCGCTGGTCATGAGAGGCCGGGAGAGCGTGTTGATCTTCTCAATGATCTCCCTTTGTTCTCGCGCCATGTGTTCTTGAGCAGCGTCGAGAAAAATCTGATCATCTTCATGGCTGGCGAGAACGCTCCGCCGGATTAACAACAGCATGAAGATGGCGGTGACAATCCCCCAGGCAATCAAGACGTAAAGGATAGGTCCGGTAATGGGTTCCATGGTGACCTCCCACTGAAGGCAGCGCGGTCTTTTATAGCGAGGACTAGGCAGGTGTGAGACCGCGTTCTAACTGGGGAGTATAGCACTAACTATTTGAATTTCAAGTACTTGCCATAAGACAAATGGATGCTCGCCGGGCCTTGTCGGGCGTTTGTTATCGCACTGCCAAAACTCTCGTAGGGCGGGTGCAAGCCCTGTGTTTTTTGTGGTTTACGCGGGTCACCCGCGAAGCGTCACCGAGAGGGTTAGGACTTTCCCCTGGAGGAGTATTTTAGGAATGCAGCCGAAGGGCCGCCGCCCTTTCGTTGACAAAGCGGGAGTCGGCGGGCACAATGAAAAAGCCTCGTTGGAACTGCAATCCCGGCTCGCCCGGGGTTTCACGCACAGCACTCGTGCCCGAGTGGCGGAACTGGCAGACGCGCTAGCTTCAGGAGCTAGTGATCGCAAGGTCGTGGAGGTTCGAGTCCTCTCTCGGGCACCAATAGAATTCATCATTCCTCTGGCGAAGCTTGCCGGGCCTTGATAGAGCAAGACGCAAGTCGCTCAAATGTCCTGTTTTCCTGTTACAAACGCCCCGTCCAGAAAAGAAAAATCACAATCAATATCATCAGCCCCACGCCGCTAATCGGGTAATAGCCCCACTGCTTGCTGTGCCGCCAAATCGGAAGACTGCCCACGACCGCTACTAGAAGCACCACCGGAAGGATGAACATCAGCAACATGCCTTTACCTCTTTCTAGTCGCCCTCCAAGTCTAGCCCTTCGCCGGTTAGCCGACTGTCCAGGATTGCTCAACCACGCCGCGCTCTCGACGCAGGCAAAATCCGCCTGGGCGCGGCTACATCTACTCCGCGCGCAACATCGACGCCGGATCGATTCGCACCGCCTGGATCACCGGCCGCAAAGCGGCCAGCAGCGCTCCCGCAAGAATCGCCAGCGACGGAAGGGCGAGCATCTCGAAATCCGTCGCCTTCACCTGGTAAAAGAGCGATTCTACGTAGCGCACCGATAGCATCCCCATTCCCACGCCCGCAACGGCTCCCACCGCCACCATCCTAAACACTTCCGCAGTCACCAATCGAGCCACGCCGCCGGCTTCGGCGCCTACAGCCATGCGAATCCCAATTTCGCGGCGGCGTTGCAGCACGGAATAGTGCAGCACGCCGTACAACCCGACGCCCGCAAGCAATAGCGCCACAATCGCGAAGAAAAGGGCCAGGGTCGCCAGCAACCGCTCACGCACAGTGTGCGACTGATTGATCTCGAGTTGCGTACGAATGCGGCTCACGCGAAACTCCGGCCGCGCCCGCGGTACTTCCTGCCGAAGTATGGATGCCAAGGCGCGGGGATTCGCGAGAGACGTGCGCACCAGCAAAATCCCCCCGCCTCTCCTGGGTGAGGCGCCTTTCGCGTCGAGGGAATGGAACGGAACATAGAGCTGCGGCAAAATGGGCTCGCGCAAATCCCGATACCGGACATCCCGCACGTAGCCGACGATTTCGTAATGCAGGCGTGCGCCTTGGTCCAAAGAAAGATCGAACGTTTTTCCCACGGGATCCACGCCGTCAAAGTAAGTTTTCGCAAAGGTTTCGTTTACTAGCGCTGCGCCGGGATGTGCATCGCCGGGCCGGAAATCTCTTCCATCTAGGAGTTGAATCTTCATGGCATCCAACCAGCCGGGCGAAACGGCGCGCATGTAGGACAGCACCCCATTGGGTGGCGCACCGTTGACGGAAATAAAATTGTTCCAGCTGCTGCCGCCGAGCAGAGGCGAATCCGCCAAGGCGACCGCTTCCACCCCTTGTGTGCTCCGCACATGGTCTGCGACCTGTTCCCAAAACTCGACGGGCTGCGGATTCCGAGCGACGGTGTCGACCACGAGAAGCCGGTCCGCCAGAAATCCGGTAGGCTGACGGGACAATCGTTGAAACGTGGTCACGAATAGCCCCGCCACAAAAAGCACGAGAAAACAAAACGCCACCTGCACGGCGATCAGCCCATGCATCAAGCGCCGCTTCGAATGCGGATCTTCTCCACCCTTCAATGCGCTAACCGGATTGACAGCCGAAGCGCGCAGAGCTGGCGCCAAGCCGAATAGCAACGTAACGGCGAGTCCGAGCACCAGGCCAAAGCCCAAAACTCGCCAGTCCGAAGGAAGTATCAGACGCGCGGGGTTGTCCGGAGGATTGATCATGCTCACGACGAACGGCCCGGACCACCAAGCGAATAATCCTCCAATCACGGCTGCCAGCAAGGCGAGCCACGCGCTTTGCACGAGCACAAGCTGAATCAAACGCCATCGCCCGCCACCGATCGAAACACGCACGGCCATTTCGCGCGCCCGCGCAGAAGCTTGCGCCGTCATCAGATTGGCGACGTTCGCGCATGCGATGAGCAGTACCAATGCCACGAGCACGCCGAGAACGGCCAACGGGCGCCGCGTTTCGGATTGCAGATCGGAAACTCCGTTGGCCGCGGGCTCGAGCAAGACGTTCTGATTCAAGAAATTATTAATCTCATCCTTGGGCATTCCCATGAAGCCTCTGGCTCGCTCTTCTTCGAACGCGCGCGAAGTTGCATCCAGCTTCTGCCGGATCGGTTCGAGCGCCGCGCCCGGCTTCACCATCGCCAAAGTCCGGTGCCAGGTAGAGTCCTTGCGTGTAACGCGCTGGTTCATCATCGCAGGCACGAAAATATCCACCATCGTCCCGGGTTCGGTTCCGGTAAAAGGTGCTTCCACCACGCCTGCTATCTCGTAAATCTCATTGCCCATTCGAAAAGTCTTCCCGATCACCTTCGGGTCCTGCCCAAAGCGATGCGACCAATAATCGTGCGACAACACCGCATACGGATGCCCGCCCGGTTTCACATCATCGTTTTCGGTGAACAGCCGCCCCAGAGCCGGCCGCAACCCTAGTGTTGGAAACATCCAGCCGGAAACGTACTGCAGGTAGGCCTTTTCAATTTCCTCGTCTAACCCGTAAGTCAGATCTACCGGCTCGGCATAAGAAACCGCAAACAATTCGGCTTGATCTTTCACCGCCGCGCGCATCAGCTGAAAATCCGGATAAGCCCAACCATCAAAGTTCTGGGGTTTGCCTTCAGGCCCGATGCCTTGGCGCGACAAATCGTAAAGCAGCTCCGGATTCCCCACCGGCAATGGCCGCAGCAGCAGCGCGTCAATCAACCGAAACGCAGACGTGCAAGCTCCGATAGCCAGTGCGAGCGAAAGAATGGCCGCAAGAGAAGTGACCTTGGTTTTCTTGAGCTGGCGCAAGCCGAACACCGCGTCCGAGCGCAACGATTCCAGCCACGTCACGAGCCTCACGTCGCGGCTCCTTTCCCGGTGCCGCAGCGCCGATCCAAACGCTCTTCGCGCCTCGACAGGGTCGCGCCCACCTGCAATCGCCTCCGCAATGTGCGCTTCGAGTTCCTCGTCGATCTCGCGATTCAAACGTTCCCCGCCAAGCACATTCCCAATTCGTGTCCAGAGCGACATATCAGGCCTCCCGCAAAACGCGATTCACAGCCAAAGTCACCGCTTGCCAGCGCGACTCTTCCATCCCGAGCTGCTTCCTTCCCGCTGCGGTCAACTCATACAACCGCGCCCGCCTCCCTGTCTCTTTCATCACCCACTCCGCCCGAATCCACCCCGCTTCTTCCATCCGGTGCAGCGCTGGATACAGCGAGCCCTCCTCGACGCGCAGCACTTCGCCCGAAATATCCTGAATCGCAGACATAATCGCGTAGCCGTGCAATCCCGGCCGCCGCGAAAGTATCTTCAAAACAAGCAGATCCATCGACCCTTGCAAAGAGTCAGCCTTAGCCATACTCGGACCTCGCAATACATAGACGTCTAAGTAAGCGAAAAGTTCCGTGAAAGAATCAATCCGCAGCCCGGGCTCTTCGACCCAGCCCGCGTCGGGCCCTGCCCCGGAAAGGCGTAATTGCGTAGCGGCCTTCAACCAACTACTCCAATCGATGGAGTCACTGCTCACTGAGGAACGGCGAAAACTTGCAAGCTTACCGCGCTTTTTCCGGTGTCTTGCTGGGTTGACATCTTACCTGAGTCCGGGCATGGTAGGTCCTATGTCTACCCAAGAAGCCAAAGACCGCCTGGAACTGCTGCAAGGCACTCTCGACCTGCTCATCCTGCGCACGCTCATCTTTGGCTCCCAGCATGGCCAAGGGATTGCACGCGCGATTCAACAAACCTCCGAAGAAGAGCTATTGGTGGAACACGGCGCGCTCTATCCTGCGCTGCAGCGGTTGGAGGAGCGGGGCTGGATTTCCGCCAAGTGGGGAACTTCGGTAAATAACCGGAAGGCGCGTTTCTATTCGCTGACTCCGGCCGGTCAGAAACAACTCGTGAAAGAAACGACCAAGTGGAAGCGGCTGACGGCAGCCATCGGGCGGATCTTGGAATCTCAAGCCGAAGGGAGCTAAGCCCATGTTCGGACGCAAACGGAAAGAGAACGATTTCACCGATGAAATCAAAGCGCACATCCAACTCGAAAGTGAGCGCTTGCGCGGGCAAGGGCTGAGCGAGTACGAAGCACTAGCGGCTGCGCGGCGGGCGTTCGGCAACGTCACGCGAGCGGAGGAACGATTCTACGAATCCCATCGCTGGTTCTGGTGGGATCAACTCCGGCAGGACGTTCGCTATGGTCTTCGCATGCTCGCGAAATCTCCTGGCTTTGCGGCGGTGGCTATTCTCACGCTCGCATTGGGCATCGGCGCAAACACGGCGATCTTCAGCTTGATCGATGCAGTGATGCTGCGATCGCTCCCCGTCGAAGATCCTTCCCAATTGGTCCTGCTTCAGTGGAGCGCACGAAACTCACCCAACGTTCACGGCTACCAATCCGCTGGCGATTGCGCAAATGATATGCGCCTCGGCGCTAAGAATCCCGGGGGCTGCTCGTTCTCTGAGCCCGTGTTTCGCGAAATGGCACAAGCAAATATTTTTTCGGCGATGGCTGCCTTTGCTAATACTGGCAGGTTGGATTTGACAGGGAATGGTTCTCCCTCGGTGATCAACGGCCAGCTAGTTTCCGGAGACTTCTTCCGCACCATGGGCCTCAAAGCCGCCACTGGCCGGCTGCTCGATGCAACCGACGACAAGCCAGCCGCCGCGCCCGTCGCCGTGCTCAACTATGGCTACTGGCAAAGCGCCTTCGGCGGTTCTCGGGACGTAGTCGGCCGAACGATTGAGCTGAACAATGTCCCCTTCACGATCATCGGCGTCGCCGAGCAGCGATTCACCGGAATTACTCCTGGTAGCGATTACGACGTTTGGCTTCCGCTCTCCGACGCACAACGCATCACCGATACCATGCGCTGGCGTGACCGTCAAACGGACGTGAGCTACTGGTGGCTCACACTTATCGGCCGGCTCAAACCCGGAACACAGCTCGCTCAGGCACAGGCGCCCGCGAGCGGCCTCTTCCGCAATGAAATGCTTCACGGAGCCGTCCCGCTTTTCCATAGCGGTGAGGCGGCGGGAGCACGTCGGCCGCTGCCGGGCGTACCGACTGGCGGCAATGGCGCGAAAGTCATGTCCGCCGTGCCGCAACGTGCGCCGGGTTCGAGCCCGGTTCAAATTCAGGGGCAAGCGGTCGGCGCGCCGATGCCACAATCCGCAGGCAATAGGGCCGTCATGATGGCTGCCCCTGCAGGAGCCTCGCCTGCGGGTGGCCTGCGCGGACCCGATGCTGCTAACGGCCCGAAGACCTTATCCACGGCCGCCGATAATCCAGAAATTACTCTTGTGCCCGCGCAGAGTGGTTTAACCGGCACTCGCAAGCGCTACTCCAATCCGCTGTATGTTCTTATGCTTGCTGTCGGAATCATTTTGCTGATCGCCTGCGCCAACGTCGCAGGGCTGATGCTCGCTAGGGCCGCTGCGCGTCAAAAGGAAATGGCGGTCCGGCTGGCTCTGGGCGCGGGCCGTGCGCGGATTGTGCGGCAGCTTTTCACGGAAAGCATAATGCTCTCGGTGCTCGGTGGCGCGCTGGGGATTCTGTTCGCCTACTGGGGAGCGCACGCGATCGTTTCGTTTGTGTCGAGCAATCAGTCGCGTCCCCTGGGATTTGCAACAGGTGTCGATCTGCGCGTCCTCGGATTCACCGTCGCGGTTTCGCTTCTCACCGGAATTCTTTTCGGGATTGCCCCGGCTTTTCGTGGCGCGCGCGTCGATTTGACGCCGGCGCTCAAGGAAGTCGAGGGAAGCTCTGCGAGGGCTGGCCGTGCCGGCGGAAAATGGTTCAGCATCGGCAACGCGCTCGTGGTGGCGCAAGTCGCGCTCGCGATCGTGGTGCTCGTGGGCGCAGGACTTCTCGTACGCACGCTCGCGAACCTTCGCAGCGTGGACGTTGGATTCGATTCGCACAACATCTTGATTTTCGGAATCGACCCGACGCTGATCGGCTACAAGGGCCCACAAGCAGACAGCCTCTATCGCGACTTGCAGGGCCGCCTCTCGGAAACGCCGGGGGTAAAGTCCGCGAGCTACTCGATGATGCCGCTATTGAGTAACGGGCTCATGATCACCAGCTTCCACTGGCCGGGCACGCCGCAAGACCAGGATTCCGAAGCCGACACGCTCGGTGTTGGTCCGAATTTCTTCGAGACGATGCGAATTCCGTTTCTTACCGGCCGTGAGTTCGGCGCCTCCGATTTTAAGCTTGCCGCTTCTAACGCCGGTGATACTCCAACTTCCGCCCCGACTCCGGTGATTGTGAATCAGGCGTTCGTCGAGAAATACGTCGGCAAGGAAAATCCGCTCGGGAAACGGTTTGGCGAGTCGGCGGGAGACGCGAACGGTCCGGCGAGTGCAGGCTTCGAGATCGTCGGCGTGGTGCGCGACGCAAAATACAATGACCTGCGGCGGGAGATTCACGCCATGATGTACACGCCGCAGCAGTTCGGGGGAGCCTCCTTCGAGCTGCGCACTGCGGCTGACCCTCAGGCCATTCTTCCCGCGATACGTGAAGTCGTGTCGCAAGTAAACACGAATCTGCCGCTCTTCGACGTGAAAACGGAATCCGAGCAAATCGATCGTTTGCTGTTCCAGGAGCGGCTGGTCGCGCGGCTCTCCGGCTTTTTTGCTTTGTTGGCGCTGGTGCTGGCGTGCGTGGGACTTTACGGACTCCTGTCGTACGAAGTTTCGCGGGGCACGCGCGAAATTGGAATTCGCATGGCCCTTGGTGCGCAACAGGGAAGCGTGCTGAAGCTGGTCTTGCGGCAAGGTATTGTGCTGGCGGTTGTCGGAGCCGCTCTGGGCATCGGAGTGGCTCTAAGCGTGACGCAATATTTGACCTCAATGCTTTACGATGTTCATGCTAATGATCCGCTGACGATGACTGCGGTTGCAGTGTTGCTTGTACTTGTCGCGCTTGCCGCGTGCTACGTCCCGGCTCGGCGTGCGATGCGGGTCGATCCCATGGTTGCCTTGCGACATGAGTAGTTTTACGCTCTGTTCCAACAACGCTTTGCAGGCGTAACTGGCATCAAGTGCAAGACGCTCTCAGCCACTGAGCCGCCAAATCACGGTTAGGAGCACGCGCGAAAACAAGATTTCTCACCCGGCGTGAACGACCTTCTGCTGGCTTACGTTTTGCCCGTCGCCACTTTTCAGATTGTGAAAAATGACCGTGGATACAATCGTGAATCCGCCAAGAACGACGAGCGCCTCATGCACGCCGTGAATCATTTCAGCCGGATTCGAATGAACACGAGGAACAAAAAACGCGGTGGCCAGCCCTGCTACTGCTACCCCAAAACTGATGGACATTTGCTGCATCGTGCTGGCAATCGAGCTTGCGCTGCTCGTTTCTTCTTCGGTGACGTCGGCATAGACAAGTGTGTTCATGCTCGTGTACTGCAGCGAAGTGAACGCGCCATAGCAAAAGGCTTGCAGCACGATGATCCAAACCGGTGTGTGCAGGCCGATGGTTGCAAAAAGCAGCAGAAGAAGACCGAGTATCACGGTGTTCGAAACCAACACAACGCGGTAGCCCAGACGGTTCAAAATCTTCGGCAGCAGAAATTTCGTGCTCATGGAGGCGAGCGCCTGCGGCATGATCAGCAATCCAGACTGAATCGGCGTGAATCCAAGCCCGACTTGGTACAGCAATGGCAAGAGGAAAGGCACTCCGCCAATCCCAAGACGCGTGAAGAAGCTGCCGCTGACGGAAGCGCTGAATGTACGAATACGAAATAGACTCAGCCGGAGCAGCGGGAATTCGATTTCCCTCGCATGAACCAAGTAGCCGCCGATGAGCGCCAGCGAAACCGCCAGTAGTCCCAGAATTTCTGCCGTACTTAGCGTATGTTCGCCGAAGATCTCCAGCACGTAGGACAGCAGCGCGATTCCCGAGCCAAACAGGATGAGCCCGACAATATCGAGCGGGTGAGTTTTCTCGCGATAGTCCGGCAAATGCAGATAGACCATCAACAATCCAATGAGGCCGATCGGAATATTCACGAAAAAAATGAACCGCCAGTGTAAGTATCCGACGATCAGTCCGCCGGCAATCGGTCCCAGCATGGGGCCGACCAGCGCAGGAATAGCCACGAAGCTCATCGCGCGAATCAGTTCGGACTTCGCAAACGTTCGAACCAGCGTGAGCCGCCCCACCGGTACCATCATGGCTCCGCCGCAGCCTTGCAGAACACGGCACGCCACCAGCACATGGATGTTGCTCGAAACGCCGCAGAGAAAAGATCCCAGCGTGAAGAGACCGATCGCGGATGCAAACACGCGGCGCGTCCCGAACCGGTCCGCCATCCACCCGCTTATCGGAATGAAAACCGCCAGGCTCAGCGTGTAGCTCGCCAGCACGGACTTCATGCTAAGTGGCGCCACCTTCAGCGCCTCCGAAATGGCCGGGACCGCCGTGTTCAGAATCGTCGTGTCCAGCGACTCCATGAAGAATGCTACCGCCACCAGCCAGGGCAAGAGCCTCTTGCTCGATGCAGACGGCGCGTCTTGAACCGAGGACGATCTCGCGGAGTCGGTGGATTTATCCGGGCTTGTCGGCATGGAGTGGAGCATCTACTTTACTAACGAACCGCAAAATTTGCTCGCGCGCTTCTCGCTGCGGCTGATCGCCTTCCTCATCCGCTTTCGAGCCCCTAACCGCGCTACTCCTTCCTTCCTCCCCGCTCGTAATCACTTGTACAAAACCCAGCCCCAAACCCTTCCACTTGCCCTCTTTCTTGCTACGATAAAAAGAACCGAGGACACCACTCCTTATTGGAGTTCCAGGCGCTCGCCCGAATAAAGTGGGCGCCATTATGTTTAGAGGAAATCGCCATCGACGGCGACCGAGGAGTCTCACGTGAAAAAGGCATCTTTTTATGTCGCAATGACGGCCGTGCTAGGCGTGCTTGCCTCGCCCGCGTTCGGCCAAGCGCCCGGCGCCGCAAAGCCGCAGACCACTGCTGCCGCGCCACAACCTGCCGCCGGCGGCACCGTTTCGCGCACCACCAAGGCTGTCAACTACCGTCGCGCGGGAGGCTCGACCAAGATAGATTTCAGCGGCACCGAGCTCATGCAAGGCGCGTCGGGCGAAGCCAGGGTCGATAGCAAGAGCACCCATATGGAAATCGAAGCCAAGTTTACGGGTTTCGACGACGCCACGAAATTTGGCCTCGAATATCTCACCTACGTTCTTTGGGCCGTTTCCCCGCAAGGCCGCGCGGTGAACCTCGGTGAAGTTGCTCTGAAAAACGGAAGCGGCCAGGTCAAAACCGTCACGGACATGCAAACCTTTGGCATGATCGTAACCGCCGAGCCGTATTTCGCCGTCACGCAGCCAGGCAATGTGGTTGTCCTCGAAAATACGCTCGGTCCGGCCACGCAGGGCAAGGTGGAAAATATCGACGCGCAGTACGAATTGCTCGGCCGCGGCATCTATTCTTCTTCCAACACCAGAATTGAAAACGCCATTTTCGGCATCGACCGCAAAACACCTCTCGAACTGTTCGAAGCGCGCAACGCCGTTCGCATCGCGCGCATCGCGCAAGCGGACAAGTACGCCGCTTCCTCACTAGCCAAAGCCGAAGAGCAGCTCAAGAACGCGGAAGAAGTCTACGGCCGCAAGAGCGAGAAAAAATCCGTCGAAGCTGCCGCCCGCGAAGTCGTCGAAACCGCCGAAGAAGCGCGCGTGATGGCCGTAAAACAAAAAGCTGAACAAGACGCGCAAGCCAAAGCCTTAGCGGACAAGAAGGCTGCCGAAGACCAAGCCGCAGCTGAAATCAAGCGCCGCCAGGATGCGGATCAGGCTCGCTTGCAGGCGGAAGCCGCCAAAGCTGAAGCCGTTCGAATGAAGCAGGAAGCCGAACAAGCCGCCGCCGATGCCGCGCGCCAAAAACAGGAAGCGGAGCAGGCCACCGCCGCTGCCGTCGCACAGCAGCAAGCAGCCCAAGCCGCCGCCGAACAAGCCGCTCGAGACAAAGCCGCCGCCCTCGATCAGCAGCGCGCCGCGGAGGCCGAAGCCGACAAAGCACGTCAGGCCGCCGCAAGAGCCGAAGCTGAAAAGGCGGAACTGCGCGCGCAACTCTTGAATCAACTCAATTCCATTTTGCAAACGCGCGATTCCGCGCGCGGACTCATCGTTAATATGTCCGACGTGCTTTTCGATACCGGCAGCTACACGCTAAAGCCCGGTGCGCGCGAAAAGCTTGCGAAAATCTCGGGCATTCTCCTGGCGCATCCTGGCCTGACATTGCAGATTGAAGGCCACACCGACAGCGTGGGCACCGACGAATTTAACCAGCAACTCTCCGAGCGCCGCGCGGACTCCGTACGCGATTTCCTCGCGGAGAATGGGGTGCCCGCATCAACTATCACTGCGCACGGCTTCGGGAAAACGCAGCCTGTCGCCACGAATGACACCGCCGATGGTCGCCAGCGCAACCGCCGCGTGGAACTCGTCGTCAATGGCGCCGCCATCGGAAACGCAGCCGCGTCGAACACGACAGGGAACCAATAAGCTTTCTTCCCCAGACCGAAATGATGGTAGTGGGTCAGTATTTTATTCATCAAATAAAACTTACAACTAAATACGGCAAAGGGCCAAAGAATCGGCCACAAACCCTTGAAGAGATTAGGTCAGGTAAAATTAATTTTGTCGATGGCCGATACAGCACGCAGCGGGCGTCAGAAATACCGTGGGCGGTGGAACTCGCAACTGAGCCGGACTGTATTGTTCCCAATTGGCAGGCACTGGGAACAGGAGATGAAAATTACGTGCGAAATTTTGGGACCGCAGAATTCCCTCAATGGAGAGTCTTGGTGTGCAAAGTGGTAGGTCAAACCCGGCACTTCTCAACCCTGTTTCCGTGCGAAATCAAAACGAAACACATAACGGTCAAAATATGGCCTTAAAAAAGGCGAGCGGGCCGTTTAAGCCCGCTCTACCGAAATTCCAAGCCCCTCGGTTAGGGCAAAGCCAACCTTGAAGGTCGGCAAACTTCATTTCGTATACTACTGCATCCCTGCGATGTGTTAAGGGGAATCTTATAACTTATTCGTATTCAATAAGTTATGTCGGATTACTTCCAACGAGATTTGCGGCGTTCTTAGCGATCTGCTTACGTCTCTTAGGGGAGAGTTTCTTCGCTCTAGCCTCGCCACACTAGTCAACCTGCCCTACCACGCTCAATGGCGGCAACGGTTTGCCGTCGAACAGACCTTCTCCCAATAGTTGCGGCGGTCGCCGTAAAATCCAATTTCGTTCCTTTTGACTTGATCTTCACAGATTCGATTGTTGGGTATAGCTCGGGCGGAT
>Ga0210390_10003580_pt1 | contig 13299 bp, 8 predicted proteins | sample IncBWH11OmetaG_FD_161050 | JGI IMG/M metagenome (GOLD analysis project Ga0210390, IMG submission 161050) | Forest soil microbial communities from Barre Woods Harvard Forest LTER site, Petersham, Massachusetts, United States - Inc-BW-H-11-O ...
CGCACAGAGGTCACGGAGGTCACAGAGGGGGAATTGGGGTTGATGCCCGAAAGCTCTTTGGTGAACACGGTGGCTTCGGTGCGAGAACTACGTGAATGGGGAAAATCATCGCACAGAGTTCACAGAGGGGGGAATTGGGGTTGTATGGCCGAAAGCTTTTTGGTGAAGACGGTGGCTTCGGTGCGAGAACTACGTGAACAAGGGAAGTCATGAATGCAGGCCGAGCGCGGTGGCAGTTCTGGATCGATCGGGGCGGTACCTTCACCGACATCGTGGGCCGAACCCCTGAGGGAGACCTTCGCACCGCCAAATTGTTATCCGACAATCCTGGGCAGTACCCGGATGCCGCTGTAGAAGGAATTCGCCGGATGCTCGCTTTGGAATCCGACGAAGCGACGCCTTCCAATCTGATCGAGAGCGTCAAAATGGGGACTACGGTGGCCACGAATGCTCTCCTGGAACGCAAGGGTGTGCGCACGGCGCTGCTGATCAATCGTGGGTTCGCCGATGTGCTGCGCATTGGGACACAACAACGCCCGCGCCTTTTTGATCTCCAGATAGTTTTACCGAAGCAGATTTACGAGAAAGTGGTCGAATTTGACGGTCGTTTTTCCGCCGATGGAGAAGAGCTCGAACCCTTGAACCTGGAGGCTGTAAACGATTCGCTGGAGAAATTGCTGGCGGAAGGCATTCGCTCGATCGCAATCGTTTCCATACATGGCTATCGGTACCCGAAGCATGAGCGATTGCTCGCCGACCTGGCACGCCATCTGGGCTTTGGCCAAGTGTCGAGTAGCCACGAAACGAGCCAGCTCATTAAATTAATCAATCGGGGTGATACGGCTGTCGTGGATGCGTACCTCTCTCCGGTACTGGCAAAATACGTCGATGGTGTGCACTCCGCCCTCCCTGGGGTACGTCTGCTCTTCATGCAGTCCAACGGAGGACTGACTGATGCCAGCCGTTTCAGGGGAAAGGACGCGATTTTATCGGGCCCGGCCGGTGGAATCGTGGGGGCAGCGAAGGTGAGCATCGAATCAGGTTTTGAGCGCATCATCGCGTTCGATATGGGCGGGACCTCCACTGATGTGACTCACTTTGCGGGAGAATTCGAACGTCGGCTGGAGACTGAGGTGGCCGGAGTCCGGATCTGTGCCCCGATGATGCATATCCATACGGTCGCCGCCGGGGGCGGTTCCGTTTGCCGCTTTGATGGAACCCGTTTGCGCGTTGGACCGGAAAGCGCAGGTGCTGTCCCGGGACCTGCCTGCTACCGCCGCGGAGGCCCGCTCACAGTAACCGATTGCAACGTGATGCTCGGACGTTTGCCGCCGGACTTCTTTCCGAAGATCTTTGGTCCCGGCGGCAATTTGCCGCTCGATGTGGAAGTTGTCCGGCAACGCTTCAAAGAGCTCTCGGAGACAGGCGAACTTTCTGCCGAACGCCTGGCAAGCGGATTTCTGAGGATCGCTGTCGAAAATGTGGCTAACGCCGTAAAGAAGATTTCAGTGGCTCGTGGCTACGATGTCAGCCGATACACGCTCGTCACCTTTGGAGGCGCCGGCGGACAGCACGCCTGCGCGGTCGCCGATGCTCTTGGCATGGATCGCGTCTTTATCCACCAACTCGCCGGTGTGCTATCCGCGTACGGGATGGGGCTGGCTGAACTCCGCGTCCTCAAGGAGTGCTCTGTCGAAACATTTCTGGCCCAGCCCGGCCTCGAAGAAGCGGAACGGGTACTTGCCGACCTGGAGACACAGGCTCGAGCCGAGTTGCTCGCTCAAGGAAGCGAAACCGCGGAGATGGTTCAGAAGTTTAATATCCGGTATGAAGGAACCAATACTCCTTTGTCCGTGGTAGCCGGCACTGTTGTGGAAATGGAGAAAGCATTCCTCGAGGCTCATCGAACGCGGTTCGGCTTTGTGATGGATTCCGAAAGCCGTCCCTTGGTTATCGACTCGGTTTCGCTGGAGGCGATCGGCCGGAGCGACACGCAGTCTAATGATCTCCGGAAGCCGGCAAACCGGGTGGCACCGGACCCCCCTGAACCTCAAGCCCTTTTCGACGCCATGTTTGAAAGCCAGTGGCATGCCACCCCTGTCTTCGAGCGTTCAACCATGCAGCCTGGATCACGGATAGAAGGCCCAGCCATCATCGTCGACACAACCACTGCGACAGTAGTTGAATTAGGCTGGAGGGCGGAGATCACTGCCAAGTCCCATCTACTCTTGGTGAGATCCGTCCCCCGTCCCGGAAGGGTCGCGGTCGGCACCCAGGTGGATCCGATGTTGCTCGAGCTTTTCAATAACGTGTTCATGTCGGTCGCCGAGCAAATGGGCGCGGTCCTGCAAAATTCCGCCTACTCGGTCAATATCAAAGAGCGGCTTGATTTTTCATGCGCATTGTTTGACGGCGACGGCCGGCTCGTCGCCAATGCGCCTCATGTTCCCGTGCATCTTGGCTCGATGGGCGAAGCCGTGCGGGCGATTATCCGACGGCGGGGAAGGAAAATCCAGCGGGGCGACGTCTATGCCCTCAATGACCCGTTCGCGGGCGGTACGCATCTTCCGGATGTCACCGTCGTGACACCGGTTTTCGGCCGGTCGGCGATCCCCGTCTTCTGGGTGGCGAGTCGTGGTCATCACGCCGATATAGGGGGATTAACTCCGGGCTCCATGCCGCCAGAAAGCCGGACCATCGAGGAAGAAGGAGTCGTGATTACCGATTTTCTTCTGGTCGATGGAGGCGTTTTCCGCGAAGCCGAGTTCGTTTCCTTACTCGAAAGCGGCCCATTTCCGGCTCGAAATCCAGCGCAAAACCTGGGTGATATCCGTGCCCAGATCGCCGCAAACGAGAAAGGCAATCTGGAAATGAATTCCATGATCGACCATTTCGGTTTTGAGGTGGTCCAAGCCTATATGGCTCACGTCCGGGCCAACGCTGCGGAACAGGTCCGCCGGGTAATTGATCGGCTGAGGCCCGGCCACTTTGCCCAGAAAATGGATTTTGGAGGGGAAATCCATGTGCAGGTTTCCGTCGATGCCGATGCGCGGAGCGCAACCATTGACTTCACAGGGACCTCCCCTCAATGCACGGAAAATTTCAATGCACCCTCTTCGATCGTTCAAGCGGCGGTGCTTTACGTTTTTCGTACGTTGGTGAATGAAGACATTCCTTTAAATGACGGTTGTCTGGAAGCGCTTAAAATCGTGATCCCGCCCGGTTCGTTGCTTGCGCCGGAAATTCCCGCTGCGGTGGTCGCCGGCAATGTGGAAACATCGCAGGCCATAACGAACGCGCTTTATGGAGCACTCGGGGCACTCGCGGGGTCCCAAGGAACGATGAACAATCTGACGTTCGGGAACAGCCGATACCAGTACTATGAAACGATCTGCGGCGGGGCTGGGGCTGGGCCCGGGTTTCAAGGGGCCTCCGCGGTCCACACCCACATGACCAATTCAAGACTGACAGATCCTGAGGTTTTAGAATCGCGATACCCAGTGCTGATCGACGCTTTTCAGATCAGGCATGGCTCCGGTGGCCCCGGATTCTGGTCAGGAGGAGATGGCGTGATTCGGCGCATCCGTTTTCGTGAGCCAATGGTGGTAGCGGTCTTAGCCAACAGTCGGGTGATTGCGCCGTTCGGACTTGAGGGTGGCAAACCTGGAAAGGTCGGCAAAACCCACATCCAGCGTTCAGACGGACGAAGAGAAAATCTTGGCAGCTGTGGGCAAAGAGAGGTTCAACCCGGCGATGTCATTATCGTCGAAACTCCAGGTGGCGGCGGTTTTGGAGCGCCCGCGTGAAAATACTGTTTACCGCCGATCTACATCTTCTGCGGGCTACACAGGACCAAACACTGCTGAAGGTCCGGGAGTGGATCACCCGCTACCAGCCGGATGCACTGGTCGTAGCGGGTGACCTTTCAAGTGCGCAGCAGGCCGGAGAGACTTTGAAAAATCTGCGCGGTTGCTTCCCGCAGGGCCCGATCGCCGTTTGTCTGGGCAATCATGACTTTTGGATGCTGGATAATTCTCGCAGGGAGCGTGACTCGCTTTCTACTATCACCGAACGCTACTGGGTGCCCGCTGCCAAATCTTCCGACGTGGTGCTTCTCGATGGGGGAAATCTGCACCTGCATGGCGTTGCAATTGTTGGGGGCTACGGCCACTACGACCTCGGTTTTGCCGTACCCGGCCTCGCTTATGATGGAATACGGGTCACCGAGGAGGATTATCTCCGCGGCAGCCCTTCGGCGGATTCCGCATTGCGCTGGCGCGACTTCCAGTTTATGCCGCGCGAGCTGCATCCCCGGGAAATCGCACGCGGACAGGTCGAATCTGTTCGAAAACGCCTGGCCGAGGCCGGAAACGCTCGAACCATTGTCGTGTTGCATACCCCTCCTTTCGAAGAGCTTCTTGGCGTTCCCCCTTTCAGCGCCTTGCCGGCACGCTCGAATCCGTCGATTTATGCTTTTTTCCGCGCTTATCTCGGAAACCGTTCGATGGGAATCCTGTTGCGGCAAGCCCCAGATAATCTGGTCGCCGTGGTGTGTGGGCATACCCACCGTCGGGCCGGCCCGCTCAATTTGGGCGGCATGATTGGGCTCAATATTGGCTCGGATTATGGAGCTCCAAAAGGGGCCCTCTTCTCTTGCGATTTAAATCGGTTTGAACATTTCCTGGACTAAAAACCGGTAGGGTGACGCTCCGTCCGAACCGGGGCTTTCGCGTTTGTCTCGCCCGACAACGCCAACCTACCCTATGACTTAGCGCTTATGTCAGGTTTTCCCTAGTGGCCGAATAAACGCAATTCGCCCTGATCCGAGGATTGGTCTAAAAACGTTTGTTGCGATCCCGGTGAAACGCCCTTTGGTTAGAGATGTTTGAACTTAAACCTCGTTGACGAGCTCGTTGGGCGCAGCCATGTTGCCGATTCTCCATCGGTTTCTATGGAACGTATACGTAATATTGCAATTATAGCCCATGTCGATCATGGAAAGACCACCTTGGTGGACCAGCTGCTTCGGCAGTCCGGCACTTTCAGGGCAAATCAAAAGGTCGAAGAGCGAGTCATGGACTCGATGGATCTCGAAAAGGAAAAAGGGATTACGATCAAGGCGAAGAATGCCGCCTTCAAATACAAGGGATACCATGTCAACATTGTGGATACGCCCGGTCATGCCGATTTCGGGGGGGAAGTGGAACGGATCATGAAGATGGTGGATGGCGTACTACTGGTGGTCGATTCGCACGATGGCCCCCAAGCGCAAACGAAGTTTGTGCTGCGAAAGGCTTTGGAAAACCGGGCGCTGCCCCTGGTGGTCATCAATAAAATTGACCGTGAAAATGCCCGGCCGCACAAAGTGCTGGACATGGTCTTTGATCTGTTTGTGGAGCTCAACGCCACCGACGCCCAATTGGATTTTCCGGTTATTTACGCGAGTGCCAAGGAGGGATACGCAATGCGGGAGATTCACGAGCCAAACACCTCCATGGAGCCCCTTTTCGAAGCAATCGTGAAGTTTATCCCGCCGCCACCGACGGCACCGGAAGCCTATTTCCAGATGCTGGTTTCCAATCTCGATTACTCAGATTACCTGGGCAGACTGGCCTTTGGCCGGATCGTCAGCGGCCGGGTCAAAGTCGGCGATTCGATCGTTTGCATTCATAAGGATGGGCGGCGCGAACGCGACACAGTGACGGCCTTGTTCGGGCACGAAGGGTTGGATCGAATCGAGGTCAAACATGCTGGGCCTGGAGATATTATCGGTCTGGCCGGCTTTGAAGAGATTTCCATTGGAGAAACGTTGACGGATCTGGAGGAGAGACCCGCCCTGGAATTTGTCGATATCGATCCGCCGACCATCAAGATGAACTTCCTGGTTAACGACTCGCCGCTCGCCGGACGCGAAGGCAAGTTGTTAACGGCCAGGCATATCAAGGAACGGCTGGTTCGCGAATGCCGAACCAATGTTTCACTGCAATTCGTCGAGACGGATACCGCCGGGATATTCACGCTCAGTGCGCGAGGTGAAATGCAAATCGCGATTTTGGTCGAACAGATGCGCCGCGAAGGGTTCGAACTCCTGGTTTCCCGCCCCGAAGTCATCTTTGACAAGGACAATCTGGGGAATGTGCTGGAGCCGTTTGAGACGCTTTATGCCGACGTGCCGAACGAAAATCTCGGAGATATCCTGCAGTCGCTGGCAGGCCGCAAAGCGGAGATTGTCGGTATGGACCATCAAATCAACACCGTGCTCGTCGAAGCGGTCATTCCGACACGAGGGTTAATTGGCTTTGAGAGCGATTTGGTTAACCTGACCAGAGGGCTCGGTTCAATGAGTCACCTGTTTAAGGAATATGGGCCTTTGAAGGGTGAAATCTCCAATCGTGACAACGGCGTCCTGGTCGCCATGGAAAGTGGGATTTCGACTGCCTACGCTTTAAATAACGTCCAGGAGCGCGGCAAGCTCTTCATTGGGCCTCAGGAAGATGTCTATGAGGGAATGATTGTCGGAGAGAATTCGCGCCCTGATGATTTGACGGTGAACGCCTGCAAGGCGAAGCATCTCACCAACATGCGAAGTCAGGGTGATGGAAAGGGTGTGCAATTGGCGCCTCCCCTTCGGATGACGCTTGAACGGGTCCTGGAATATATCGGACCGGACGAATACGTTGAAGCGACGCCGAAAACGCTGCGGTTGCGCAAAAAAATCCTCGCTTCGTCTGCCCGAAAACGGGCTTCGAGCAAAGTAAGTTGACAAATCAGTCTATTTGCGTTTTGCTCCTTGAATCACTTGTTGACGCGCTGATCGGCGGTTCTCTCTTGGAATTCTGTCTATCTTGCTCGACGCTCCCAAGTGCGTCGCTAGTAAAAGTTTAACCCCTTTTCAGAATTGATTTGTTTTCACCCGAAGTATGGCGGGTCACAGTAAATGGTCGAAGGTCAAGCGCTTTAAAGGTGCATTGGATGCAAAGCGTGGGAAGATATTCAGCAGGTTCTCGAAGGAAATTATGGTGGCGGCCCGAATGGGAGGTGGCGACCTTAACTTAAATCCTCGCCTTCGGACCGCTGTGCTGGCCGCCCGCGCCCAGAATATGCCCAGCGACACGATCGAGCGGGCGATCAAGAAAGGGACAGGCGAGATCGCGGGAGGGATTGTCGAAGAGTTAATGTACGAGGGATACGGTCCGGGCGGTATTGCGATCATTGTTGAAGCCGCCACGGACAACAAGAATCGAACGGCGGCAGATATCCGAAGCATCTTTGCCAAGAATCACGGGCACCTGGCTGCTTCCGGCGCTGTCTCCTATTTATTTAAGCGGAAGGGTCAGATCAGCGTGGGAAAGGCTGGCGTCGAGGAAGATAAAGTCATGGAGATTGCTCTGGAAGCGGGAGCGGAAGATTTTATCACGGACGAGGATTCGTACATCGTGACTACACCGCACGATCATTTGTACCAGGTTGGAGAGTTGATGAAAAATGCCGGAATCCATTTTGAATCACAAAAGTTAGCCTTTTTACCGGGCACGATGGTGGCAGTTGCCAATGAAGAGTTAGCTTCGCAAGTCCTCAGACTATGCGATGCGCTCGAGGATAATGACGATGTCCAGAGTGTCTACAGCAATTTCGATATCTCCGACGAGTTACTAGCAAGGCATTCAAGCTAACCGTGCGGATCTAAATATTTTCTAAAATGGAAGTTATGGCAGAAGCAAACGAACAACCCGCTTTGCTCAATCAAGACGTGGACGACGTGAAAAAACCTCGACGAACGAAGGCCGCTGCGAGTCCGCGAAGGACCGCCGCAAGCAAAACGGGTGCGAGAAGAAGCAAGAAACAACCAACCGACCAAGCAGAGACCAGCTCCGATTTGAATAACCATCAGCCCTTGTTGGACGTTCAGGTGGACGCTCCGTCTCAAAAGATTGTTTCTCCAAACGTGGCAGTGGTGTCCGAACGTACCACCCATACCCGTGAGATCGCAGAACCCGCCAAGCGGTCAAATGATCAAAAGGGTTCCGAATTGAGCGAACCGGTTGAAGAGCCGGTCTCATCGGCTCCCGCTACCTCTCGTTTTCAGGAGACTCCTCCTGCGGTTGAAACTCCCAGATATGACCCGGTCTTTGGAGAAGGGTTGATCGAGGTTTCCGGTAAGGGCTTTGGATTTTTGCGCGATCCGAAACGGAATTATGTCCAATCGCCGCAAGACATCTTTGTGACTCCCGAGGTGGTTCGAAAGCATGCCCTGCGTGACGGTCTGTGGATCAAGGGTGAAGTCCGCCGGGGCAGTCGCGGTCCGCAGTTGTTTAAACTCCTCCTGATTAACGGCGAAGACCCCGACAAATATCGGAACCTGCCCGTTTTTGAAGAGCTAACTTCGATTAATCCTCTCGAAAGGATTCGTCTGGAGACTGTTCCAGACCGGTATACCACGCGTGTGATGGACCTGATGACCCCAATCGGCAAAGGGCAACGGGGATTGATCGTGGCACCGCCCCGGACCGGTAAAACAACACTTTTGCAACATATTGCTGATGCCGTGGTCCGAAATCACCCGGAAATGAAGCTCATCATTTTGTTGGTCGATGAGCGGCCTGAGGAGGTGACGGAAATTCGTCGGACCGTGCCGAAAGCAGACATTATGGCGAGTTCCAACGACAGCGATATCAAGAGCCATACACGGATCGCTCAACTCGCCATCGAAAGGGCCAAGCGTTTGGTCGAGGCCGGAAAAGACGTCTTTGTGCTGCTGGACTCGTTGACGCGCGTAGGTCGCGCGTTCAATAACGCCATTTCAGGCAGCGGGCGTACCATGAGCGGAGGAATGGATTCTCGAGCCATGGAGATTCCGCGTAAGTTGTTTGCGGCCGCGCGGAACACGGAAGAGGCCGGCTCGCTCACGATCATGGCCACGGCATTGATCGAGACCGGATCCAAGATGGATGAGCTCATTTTTCAGGAGTTTAAAGGTACCGGCAACATGGAAATGGTTTTGGATCGGCAGATCAGCGATCAACGGATTTATCCCTCTATCGATATCTTCAAATCGGGCACCCGTCGGGAAGAACTTTTGCTTCCGGTGCACGATTTGGAGAAGATCAACACGATTAGACGCGGATTGGCTGGGCATCGTCCGCCAGAGGCTATCGAAAGGCTTTTGTCCTTCCTGAAGAAATTCCCGACTAATTCCCAGATGCTGCGAGAGATCCCTGGCTAAAATCATTTGGGGCTGGTCTCCGGCGGCAAAGGAAGCGTTCCCCCGCTGGTCCCCGGTCGGATCTCGACTACCGTTAGCCGCCTGGCAGCAGGTGGATGCTTCCTTGAGAGGTTTGTGATGGAAAGCGACCCCAAAAATGTCCGTTCTGGCAGAGGATTGGATTACATCGATGTGGAGGTGTTACCTTCCGAGGGAAAGACGACGCAGGCCGCCGATACCGACCCGTTCATCAAACTGGTCAGTCGGATCTTGGATACCTTTTTCGTGATTCCGGGAACCCGGATCCGTTTCGGAATCGAGCCGATCATTGGCTTGATTCCTATCTTGGGCGACCAAATGACTTCGTTAATGTCGGCGGCACTCTTGTATAGAAGTGTCCAACATCGACTACCGAAGATTGCACTGGTTCGAATGGCGTTGAATATTCTCATTAACGCAGTGGTCGGAATGGTGCCGCTCTTTGGAGATATATTTGTCTTCTGGTACAAGCCGAATATTCGAAATTACAAGATCTTGCAGCGCTATGCCGGACAGACAAACGCGGTGACCGCCGGCGACTGGCTGTTTGTCTCAATTTTGATAAGTTCGACCTTCTTTCTGATTGTCGTTGTGACGCTGGTTTTGGTTTATGCCACCCTCAGCCAATTTCGTTGGTGGTAGTTTTGGTGTGAAGCCTGAAAGATAGGTCTTTAAAGAATGGAAGTGATTGGTTAGATTCAGGGCCGATCCAGGGCATTAGGTTAGGACGGGTGCTCATCCCCAGAGCGTTGCCGTGGAGGTTTACACTGGACCGTAGCTAGTGCCCAAGGCAATCATCCGTGTGGCCCCATGGCTCTCGATCGGGCACGGTCCGCAACTTTGATTTATGAATACAATCTACCTTGTCGCTAACGGCGACCTCCGTCTGTCGGCGAACCAAAAATGTGAGCCTGCGCAGGCGGAAATGGAAAAAGCTCTGGTCGAAGCAATTGAACGCGAAGGTTTCAACGTCAAACGAGCCCATTCATTCGATGAAAAGAAGGGACATGGATTCATCGATAGTCAGAGCATGGGCTTGCACGTTTTCAGCTCAATACCACAGGATGCCCCGCTGGTCGTCGCCGAAGCGGTGTGGCAATACAGCCAGCATTTGCTCGGCGGCTTGATTTCTCATCATGGTCCAATTCTGACGGTCGCCAACTGGAGCGGTACCTGGCCGGGATTGGTTGGCTTGCTGAACTTGAACGGATCGCTGACCAAGGCGGGAGTGAAGTATAGCACTCTCTGGAGCGAGGAGTTCACCGATAAGCCTTTTACGAAGAAGCTGCGAGAATGGCTCAAGGACGGGAAGGTGAGACACGACTCCTCGCACGTCCTGAAATTCAAGGAGGCCAAGATACCCGTTTCGTCCCGCAGAGCCGGGGAAAAAATTGCGCGGCGATTACTTTCCGAAAAAGCGATCATCGGAATTTTCGACGAGGGTTGCATGGGCATGTACAACGCCATCGTGCCCGATGAACTCCTGCATCCGACCGGCGTCTATAAGGAAAGATTAAGCCAGTCGACCTTGTACGCGAAAATGCTGACGGTGTCCGATGAGGAAGCCCGGAAAATTTACGATTGGCTGCTTTCCCGGGGGATGAAATTTCATTTCGGCCCGAATGAAGAAAGCGATCTGACAGAAAATCAGGTCCTGCAACAGTGCAAGATGTACATCGCCGCCGTCCGAATCGCCGATGAATTTGGTTGCGCGACGATTGGAATCCAGTATCAACAAGGGCTGAAGGACCTGGCGCCGGCATCCGATCTGGTCGAGGGACTGCTCAATAATGTCGATCGACCTCCGGTTCATCACGAGGTGACAGGACAGGAATTGTATGCCGGAGCAGCGCTGCCGCACTTTAACGAAGTGGATGAATGCGCCGGACTTGACGGCCTGATCACCAATCGGGTCTGGCGAGAATTGGGCTATCCACCGGAAACAACGTTGCATGATCTCAGATGGGGCCGCCATTTCAAGAATTCCGAGATTGATGCCTATGTCTGGGTCTTTTTGATCAGCGGCGGGGCTCCGCCAGAACACTTTGTGGGCGGGTATGAAGGGGCTTCAAGCGAGCGTCAGCCTCCGATGTACTTTCGTCTGGGCGGGGGTACCTGCAAGGGTGTAAGCAAGCCAGGGTGGGTTGTCTGGAGCCGTGTCTACGTTGCCGGTGGTGAATTGCAATTTGATACTGGTTTGGCGGAGGTTGTGCGCTTGCCGGACGAAGAAACAAATGAACGCTGGCAACAGACTACTCCGCAGTGGCCGATTATGCATGCGGTCCTGGAGGGTGTCAGTCGCGACCAGATGATGGCTCGGCACAAATCGAATCACATCCAGGTGGCCTACGCACCGGATCGCGACGGTGCGCAATCGGCAATGTTCACCAAAGCTGCGGTCATGCATGAGCTTGGTCTCAAGGTCCACTTTTGCGGCGACTTTTGATCCGTCCTCTCTTCTTTATGCGACTACAAGACGCTCTTCTGGTCCGATCGCGGCTCGTCGAACTCTCCCGAGAGTTTGGCCAGGCTGGTTGGACAATTCTAGGCGAGGGAAATACCTCCGGTCGGATAGATCCAAAAATCTTCGCCGTTAAATCCAGCGGAAGCAGTCTCGGTACCCTGACTGAAATCGAGTTAACCGACTGTTACTTCGACACGCTGCTTCCCGTCCTCGATCGGGAGAGCGTCTCCGAAAAGGAAATTGAAGAGATACTCCTGGAATCACGGGTTCGGCCGACGGCATTGAAGCCCTCTGTGGAAACCTTTTTCCACGCTTATTTGCTGACGCTTCCCGGAGTTAATTTTGTTGGTCACACGCACCCCATCCCGGTCAATCAAATCCTCTGCTCGAGTCTGGGACCTTCGTTCGCCAAAGAAAGGCGATTCCCCGATGAAGTCGTTTGTTGTGGCCCCGTGTCGATGCTGATTCCGTACGAGGACCCTGGGCTCGCGTTGGCGGTCCGGATCCGACGGGATCTGGCGTACTTCGAGCAGGAACACGGAAAATATCCGAAAGTCATTCTGCTTGGAAATCATGGCGTCATTACGATCGGTCCATCGGCGGATGCGGTTCGCGTCGCGATGGCGATGACGGTGAAGGGGGCCGAGATATTTGTGGGAGCGTACTCCCTGGGAGGGATTAATGCGATGCCACTGCCCGAAGTAAACCGGATCGAGAATCGGCTCGACGAAGAGTACCGCCGTAAAATGCTGAGTCTCTAATGGGCCTTCACCCCTCTGCACAAGCTGAAATAAATCTCTTCGAGTTTTTCAATCTGGATGGAAAGATCAAATCTTTCCTTGATCGTCTGGGCCGCACGTTTACCCAAGGAATCTCGAAGAGGATCATCCGTCGCCAGACGCTCTAACCAGTGCTCAAGGCCGGCAAGATCTGATTCTGGTACCAGAATTCCAGATTCCAGATGGGTGACGGCTTCGGGAATACCGCCATGGCGGGTCGTAAGGCAAGGCAGTCCAGTGGCCATTGCTTCCAGCAGGCTGTTGGGAACGCCTTCCCGATCGCCCTCCGGCGTCTGTTCGCTGGGATGCAGAAAAAAGTGGCTTTCCTGGTAAAGGGTTAACAGGGCGGATTGAGAAACGAAACCCGTGAATCGGATTCTGTCCTCCAATCGAAGCTCCGTCGCTAGTCTTTCCAGCGGACCGCGGCGCGGGCCGTCGCCGGCAATCGTCAGGGTGGCACGGGGATACTGCTTCAAGAATGTCGCAAAGGCTCGGAGCGACAATTCAAGCCCTTTTTTTTCGATTAGACGGGAGGCCTGAAGAAGCCGCCACCTTCCATCGGCAGGTCGCTGACGAGCGAGATAAGGGAATGTCTCCAGGGGAACTCCTGTGCGCTGGATGCTGAGCTTTTCCGGCGGACAACCAAGCGTCATGAGCGCTGTGGCCAATGATTCGGAACGGGCCAGCACAAGGGCACAGCAAGTGAAAAGATCCTGGAACATTCGCCTGGCAGCCGGGGAATCGACGTCCACCTGAACATCCGCGCCATGAAACGAGACCACCGCGGGAACCTCGCGCTTGCGCAATAATGGCAG
>Ga0210390_10003582_pt1 | contig 13295 bp, 11 predicted proteins | sample IncBWH11OmetaG_FD_161050 | JGI IMG/M metagenome (GOLD analysis project Ga0210390, IMG submission 161050) | Forest soil microbial communities from Barre Woods Harvard Forest LTER site, Petersham, Massachusetts, United States - Inc-BW-H-11-O ...
CTCAACTTTAACGCCTATGCCGATAACCGCTCGATCTTCCGTTATGATATGGAAGCGCTGCCGAACGAGGTCACCGGTTCGATCGGAACCTCGACGGCCTTTGCAGCCTGGAACGCGGCAGTGTATGTCGCACAGATCGAAGATGACCGGTTGACGGAAATGACCGAGAGTGGCCGCTATCTCGATGCCGTCAGAGAGGTTCTGCGCAAGCATAACGGGCTCTGGTTTTACGATGAATCCTACGTCATATCGCGCCGCCGCGACTGACGGTTCGGGACACGACAATTCAGGACACATTTGAAAAAAGGACCGCCGAGGTCCGGCGGAAAAGGGGCTAGTTGATGCGCGCGTCTTATTTGTTCACCTCAGAGTCGGTTTCCGAAGGCCATCCGGACAAGGTTTCCGACCAGATCTCCGATGCCATCCTCGACGCCTTCATCGAGAAGGACGTCAAGCTCGGCATTGCCGACGACAGCCTGGTCAACACCCGGCTCGGCTGCGAAACGCTGTGCACGACCAACAAGATCGTGATCGCAGGCGAAGGCCGCGGCCAGTTGTTCCGCACCATCAACGGCGTGTCGGTGGTGGACCGTGAACTGATCTGCGAGATCGCCCGCGGCGTGGTCAAGGATATCGGCTACGACCAGAACGGCTTCTCATATCACGGCGCCGACATCGAGGTGCTGCTGCACGGCCAGTCGCCCGACATCGCGATGGGCGTCGACGCCAAGAAAAAGAAGAGCGGTGAGGAAGAGGGCGCGGGCGATCAGGGCATGATGTTCGGTTATGCCTGCACCGAAAGCGAGGTCTACGAGAAGGGCTCCTACATGCCCGCGCCGATTTTCTTCGCGCACAGGATTCTCAAGGTGCTCTCCGAGCAGCGCCGCAACGGCCAGCTTGCCGACCTGCAGCCCGACGCCAAGAGCCAGGTCACCGTGAAATACGTCGAAGGCAAGCCGATCGGCTGCACCAAGGTCGTGGTCTCGACCCAGCACAACGAGAAAAGCCGCAACAACAAGAAATACACGCCCGGCCTGATCAAGGAGATGATCTCCACCGCGGTGGAATCGGCGCTGCCGAAAGGCTGGATGCCGCAGAAGGCAAGCGACTTCCTGGTCAACCCTACCGGCAACTTCGTGATCGGAGGGCCGGACGGCGACTGCGGCCTCACCGGCCGCAAAATCATCGTCGACACCTATGGCGGCTATGCGCCGCATGGCGGCGGCGCCTTCTCGGGCAAGGATGCGACCAAGGTCGATCGCTCGGCCGCCTATGCGGCGCGCTACCTCGCCAAGAACGTGGTTGCGGCAGGGCTTGCCGAGCGCTGCACCATTCAGGTCGCCTACGCGATCGGAATAGCCGATCCGATGTCGATCCTCGTCGACACGCACGGCACCGGCAAGGTCGACGAAAAGAAGCTGGAGAAGGTTTTGCCGGAGATGTTCCGCCTGACCCCAACCAATATCCGCCGCACGCTGAAGCTGAACCGCCCGATCTATCGTCGTACCGCTGCCTACGGACATTTCGGCCGCGCGCCGGAAAAGGATGGCGGCTTCTCATGGGAGAGAACCGACCTCGCGGACGCGCTCAAGCGCGCAGTGTGATTTCCACCTCGCCCCGCTTGCGGGGAGAGGTCGCTCGCAGCGCGAGCGGGTGAGGGGGGACTCTCCGCATCAAATCGTCTTTGAGATTCGCGGAAAGGTGCCTCTCACCCCAACCCTCTCCCGGTAAAGAACGGGGAGAGGGGGTAGACCGTGCCACACGGCGTTCAACTTGCCTTGTTAATTACACGCTCGATTCACTGATCAGGGAACAGATATGACCGCCACCGCCAAGAAGCCCGCCTTCACCGATTACGTCGTCAAGGACATTGCGCTCGCCGAGTTCGGCCGCAAGGAGATTTCGCTGGCCGAGACCGAGATGCCCGGGCTGATGGCCACGCGGGAGGAATATGGACCCAGGCAGCCCCTGAAAGGCGCGCGAATCGCCGGTTCCCTGCACATGACGATCCAGACCGCGGTGCTGATCGAGACGCTGGCGGCGTTAGGGGCCGACATCCGCTGGGTCTCCTGCAACATCTATTCGACGCAGGATCACGCCGCGGCCGCGATCGCGGCTGCCGGCATTCCCGTGTTTGCGGTGAAGGGCGAAACGCTCAAGGATTATTGGGACTACACGGCCAGGCTGTTCGACTGGCACGGCGGCGGTACGCCCAACATGATCCTCGATGACGGCGGCGATGCCACCATGCTGGTGCACAACGGCTTGCGCGCCGAGCAGGGCGATGCGGCGTTTCTCGACAAGCCGGGTTCGGAGGAAGAGGAAGTCTTTTTCGCGCTGATCAAGCGTCTGCTGAAGGAAAAGCCGAAGGGCTATTTCGGCGAGATCGCAAGGAACATCAGGGGCGTGTCGGAAGAAACCACGACAGGCGTGCATCGTCTCTACGAGATGGAGAAGAAGGGCACGCTGCTGTTTCCTGCCATCAACGTCAACGACAGCGTCACCAAGTCGAAGTTCGACAATCTCTATGGCTGCCGCGAATCGCTGGTCGACGGCATCCGTCGCGGCACCGACGTGATGATGTCGGGCAAGGTCGCGATGGTGGCGGGCTTCGGCGACGTCGGCAAGGGCTCGGCCGCTTCGCTGCGCCAGGCCGGTTGCCGCGTCATGGTGTCCGAGGTCGATCCGATCTGCGCGCTGCAGGCGGCGATGGAAGGCTATGAAGTCACGACCATGGAAGACGCCGCGCCTCTGGCCGACATCTTCGTCACCGCCACAGGCAACAAGGACATCATCACCATCGAGCACATGCGCGCGATGAAGGATCGCGCCATCGTCTGCAACATCGGGCATTTCGACAACGAAATCCAGATCGCGCATCTGAAGAATCTGAAATGGACCAACATCAAGCCGCAGGTCGACGAGATCACGTTCGCGGACGGCAAGCGGATGATCCTGTTGTCGGAAGGCCGCCTGGTGAACCTCGGCAACGCCATGGGTCATCCGAGCTTTGTGATGTCGGCCTCCTTCACCAACCAGACGCTGGCGCAGATCGAACTGTTCGCCAACAACAAGGACGGCAAGTACGGCAAGAAGGTCTATGTGCTGCCGAAATCGCTCGACGAGAAGGTGGCGCGGCTGCACCTGGCCAAGATCGGCGTGAAGCTTACAAAACTGCGGCCCGACCAGGCCGACTATATCGGCGTCAAGGTCGATGGCCCGTTCAAGTCGGATCACTACCGGTACTGAAGAATTCGGACGGCAATGATTATTTCTCATGCCCGGCCTTGTGCCGGGCATCCGCGTCCTTACAAGTCTGTTTGACAGGCCAGGACGTGGATGGCCGGGACGAAGCCCAGCCATGACGAAGCCCGGCCATGACGAGCAGGATAGGGCCGATAGCGATGACTGAGCAGACAGAACATTTCGACATCCTGATCGTCGGCGCAGGATTGTCCGGCATTGGTGCGGGCTATCACCTGCAGCACAAATGCCCGACCAAGAGCTTTGCCATCCTGGAGGGGCGCGAGCGCAGCGGCGGCACCTGGGACCTGTTCCGTTACCCCGGCATCCGTTCCGACAGCGACATGTTCACGATGGGTTACTCGTTCAAGCCGTGGAACGAGCCGAAGGCGATTGCCGACGGGCCGAATATCCTGAACTACATCCGCCAGACCGCGGTAGAGAACGGCATCGACAAGAAGATTCGGTTCCGACACAGGGTCAAGCGCGCGTCATGGTCGACCGGCGAGGCCCGCTGGAGCGTGGAAGCCGAGCGCACCTCGAGCGATGGCGTAACCGAAATCGTGTGCTTCACCTGCAATTTCCTGTTCATGTGCTCCGGCTATTACAGATATGAGGCAGGCTACACGCCTGAATTTCCGGGCCGCGAGAGTTTCAAGGGCCCGATCGTGCATCCGCAAGCATGGCCCGAACATCTCGACTACGCCAACAAGCGCGTGGTGGTGATCGGCTCGGGCGCGACCGCTGTGACGCTGGTGCCCGAAATGGCAAAAACCGCGAGCCACGTCACCATGTTGCAGCGTTCCCCGACCTATGTGGTCTCGCGCCCGGCCGAGGATCAGCTTGCGATCAAGCTGCGGCGTAATTTCGGAGAAAAAATCGCCTATTCGGCGATACGCTGGCGCAACGTGTTGCTAGGCATGTACTTCTTCCAGCTTGCAAGACGCAAGCCCGAGCGGATGAGAAAGCTGATCCTAGGCGGGGTGCGGATGGCGCTCGGGCCCGACTACGATGTCGCGACCCATTTCAACCCGCGCTACAATCCGTGGGACCAGCGGCTCTGCCTGGTGCCCGACGGCGATCTGTTCAAGGCGATCCGGGAAAAACACGCTTCCGTCGCCACCAGCGAGATCGATCGCTTCACCGAACACGGCATTCGGCTCAAGGATGGCAGCGAACTCGAGGCCGACATCATCATCACCGCAACCGGACTCGTGCTGCAATTGCTCGGCGGCCTGGAAGTTGTCGTCGACGGCCGCGCGGTCGATTTTGCCAAAACGCTGGGCTACAAGGGCATGATGTATTCGGACGTGCCCAATCTGGCCTCCGCATTCGGCTACACCAACGCGTCCTGGACGCTGAAATGCGATCTCACCTGCGATTATGTCTGCCGCCTGATCAATTACATGGACCGGCACAGCTACAAGATTTGCGTGCCGCACAATGTCGATCCCTCCGTCACCGAGGTGCCGTGGCTGGATTTCTCCTCCGGCTACGTTCAGCGCGCGATCGCCCAGATGCCGAAGCAGGGCTCGAAGCGGCCGTGGCGGCTCTATCAGAACTACGTGCTCGACATCCTGTCGCTCCGTTTCGGCAAGGTCGATGACGGCGTGATGAAGTATTCCTGAGGAGGGCCCGGGGCTCGGCAGTCACTCCCGAACGGTTAACGCTTTATTAATCGACGCATCGCAGGATGGGCGGCTCAGGTTCAAGACGCACGAGAAAGCCATGGACGCCCAGCGAATTGCCATTGATGCTTTGGTGGTGTTGACCGATTGCGATCGTGAGACGGTCACAGCCTTTATCCGCCGGCTTTACCACGCCGGAGTGAAGGACCCGAAACGGTTGACCTTCAAGGGGTTGCAGGCGCTGGCGCGGGCGTGACGATGCGCTAGCGCCTCGCAGTCATTGCGAGGCAAGCGAAGCAATCCAAAATCAATCCAAAAATAACGGATCGTCGCTGCGCTCCTCGCAATGACGAACAAACCCGATAATTCAACCTGCCACTTGGCGCCGCCGCTATTCCGCCTTGCCGATCGTAACCTTCAGCGTGCCGACGCCGTCCACCCCGCATTCGATCCTGTCACCAGGGGAGAGCGCGGCGACGCCGGCGGGCGTGCCGGTCATGATGATATCGCCGGCGCCGAGCGAGACCTGTTGCGACAACTGCCAGATGATCTCCGGCACGCTCCAGATCAACTCCGTCAGGTCACCCTTTTGCCGTTCAGTGCCGTTGACGGAGAGCCAGATCCTGCCCTGGTCGGGATGGCCGATTTTTGCGGCAGGCTGAATTGCGCCGCAGGGCGCGGAATGGTCGAACGATTTGCCGACTTCCCACGGCCGCTCCTTTTTGCGTGCCGCAAGCTGCAGGTCGCGCCGTGTGAGATCGATGCCGACGCAATAGCCGTAGACGTGATCGAGCGCCTTGCCGGTCGGAATGTTTAATCCGCCGCTCTTCATGGCGACGATCAGTTCGACTTCGTGATGCAAGTCCCTGGTCAGTGGCGGGTAGGGGATCGTGGCGCCATCCGGCTCAAGCATGTCGGCGTGCTTGGCGAAGAAGAACGGCGGCGCGCGCTCGTCATTTCCCATCTCGCGGATGTGCTCGAGATAGTTTCGTCCCACACACCAGATACGGCGAACCGGAAAGACCCCGGATTCGCCGGCAACGGGAATGGATGCCTGCGGCGGCGGCGGAATCACGAAGGAAGTGGCGCTCATGAACTTGTCTCGGTTTTGTTTGGGTTGAAACTCGAGGTCTTCAATCCAGCTTTACGCCGTTGCGCCGATTGGCGCCAGCGGTGGGGGACCGGCATGACGCTGTTGCAGGCGGAAGAACGAGGCATAACGGCCGCTGCGGCGCAAGAGATCGTCATGCCGCCCGCGCTCGACGATCTCTCCGTTCTCGACGACCAGGATGGCATCGGCGTGCATGATTGTATGCAGCCGATGGGCGATCACGATGGTGGTGCGGTTCCGGCAAAGATGCTCGATCGCTTCCTGAACCTGCCTTTCGGACTCCGAATCGAGTGCCGCGGTCGCCTCGTCGAGCAGGATGATCGGCGCATCCCTCAGCAGCGCGCGCGCCACCGCGATGCGCTGCCGCTGTCCGCCGGACAATTGCGTTCCGTGTTCGCCGACCGGCGTGTCATAGCCGAGCGGAAAGCCCATGATGAAGTCGTGCGCGCAGGCCGCTTTCGCGGCCGCAACGATCTCAGCCTGGGTGGCGCCGACCCTGCCAAAGGCGATGTTGGCCCCGATGGTGTCGCGGAACAGGAACACGTCCTGCCCGACATAAGCCGTCTGCCGGCGCAGCGACTTGCGCGAGACGCCTGCGATCGACTGGCCGTCGATCAGGATGTCGCCTCCGCTTGCTTCGTAAAACCGCAACAGCAGCGCCAGCACCGTCGATTTACCGCCACCGGACGGGCCGACCAGCGCCGTGACCCTGCCGGGCTCGGCAACAAAGCTCATGCCATTGAGCACGGGTTCGTTTGGCCGGTAGGCGAAGCTCACCCCGCGCAGTTCGACCCTTGCGTCGGTCAATTGCAGGGCCGGCTTGTTGTCATCGTCGGGCTCGCTTGCGGGACTGTCGACGATCTCCAGTAGTTTGCGCGCACCGATCAGGCTGGAGTTCAATTCGATATTGAGCCGCGCCAGACGCTTGGCCGGCTCATAGGCCAACAGGAACGCGGTGAGAAAGGAAGCGAACTGGCCCGGGGTGGCGCCCAATGCGACCACGCTATAGCCGCCATACATAAGCCCGCCGGCTACCGCCAGGCCTCCGAGCGTCTCCATCAGCGGGCTCGCGCGGTTGGAAACCCGCGCCATCTTGTTGGCATTGTTCTCAACCGCCGAGATCCCGGCATCGATGCGCGTCCGCATCGTCTGTTCGAGGGTGAAGGCCTTGACGGTGCGGATACCCTGCAGCGATTCCTGCATGGTCTCCATGATGTCGGCGGTGCCGGTGAACTGGTTGTGGGCCAGCCCCTTGATCCGCTGCACCAGCTTGCGCAGCACCAGCATTGCGGGCGGGGCCACCGCGAACCCCAGCAGCGCCATGATGGGATCCTGCGACACCATCACCGCCACGAGGGCGATCAGTGACAACAGGTCGCGGCCGACGGCATTGATCAGCAGGCTGAGGACCTGCGTGACGGAGTTGGCGCCCGCGGTGAGACGGGCAAGAAATTCCGAGGAATGACGCTCGGAGAAAAAGCCGACGCTCTCGCTCATCAGTTTGGCGAACAGCGCCCGCTGGTTGTTGGCGAGGATGGCATTGGAGATTTTCGACAAAATCACCTGATGTCCGTAGGTCGCCGCCCCCTTGATGATGAAGATGACGACGGTAATGCCGGAAAGGATCGCAATGCCGCGTACGTTCCTGTCGACATAGGCCTGATTGATCACCTGACCGAGCATCCAGGCGGAGCCTGCGGTCGTCGCAGCCGAAATCGCCATCAGCACAAACGCCATCAGATAGCGCCGCCAATAGGCTGCGCCCTGTTCCATGATCAGACGGCGAATAAGGATCGCCGCGCCGTAGGGATCGTCGGTAATCTTCCTTGGAAGTTCGGTCATCCGCGTTCCATTGACAGGGTCAGGCAGGCCCATGCCCTCGCGTGTCAGGGTTGTTCCGAAACGTCAGCCTCCTTGCCCGCAATGGCGAGGTTTTTCAAGCCAAATTGGGGCAATTTTGCCCCAGGAGGGAATTTCAGGCCGAGGCCGCAACCTCGCTTTGGTGCTCGCGCAGCAGTTTCCTCTCCCAGGCGAGCGCATGGGCTGCGATCGTCTCAAGATTATCGAGCTGCGGCGTCCAGTCGAGTGCGCTGCGGATTCGGCTGGTATCGGCGACCATGGTCGTGATGTCGCCGGTTCTGCGCGGAGCATGTTGAACCGCCATATTGCGCCCCGAAACGCGCCGCACTGCCTCGATGGTCTCGAGCACGGAGTAGCCGCGGCCGTAGCCGCAATTCAGCGTCGTGGATGCGCCGCCATTGCGCAAATAGGAAAGCGCAGAGCGGTGCGCCTGCGCAAGATCGCTGACGTGAATGAAATCGCGGATGCAGCTGCCGTCCCTGGTTGGATAATCGGTTCCAAACACTTCGATACTGGCACGCCGGCCCGTGGCCACCTCGACCGCTATTTTCAACAGATGCGTTGCGCCGACGGTAGCAAGACCGATGCGCGCCTCAGGGTCGGCGCCGGCAACGTTGAAATAGCGGAGCACGACGTAGTTCAGGCCATGCGCGGCGGCGACGTCGTGCAGCATGATCTCCGCCATCAGCTTGGAGAAACCGTAGGGTGACAACGGCCGGGTTGGCGCATCTTCGCGGACCGGCACAGAATCGGGATTACCGTATACGGCCGCGGTCGACGAGAAAATAAAGCGATTGACGCCGCACTTGACCGCCGCGTTCAGCAGGTTGCGCGTGGTCATGGTGTTGTTGCGGTAATAGGCAAGCGGGTCGCGAACCGATTCGGGCACCACCACGGAGCCTGCGAAATGGATGATGCTTTCGACCTTGTGCGTGGCGATCACGCCTTCGACGAGGTTTTCGTCGGCGGCGTCCCCAATGAACAGCGGCACGCCCGCGGGCAGATGAGCGGAAAAGCCGGTCGAGAGATTATCGATCACGACTGCGCTCTCGCCTGCCTCCACCAGGGCGTAAACCATGTGGCTTCCGATATAGCCGGCACCGCCGGTGACAAGAACGGTCATGAACGAATCCGTCTTCCAAAATAAACGCGATGCTATCGGGGGCGCGGTGAAGACGGGGTTTCGGCGCCGGCGAACTGGCCACTATGCTTAATGTTGCGTATAGGAGACGCGAAGCGGAGCAAGAAGTGGAACCCAGGGACATTTCCGCCGGCGATCTGCAGTTGGTCGTGCCCAACCTGCACATGCGCTACTCCGGCGTCACCGCGACCAACCGCATGGTGGCGCCGAGGCTTGCGAAATTGTTTCGCGCAGGCTGGCTCGGTCCAAACCGGCCGGAAGGCATTGGAAAAGTCGGATTTGGCGGCCTCGTGAAATTGTGGCGGCGGCGTTCGCCTCTGATCTGGCACGCTCGGCGCAACAACGAGATGATCGCCGGCGTTCTGCTGCGCTTTCTCGGCTGGCCGTTCAAGCTGGTATTCACCTCCGCAGCACAACGGCATCACAGCTGGACCACGCGCTGGCTGATCGGGAGGATGGACGCGATCATTGCCACCAGCGAGGCTTCGGCGTCGTTTCTCAAGCGCAAGGCAATTGTCGTCTGGCACGGCGTCGACACCGACCGCTACATGCCGCCGGCCGATCGCGCGAGCGCATTTGCTGCTACCGGATTGCCTGGCCGCCATGCGATCGGCTGTTTTGGCCGGGTGCGTGCCCAGAAGGGCACGGATGTGTTCGTGGAAGCGATGGTCAGGTTGTTGCCGGACTATCCCGACTTTTCGGCAATCATGGTCGGAGCAATCACGCCCGAGCAACTGGGCTTTGCCAACGCGCTGAAGCGGCGCATCGAGGCCGCCGGCCTCGCTTCGCGTTTCCTCATTACCGGCGAACTGCCGATCGAGGAGGTGCCGCGCTGGTACCAGCGGCTTTCGATTTACGCCTTCACTTCGCGCAACGAGGGTTTCGGATTGACACTGCTGGAAGCGATGGCGGCCGGCAACGCGCTCGTTGCCTCGCGCGCGGGCGCCGCCGAGATCGTCGTCGAGGACGGCCTCACCGGCGTGCTGACGCCGCCCGGCGACGTCGACGCGCTCGTGGCAGCGCTTGAGCCCTTGATGCGCGATCCGGCCGCTGCGGCGGCGATGGGCGAGCGAGGGCGCGCCCGCATACTCGAGAAATTCAGCCTCGATGCGGAAGCAAACGCGATCGGAGCGGTTTATCGCACGCTGATTTGAGCCATGATCGCGGCGATAAACGCGTCGAGGTCGCCGCCTTCGAAAAGAAAGCCGGGGAGACCTGCGGCTTTCGCCGCATCGATGTCGCTCGCCCGGTCGCCGACCACAAAGCTGCCTTCGCGCCGCACCGGCCAATGCTCCATCAGGTCGTGGATCATTCCGGGACTGGGCTTTCGCCAGTGATGGTCTTCCAGATAGCCCTCGACCGATCCGTCGGGATGATGCGGGCAATAACGGATATCGTCGATGCGCGCACCTTGTGCCTCAAGCGCCTCGCGCATCCACTCATGCAGGGCGTTGAGATCATCCTCGGTGAAGAAGCCTCGCGCCACGCCGGATTGATTGGTGAAGAAGAAAACGAAATATCCGGCCTCGTTGAGCCTGCGGATCGCCCTTGCCGCGTTCGGCATCCAGCGGATGCGTTCAGGCGTCCCCATGTAGCCATCGTCGTGATTGACGACGCCGTCGCGGTCGAGGAAAGCCGCGGGCTTGCGCGCCGCCCGCGTGGAACAGGAAGCGCTCATTTCTTGCCGGTCTCGCGCGTCATGGCCTGCTCGACCGCCTCGCAGACGCCATGGGCCACGGCGAGGTGAACTTGCTGGATGATTGCGGTGTCGTCGCTGGGTGCGACCAGCAAATGGTCGCAGAGGGGGCGAAGCGTCTCGCCCTTGCTGCCGGTGAAGCCGATGGTAACAAGTCCATGCTGGCGCGCAGTGCCGAGCGCGGCAAGGATGTTCGGCGAGCGGCCCGAGGTCGAAAGGGCGAGCAAGGCATCGCCGCGCCGGCCGAGACCTGCGACCTGCCGCGCAAATACCTGTTCGAAGCCGTAGTCGTTGCCGATGGCCGTCAACGCCGAAGTGTCGGTGGTGAGCGCGATCGCCGCGTGAGGACGCCGGTCCTGCTTGTAGCGGCCCATGATCTCGGCGGCGATGTGCTGGGCGTCGGCGGCGCTGCCGCCATTGCCGACGATCAGGAGCTTGTTGCCCTCGCGCAGCGTTGCAATGACGATTTCGGCGATCTTCCGCGCCGTCGCGAGCAGCGTGGCGTCCTTCATCGCGCGCTCAAGGGCCGCGAGCGAGAGCTTTAGATGGACGGCGATCAGGTCTTTGGAATCCTGGCTCAAGCGGCACCGTGAACGGTTGCGGTCACGTCTTGGTAATGACCGAGCGGAAGCTGTGCAAGCGCGGAAGTTCAGGGCGCAACGCCAATTCCGCCCTCGTCAAGCACGCGGACAGCGAGGACAACGACATCGGAGGCGGGAATGTCTCGCATGCAGCGATGGTCGTTCATGGTGCAGATCGGGCGGTGGCAGGGCTGGCAGGGCACGACCGTCCTGGTCTGAACCGTTGCCGTCAGGCCGTTGAGCGGTGCCCAAAGATGGGGGCTGGTGGGCCCGAAAATGCCCATGGTCGGCGTGCCCAAGGCGGCTGCGATGTGCATCAGGCCCGAGTCGTTTGAAATCGCGAGCCTGGCCGCCGCCATCGCCAGAATGCCGTCTCGAAGGTCGGTGCCCGTGAGGTCACGCACCTGCGTTCCTCCGACTGCCACGATTTCGGCGGCCAAAGCCTTCTCGCCTGGGCCGCCTACCACCCAGACGTCAAATCCTCGATCGGCCAGGAGCCGTGCAGCCTGTGGGTAATAGGTCCAGCGTTTGGCGGGCCCTACCGAGCCCGGCGCCAAGGCGACCGCAGCGCCGTGGCCGAGCCCTCGGGTCTGCCGAAAACGGGCCACCTCGTCGGCGGGCACTCTCAGTTGGGGGACCGGCCATTCCGGCGGCAAGGCCGCCCCGTCGGGCAGCGCCAAGGCCGCGTTCTTGTCGATGAAGCGGGGCAGGGCCTTCTCGCCCCAGCGCCACCGGTTGATCAGCCCAAATCTGGCTTCCCCGACAAAGCCGACCCGTTCGGGGATACCGGCGAGCGCGGGCGCAATTGCCGACTTCCAGGTGCGTGGCAGCACCAGCGCAGTTCCGTAGTTCCCCGCGCGCAGTTGTCTCGCCAGGCCCCTCTGCCTGGCCACAGCAAGCCGGCTGCGCGGTAAATCCCAGACGATGCCCGACCGCACCCCCGGCATATACTCCACCAGGGGCGCGCAGAGGGTCGTGGTCAGAACATCGACCGGCCGATTGGGCCAGCGCTGGTTGAGCACCCTGACCACGCTATGGCCCCGCACGAAGTCCCCGATCCACATATAGGGAATGATCAGGATCGGCCTTCTGTCGGCGGCATCCTCGAGAGGCACGGTATTTTCCGAATTGATATTCATTCCTTGACCGCACACGCCCCAAATCTGGCGTCAAGCTTGTCGGTAACTGCTCCTCGCGGCGCGGTAAAGTGGGTCCGGCCGTCTTCACCACGAGCCGTAACTCTTCCTGCCAAACCGCTTACACTTTGGCGGATCATGGGCTAGGCAAGCCTGACCCGGAATATCAGGGGCAGGGCGTAGAATGTTGCTGGTGACCGGCGGCGCCGGTTTTATCGGATCGAATATCGTGGCTGCGCTCAACGATGCCGGCCGCGCCGACGTGGTCGTATGCGACCAGCTCGGCCACGAGGGCAAGTGGCGCAACCTCGCCAAGCGCCAGCTCGCCGACATCGTGCCGCCCCGCGAATTGCCGGACTGGCTGAACGGCCGCAAGCTCGAGGCGATCATCCACATGGGCGCCATTTCCGAAACCACGGCTACCGACGGCGATCTGGTGATCGAGGCCAATTTTCGCCTCTCCCTGCGGCTGCTCGACTGGTGCACCGCCACCGCCACGCCGTTCATCTACGCGTCCTCGGCGGCGACCTATGGCGACGGCGCGCAGGGTTTTGCCGACGACCAGAGGCTCCCCGCGCTGAAAGCGCTGCGGCCGATGAATCTGTACGGCTGGAGTAAGCATCTTTTCGACATGGCGCTGGCCGAGCGCGCCAGCAGGGGCGAGCAGCTGCCGCCGCAATGGGCCGGGCTCAAGTTCTTCAACGTGTTCGGCCCCAACGAGTACCACAAGGGTACGATGATGAGCGTGCTGGCGCGGCGCTTCGGCGACGTCAAGGCAGGCCGGGTCGTGGAGCTGTTCAAATCGCACCGCGAAGGCATCGCGGACGGCGAGCAACGGCGCGATTTCATCTACGTCGACGATGCGGTGCGGGTGGTGATGTGGCTGCTTTCGGCACCGT
>Ga0210390_10003583_pt1 | contig 13293 bp, 10 predicted proteins | sample IncBWH11OmetaG_FD_161050 | JGI IMG/M metagenome (GOLD analysis project Ga0210390, IMG submission 161050) | Forest soil microbial communities from Barre Woods Harvard Forest LTER site, Petersham, Massachusetts, United States - Inc-BW-H-11-O ...
GAAGCGGTGGTGCGCGCGATTGTACGGCGTAGCCAGGGACTTCAGATCCGCCTCCATTTTTGTAGCGCCGGCAACTTGCTGGCTGGACGGGTCAAAGACCCGTCTCCACACAACTCGAGTTGGACGGGCGAGACGCCCGTCCTCCATCGGTACAGCTACTGCGCCTTAAACGTTTGGTCTACCGTCTTGCTGTCTTTGGCAGCGAGCGTTACCTTTTGGGTCTGCTCACCTAATTTCTCCTGCACAAACGCGATCGTGTAGTCGCCCGGCGGCAAGCCCTTGATCTCGTACTTGCCGTCCGGGGCGGTGACCGCATAGAACGGGGTCTTTACCACGTTGATGTACATCCGCATCCACGGGTGCTGGTTGCACTTCACCGGCAGCATGATTTCTTCGCGGGCGAAGCTTTTTTCGAGCGGAGCAGCCGCGGGTGGTTGCGACTCGTTCCACTCGCGATTGGCTTGCGGCGTGGGATGAATGTTATGCGTGGTCTGGTCGTCATTCTTGATCTCAATGTTTTGACCGGTCATCACGCCCAGCACGTGCGGATGATATTTGCAGCCTTGCTGGTCGATGGTCACCGCATCTTTGGGAACATCAAAAGTGCGGTCGCCCATGCCGTCTTTTACGTACACGAAAACGTTGGCCAACTTGCCGCCATCGTCGACGACGGTCTCGGCGGTGTTGGTGCCCTTGCAGGCGGGATCCTGGCTCATATCAATCTTGGATGGTTTGGGAGCCGTGCCGTCGAGCTTCACGGTGCCGCTGACTGAGGCTACTGTGCTGAGATCGATGGGAGTGGCTGCTGGCTGCGCCGAGGAGGCGGGTGCAGTCGTTGGGGCTTCGTTGGTTTCCTGCTTCTTGCTACAGCCTACGAGCAGCCAGAGGCCGAGCAGGCAAAGCAAGCCAAACATTGCTACCGATGTTTTTTTATTCATGATGTCGCCCTTTCGTGAAATGTTGAAAGCGTTTTGAAAGCTGAATTCCGGTTTAGTTGCTCCCGAAATCTTGCCCCGGTTGCGCGGACGAGACGTCCGCGCGACAGCCACTGGGACGGTGGCGCTGGAAAACTTATTATTCTACCGCGAACCGCCGTTGCTTGCCCGTTGCGAGCTGGTGGCATCCTGCTTCGGTTTGGGCGGGGCTTGGGTTGAGGCTTGGCTTCGGCCCATGGAAGCGGCTACGCGTTTCTGTTCTTCCGGCGTCAGTTGGAAAATGTAATCCACCAATAACTTGGATTGATCCTTTTCGTATCCCTGGAATGACGACGGGGTTGGCCCGGCAAAGACCCAGTGATTATTTTCCCGCCGGAACAGTCCCGAGGGCATCGACGTGCCTGGGCTGATGGCTTGCGGATCGAGCACCCAGCGCTCCGCCCAGTCTGGTTTCAGGCGCTGTTTCGCGAGCAGGAAGTTGGGCGCGGTTGCAATCTTGTCATGCGCAGGATCGCCCGTGGCGTGGCATTTCAAGCAGGGTGCGGCTGTGCTCGAGAACAAGCTGCGAGCCATATCCGATTCCTTGGCGCTCAAGACTGGAACCTGCTCCGGAATGTACGGCATCGGTTGTTGCGACAAAGCCTGAAAGAATCGAACCAGTTTGCGCAACTCATTATCTGAAAAAGAGAACGTGGGCATCCGCACCTTCAGGTACGGACGTACACCATTCCGATTCGTATCGGTGTCGCTTAACGAAGGATTGGACAGGAAGCGGCGCAACCATTCAGGATCAACGCGCGCCCCTTCGGTCAGCAGTTTGGGCGGCAGTTGCTCCTGATTTTCGCGGTACTGGGGCAAACCCATCAGGATGGTCTTCTGTCCTGGAATGAATTGGTGACATCCCATGCAGTTGTATTTCTTCACCACCCACCAGCCTTCTTGAATGTCGTGGCGGGCATCGCCGGGCCGGTATTGGTAATCGGAGGGCAGGGAACTTTCCTCACTTCCCAGCAGGAATGTGGTGAGGGCGCGAATCTGCTCGGAGGTCAGGTGCAGATTGGGCATGCGCAGGGCTTCGGTCTCGGACTTGATTTTGCCCTGATCAAAAATATTAGGCTCAGCGAGTTTGTGCTCGAAGAAACCTTTGTGGTCGTACCATGGTTCTTTTGCAGGACCCTCGGGCAGACGCGCCAGATCTTGGGGATTCTTGATGGGCTCGGCGTTCTTACCGCCGCGCTGCGCAACCTCGGTGAAGAGAGCGAAGTCAAGGCGCTCGATAGGTTTGCTGCCTTCGAAGGTTAGTTCGGTGCCGATGCGGCCTTCGTCTTCCATGCCGGAGATTTCGTGGCAGCCAGCGCAGCCGTAGTGGCGTACCCATTTCTTTCCTTCGGCTTTCAGGTTGGGATCATCCATAAAAGAGGCATCGGCGTAGGAGGACGGCTCTTGCTTCTTTTGCGTCATCAGATAGGACGCAATGTCCTGCGCATCTTCCGGAGCCAGGCGCAGGCTCGGCATCACGGTCATGTTCTGCACTTGCAGTTCGTGGCCGTCGTTGGGGCATTGGCTGTGCTCCAGATCAAACTGATAAGGCAAACCTTTCTTGGCGTAATCTTCTGGGCCTATATCTTTCTTTTCATAAGGACAATACGGACGCGTGCGCTGGCGGGCGTTGTGAATCCAGCGGACCAGATAATCGTAGTTGGCCTTTTCGCCTTCGCGTGTCAGATTCGCGGCGAACGTGCCGCCCAGCATTTGATCGCCTTCGCCCATGGAATGGCAGGCCATGCAGCCACGGGTTTCGAAAAGTTCTTTACCGTGCTCGGCGTTGCCGGGCTTTTGTTGCGGCAACGGATCAGTGAATGCCGATTGCCACAGGTAGGCTGAAATTGCCTGAATCTGGTGATCGGTCAGGCGGAAGTTCGGCATCTTGGTGGTGGGACGGAAGTCTGTTGGCTTCTTCAACCACACCGGAATCCAATTCTTGTTCAACTTGAGCCGGACGTCTTTCAGGTTCGGCCCAACTTTTTTCATGTCTTGCATCAAGCTGTGCGATTGAAAGTCCAGTTGCTGAATGTGGCCGTCGTCCTTACTGTTGGCGACTTTGAGCGCGATGGCTTTGTCGTTCAGGCGGTTAGCTTCCTCGTTGCTCTGGGTGGCGTCGGCCTGCTTCATCAAATCGGCAGCCTGCTTGGTATTGTCTTTCTCCTGCTGTTCGAGTTGCTTGATCTGCTGGCTGACCGAGTTCAGGTCCTCAGGCTCCTTGTCGTATCCCTCGTAGCGATGGCAGCCCATGCATCCTTTTTGCCGGAATAAATCCTTGCCTTCACTAACGGTCCATCCCACATCGCCGCTGATCAGCACCATGTCCGCTGAGTGGCATGTCTGACATCCGGCTTCGACATTTGGTTTGGGAAAGAGCGGCCACAGCCAGTGCTCGTAATTTCCATGTGCCTTTTCGATGCTGGTAGTCGCGCGGCCATTGCCTTGATGGCAGGGCGAGCAGCCGAATTTATCGGGGTCATGGGTCTTCAGTAGACTAGGCTCGGGATGACTTACGAATGCTTCCGCATACTCGTCGGGTTTCTTTTCGCCCTTGGCCTCCATCAGAGCTGGTGTGAGTTTCAAGGGTTCACGAATTCCCATGTGGCAAGATTCGCAGCGGTCCACGATATTGGCGTCGGCCACATTGATCTGCACGATCTTCGGATCCCACTCTTTCGTCTTCTTCTGAAGGCCCTCGATTTGAGCGGGCGTGAGATCCACCATGTGCTCGGAAATGTAAGTGGACATCGCTGTACTGGCCGCCGTTACCGGCTTGAGCACGTCGCCTAATTCCGCGTTTAATTTTGTACGCTCGTCTTTGAGCGCGTTGTATTTTTCCTCCAATTGGCGGAAGTCGTATTTTTCCTTATGACCGTCGGGGAACTCGACAGTCCAGAGCTTTTTCTTGTAATCCTCGAGGTCGTTTTTCTTGCTTTGCTTGCCCGACGCGCTGCTCTCGGTTTCGATCTGGTAGGTCAGGGCATTGGCGTAGGCGCGTTTGTCGGTGAACACATTCTGCACCGCGAGCACCTGCGCGCTGAGATCGCTGATACGTTTTTGAAGTTCGTCCCGGCGAGCCCGGGCAGCGGCATCCGCTTGCTTGTAGGCCTCCTCCAGTTGCTGGTACTCGGGATTGTTCTCGACATTCTTTACGGATTTGTCAGATGCCGGTTCGGTCTTATCCAGCACAGCCGTGTAGCGCTGCTTCCACTCATTCTGAAAAGCTTTCCACGGGCGTTGTCCGTAAGCTTCATCCCACAGCGCCCAGAACAGTGTCGCCATGAGCAACACCATCGAGACCACGTAATACAGCGCGTACGACTTCGTTACTACCGGATCTTGCTCGGGGATTGGTTGTTCAGGCACCAGATTCTCCCATTCGTCGTTGGTCGTTGGTCATCCGTCGTCGGCAACAGGCGCCTAAGGCTGTTAGGCCACCGACCAACGACCAAAGACCAACGACCTTCATACGTTGAACCACGGCGTTATCCATACGTACTTGATATTGAATGCCAGCCGCAGCAGCATCTTGAGCGGCAGTCCCACCATGGTCAGCCAGAAAAACATCATGATGGAATACTGCAGCAGGCTCATGCGCTGATAATCTTTCGGGTTGTAGCGGCGGAACAGCGCGTGTACCAGAAAGCCGCCGGCCAGATAATAGCCTCCGACTACGATCGCGCCGAAAATTGCTTTGGCCAGATTCGAGGTGAGCCCGAAAAGATCGGGCAGATCGCGATTCACCTCGTATATAAGTCGATTGTGATCCCAGGTCTGTCCCGGCCAGAACCACTGCCAACCAGGCCCGCGGATGAATGTACCGATGATGATCATCGCGACCCATAGAATTACGAAGCCAAACAGGAATGTACCGATAGCAAACTTGCGCTGCTTCCAGGTGTAATAGCCGCTGCCCAGGGGGTTGGTGTCGATGTAGGGAATCACCATGAGGCCGACGATGATAAGTGTCGGCATGACCACACCGGCGATCCACGGGTCGAAATACACCAGCATCTCCTGCAGACCGAGGAAATACCAGGGCGCCTTTGCGGGATTCATGGTGAGGTTGGGATTCGATGGTTCCTCGAGCGGCGCGCTCAGCGTGATCGACCAGACCATCAAAATAATGGTGACAATAATGGCGGCGAGGAATTCAATGCGCAGGAGAAATGGCCAGACATGGATTTCTTTTTGCCAGCCGGGACGGAATGGCCACGACTTGCGATGATGAGTCTTCGCCATCGCGGGATTGGTTTCGAGTTCGCCGATCAGTTCATCATTGGCCTTGGCCTGCTTCCACGCCAGATAAATGTAAAAAATTAACAGTGGAATTAAACCGACAATAGGAACATTGTCGGGCGCCGAACAGATCTCCCAAAGTTGTCGCCAATCCATAAGTTGCTCCTAACCCAGAGACGTTGCAGAGCAACGACTCTACCGCCCCACACATTCACTGTAGAAACGTAGCTTGCTACGTTTCGGGCTTTGCCTAGGCACTCCGGCGCGGTTTGTCCGCTTCCGCGGTTAGCATTACCGGCGCCGGGCCGGAGATGCCGCCGTCTTTTCTTACGCGCCAGAAATGCACGATCATCAGGACCGAAGCGACGATTGGAATGCCGATGCAGTGCCAGATGTAGGAGCGCAGCAGCGCATTAGCGTCCACGATCGAACCGCCCAGCAATCCAAACCGGACGTCGTTGTACGGAGTCATTCCCAGCATTTTTCCAAACGGACCTTCGTGGCCCAGCAGCGGCGTGGCCCGAGCCATGTTCGTTCCCACCGTGACCGCCCAGAATCCGAGTTGATCGTCGGGAAGCAGGTAGCCAGTGAACGAGAGCAGCAGCGTGAATACCAGCAGCAGCACGCCAATATTCCAGTTGAACTCGCGGGGCTTTTTATACGAGCCGGTCAGGAAAACCCGGAACATATGCAGCCAGACGGCGATGACCATTAGGTGTGCTGCCCAGCGATGCATGTTGCGCAGCAGTTTGCCGAAGGGAACGTCGTGTTCCAGATAGAGCACGTCGCGGAAGGCCTGCACTTTGCTGGGATGGTAATAGAACATCAGCAGCACGCCGGTGAAAGTGAGCACTATGAATAAATAAAACGTGATTCCGCCCATGCCCCAGGTATAGCTGTAGCGGACCGCGTCGCGATTGATCTTGGCCGGATGCAGGTGCAGAAAGACGTTCGACAACACGCCCAGCGCACGGTTGCGCGGAGTGTCATCGTGCTTGTGGCGAAAGATCGAAGTGTAGACCTGAGTCTTGGTGGGATCTTTCAGGCCTTCGATCTGCTCTTTGGCCTTCGCAGGCATGTCGGTTTTGAGCGACTGGACGTCCTCTTTGACGCCAGCCTTCACTCGCTCCAGCAGGCCCACGCGATTACCATTCTTGCCGTTTCCGTTTTCTTCAGGCATTGTTTCCTCTTAGCGTGCTTCTCGTCTTGCAAACTCGCGAGCCCCATCGCTACACAACCTACGCTCGCAGGAATGCTCCGTCCTCGTTGAACTGGGTCGGCTGACCTTTTGGCCACTGGTAGAGTTTTGAAACGTCCACCAGGATCTGACCGTCGGGCGCGATTTCGACTTTCGCTCGATCCATAGGACGCGGCGCCGGGCCCTCAAAATTAATTCCTTCGCTGTCGTATCCGCTGCCGTGGCAGGGACACTTGAACTTGTTCTCACTCGGTTTCCAGTCAGGCGTGCAGCCCAGGTGAGTGCAGCGCGCGTAGATTACGAAGATGCGATCCGGCGTCCGGTCCACCCAGATGCGGTATCTCTGTTGAAACTTCGTGTCCACTCCCAGACCGTATTCCTCGGGATAACCGATCTTGAAGCTGGTCGCGGGCTCGAATAAAGTGCGAGGCAGGAAAAAGCGGAAGAATGCCAGGAACCAGGCGACTAGAAAAGCCGCCACCGCGCTCCACACCAGTCGGCGGCGCTGCTGGTTGACTTCACTATTTTCCGGGCCGATCGAGGCCACGCCTCCCGCAGCTGCGGCTCTGGAGGTTCCAACCGCGGGTGTTCCAACATAGCTTGTGGATTCACCAGTGCGGGCGACGGAAGCGGCTGCCGAAGGCGGCGCGGCTTTGGCAGCGGCCGGGCGCGGCGCGGCAGGTGCCGCTGCAACTGGAACGGCCGCGGACGGAGCAGCGGCGGCAGCGGCCGGCTCTCCGAGCAGAGCGGCAATCTCAGCATTATTGAGGGTTGGCAACCCTTTGCGTCCACGCCGCGCCTGTTCCGCAGCGATGGTCGACTTGCTCCACTTTCTTCCCTCTGCAACCCACTTGGCAACCTCGGCGCTTATGGGACCGGATGGTGTAGCAGCGGTGGAGGCCGGGGCTGCCGTCGCGGGCGGAGCCGACGCAGCAGGAGCGGCGACCGACTCGACCGGTTCTCCGAGCAGGGCGGCGATTTCGACGTTGTTGAGGGCGGGCAACCCTTTGCGCCCGCGCCGCGCCTGTTCCGCCGCGATGGTCGACTTGCTCCACTTCCTTCCTTCGGCAACCCACTTGGCGACGTCCTCGCTGAGGCCGGCATTTCCCGCTGTCGTCGATATTGCGGCAGTTGTTGCTGCGAGAGGTGGAGGGGCGACGGGAGCGACTGGCGGAGCGGAACTCGCGACGGGTGCGGCTCCCCCATCCCCACTTTCCCACGCCATCGGCTGGCCAGCTTTCAACGCTTCAATATCGGCATCGCTGAGCAGAGGCAGGCCCTTGCGCTGGCGATAGGCCTGCTCCATTCCGATGACCGAATTGTTGAGCGCCTGCCGCGGCCACGGCGGAAGATGCCCCAGAACGCTACCTGCTTTGGCGGATTCGTCTGCCATCCGTCCTCACCCCTTTTTTCTGGTACTCAGCCCCACCCCTGATTTTAATTCTTTCATTTTCAGCGCGCAGCCACGGCAAAAGACTCGCGCCCGCGCTCTCTGCCTGAATCAGTATCAATCGCAGCTCCTACCAGATCAGCCAATGCCGCGATGAAGTCATCTCAAAGCGTTCGATCCCGAGCTTAGCGGCTTCGGCACGAGCCTCGTGATCGATCTCCCCCAGCGTCTCTACGTGATCGGAGACGAACGAAACCGGCACAACGCAAACTTCGCGATTCTCCTCCACCGCGAGTTCGCGCAACGCCGTGTGCAGCGATGGCTGCAGCCATTTACTGGCGCCGACTTTGCTCTGGTAGCAAAGTCGGTGATGGTTGGTCCATCCCCCGCGCTGCATCAGCAGTTCGACCGTCTCTTCGATCTGATGCTGATAAGGGTCGCCTTTTTCGATCACGGCAACCGGTACGCTGTGCGCACTGAAGACGATCTCCGGTCGCTCAGGGTCGGAAAAGCGTGCCAGGGTCTCGTCTATTTTCTCGACCAGCGCTTGCAAATAAAGTTCGTGATGGTAGAAGGGCTCAACGCAATGAACTGGGACGTCGTCGCGAAAATGCCGACGCCACTCGTTCAGGCTGCTGCCCGTCGTCGTGCTGGAATAATGCGGATAGAGGGGGAGCAGCACGACCTCGTCGCAGCACGCGGCGCGAAGTTGCTCGATAGCTTCCGCGGTGAATGGGTGCCAGTAGCGCATGGCTACGAAGCAACGCGCGTTCAACCCAGATTCCGCCAGCTTGCGCTGCAACGCCCGGGCTTGCTGCTCGGTGAAGCGGCGTATGGGTGAGCCTCCGCCGATGGTCGCGTAATGATGCTGGACTTTTCTCGCGCGGGTGCTGGAGATGAGCTTGGCCAGCGGTTTGCGGCCGATGCGGGCAAAGGGGAAGTCAATAATATCGGGATCACAGAACAGATTGAAAAGGAATGGCTCGATTGCTTCCAGCGAATCAGGTCCGCCAAGCTGGAAGAGCACCACACCAATACGCCGTGTTGTGTAAGCCATTCCCCCGGGTTCCTTGCAGAAAGAGGATGTTACTGAATAGTGGAAGGGTTCGTCAACGTGGAACTCGGGAACGCTGGCCTTGTTTTATGGCGTACCATGGCGTACTTCGATCTTGTCACCAATCTCGATACTCATCAAGTCCTCACCGAGTTGCAGAGGTCCCGCGTAGGTTTTTCGGGTGTGGGGGATCACGTCGGGAACATCGGGCGGCACGATGTGTGAATAGACAGCGAGCCTTGGCTTGATGCGGGTAAAGATAATCCCCGCCTGCTCGGGTGTGGTGTGGTGCTCGATGATTGCGTTTCTTTGCGGCAGCGTGTCTGTGGTAACTGTTTCTCCGAATGCCTCGGGATCAATTACCTCGTGAATCAGAACGTCAGTTCCCTGAGCGAATTTAATCAAATTTTCCGAAGGCCGCGTATCGCCTGACAACGTGACCGAATGGCCGCCGTAATCAACGCGGTAACCAAACGCGGGTTTGATTTCGCCATGATCGACCAAAAATGCCGTAACCTTGACGCCCGCAGTGTTGTATACCACTCCCTCTTGGATGTCGTTGGCAATTACTTCCGCGCCCGCGCCCGGCAGCTTTGTGTCGACATCGCGCCTGATGTGGATATCGAAAGCGTATGCCTGCTGCAGATGCTCCATCATCGCCTTTGTACCCTCGGGGCCCCACACAGGAAGCGGGGTGGCGCGTCCCATGACCCAACCGGTCAGCCACAAGTCGGGAATTCCGACGGTGTGGTCGGAGTGCAAATGAGTCAGGAAAAGAGCGGTGACTTCAGAAAAAGCAATGTTGAGTTGATAGAGGCGCTGGGTCGCGCCTCGTCCGCAATCGAAAATCAGCTTTTCCTTGCCCGCTTCCACCAGGATACTTGGCCCGAAGCGCGACATAACCGGACGTGGGTTGCCTGTGCCCAAGAGCGTGACTTTAAAGTCTTGCGCTTGGGAGGCAACGGCGAGGGAACTGATAATCGCTACGCAGGAGGTTATCGTTATCCAATAAATCCGGCGGAACCGCGATGTGGAATTCATAATTTCAGGTTGACGTCGGTGAAGGCGCAATAAAAGCTTGGACTTCGGTGTCCGTCGTCATCGCCTCGATGATGAAATCGGCGAACTGGGACGTGCCAGCGTTGCCGCCTACGTCGCGCGTCAACTTTTCCCGAGTACGATAAACCTTTTCCAAAGCATTGCGAATCTTGAGGGCGGCATCGTACTCGCCGAGATGCCGCAGCATCAGCAGGGAAGAACGCAAGATGGCGGTTGGATTGGCCAGGTTCTTCCCGGCAATGTCGGGCGCTGAACCGTGTACCGCCTCGAAAACGGCGCAGTGGTCGCCGAGGTTCGCGCTGGGGACGAATCCCAGGCCGCCCACGAACGCGGCGCACAGGTCAGAAATAATATCGCCGTAAAGATTTTCCATCACCAGCACGTCGTACTGGTACGGATTCATAACCAACTGCATGCAGGTGTTGTCCACGATGTGTTCGCCGTAGATGATCTCGGGGTAGTCCTTCGCAACAGTGCGGGCGCAGCGCAGAAAGAGGCCGTCCGAGAGCTTCATGATATTGGCCTTATGAATGGCGTGAATCTTCTTGCGCTGATTTTTGCGAGCGTACTCAAAAGCAAAACGTGCAATGCGAGTGGAGGCTTTCGCGGTGATGATTTTGATGCTCTCGACCACTCCGGGAACAACTTCGTGTTCGATGCCGGAGTACAGGCTCTCCGTATTCTCGCGCACGATAATGAGGTCCACATTCGGATAGCGCGTGGGAATGTGAGGCAGATTGCGAATGGGGCGGAAATTGGCGTAGAGCTCGAACTTCTGTCGCAGCGCGACGTTGATGCTGGCAAAGCCGCCGCCAATCGGAGTGGTTACCGGACCTTTGAGGCCGACCCGAGTACGCTCGAGGGATTCTGTCACTTCCTTCGGAATGTACTCTTTGTATTTTTCAAAGGCCTCAGCCCCGACCATGAAAGTTTCCCATTCAAACTTGACGCCGGTAGCTTCGAGGATGCGGACGGTGGCCTGCGTTACTTCCGGGCCGATGCCGTCGCCGGGAATGAGAGTAATCTTATGTGCCATGTCTTGATAAGAACGCTATCGGCAAAAACGGCGCAAAACTGTAGAAACGTTGCTCCGCAATGTTCTTGCCAGCCCAGCGTGTCAGCCAACGCCGAAGCGTAGCAGAGCTACGTCTCTAGAGAACGGTTAACTCTTGGCTACAGGCTTGCCACGAACTTCCGGTTCCTTTGTCTTGAGCAAGTCTTTTAATTCAGTCATGAATTCTTGGACGTCCTTAAAGTCCAGATAGACCGAGGCAAAACGCACGTAGGCCACTTTGTCATAGCGCCGCAGACGATTCATGATCAGCTCGCCGAGTTCGCTGGTCTTGCGCTCGCGTTCGGCAGATTCGATTACGAAACCCTCCGCCTCATTCACAATCTGCTCCAACTTGCCAATAGGGACCGGCCGCTTTTCACACGCGCGCAGCAGACCATTCAATACTTTCTGGCGGTCGAATTTCTCGCGGCGGCCGTCTTTCTTGACCACCATGTACGGGATTTCGTCGATGCGCTCGTAGGTGGTGAAGCGCTTGCCACACTTCAGGCACTCGCGGCGGCGGCGGATGGAATCGGCTTCCTTGCTTTCGCGCGAATCCACCACTTTGTCATTTGCGAACCCGCAGAAAGGACACTTCATGGCGCTTGCAACGGTGAATTTTGATTGTAGCAGGCATGCCCGTAGCCGGAACGATGTTGCATTAAGGACGACATCGCATTAAGCCGGAGGCGTAGGCGAAAGCTCAGCGCGCGACTCCTCCTGCTCGCTCTGTTCTGAAAGCTTCCGCAAAGACAGCCGTTCCCGGTGAGCCAGCAGTAAGCCAACTGGAACCACGGAGACGAAGGTGGTCAACCACAACAGGATGCCGCAACTGGCCGCCAATTCGTGGGGCACGTCGTAAATGTGTTGCAGCGCCGAAATTGTTCCTAACTGTGAACCGCCTCCGATCCCCGGCAACTGGATCAGCGATCCCACCATACTCGAACCCATTAGCGGCAGGATTCTCGAGAGCGTCATCTGTTGCAGGACAGCGCCGTAGGCGTGCGTGACTTCGAGATACGCCAACGCGATACAGGACCACATCAAAAGCGAAACGCCACTGAGCTGTAAAAAAGCCAGGGAATCGTGAATGGTATCGAGTCCGCCGTGGAACTCGCGAACACGCTGCGCGATACGATGTCCCAGGTTGGCCGCGAGGTGAGAAAAGCGCTTTTCCACCCAGATCGACACGGCCGCTCCGGACCGCGCGACCAGCAGTGCGCCCAGCGCGAGGCCCGCTGCCAAGGCCAGGAAAAGAACGCCGAACATCTGCACTCCACGGTAAGTGTCTGGTGGCAGAAGATGCAGTGCGGTTCCCGGCAGAAAAATCGCGAGGACCAGCAGAACCGTAAAGGCACAGATATCGCACACCCGCTCGACCGTCCACACTGCCATTTGCGAAGAGAAAGTCAGATCGGTTCGGCGCGCGATCAGGAAGGGGCGAATCAACTCTCCCGGACGACCCAGCAAAGCCAAGCCGGTGAAACCGACCAGGGTTGGTGAAATCATCCCGAGGGCAGAAGTTTCCTTGCGCACCGGCCGCAAAAAGATTTTCCAGCGCAGGGCGCGCAGGAAATAACTCAGGTAGATCAGGGCTACAGCGTTAAGAATGCGGAGCGGGCTGATCTGCCTCGATTGATTCCAGAAGGTGGGCCAGTCGAAATTCTTCCAGGTCCGAAACTGCATGTAAATGAGCACAGCAAGAATCGCAGCGACGACGGCATAGGCCAGGTACCGTTTCTTGTCCATTTACTCGCGGCGCTCCGAACTTGAGAGCCGACAACCGCATTCACTCAGAGAAGCCCCCATTGCCAAGGTAAATGACAGAGACGCGAGGGTCAATGCAAGGGGGATTGCACGCGCGAGAAGCTCGTACTTCAACGCGAAACTGGCGGCGTCAGATCCGGGAGCGACGCTTGTTTTAAGCTAGGAGCATGGCGTGCCGGGCTCTTAGGATAACTCGCCGCCTTCAGCGCGAGCGCTTTCCGTTCGGCCAACTTCTTGCGATTAAAATCACGAATAATGCGGGCAACATATGCCTGCGTTTCATAGTAGGGTGGAACGCCGTGGTATTGTTCCACGCGCTGGGGGCCGGCGTTGTAAGCGGCGAGAGCTTTGATCAGATCAAAGTTGTAGCGTTCAAGCAACTGTCGCAAGTATCGAGTGCCGCCTTCCAGGTTGTCGCCCGGATCGAAAGAGTTGATAACGCCCAGCCGGGACGCCGTTTGCGGCATTAGTTGCATCAGGCCTTGCGCGCCCTTGGGGGACACAGCCCGCGGGTTGAAGCCACTTTCGGCATGGATCACGCTGTTGATTAGATCG
>Ga0210390_10003587_pt1 | contig 13284 bp, 11 predicted proteins | sample IncBWH11OmetaG_FD_161050 | JGI IMG/M metagenome (GOLD analysis project Ga0210390, IMG submission 161050) | Forest soil microbial communities from Barre Woods Harvard Forest LTER site, Petersham, Massachusetts, United States - Inc-BW-H-11-O ...
GAGCGGTCAGCCACAGTCCGGTAAAACGCCAGAATGTTCGCCACCTGCATCTGCTTCTTGTAGTAGTGCGGCGTGCGCACCATGGCAACGTCAAAGCCAAGTTCGGCGGCGTATTCGGTCAGCCGCAGCGTCTCGATCGCCGATTCAATCCCCGTGCCCGCGATCAACACTTTATTTGGCGCGGCTGCCTCGCGCGCCACCTTGAGCACTTCGCGCCGCTCCTGATCGGAGAGCATGATCGCCTCGCCCGTCGAGCCCAGCACAACAATGCCCGCTACCGGCGTGCGCGAGTAGCGCTCTACATTCGATTCGAGCTTTTTGAAATACACATTGCCGTCGGGATAAAACGGCGTGGTAATGGGAGGAAAAATTCCGTGTAGCAGCATAGCTCAAGCTTAACAGTTCGCTATCGCGATTGCCGCGCAGCCACCGCGGCCCGCACTCGCCGGATCTGAAAAACCATCTCGGTAATCGCTAGCGGCACCACCCAACACGCCCAGCTGATCGTCATGCTCCGGTCGTTCTCCGGCTGCAAGCGTGAAGTTGGGCCATAGTCGCTCAAAATGCGGAACGTCACAAATGCAAACGTCACCACATAAGCGCGAATCATCCATTCCTTGTGCAGCGCAACCAAACCCTTTCGTATCGTGTAATAACCCATGCTCGTGGTGACGAGCCACGCCGAAGCCAGCCCCATCAATCCAACGGCGAAGCCCCAACCGTAAGTGGTCGTCGCGGAAAGGCCCACGGCTCCGGTAACGCCCATCGCGACTCCGAGCAGAAACAGCCGCCCAGTCCACCGGTGAATTGCAAGATTTCTCTGGCGCAGTCCGGTCCAGAACTGCCAGGGGCCCATGAGCAATGCTAGTGTTCCACCATTGATGTGAAGGAACAGCCAACCTCGTCGCGGCCAATACGGATCGAATGACGCCGCATCGTAATGGCGGTAGTAGAACAAAACATATTTAATAACGAATCCGACGGCGAGCACGACAATGCCGGCCCATGCCAGGCCTGTCGCCGCCAATTTTCGTTTGCGATTTCCCGCCAGAGCTCCAACCGGAGCGGAAATTGTAGCGTCTGCCATCCCGAGCCTCCCCAGGCAACATCCGACGGCTTTGTTGCTCGGAATGCTAGCACGGGTCAGGCAAGATAGGGAACAAACTCCGGCGCCGGGCCCATGATTTCTAGTGCTGGACCCCAGCACCTCGCTCCGCATGCAAATGCTGCAGAGCTTTCACATTGATCTCCCCGCGCTGTAAAGCCTCAATTCCCTCGGCCGCGGCCCGTGCGGCCGCCAGCGTCGTGATCGTTGGGATCCGCGCCGTCACCGCCGCTCGCCGGATCGCTTTCTCGTCAAACCACGGCTCAAGCCCGGTCGGCGTGTTCACGATGAGTTGAATGCGCTGGCCCTTGATGAAGTCGACCACGTTCGGCCGTCCTTCTTTCACTTTGTAGACCCGCTCCACATTCATCCCCGCCGCTTCAATCACGTCGGCCGTGCCCGCCGTGGCCACCAGCTTGAATCCCATATCAACAAACTTCCGCGCAACCTCGGCCACGTGGCGCTTATCATGGTCGGTCACGCTGATGAAGATGGCACCCTGCGTCGGCAATTTTTGCCCAGCGGCCAGCTGAGCTTTGGCAAAGGCCTCGCCGAAGTTGTCGGCCACGCCCATTACTTCACCCGTCGACTTCATCTCCGGCCCCAGCACGGTATCGACTCCGGGAAATTTGTTCCACGGAAAGACCGGAGATTTCACGTAATAGAAACGTCCCGTGTCAAGATCAGCCCGGCGCTCAATGAACTCCGGCAAGAACTCGCGCAGCTTGCGGCCAGTCATCAGCCGCGCCGCGATTTTCGCCATTGGAACGCCCGTAGCCTTCGAAACGAACGGTACAGTGCGCGAAGCTCGCGGGTTCACCTCAAGCACGTACACCTTATCCCCATCCGCGCCGTGCCCATTTCCGCGCGGGATGGCGAACTGAATATTCATCAGCCCAACAACTTTCAGCGCGCGCGCCAACTTAAACGTGTAGTCGCGCATGCGCTCCAGCAGCGCCTGCGGAATATCGACCGCCGGCAGCACACACGACGAATCGCCGGAGTGCACCCCCGCTTCCTCGATGTGCTGCATAATCCCGCCGATCACCACGTCTTCTCCGTCCGACAATGCGTCCACATCGACTTCAATCGCGTCTTCCAGGAAGTGGTCGATCAGCACCGGCCGGTCGTGTGAGTACTCGACCGCCTCTTTCATGTATTTAATGATCGCTGCTTCGTCGTGCGCGATCACCATGGCTCGCCCACCCAGCACATACGAAGGCCGCACCAGCACCGGATATCCAATGCGCCCCGCACCCTCGACCGCTTCTTCAATTGAGGTAGCCATGACTCCGGGCGCTTGCGGAATCTCTAACTCTTCAAGCAACTTGTTGAAGTGCTTGCGGTCCTCCGCCAGATCGATCGACTCGGGCGACGTGCCAATGATTTTCACGCCTGCGGCCTTCAGCGGCAGCGCCAGGTTCAACGGAGTCTGCCCGCCAAACTGCACGATCAGCCCAACGTCCGCGCCCTTCGACGTCTCATGCTGATAGATCGCAAACACGTCTTCAAACGTCAGAGGTTCGAAGTAGAGCCGGTCGCTAGTGTCGTAATCGGTCGAGACGGTTTCAGGATTGCAGTTGATCATGATGGTCTCGTACCCATCATCGCGCAGCGCGAACGATGCATGGCAACAGCAGTAATCGAACTCAATTCCCTGCCCGATGCGATTCGGCCCGCTGCCAAGAATAATCACTTTCTTCTTGTCGGTCGGCGCCGCCTCATCCTCATCTTCATAGGTCGAATAAAGATAAGGCGTGAAACTTTCGAACTCCGCCGCGCATGTATCGACGCGCTTGTAGACGGGCATCACGCCATGTTTCTTGCGCAGATGACGAACTTTCTCTTGCCCTTCGAGACGCCAGACTTGCGCCAGTCGCCCATCGGAAAATCCCATGCGCTTCGATTCGCGCAACACCTCGGTCGGAATCGACTCCATCGGATGTTTTTCCAGTTCCAGTTGCTGGTCGTTGATTTCCTTCAGTTGATACAGAAACCACGGATCCATCGAAGTCATCTTCGCGAGCTGCTTCACCGTGTGGCCCTGACGCAGCGCGTACTGCACGTACGCCAGCCGCTCCGGATGCGGCGTCACCAGTCGCTTCGTCAAAATCTTCGGTTCGATCTTGTCGCCGCCCACGCGCTTGCCGGTATCGAGCGAGCGGATGCCCTTCATCAGCGCTTCCTTGAACGTGCGCCCAATGGCCATCACTTCGCCGACCGACTTCATCTGCGGCCCCAGCGTGTCGTCGGCGCCAGGAAACTTCTCAAACTGCCATTTCGGAATCTTCACGACAACGTAATCGAGCGTCGGCTCAAAGCATGCCGGAGTTTTGCGCGTGATGTCGTTCGGAATCTCGTCCAGCGTATAGCCAACGGCAAGCTTCGCGGCAATCTTCGCGATGGGGAAGCCTGTCGCCTTGGAAGCTAATGCCGAAGACCGCGAGACCCGCGGGTTCATCTCGATCACCACCATTCGCCCCGTCTCGGGATTCACGCCAAACTGAATGTTCGAACCGCCGGTGTCGACGCCAATCTCGCGGATCACCGCAATCGAAGCGTCACGCATGGCCTGATACTCGCGGTCGGTCAGCGTCTGCGCCGGCGCGACCGTGATCGAATCGCCAGTATGCACGCCCATGGGATCGAAATTCTCAATCGAACATATGATGATGACGTTGTCTTTGGTGTCGCGCATCACTTCGAGCTCAAATTCCTTCCAGCCCAGCACCGACTCTTCAATCAGCGCCTCGTGCACGGGAGAAAAATCGAGCCCGCGGTTCAACACTTCCACCATTTCTTCGCGGTTGTAGGCGATGCCACCCCCCGAGCCGCCCAGCGTGAACGATGGCCGGATGATCACCGGGAACCCAATCTTCCCCGCGAACTCCAGCCCGTCTTTCGAATTGTTGACCAGCGCCGACTTAGGCACATCGAGCCCGATGCGCTGCATGGCGTCTTTGAAGAACAGCCGGTCTTCTGCCTTCTTGATCGCTGCTACGTTCGCGCCGATCAGGATCGCGTCATATTTTTCGAGCACGCCGCCGTCCGAAAGTTCGATCGCCAGATTCAGCGCAGTCTGCCCGCCCACCGTCGGCAGCACGGCAAAACCCGCGCCCGGCGACATTTCCCGCTCGATGCGGATAATCTCTTCCAGATACTCGAGCGTGAGCGGCTCAATATAAGTGCGGTCGGCCGACTCCGGATCGGTCATGATGGTGGCCGGGTTCGAATTCGCCAGCACCACTTCATAGCCCTCAGCCTTGAGCGCCTTGCAGGCCTGCGTGCCGGAATAATCAAACTCCGCCGACTGCCCAATAATGATGGGCCCGGAGCCAAGAATCAGAATCTTCGAGATGTCAGTGCGTTTGGGCATTTTGGGATAAAACTGCTCAATCAGTTCTTAAGCGCCCCGTGGACGATGAGCATTGTGAACAGAGCTGTTGAAGCAAGGACGGCCATAAAGACCGACAGCCCGACTAGCCCAGCGAATGACTCCACCATCGGGTGGGGATGGTCTGGTATACCTTTTTCCTTAAGGTCCTTATCGAAACGCGAACCGCGGAGGAAGGGCAGACCACTCGCAATCATTTCGTGCCTGGAGTAGATTCGGCCGAGCTCATCAACATGCCGCATTTCGTATTGATCCTGCTCTACGGGTGGGGCGTTCGTACCTTCCTTCTTCAGCGCTTTTGCTTTTTCTTTTTGCGTCGAGTTCCACTCATCACAGAATGCCTTATAAGAATCTGCCCACCTCCACTTCCAGGGAAGATAACTCACGTATGAAACGATGCCCGAGACCCAGATGCCCGTGAAAAGCGCAGCGAGCCCTCCATAGAGAACCATGAGTGGCCATCGAAGAACTGACCGTGTAGCCCTTCCCTGAAGTGGCCAAGGATGCTGCCCTGCGGCTGAGACGTTAGCCTCCGAGTAGATCATCTGTGGGACATCTACTACACGCCCTTCGAGTGTCGGCCGTTGCATCTCCGAGTTGAAGATATACACGGAGAACACCGCCTCATCGTTCGAATTGAACAGCGGGAAATCTAGAACCACTTCCCCGCTATCGGGCACGGCTTTGACGGAAAACTTTAGATCTGAGGGAGAGGTCTTCTCGACGAGAGCGCTCAACAGCCTAGCAGCGGCAGGAAACTTAAGCCGAATGGGTTCTACGACGTCCTGCGCCTTGACGGCTGCTGCGCCCGTGTTCCTAAGGCTGAAAGTCACTTTGGTCAGCGAGAAGATCGGTTGGTCGCGAAACTGTACACGCATGTCGGGGTGAATGCCACCCAAGTTCTCGCTCACGAGTCGAGTAGAATTGACTTGCGTGCACGTAAGCTCCTTTTTTCGAGCCGCAACGGTCAAAAGAACTGCAGTGATCGCAACCGCGACGCTCGTCAGCGGTATTAGAATCTGAAGGACCCTGAACAGGCGTGATGGGCCTTTTTCGTCCATTTCCTAACCCTTCCACTCCTCCATCATCTTCGTAAATTCCTTAAACAGATAATGCGAATCATGGGGCCCGGGCGCTGCTTCCGGGTGATACTGCACGCTAAACAGCGGCAGATTGCGATGCCGCAGGCCTTCAAGCGTCTGATCGTTCAAATCGATGTGCGTCAATTCAACTTCACTGTCCGCCAGCGAGTCAGGATCAACAGCAAAATTATGGTTGTGCGCCGTGATCTCAATCTTCCCAGTCTTCAACTGCTTCACCGGATGATTCCCCCCATGATGTCCAAACTTCAGCTTGAAAGTCTTCCCGCCGAGGGCAATCCCCGTCAGCTGATGCCCCAGACAAATTCCAAAAATCGGCTGCCGCCCCATCAGCCTGCGGATCGAATCGACCGCATAAGTACAAGGCTCAGGATCGCCCGGCCCGTTCGACAAAAATACTCCGTCCGGCTTCAGCGCCAGCACATCTTCCGCCGGAGTCTGCGCCGGGACCACCGTCACCTTGCAGCCCTCGCCGCGCAGCTTGCGCAAAATATTCTGCTTGATGCCGAAGTCATACGCCACCACATGAAATCGCGCCGGCTCGTCTTTCACTCCAACGACGGCGACCGGTTCGTGTGAACGCTCGCCAACTTCCCACACGTAAGGCCGCTTCGTGCTGACTTCCTTCGCCAGGTCCATCCCGTCCATCTTCGGAATCGACCGCGCCTTCGCGATCAGCTTGTCGGCATCGCTCTCAATCGTCGAGACCACGCCACGCATCACGCCGTGATCGCGCAGATGCCGCACCAGCGCCCGCGTGTCAATATCCGACAGCACCGGCACCTTGAACTGCTCCAGATATTCCTCGGCCACCTGCTGCGAGCGCCAGTTCGAGCTGACGCGCGAGAACTCGCGCACGATCAGCCCTTCAATCCAGGGGCGTGTCGCTTCGTTATCTTCGTGGTTGGTGCCGTAATTTCCGATTTCCGGGTTGGTCAGGACGACAATCTGCCCCGAGTAGGAGGGGTCAGTGAAAATTTCCTGGTAGCCAGTGATGGAAGTATTAAAAACGACTTCGCCGTAGCATTCGCCTTTGGCGCCGTAGCCTTTGCCTCGGAAGACTCTGCCGTCCTCCAGCGCAAGGATAGCCTGCATTCTCGCTCCGGTGAGTGGATTTTACGAATCTTAACAGGGATTGCCACCGCGGCCAAGAGCGGAACGAGGAAATCGCCAAAGAAATATTTCGCTGCGAGGGATTCAACTGCCCTATTCAACTAACAGCGACAGTCACGAACCGCCTACCGTACCCGCCCCACCTTATCCATCGGCCAGTATCCGAATACGGCCTTGCCATAGATAAAGCTCTGGTCGACCGGACCGAAGTCGCGGCTGTCGTTCGACATCGAGCGATGGTCGCCCAGCACAAAGTAACTATTCGGCGGCACCACTCTCTCTTCATACGACCGACCATCGGTATAAGCCGGAGGAACATAGTCTTCGTCGAGCGCCTGGTCGTTGACATAGACCTGCCCGCCGTCGATGCGGATGCGGTCCCCAGCCATCCCGATCACACGCTTGATGTAGCTCTTCGAGGGATCGCGCGGATACTTGAACACCACAATATCCCCTCGCTCAATCGGCTCCAGCCGGTAGACAAACTTGTTCACGAAGATCCGTTCCTGGTCTTCGAGCGAGGGCATCATGCTGGTCCCCTCAACCTTCACCGGCTGGTAGAGAAAAATGATGATAAACGCAGAAGTCGCCAGCGAAATCATCAGATCGAACACCCATGCTCCGATCACCACTCCAAAAACCGATGCTTTCGATCGCGGCTCGGCGTCGGGTGCCGCAGGCAACGTTGTCTGGCCATCTGCGTTCGGGTCTGAAACCGTGACGGGCATGCACTCCCATTGTATACAGAACTCACGGTGAGGCTGCGGTCCGAATTTCGACCCCGACCGTTCGACAGGACATGCCTCTCCCACGAAACCCTTCGTGATACTTCGTATCCTTCGCGGTGAATGCCTTTTCCGCGTGCCACTCGGCTTCTTCCGGCGCCTTCTGCGTCGGGTTACAATAACCTCCAGCGAGGAAATCCATGACGCGCCGCTTACTGCACAACAAAATACTCCGCCGCAGCCTGACCCTGTGCTTCCTCTTCATGGTGACTCTGAGCCTGTCCGCCGAGTGGACCTCGCCGCAGGAAGAGGCCGGAGTTCCGGCCTACAACGCCGCACCTCCGCCCAAAGGAACCAAGCTGCCGCCCTTTCTCACGAAAGCCGACCTCTGGGATGCGGACGCGCAGAATGCCTACCAGACCCACGCCTACGAACTGGCGGCGAAGATTCCGAACGTGCTCCACCAGCAACCCTGCTACTGTTACTGCGATCGCATGGGCCACAACAGCCTGCACAGCTGCTTCGAAAGTACCCACGGCGCCCAATGCGCGACCTGCCTCAAAGAGCTCTACTACTCCTACCAGCAGCACCAGAAAGGCAAGACCGCCTCGCAAATCCGCGCCGGAATCATCAAGGGAGAATGGAAACAGATCGATCTGCAGGCCGCCGCGACGATGAACTAGCTCCGAGTACCGAGTCGCGAGCGCCGAGCCATATCCCCGACTCAGTCGAATCGTGCTTTCCCGGCACTTATTCAGCGGTACTCGGACTCACCGCCGTCAACTGGACCTCTACCCTACCTTTGAGTGATACTTTATTGCCCGGTTAAAAGCACGATCTCAAGGAGTTCCCCATTACCAAGAGCACAGGAAGAGTTTTGCACATGGCTCAGAAACCCACCGCGAAAAAAACCCTGGCGGAAGATCCGCGTTACACGCAGGCTTTGCAGAGCTACGAGGCCGGACTGCGCGCCATGCAGGAGCACAAATTCGACAAGGCGAAGCCGCATTTTCAAAAGGTCATCGCCGGCCCCATTAAAGAGCTCATCGATCGCGCCAACATTCATCTCAGCATCTGCAACCAGCACTTGGAGCGCTCCGTCGCCACGCAGTTCAAAACCGCCGAGGAGCACTTCGACTACGCCGTCTCGCTGATGAACGTCGGTGACTACGTCACCGCCCGCGAGCATCTGGAAAAACTACTCAAGCAGAATGCCCACGCCGACTACGTGGTCTACGGCCTCGCGGCACTTGACTGCCTCACTGGACACGTCGAAGATTCCCTGCGCCATCTGGACGCGGCTCTCCGCCTGAATGCCCAACTTCGTTTCCAGGCACGCAACGATTCCGATTTCCAGAACCTGGCCGAGGATCCACGCTTCACGGAATTGCTCTATCCGGATCCCGGCGCCGAACTCGGCTCCGACGACGATCTTGGTGAAGAAGAGCCCGCCTAGCCGGTCGCGGGGAAAGCCTTCATGGAATCGAAGACAGCAGAGCTGCAGTCCCCGGAAAAGACCGCGCGCGAGCGCGGTCTTCGTGTTGTCGCCATCGGCGGCGGCACCGGCCTCTCCACGCTGCTCAAGGGACTCAAGCGCTTCGTGCTTTCCCCGGCCGAAATTCTGTCGGATAAGGATTCGCCCTGCATTCGCGATCTAAGCGCCGTGGTCACCGTCAGCGATGACGGCGGCTCCAGCGGCCGCCTGCGCAAAGAACTCAACATGCTCCCGCCCGGCGACATCCGCAACTGCATCGTCGCCCTCAGCGAAGACGAAGCCCTGCTCTCCAAACTTTTCCGTCACCGCTTCGAAAAAGGCTCAGGACTCGAAGGTCACAGCTTCGGCAACTTATTTCTTGCCGCGCTAACTTCTCTGACCTCTGATTTTTCCGAAGCCGTACGGCTGTCCTCCGAGATCCTACTCACCCGCGGCCACATCTATCCCGCCACCACTTCCAACATTGAACTCGAAGCGCTCATGGAAGACGGCACCCGCGTCCGCGGCGAAACCAAAATCACCGCCAGCAAAGGCCGCATCCGCGAACTGTTTCTCGTCCCGCCCAATGTCGGCCCCATGCCGCAGACTCTCGAAGCCATCGCCCACGCCGACCTGATCACCATCGGCCCCGGCTCGCTCTTCACCAGCCTGATCCCAAACTTACTTGTCCGTGGTATCGCGCAAGCCATTGTCGAATCGCCCGCCACAAAGGTCTACATCTGCAACCTCATGACCCAGGCCAACGAGAGTCTCGACCTGACCGCGGCCGACCACATCCGCGCCCTGAATCGCCACGCCCAGAAACAGATTTTCGACTTCGCGCTGATCAATCGCACTCCCGTCTCCGATGAACTCAAAACCAAGTACGCCAGCGAAGGCGCCTGCCAGATCGTCAACGATCTCGACGCCGTCGAAGCCCTCGGCGTGATCCCCGTCCTCGGCGACTATCTCGACGAAGGTGGCGTCGCCCGCCACAACACCACTCGCGTGGCCCGCGACCTGATGCAGCTGATCACTCAACGCCCTCGACCAACCCGCGACGCCTGACTGACTTGTCATTCCGAACACGCGCAAAGCGCGGGTGAGGAACCTGCTTCTCCCCGGCGCCGCCACGACCACCGTTTGTAGCAAGACCGTCATTGCTGTATCGTGATTCTTCCTCGATCGAGGCTCTTACTCCTTTGGGTCAAATCCGAATGCGCACTTTCTTCTTTATCCTTGCAACGTCGCTAACAAGCTGCCTTTGCAGGGCCCAGATTTACGACTTGCCGGTTGGCCCTGAGAAGGGCGGCCATGAAGTCCAGCTCTGGGCAGGTGGCGGACATTCCGTAGCCGGCGGCCGCGGCAACACCGGTGCCTTCAACGCCGGCCTGCGTTACGGATGGATCCTCACCGGCCACCACCTCCCCAGCTTTCTCCGCGGCCGCTTCGAATACGCAGTCGACGCCGTCCCCGTCTTCTTAGTATTCCAGCCCGCCGGCACCGCCTACGGCGCGGGCTTCGACCCCCTCGGCCTCAAGTGGAACTTCGAGCGTCATGGCCGCATCTCCCCCTACCTCGAACTCACCGGCGGCGCACTCTTCACCAACCAGAACGTTCCCGCCAACACCAATACCGTAAACTTCATGGACCAGGCCGCCCTCGGCATGCACATCCTCGGCCCCGGACACAACGTAAGCCTCGAACTCCGCTACATGCACATCTCAAACGCTGGCCTGGGCAATCTGAATCCCGGCATCAACACCGTGCAGGTACGCGTCGGCGTAGGAAAGTTCTTCTCCCGCCATGACCGCAGGCGGTAATTGGGCACCGACGAGCTGACTCATGCACATGAGTCATCTAGACTCATAGCATGGCTAAGCGACTACAAGTCATCCTGCAAGACCCGGAATATCGCGAGATTCAGCGCGCCGCCCGGTCTCGGCAAATGTCGATTGCTGAGTGGGTCCGACAAGCGCTAGCCCTCGCTCGTCGCAGAGAACCCCTGGGAGACGTCGAGAAGAAGCTAGCCGCCATTCGGGCCGCAGTGAAGCATGAGTTTCCTACAGGTGACATTGAGACGATGCTGGCAGAGATTGAACAAGGTTACCTGACGGACTAGCAGCCGTGATTCTTGTCGATTCCAACATTCCGATGTACCTGGTAGGCGGATCTCACCCGCATAAGGTTGACGCGCAACGCTGGGTGGAGAAGTTGTTGAGCGAGCGCCAGCGCTTGGTCACCGACGCTGAAGTGCTCCAGGAAGTGCTCCATCACTATATCGCCATCAATCGCCGCGACGCGATTCAGCCAGCGTTCGATTCGCTGCTTGGCGTGGTCGATGATGTACTGGCCATCGACCGTGCCGTCCTCGATCGCGCCAAGAGAATCGTCTTCGGTCACGCTCGACTCTCGGCCCATGACGCCGTCCACTTGGCCGTGATGGAGCAACACGGCATTGACCGCATTCTGACCTTCGATTCAGGCTTCGACGGCTTCCCCGGAATTACGCGGTTGTCGTAACCAACGATTTGAACATTAAGGCCCAAGTTGCGGCCCTTGCCTGAGCCAGCTATTCTTCCTAGTCATGTCCACGCTCGTCGAATGCGTCCCCAATTTCTCCGAAGGCCGCGATAAAGCCAAAGTTGACGCCATTGTCGACGCCATGAAAATGCCCGGCGTCTATCTTCTCGATCGCGAAATGGACTCCGACCACAACCGCTGCGTCATCACCCTGGTCGGCGAGCGCGATGCCATTCAGGAAGCCGCCATCCGCGGCGTCGGCAAGGCCGCCGAACTCATTGACCTCAACACCCACACCGGCGCGCATCCCCGCATGGGCGCGGCCGACGTAGTCCCCTTCATCCCCATCGACGGCGTCACTATCCAAGACTGCGTGGCCATGGCGAACCACGTCGGCGAGCAGATCTGGAAGCGCTTCCAGATTCCCATCTATCTCTACGAGTCCGCCGCCAGAACTCCGGAACGCCAGGGTCTGGAAAACATTCGGCGCGGCCAGTTCGAAGGCATCCGCTCCGAAAACGCCACCAACCCCGCGCGTAAGCCCGACATCGGCGAGCCCCGCGTGCACCCCACCGCCGGCGCAACGGTCGTCGGCGCGCGCAAATTCCTCATCGCCTACAACGTCTTCCTCAACACGCCCGACGTCGAAGTCGCCAAGAAAATCGCCAAAGCCGTCCGCTACTCAAACGGAGGAATGCGTTTCGTGAAAGGCGCCGGCTTCCTGGTCCGCGGCCTCGCCCAGGTTTCGATGAACCTGACCGACTTCGAACAAACCCCCGTCCACCGCGTGTTCGAGATGGTCAAGCGCGAAGCCGCCCGCTACGGCGTGAGTCCCATATCGAGCGAGATCGTCGGACTCATCCCCAAAAAAGCGTTAGAGCAAGCCGCCGAGTGGTTCCTGCAAGTCGAGAATTTCGATTCATCCCTGATCCTGGAAAACCGCCTTGCCGCCGTCATGGGCGGAAAGATGGCCGTCGGCGGCCTGCGCGCAGGAGTCGAACCTTTCGTCGAGCAACTCGCCGCGCCCACCGCCACTCCCGGCGGTGGCAGCGCCTCCGCAGCAGCAGCAGCCATGGCCGCGGGCCTGGCCGTAATGGTCGCCTCCATGTCGCGCGGCAAAAAGGCCTACCTGCAATACGAATCGCAACTCAGCGCCGCCATCGCCCGGCTCACTCCGCTGCGCGAGGAACTCAAAGCCGCCGTCGACGCCGACGCCGAGTCCTACAACTCCGTCATGCAGGCCTACAAACAAGCCAAGACCGCCCCAGACGAAAAATCCGCCGAGGCCACGATCGACGCCGCTCTCAAGCAAGCAACCGCCGTCCCGCTCAGCGTCGCTGAAAAAGCCCACGAAATCGCGCAGATCGCAAACTCCCTTGAGCCCATCACGAACCCGAACATGAAGTCTGACCTGACCACCGCTCTGGCCTTAGCCAAAGCGTCAATTACAGGGGCCCTCGCAAACGTAGAAATCAATCTGGCATCGCTCAAAGATCAGTCCTTCGCCGCGGAAGTCCGCCGTCGCACCGCGCTCCTGTCGTAGAGGTGTTGCTCGCAACGCCTCCGCCGGCGGCACAGCAGCCGTCTCGAAGCGAGTTATTTTTTGAGCCTAGCGAGTGGAAATCCCGCTCCCAGGGTTACGGAATCATAAGGCTCTACCGCTCTCAGGAGGCCATCGCCGATGCGCCGAACTGCATTCCTGTGCCTGTCGCTCTTAGTGCTCGCCGCCAGTTCCCTGCTGCTCAGCCTCAACGGCTGCAGTTCGACCACCTCGACCACCACCAAGCCCCCCGGCCAAATCAAGCACGTGGTCATCATCTTTCAGGAGAACCGCACTCCCGACAATCTCT
>Ga0210390_10003588_pt1 | contig 13283 bp, 7 predicted proteins | sample IncBWH11OmetaG_FD_161050 | JGI IMG/M metagenome (GOLD analysis project Ga0210390, IMG submission 161050) | Forest soil microbial communities from Barre Woods Harvard Forest LTER site, Petersham, Massachusetts, United States - Inc-BW-H-11-O ...
AACTCTCGTCGACGCGGTGAGCGCCACGGCCGAGCTGCCGACCGTCGGCACGTTTTCGATAAAGTCGGCCGCGTGGCTGGCCGCCGCGCTAGCGACCGCGGGACGGGAAAAGGAAGCCCGCACACTGGCTAATAAGTTTCCCTGTAAAGATTCGGCGGGACGCCTGGCCGCCGCCGAAGCTCGAGCCGCGGCGTGGAACGGCTACAACGTCGACACGAGCGACCAGGAGCGGCCGCTGATCGATGCGCAATCGGAGCAATTGCCACTCGTCGTGGAGCTGATGGTGGCGTCCGGATTCCCTACGGAGGCGTTGCACTTCGCTCAGTCCGCTCCTGAGCCGAGCTTGCAAACCGAGTGCGAGCTGGCGTGGGTCGAAGCGGTCGCACGTGCGAAGTTGGCCGGAGCGAGCAAGCCGCCGGCAACCGCGGACACGTCGCCCGATGCGGTGCTGGCCAAGCTAAAGCCCGCCGCCCAGGCGCGGTGCCACGCCCGTCTCGGTCTGCTCGATGTGAAAAAGAACGATCGCGCCGCGGCCGAGGCGCAGCTCAAGGCGGCCCAGACCGCGCTCGGATCGGCAAAGCCGGGCGCCGAATTTGTCCTGCCGCCGGTCAAGGAAATTTACGACCTGCAGCCGACCGACCCCGAGCCGGCCCGTCAGAACGCGCTCGCGTTTGCCGAAATTGCCCGCTTGCAGGCAGGGCTGGGGCAATTGACCGACGCCCATCACAATTTGGCGATGGCTCTCGATTGCCTGCGTGCCTCCGCTCCGAGTCCGGCCGCCGTCGATGCGAGGCAAAAGCGGGACCAGCGCAATCGGTCGGGCCTGCGCTCGGATCTGAAAAGCGCCCTCAAGCTCCGCGATAATCAGGTCGACCCCGCATTCGGTCAGTACGGTCGCAATTTGCGAGACCAACTCGGGCACGCGGCCGACGCGCGTTTTGCACTCGAGGCCAACATCCTCGACACGGCGCTCTCCTGGGCCGATCCTTCCGAAATCTGGAACCTGATCGGCAACCGCGTGACGGCCGGCGATCCGGATCGTCGCGAGCCCTTCCTGCTCACGCCGCTGCCGTGGCAACTGACCGTCCGTCTCAAAAGCAAAGGCGTGAAGCCGGACGAGGGGGCCTATCTGGCGATCGGCAAGGTCGCCGGCGAAACGACCCCCAACGCCGTCGGCCGCCTCGACCTAATCATCGCGCAGGCCAACGATGCCGAGCCAGGCGAATTGGTCAACAACCTCAAAGCCATCGAAGACGTCGAACGCTCCGATCGCGAACGCGCCGGCATGATCATCGCCGATCGACTGGTCGCGGCCGGCCAATTCCCGAAAGCCTTCCAATTCGCGCGACTGCTCGATGACCCCGCGATGAAAGAGGAGACGATGGAGTGGAGCACGGCGCTCGCCTGCCGACAAGGCCAAGCCCGGCCCGTCAAACAGGTGCTCGGCGCGGCAAATTCCAGCTTCTCGCCGACAGAGCTCGTCTCATCCTGGCGCGGCTTCTTGATCGGACTGTTGGCCCGCGAAGCCGCCGAGCCCGCGCCCGCATCACCTCCGGCTGCCCAGCAACCCGGCGCGCAACAGCCGTCCACCTCGGCGAAGGTACCGGTCAGCGAACCAACCAAACGGGCCGATTCTTCCAAAGGCTAATCGCGGGCAGTTGCGATCCGATTGCTTATGAAGTCACGCACCGAGTATTTGACCTTCAATCTCCCCGAGCGGATGGCGTTTGAGAACATCACCGACCGCGTCGAGGCGATCGTCGAGAAAAGCGGCGTGCAGGAAGGGCTCGTGCTCGTCAACGCCATGCACATCACGGCGAGCGTCTTCATCAACGACAATGAGTCGGGCCTGCACGAGGATTACAAGAAGTGGCTCGAGCGGCTCGCCCCGTTCGACGCTTCGCCGAAAACCTACGCCCACAACCGCACCGGCGAGGATAACGCCGACGCGCACCTCAAACGGCAAGTGATGGGCCGCGAAGTCGTCGTGGCGATCACCAAGGGGAAGCTCGACTTCGGCCCGTGGGAGCAAATCTTCTACGGCGAATTCGACGGCCGCCGCCCGAAGCGGGTGCTGGTGAAGGTGATTGGCGAGTGAGGTCGTCTATCGGCTGACCGCGCCGCTCTTTCACTTCCCGATGACGAGCAGGCTGTTGTTGTGCGGGCCGACTTGCACCGGGTTTCCGGGGTCGACGTGGCTTTTCTTGCCGTCGACGAAGAACCGGTACTCATGGCGGCCAGCGGGCAGTTCAACAGACGCGGAGTAGAAGCCGTTCTTGTCGGGCCCCGACATCCGGGTCTGGTCTTTCTTCCAGCCGTTGAACGAACCGGCGAGGTACAGCGACTTCGGCGGCTTCGACGGACGGTAGCGAAAGACGGCTTCGTAGCGGTCTTTGCCCTTCGGGGTCACTTGCGGAAGTCCCAGCGTAAAGTCCTGATTGGCCGGGCAGTAGTAGAACGAGCCGACCATCATTTCGTCCCACGTCTGATCGCCCCAGTGGACGGAGCGCATCGGATCGGGGTTCGCGAGGTTGTCGGCCGAGTTGTCGAAGACGGCTTCGCAAAGCAAGTGAGAGCCAGCCGGCATCAGCTTGGGCTCGGCCAGCCAATACACGTTCTGCCAGTTGAAGTCGTAGTGCGGCACGTCCAACAGCACTTCCCGCTTGCCGCCGGGGTAAATGGCCGTGTAGCGGAACGCTTTGCCGCGAAAATGCATGTGAGGCAGCATGGCGTAGATCAACGTGTCTTCGTCAAAGTCGTCATCGGCGTCGAGGCGAAAGTCGTTGGCGCCCGGGGGAATCAGGAACTGGAAGTTGACGATGGCCCCCATCTTCAGCTCTTTGCGAATCCTGGTCGGGTCGTCGAAGACCAAGCCGACTTCGCTCTGATCCCACTGCTCACTGCCGTTCGGCGTGTAGTGCATCTGGAAGACCAGCTTCGAGCCGGCCGGGATGCGACGCGAAACACCGTCGGGTGGAACCATCGCCGGGGTGCCCGGAGCGAATGAGCCGATCGTGCGAAACAGCGGATCCTCGGGGCGCGGCTCTTTCTGCTCGGGCGGCACGAAGAACAGCACCATGTGGTGCACGACCGACGCGTTGCCCGCGTGGCCTTCGCTTTCGCGAATCCAGACGTCGTGCTTAAAGCCGGGGTCGATGGTGAAGTACTGGTACTGCACGATGCCTGTCGCACGCACTTTGAACGGCTTGGGCATCCGCACAACCAGGTCAGGCTTGGAAATCCGCCAGCCACTGGCAAACGCCGGCTTGGGCGACTCGTGAAGAGCGGCCGACGGCGTGCCTTCGCGTGTGCCCTCGGGGGTTCCATTGTCGATCCAGGTGCAGAGCAACTGGCGTTCTTCGTCGGAAAGCCGGCAATCGTTGGAGAACTTGCCGTACTGCGGATTGGCGAACCAGGGAGGCATCCGCCGGGCTTCGACCACTTCGCGAATGGTGTCGGCCCAGCCCGATGCGTCGGCATAGGTGTTGAGCGCGAATGGGGCGATCTCGCCCGCCTGGTGACAGCTCACGCAGCGCGACTGCAGGATCGGCGCGACCTGCTTCGCGTAGGTCACGTCGCCTTTGGGCTGGCGGTTCACGCGACCGATGCGACAGCCAACCGATTCGACCGCCGCGGTCTGCACGTTCCTGCCGTCCAGCACTGCGTCGAGCGCGTCTTCGAGCCAGCGATGGACCGGTTTGTTGCGGCCGTAGCCGATGCCGAACTGATCGTCGATTCGTCCCCAATACCGCACAACGTGCCCGCGATCGAGCAAAAAGATCTCCGGCGTGCGCCGCGCGCCGAATTCGTCGGCGACCTTGGTGCCCAGATCGCGCAGGATCGGGAACCCGACTTTATGCACTCTCTGAAAGTGTTCGAGCTCTGCCAGCGTGTCCTGCGGATTCGCGTCGATGCCGACAAACTGCACCCGCTTGTCGGCGTACTTTTGCGCCATCGCGTCGAGCTTCGGTGCGTACTGCCGCGCTAGCGGACACTCGGCGCACAAAAAGACGACGACGATCGCCTGCTTGTCTTTCCAATCGTCCAGCGATCGAGGCGCTCCCAGCACGTCGCGCAGGGCCAGATGCTCGATCCGCCGGCCGACGGGCGAGGTCTGCGTTGCCGACGCGCCCGGAAGGGTCGAGGCCTTAAGCTCGGGCTTTCCCAGCGTCCGATTTTGCGGTGCGGGATTTTGGGGGGTGGGAAGTGGCGTGGCCGAGAGCAGCAGCGTCAACAGGAGCGATGAGGAAGCGCCTACCGTCATCGACTGTCTCCCAGGGCGCACACCGACCCTCCTGGCCGTCGGCGTCCCGCTTAAGAAATCTCATCCGCGAGATGGGAGTGACCAAACCTTGTCGGCAAAAAAACTGCCGAAACTTGTTGAAATGAAACGGCCGCACGCGACAACGCAGCCTCCCGGTTCGTTTTCCGATGCTCGTCGGCAAAGGCGGCCCGGTCCGACGCCGGAACGTCGAACGGGGGGCGGTAATTTGTAAGGCCCGGTCGCAGAGCGTTGGCCCGCATTTGCGAAGATTTCAACTGCGACCGGGCCAGTTCAGTAAACGGTGGCTCGCGGAGGTGGGCTGCTCGAGGCGAAGAGGCTTCGAGTGAGCCGCGCCGCAAGTCCCCGTGATGGACGGATTTTCATCTCGAGAACGATCCGATACAGTTCAGTACCGATGAATACCCTTCCCCCGCCCCATCCGGTTTCACGACCCCCGTTGAAATACGGCACACTCGCCCTTTCCTCGCGATATTTGCTGTCGCCGCTGGCCGGATTCACAAATTTGTCATTTCGGCGGACGGTTCGGCGGATTGGCGGCGTCGGCCTGACGACCACGGACCTGGTAAACGCCCGGGGCCTGTTGGGGGGCAGCCCCAAAACTCTCTCGATGATCGAGACGTGTTCCGAGGAATTCCCGTTTGCCGTGCAAATTTTCGGCAGCGAGCCCCCGATCCTCCGGGAGGCGGCCCAATTCCTGGAAGCTCGCGGCGTGCACTCGGTCGATATCAACATGGGTTGCCCGGTGGAACGGATTACCAAGAACGGCTCGGGGGCCAGCCTGATGTGCCGACCGGCCGATACGATCGACCTGGTGGGGCACGTCGTCGAAGGGGTGAACATTCCGGTCACGGTGAAGATGCGGCTCGGCTGGGACAGTTCGCAGATCACGGCCCCCAAGTTTGCGGCCGAATTCGAGCAAGTGGGCGTGGCCGCCGTCGCCATCCACGGCCGCACGCGAGCACAGGGCTTTAGCGGCCAGGTGGACCGCGACGGCATCCGTCGCGTGGTCGAGGCCGTGTCGCGAATTCCGATCGTCGGCAATGGGGATATTCGCACCATTGCCGACGCGGCCCGCATGTTCGAGGAGACGGGTTGTGCGGCCATTTCGATCGGCCGCGGGGCGCTGGCCAATCCGTGGATCTTCCGGCAGCTCGTCCAATGGGAAGAGACAGGCCGCTACGATCCGCCCGGCAACTTCGAGGAGCGGCTCGAACTGCTCCAGCAGCAGTTCGACTACCTGGCCGAGCTTCGCGGCACGCGATCGGCGATTTCGATGTTTCGCAAGACGGCCCACTGGTACTTGAAGGCGATGCGGGTGCCCGCGCGGCTCCGCGCCCGCTTTCAAACGGCCGCCGACGCGGCCGAGATCGAGGCGGCCCTGGCGGCCATTCAGGACCATGGACCGATCGGCGGCGATCGCACCGGCGTGCTGCCCGATCTGCAGGTTCCTGTCCCCTCGGGCCCGGTCGAACGCTGGTGAGCAGTTCTTCCGGGCGATTGGCGCCGCTGGATTTTCGGTGGAGCTGAGCCTAACCTTACAACCTGTTCATTCCAGTCTGCAGTCGTTCGACACACATCGGGAGCCAGGGCATGCGGAGTCGTTGGATCGCGACGATTCGAATTCTCGGAGTCGCAACGGGTGCGTGGGGGCTCTTGGTTTCGTCTTTGATTGCCGCCGATAATTGGCCGCAGTTCCGCGGTCCGGGGGCACGCGGAATCAGTGACGAGCGCGATCTGCCCGAGGTCTGGAGCAAGAGCGAGAATGTGGCGTGGGTGACCAAAATCGCCGGCCGTGGCTGGTCTTCCCCCATCGTGTGGGCCGACAAGGTGTTCATCACCTCGGCCATCCAGGTGGACGGCAAGGCCGAGAAGGTGAAGACGGGGCTCTATTTCGGCGGCGATCGGAAAACCCCGAAAGTCCCGTACCGCTACATCGTCGTCTGCCTCGATTTCAACACGGGCAAGGTTCTCTGGGAAAAGACGGCCTTCGAAGGCGTTCCCAAGTTCGGACATCACCTCAAGAACTCGATGGCGTCCGAAACGCCGGTCACCGACGGCGAGCGCATTTACGCGTATTTCGGCAACGTGGGCCTGTTTGCCTACGACCTCGACGGCAACCAGAAATGGACCCGCGAGCTCGGCTCGTATCCGATGGCGCTCAACTGGGGGACCGCGTCTTCGCCGGCACTCAGCGACGGCCGGCTTTATGTGATCGACGACAACGAGAAGCACTCGTTCCTTTCGGCGATCGACGCCGTCACCGGGAAGGAGCTGTGGCGGAAGGATCGCGACGAGAAATCCAACTGGGCAACCCCCTATGTGTGGAAGAACGAAAAACGGACCGAGATCGTCACCTGTGGCGTGAAGCGCGTTCGCTCGTACGACACGGACGGCAACTTACTGTGGGAGCTGTCGGGGATGTCGTCGATCGTCATCCCAACGCCCTTCGCGGCCGATGGGTTGCTGTACGTGACCTCGGGCTACGTCCTCTCGCCGAAGAAGCCGCTGTTTGCGATCAAGCCGGGTGCATCGGGCGACATTTCGCTCAACGCGGACAAGAAAGAGACGTCCAATGCACACATCGCCTGGTCCAATCCCAAGGCCGGTCCCTACAACGTCTCGCCCGTGCTGTATAAGGACGTGATTTACGTCCTGTACGACCGGGGGTTTCTGGCGGCGTTCAATGCGCGGACCGGGGAGCCGCTTTACGAGCCGCCGCTTGCGCGTCTGGGGGCGAGCGAACACTACACCGCCTCGCCCTGGGCTTACAACGACAAGATCTTCTGCCTAAGCGAGGAGGGGCAGACCGCCGTTGTGCAGACCGGGGGCACCAAGCCAAAGATTCTCCGCAAGAACGATCTCGACGAGCTGTGCATGGCGACGCCCGCAATCGTCCGCGGCAGCCTGCTGATCCGCACCGAGTCGCAACTTTATCGCATCACCGCGAAAAACCGCGTGGCGCTTGCGCCATGACGGGGCGATCGCACGCCGCTCGGGGCAACCTTGAGTCGTCGCGGGCCGGCGTTTAGTATGCTTGGGACCTTTGCTCGCGCGTGAAGGACGTCGTCTCTATGTCCCATCCCACTTACCGGGCGATCCTACTCTTCGGCGCACCGGGTGTCGGAAAAGGGACGCAGGGGCAGCGCATCGGACAATTGCCCCACTTTCGCCACGTGTCGATGGGTGAAGTCTTTCGTTCGGTCGATGGTGATTCGCCGCTCGGGAAGGAGGTCCGTTCCTACACCGAGCGCGGCGTGCTTGTCCCCGACGAGCTGACAATCCGCATTTTTCAACATTCAGTCGCCCGGCTCGTGGCCTTGAAGCAGTTCGACCCGGCTTGCGACACCCTGGCCCTCGACGGCATTCCCCGCAATGTCAACCAGGCCCAGAACCTTAACGGAGCGCTCGACGTCGCCCGCATCATCTACTTGGTCAGCTCGGACGAGCGGGTGATGATTGACCGCATGAAACGCCGGGCCGAAGTCGAGGGCCGCAAGGACGATGCGGACGACAAGGTCATTCGCCGCCGCCTCGAAGTTTATCGGCAGGAGACGAAACCCGTGCTGGACTTCTACCCGCGCGAGTTGATTGCCCAAATCGACGCGCTGGGGACTCCGGACGAAGTGACGGCGGCTATCAAGAAGGAGCTGGCTCGTTCATGATCCGCAAAAGTCTGCGCGCGCTATTCGAACGGAGCCTGTTCTCTCGATCTCGGAATGCGGCAGTGACTTTTGGGGCGGACTTGGGCAGAACGGGCGGGCGGCGGCGCCGCGGTAACCGCGGAATTCCGGGAGCGGCCGGCTCCGGCTTCTCCCCCTTCCGGGCGATCGCTAGAATGCGACGTTTGCCGTTCGATCAACGCCACGCGATCAGAAAGCGAGTGACTCTGTGTCGAAGACCCAGCGCAAACTGAAGAAGGCCAATCATGGCAAGCGGCCGGCCAGTGCCAAGGCCCGGCGGCTGAAGCGCCGGCAGATACGCACCTAAAGCTCGCGCGTCGTCGAGCCGCGTCAGACTTCGTCTGGAACGTCCCGCCGGCTTAATCTTCGCCCGGAATGCTGTCCGGGCCGCGGGATCTGCGGAAGCGGAACCCGCCGCCACCTCGGCCGTCCCGATCGCCGCGCGCTTCGCGTTCGCCTTCGGCACCGTCGGAAGCGCGCACCGCGCCAGGCCCGCCAAACGGGGGACGTCCGCCGGGAAAGCCGCCCGGTCCGCCGCCCGGCATGTCACCCAGGTCCATCATGTCCATGCCGCTCGAGAGGTCGTCGGCTCGGACCATCGAACGCAGATCTTTGCCGATGTTGAGCTGGTAGACGTCGTTGCCGCGCTTGATGTGGATGTATTTGGGTTCGACGGCCACGACCGTTCCCTGAATGTCGCCGATGGAGATTTCAGTCCCCTTGCGGACGACGGTCTGCGCTTTGGTCTGGGCGTTATAAAGGCAGGCACTCTGGTCGTCAGGCTCGGCGACGGAGGCCATAAGCCGCGTCTGGCGGGCCGGATCGTTCGGATCAATCGTGCGAGTGACCGCCCCCGGCTTGACGAACGGATTGGCGACGAGCGCTTTGCGCACGTCTTCGAGCTTGATGTCTTTGCGTTCGGGCCGAACTGGATAGATCTCGACCTCCGATTTCGGGGGGTGCGACGCTTTTGTGGTTCCCTCGAGAGCACGCTTGACGGTCCATTTGTCGCCGTCGACTTTCGTGACGAGCACCAGCTCCTTCTCGATGCGAAGGCCGAACCCCGGTTCCGTGGGAAAGCCTTCGGTGGAGACGACCTTGGCCGTGTCGAAGCTCCGGGGAAGCGATTCGGCCAGCGTGGTGCGGGCCAAAAGCCGCGTCTTCGGGGCGCTGTCGTCAAACAGCAAGCCCTCGGCAACCATCGTGACCTTGAGCGGACCGGATGTCTTGGGCCCCTCCACCTTGATGCTGGCGATGCGATGCAAGAGCGCGATCCGCTGGAACTCGTGGAGGAACGTGGTCAATTGTTCGAACGTCCCCTCCCCGGTCACCTTGACGCTGATGCTCTTCCAGCCGGGACCGTTCGCCTGCCGCTGCTCGGGAGTGACGTGCAGTTGCGTGATTCCGGAAGTCTGGCCGAGATCAGTGAGCCATTGTTGATAAAGGCGCAGTGCCTCGAGGGGCTCGTTGGGCAGGCTGCGGTCGCGCCAGTCGCCCATTTTCTTCATCGTGTTGAGCAGGTTCTGCTCTTTGGCGGAGACGTTCGCCTGAGTTTCTTTAACGAGCGCGAGCTTGTCTTTGCGTTCGTCGAGTCGACCGAGAAAGATCCGGTGGACAATCCCCGACCCGTACCAGGCGAGCACGGCGCTGATCAACAGGAGCGCCAGGATTTTTTCGCGACGTTGCATTGGATTGAATTCTTTGGGCCGGTGGCCTCTTGAGTATTGCGGTTAGCCCTTGCTCGTCGGCGGTTCGGGCATTGGCGACGGACCGTTCGTGCCGGTGTCCATTGCCGGCTGTCCCTCGACTTCGGGCATCGGCATGGGATTGTCCGACTGTTGCCCGTTTGCCGGTTGGACGGCGGTCGGCGTCTGGACCGGCTCGTTGACGGCTTGTTGCGGCGCAGCGGCAGCCGCAGGCGCCGGGTTCGGCGCGGCCGGCGCCGGCGTGTTGGAAGCGGTCGACGCCGGCGGTGGAGTCGACGTAGCGGGTGCGGACGCCGGCGCGCTCGACGAGTTGCTCGGTGTGGCGGGAGGATGTGGTCCAGGTCGCGTGATGCCCGGGCCGGCTTTCGGCTCGGCCGCTCCCGCCGACTTGGGGACGATGTCGAGATTCAGGTCGATTTTCACCGGATAGAGCCGATCGCTCGTGTCTTCGGAGATTTCCTTCGGCGTGACGCGAAAACCTTGGTCGTGCAGGTGGTCCTCGAAGTCGTCGACCTCGTTGGGCAGCTTGGCCCGGCCGGCGGCCACGATCGTCGCCAGCTTGTCGCGCGTGCCCACGTTCGCATCGAACATGGTGAGGTACAGCTTGTCGGCACCGCCCTTGGCTTGCTCGATCACGCGGAACTGCTCGAGCCAGTCGATATCACGCTGCGTCCAATCGTCGACCGAGCCGGCCGTCTCGAGCAGCGGGGCATTTTTCTTGAGGAGATCCTGGGCTTGCTTGTTGCTGGCGTCGATCTTGGCGATGTCGTCGTCCAACTGCCAGACCTTGCCTTGAATGGCCCCCCAGATGCCGATCAAGAGCAGCACAGCGGCCACCGCCCCCAAGATCATGTAGAGCTTGCGGCGATCGGGCTTCGGGTGTTGGCGGCGCGGATGCAGAAAATCGACCGCGTCGATTTGCTGATTCGTGTGTTCCAGCAGCAGGCCCAAAGCCGGCCAGGCCAGCGGAGCATCGAGCAGGGCGGAACCGGCTTCGTTCGTCACGCCCGGAGTCGAGGCGGGATCGGTCAGCAGGTGGAATTTGAACTCGAACCGCTCGGAGAGCTTTTCGGCGAGCGGCGAGCGATCAGCGCGAGCGCCGATCAGCCAGCCGGACCCGATCTGCACGCCGGGCGCCGCCTGCGACAAAGCGACGGTCGCGCGGGCCGTCTCAGCCAGGATCTGGGCGAGCTGATCTTCGGGAGTGTCGTGAGCGGAGAGCGTGGCGGAGTGCATCAGCACGATGCGGCTCTGCCAGATGGCCGTCACCTCGACCCGCTGATCGACGCAGGTGACGACAACAATCGCGGGGTCCGCGGCCGCGCCCGACGCCCCCGTCTGGTGTGCAATGAGCTCGGCTGCACCGAGCGAGCTGAGTCCGATCGCCTCGGCCTGCAGTCCGGCGGCCGATAACAGCGTCTGCACGCGGTCGGCGAACGGTTTGCCGATCGTCGCCATCCAGACGCGACGTCCCGGCGCCTCTTCTAGCGCGGGCAACGGCAGGTAGTCGAGCAGGAGTTTTTCGAGCGGCACGGCCGAACGCGTGACGGCCTGGAAGCGGACCAGCTCGGGCAGCTCTTCGTCGCTGCATTCGGGCAGCTCGAGCAGCCGCACGATTGCCTCCTCGCGCGGCAGCGAAACGATCACCGGTCCGTTCGACGCGGAGACCAGATCAAGCTCCGCCCGCAGCCGCTTGCCGGCTGCTCCCGGCTGCTCCGAAGGAATCTCCCCTTCGGCCCATTTGAAGTCCAGGACCGCGCGAACCTGGACGTTTTTCGACGCCACGTGCGCCGCCACGCCCACCAGCCGCTGGTCGTCCCAATCGAGTGCAAGATAGTCGGCCATCGATCTCTCGAAGTTAGTCCAAAGTCCGCCGTTCAGAACTCAAAGTCGACCGCACGAAACAGGCGCGTGTCACGCCTGATTGGGCGACCTTGGTGTTTGTGACGGATTCCTTAAGCCTAGGTCCATTTTACGGCTCGCCCGACCCCCCTGCCGGGCGGTCAAGGCACTCCTAACTGTTGTCGCGTAAATCCGCGGCCGAGTTCGCTCAGGTCGCGGATGTTGAGGATTCGCGCGGGCTGAACGGCCGCATCGATCACCGCTTCAAGCCGCACAACCGGCCCTCCGTCGTCAAAGTAGCCGACCGACTGGGCGCGGTAGACGTCGCCGCGGGCGGTCAGGTAGGGGTCGAGCCCCTGCATCGTGTTGGCGGAGCAGAACCCTTCCATCACCAGCCACGCATTGGTGGCCCGCGGGCTCTGCGAGCTGGCCGCCTGCGACGTGCTGCCGGCCGTTTGCGCGGCGCTGATCTGAGTGGCCAGTTGCACCGTCATATTCGGCAGGCCAAGCAGGACCTGGATCGGGGCGGTGTTGACGTTGATTCTGCCCTGGATGAACAGGTCGTCCGTGAGCGTCAGCTGATCGAGCAGTTGCGGGAGATACGTCACGATCTGGCTCTGTGAGGAGGAGAACGGACTGGTGAGCGTTGTCGCCCGGCCGTTGACAGTTGCGCGGACCGTGCCGCCGATCACCTGGTAGACCGAGGTGAAGGTGTGGCTGCCGGTTGCTGGCGGCATGGGGATCTGTAGCCCGTCGCGCAGGGCGGTCTGACCGCTGTTCCGATTGCCGCGGCTGGGCGCGTTGCCCGAGCTGCCATTGGTCTGCCCGCTCGAGCCGCCGCCGGATCCGCCCCCCGAACTGCTGCTTGACGAAGAGCCCTTCGACGAACTCCCTGAGGAACCACTCGAACCGCCCCCGGAGCCACCGCCGGAACCGCCGCGACCGCCGCCCCCGCCCCCGCTGCTGGTCGTGGCTGCGGCGCCGTTCATCCGCCAGGCCACGATGTACTGGGCCTGCTTCACGCCGAGCAAGCCGGCCAACTGGTCATAGAGCCCCGGCAGGTCCTGCTGATTGATATTGATCCGCGAAGAGCCATCCTGCTGAATGTTCCGCTCGGCACTGTAGACCGTAAAGTAGGCTGACCAACCGCGGTCGAAATACCCGTCGCCGTTGACGTCCTCGCCGGGATCCATGACGCCGTTGCGATTGAGGTCTTCACCATAGAGCAGAGCCGGCGTGACCCCTTTGACCAGCAGCAAGTCGTCGAGGCTTTGGAGCGGTCCGTTGGCGGCGCGGTACGGAGGCGAGAGGGTCGAATAGTAGTCGCTCTCGACGCCGTATTGGCGGGCCGTGTCATCCGGATCGATGAAATCCAGGATGGCGTCGGCCAGGTCGTTGGTCATGTAGGGCAGGTTCAGGAGAAAGTTGCGGGCCGTGGTGTCGTTGATGTTCAGGGCCGAGTTCTGCTGCCACAAAGCCAGCGAGTTGAGATTCAGCTTGCCCGACTCGTCCGTCAGCCCATAGCGCACGCCCTTGGCGGCAGGGTCACTGGAGTCGCCCGCGATGACGCTGAAGCGGCCGCGGCCGCGGGGAACGTCTGACTGCTTGACCACAACGGCCTCAAGCGCGTCGGGCCGGTTCATCACGAACTCAGGCTGCAGGCGCTCGGTCGGGTCGCTCAAGATGGTGACGGCCATGTCGATGCCCGACTCGGCGAAGGCGCGGGCCTGGGCCGAGCGACCGAAGCGGTTCGTGGCCTCGTTTTCGGCG
>Ga0210390_10003589_pt1 | contig 13283 bp, 26 predicted proteins | sample IncBWH11OmetaG_FD_161050 | JGI IMG/M metagenome (GOLD analysis project Ga0210390, IMG submission 161050) | Forest soil microbial communities from Barre Woods Harvard Forest LTER site, Petersham, Massachusetts, United States - Inc-BW-H-11-O ...
GCGGGGGCGTCGGCACGGTCAGGAGGGATAGTGCCTTGTGCGCCCGCTGTAAAGGCGAAGGCATCACCACCGAGAAGAGACCCATCCCTGTGCAAGACTGCACCACCTGCTTCGGCAAGGGTTATGCAATTGAGACCCGCGAGTTGTCGGGCGACCGTTTTGAGCACCGCACAGATCCGTGCGGTGAGTGCACGGAGAAGAGACAAGGAAACGGAGGGAAGTAGCACCATGAAGGATCTGCTGATTTTCCCCGAGCCGGGGAACGGCTTCCGGGATTCCGGAGAGGGTGGCCAGTTCGTGATGCTGGTCGTACCCGAACCGGAGAACTGGTCCAACAACTGCCACGTGGACGTCGGCATCCACCTGAACCAGCCGGACGTCTGCCACAACGATCCGGAAGGCTTCTGGGCATCGTACGACCACGACGCCAACATGACACAGCACGACCTGTTCCAGTACCTTTCCCACCGTCAACAGGACAAGGAAGCTGACGTCGGGGAAAACCCGGAGTGGGCCAAGAAGTTCTACCGTGGTCTCCAGTATCGCGAGTGGGGATCCTGGGTCCTGCGGGCGAACGGCTGGGACTACCTGAGTCAGAGCTGCCTCGCGGCCGTCCACATGGGCAGCTCGCAGTTCTCCCTGTGGGACGAGGAGCAGGGCCGGTACTGGCTGGCCGACCACGGACACCTCACCCAGCCGGGAAAGGCAGTGCACGAATCCCTTCAGGCCGCGTTCGGCATCGAGCCGATCCTTCTCACCTTCCTGGACACCTGATGAGCACACACGACATCGTCAGCCCAGTGGTCTTCTACGGCGTTTGGGTCCTGGAGTTCGCCAACCTATACGTCCTGCTCAAGGGAGCTATCCGGCACTTCGGCAGGGACAACGCCGCATATCAGAGACTACTGCGGAAGTCGGCACTGTTCGGCGCTGCGCTTTTCTTGGTGGAAGGGGTTGGCTTCCTGGCCGACTTCGGATGGCCCACAGCATCGGTCCCTGCCGCACTGCTGGTGGTGAGTCTGGCTCTGTGGTGGTTCTTCGGAGGCGGCGACGACACCAAGCGCCGTCTGCGCAAGCTCAAGGAAGCGTTCAAGGGCAAGCGCCGGACGGCTCCGGTGACCGCATGACAACCATCCTGGAAATCTTCGGCGGTCTGGAACTCCTGGTACTCGTCCTGAGCGTCATCGGCCTCTTCGTCTACAAAGAGCTGGAGATGCTGCTCCCGATCTGGTTCTTCTTCCGGGCGACAGCCGTACTCACGGTGGTATTCCTGGTGGTCACCGTTGTCCACGACCACGTCCATATCCACATCAGCACAGGGTGACGCCGCGTCAGTACAAGGCTCGGCCTGGAGAGGAACCCAAGAAATGAACGTCATCAACACGCACCACTGTCCAGGCTGCCGGAGCTAGCCGGAATGCCCGTGCGGGGACGGCCAATGCCCTCCCGACTGCACCATCGTGACCACAGCAGAACCGGGATCACGGTACGACCCGATCGTCAAGGTGAAGCAGACCTGCTACGCCTGCCCGTCCCAATGGGACGCCTGGACCAGGTCTGGCAACTACCTGTACCTGCGGTACCGGTTCGGCTACGGAACGGTCAACTGCTATGACGAAGACATCGAGTGGCACATGCAGAACTACACCCAGGTAGCCTCGTTCTCCTACGGTGACGGCCTCGACGGCGTCATCGACCTGGAGACGTTCTGCAAGCTGGCCGGTCTCACACTGGCCGACGTCCTGGAAACAGCAATCGAGGAATGACATGAGGCTCAACCTCGGCGCGGTCAACAGCGCCACCAAGTACCCGTCCATCCCTACCTACCACATCCTCGGCGAGCGCGGCATGCTGACCGAGGAGGCGACCGCCTTCGAGGGCGACGTCGTTTTCACCGAGAAGGTCGACGGCACCAACGGCCGGATCGTGCTGCTGCCCGACGGGGACTGGCTCATCGGGTCCCGCGAGGAGCTGCTGACCGCCAGGGGCGACCGCGTCGCCAACCCGTCACAGTCCATCGCGGCGACGCTCTCGCCGCTGGCTGAGAAACTGACGGTGGTCGACACCGACTACGCCACCGTGTTCTTCCTGGAGGTGTACGGCCACAAGATCGGAGCCGCTGCCAAGCAGTACACCACGACGGGCAGCACCGGCTACCGCCTCTTCGACGTCGCCTTCGTACCGCTGCACGTCCTGGACTGGCACCGGGAGCAGATCGCCAACTGGCGTGACAGTACCGGCCCGCGCTGGGCGACCGAGTCCACCCTGCACCGCATCTCCGAGTCGGAGAACGTCCAGCTCGTCCCGCGTCTGGGCACCATGGACGGCTCCAAGCTGCCGACCGACATCGGCGGCATGAACGCGTGGCTCGGCTCCATGCTGCCGCGTACGTTCGTCTCCCTCGACGAGGAGGAGACGAACGGGAAGGCGGAAGGCATTGTCCTGCGCAGCGCTGACCGGTCGGTGATCGCGAAGGCCCGCTTCGAGGACTACGAGCGGACTCTGCGCCGCCGGAAGTAAACCCGAAGGGATCCAGGGGAGGTGGTTGACGCCACCTCCCCTGGTGTGTCATTCTTGGAACACAGGAAGAGGAACGGAAACAAGGAGAAGGAAATGTCCGTCACCGCAACCCCCCGACGTGGAATGAACAAGGGCCTGTGCACCCGCCACGTCTCCATCAACCTCAACAAGTCCGTCGGCGGGAACAAGGACGCCTGGCAGAGGTTCTCCCTGGACAGCCTGGAGGACTTCACCCGGCAGGCCAAGGCGTACCTCAAGGACGCCTCCAACCTCAAGGGCTCCACCATCGACGGCGCGGACTACGCCGAGCTGTTGGAGTACTTCCGGAAGATCGCCGGATGGAAGCCGAAGCGACTCGCCGCCAAGCCCGTTTCCCAGGCCGTCGCTGACCGCATCAAGGTCCGTAAGGCGCTTGAGAAGATCACGATGGACGAGAAGCCGTCCCCGAAAGCCAAGAAGCGAGTCTCCGTGTCCGTGTCCGTCCCGCCGGTCCTCTCCGTGACCACCCAGGTGCCCGCGCGCAAGCGCTCCGACATCCCGGAGAACTGGGTCTACATGGCCAAGCACGCCGACACCCCGGCGGCGCAGGAGTGGTGGGCCCGGTACTGCGAGCGCTGGCTCCGGGGTGACGTGTGATGAACCATCACGTCGAGATGTACCTCATCCAGGCCGGTCTTCCGGTCTGCGGATGGATCGGTACGTACTACGTCGGCAAGCGGAAGTCCTGGGGCTGGTTCCTCCAGGTTCTCGGACAGCTCATCTGGATCGTGTACACGGTCGCCACCGGCCAGTTCGGTATGCCGCTCGGCACGATCGTCTACCTGTACCTCTACTTCAAGAACGGCACCCAGTGGCGAAAGGAAGACAAGAAGCGTGACAGCGCACAGGGGGCGCAGGAAGCAGGCTGACCACGACGCCGTGGCCCAGGAATGCCGCAGCAAGCCGGGTCGGTGGGTCTACGTGAACACGTACGCGACGAACTACGTGGCCAAGGCCATGGCCGTGCACATCAAACGCGGCACGAGCTATCACCGCATTATCTCCTACCGTCCGATCGGACATTTCGAGGGGCGTATCGAGATGGCGGAGGAGGGCTGGGAGGTCTGGGCCAGGTACAACGGAGCAGGCTGACCCCTTCCCTTCACGCCCGCCACGCTGTACGATAGATGCAACAGGAAGGAGAGGAAAATGATCACGATTACCATGGGTGACATCGGCGAAGAGCAGGAGATCATCCACTTCGAGCCGATTCCCGAGACCGTCCCCGCCGAGCCGATCCTGGTTCCGGCCGAGCCCGAGCTGGTGCCCGCCTGATGGCCGTCGAAGGGTTTGGGATCGGTAGCTACGAGGAGAAGGAAGAGCGGGTCGTCCCCGCCGTCCACACCGCTTATCGCAGGTTCAGATTCGTTCCGATCCCGGTAGCCTTCCTGCGGTCACCCGCTTCCGTCCAAGCGGCATGGGATTGTGTCACAGACGGGGGTATCCCCCTCGACTACCTCACCACGTACTACAGTTTGTCTGCTCTGAACCGCAGCGACGTCCTTGTCAATTATGTGCGGGAAGCGTGGGGCCCATCCCTCGTGGGAACCACCATGGGAGAGTATGCCTACGGACCGGGTGAGCACACAGCGGTCTGCGGCATGAAGTATCCGTGCCACGACCCGAGCACTACCCCGGAGCGCTCCTGTGAGTGCGGGTTCTGGGCCTACCACGACCCTGCGTATACGGACGAGATCGGTTTGGGAACTGAGTGGACATGCTTTGCGGCTGTCCACGTGTGGGGCAAGACGGTGCTCGGCACCATGGGTGTGCGAGCGCGGAAGATGAAGATCATCGGTCTTGTACCGCCAGAGGAACTGCAACTGAACCGGGTGCTGCGCTCGCCTCACCCGCTTGTCCTTCAGGCGTGGGACAACCTGGCCAAGGAGATCGGCGTTCCGGTCTACGAGACCCGCGAGGAGCTGCTGAAGGCTCATCCGCCACAGGACGTCTCACATCTGCTGCCGAAGCCCGAGCCCAAGCCGTATGTGCCGCCGACGTACATCTTCGACGAAACGCAGCAATTCCCCACGATCACGGGCATCCAGGGTGTCATGGCCCCCCTCTTCAGCCTGCTCTATCCTACTCTCACCGAAACGTGCTGCATGTGCGGGTACGTTTTTACGGCAAACAAGCGCGAAGTCCTGAACAGGCTCCTGGCCATGCACGTGATCCAGACGCACTGGGGCATGACCATGGATCCAGTGACAACCGCCTGACCTTGATCTTCTCCGGTCCCCCACCTAAGCTGGACGCGCTAGCACCACCGGACCGGAGGGCCGCATGTCGTACACGATGCCCGAGATCGACCCGGAGTACATCCTGGCGATCATGGACCAGGACGATCCGCAGGTGGTGCACAACGCACTTGTCCTGTTCACCATCGGCATCGTCCAAGGCGTCTCCAGCGTGCTGCGCGAACACGCCATGCTGCTGATGCTCCAGGGCTGTGAGGAAAAGTACGTGAACGGCTGGCTGGACGCGGCCGACACCTTCGATGCGGCACCTCCACCCCGTGACGACGAACCAGAACAGGCAGAAAAGGAAGACCAGTGAAGCTCGACAAGGTGATCTACAAGGAGCTCCGGTCCGACATGCGCACCGAGATGGTGCGCCTCGCCCGCAGCAACGCACCCGTCTGGGAAGTCAACGTGCTCAAGCGCCGCCTCTCCCGCCTTGACATGGCGTGGGCACGCGGCACCGAGTGGGAGGACTTCATCCCCGGCGTGTCCGTCGACACTGTGTTCCACGGAACCTCCGACTAACACGCCATTTGCATACGAAGTACGGAAAGGAGGACCGGCATGAGCACCCACGGTGTGGACTATGCCATCATGTACGCCGCGCTTGACGACAAGCGCCAGTCGCTGGGGTTGTCCTGGCGCAAGGTGGCCGTGCAGACCGACGTTCCCAGCGGTCTGTTCGGTCGCATGAAGGTGGGACTGCACTGCTCCGACGACAACTTCGTCTCACTGCTGGTGTGGCTCGGCGTCGACGAGTCGATCGCGCCGTTCCTCAAGACATACCCCGCTGTTGAAACGCTGGAGGCCTAGACATAGCAGTGGGTGCAGGTACGCGGCTCTACGCGCTGGACCGTGAGACGCATCTCGCGGAGATCAAGCGCGCGTACGAGGAGGGCGGTTTGACCGTCAAGGAACTCGCCTACCTGTACGGAGTCTCCTACGGCTCGATGCATTTCCGGCTGAACGAGGCCGGAGTGCGGATGCGCCCCCGCAGTGATCAGCCGCCGATCGCGGAACCGGTCGTCCCACCCATGTCCGTCCCTTGCGGGAAGTGCGGAGCGCCACCCTATGAGCGGTGCCGCAGCGCGTACGGAATCAAGATCAACAGTCTGCACGTGGCACGCAGGAGAGCAGCGGCAGTTGACAAGCTGCTCTAGAAGTGACACACTCTTCAACATCAGGAACAGGAACCCGCGAGGGTCGGAACACCACAGGAGTCACAGTGGCACAGCGCATCCACCGAATCAGCATGAACGCCCCGGCCATCAGCAAGAGCCTCGCTTCCAAGAAGCTGGTCCGCAGCGAGCGTGTGGACCCGAAGAACCGCAACAACCAGCGTGTGACGAAGGGCTACCAGGTCAGCACGCTGTCGGACGGCAACGTCCGGCTGGAGCACAACCTCGGTGACCGGCACGGCATCGTCAAGTCGGCCGAGCGCAACGAGGAGGTTCTCTCACACCTCAACCAGTACATGGAGGCACTCGGTGGCCGGTGCCGCCTCGACCTGGTCGGCAACGACGAGTACGCCTACGTGCTGGTCCGTGAGATGCCTGACCCGGCGGTCAGCGAGACCCTGCGGAAGGCCGCTGACCACCTGTTCAAGCTGGGCGACAAGAAGAACGCCGCGAACCTGAACCGGTGGGCGTCCCTGCACGACGCGGGCGAGGACTGGTAAAAATCTGAGTCCGTCTCGGCATCAACCGACGAGCCGCCCCAACCGAGCACTTTTCGTGCACGCGGGCAAGGCGGCCGACGCGGGGCCGTGCCCCTCGGCGAGCCGACGGCCTGGTGGGAGCCGCAATCCCACCCCTCAAGGGCAGATTGGCGAGCGTAGTCCGTTCGATCCGGACATCCCTCTGGTGAGGGTGTGGGGTTTGATTCCCCTTGACCATGATGGCGAATAGGGCGGCGGCCCGCGCAGAGTGGGTTCGAATCCCCTCCTGCCCACGCACCATCCGATTCGAGGAAGAGGAACCATGAAGCTGTTCGGCAGAAAGCCCCAGCAGCCCGCCACCGCAACCCCCGCGTCGCAGAACTCCCCGAGCGGGCTCGTCTCCTTCGTCAAGCAGGCAGCGGTCAGCCTGGAGAAGACCGGAGCGTCCGGAGAGCGGGCGGCCGTCTACCTGGTCGCCGACCACTCCGGCTCCATGGACAACTTCTACAACAACGGGTCCATGCAGGATCTCGCCGAGAAGGTTCTCGGCATGTCCGCCAACCTGGACGACGACGGCACCGTTCCGGTGGTCTTCTTCGAGGGCCGGGCGCACCGCGCGCAGGAGGTCAGCCTGGACGACTACCAGGGGTGGATGCAGCGCGCTCACGGGCGTATTCCCTGGGGGTCCACGAACTACGTCAGCGCCATGGACGCCGTGGCCGCGCACTACAAGAAGTGCGGAGCCAAGGACCCGGCTCTGGTCGTCTTCCAGACCGACGGGCAGCCCGACAGCACTCTCCCCGTGGAGAAAGCGCTGCGGGACTACTCCGACCGGCCGATCTTCTGGTTCTTCGTCGGCTTCGGCAGTGGGGCCAGCTACCTGAACGACCTCTCCCGCCTGTCGGGCCGCACGTTCAACAACGTCGGCGTCTTCCAGGCCGGTCACGACCCCAAGCGGGTGTCCGCGTCCAGCCTGTACGAGTCCCTGAGCATGGAGTTCTCCCGCATGCTCGGTGAGGCGCGTGCTGCGCGGGTGCTCAAGTAGCCAGTCTTCTGGAGTCCTTGACTCCAGTGTTCTACTTGTGACACACTAGGGACCAGGAACACAGCAGAAGGAAAGAGGGAGACCATGGCAACCGCCACGCGCAAGCAGACAACCAAGGCGCTCTTCAGCGACCCCTTCCAGGCCGGTTACCAGGCCGCTCAGTCCCTGGCGGGCGCTGTGGAGGCCCCGAGGGTCGTGGAAGATCCGCAGGCTCCGTCCGTGGACGTCCAGGCCGTCCAGAAGGCGCTCAAGGACTTCTACGCGGCCAACGAGGAGTCCAAGCGCCTCGCCGTCGTCCTCCGCGAGCTGCGCAAGATCATCGACACACTCCCCGAGGGTGTGTACAACGACTACCGGATCCGCTGGGTTCCCAACTCGGACCGCAAGGAGATCGACGAGGACCAGATCCGCGCGCTCTACGTGGCGCTGGTCCGGGACGTCCCCATGAGGATCAAGCCCATCAAGCCGAGCCTGAAAGTGGAGAAGCTGTGAGCACCGCTGACTACCCAGACATCAAGGTCCACACCAAGGACCGCCAGCTCAAGGTCGTGACCAAGTGGTCCGCCCCGCGCAACGCCTGGTACGTCTCCATCGAGGACGACACGTACAACAACCTGTACAAGAACATGTACGTGGGCGCGTGGCTCATCGGCGGCACCGCGCAGTGGTGCTACAACGCAGACGAAGTGGCCAAGGCCCGCACCCTCGCCGAGCGCGACGCGCAGAACGGCCGCCTCGTCTGACACAGACTCCCGTGCGGAGCCTACCCCCAGGGCTCCGCACGGGTTGCAGGGAAATATCCGAGGAAGGGAAGAAAGGAACCCATTCCGAATGAGTGACAAGTTCGACTACAGCAACGTCGTCGTCCCCGACGAGCCGCACGTCGCCTTCGAGAAGATCTCCCCCGAGATCGCGAAGGAGATGCTCTCGCTCAACCAGTGCAACCGCAAGCTCAACGACAAGACCGTCGCCGAGCTGGCCCGAGCCATGGAGGCCGGGGACTACGTCGACAACGGCGAGGGCATCAAGTTCTCCGTCGATGTGGAGATTCTGGGAACCGGGGTCAAGGTCCCGCTCCTGCTGGACGGCCAGCACCGCCTGCACGCCATCGTCAAGTCCGGCTGCACGGTGCGCATGCTGGTCATCCGCGAGCTCCACCCCAAGTCCCAGGCCACCATGGACATCGGCCGCAAGCGCACCGCCGCCGACTGGCTCGCGATCAACGACGTCAAGGAGGCGACCGCCCTCGGTGCGATCCTCTCGGCGCTCTGGAAGCTGAACCGTGGCGACCGCATGCTGTCCACCAACCCCAAGCCCACTCCGACGGAGTGCTGGGACCTCCTGGACACGCACCCGGAGATCCTACGGTCACTGGAGGTGGGCGTCCAGACCTACCGGGGCTTCCGGCACCTGAAAAAGACCTCCTTCGCGGTCGCGCACTACATGATCAGCCAGGTCGACAAGGAGCACGCCCCGTACTTCTTCCGGCTCATCGCGACCGGCTCCAACCTCCAGGACGGCCACCCCGTCCTCGCGATGCGGGAGCGTGCTGCGATCATGAAGTCCCAGCGCAGCAACCCCATGCCGCTGCGGCGTGAGCTGAACCTGATCTCGCGCGCGTGGAACTACTGCGCCCAGAACAAGATGGTCAACGTCATCGCCGCCCCGGACCTGGCGCTGGGGGTCATCGGCTTCGACCGCCCGGACACGCCGTGCCTGCCGCTCCTGGAGAACGCCTCCACCAAGTCGCAGGACTGAGTTTGACTGCGGTCCTTTTCCTCCCTACTCTGTAGGGAGGAAAAGGAATGGAGGAGGATATGACGAATACTCTGTTCACGGCTTTGGAGAAGTGGGCAGAAACGAAAGCCCCGAAACTCATTGAACAGGGCATCATCGTCTCCATAGAAGGACCGAGGGAAGTATCCGGCCTCGAAGTGTTCGTGCTCGAACTGGAGAACAGGGAGCACACCGGATGCCTCGCCCTCGCGGAGACCGGCCACACGTCCGTCCAGTGCGCGACAGCGAACGGCCGCAAGAACCAAGGCGGCACGTGCGAGGTGTACACGGGCGATCAGCTCGTGGACGCGATCAACCAGCTCCTGGAGATGATGGGAGAAGGAACAGACCGGCCGTCAGCGGAGCCGGAACCGTTTTACTGCCCCGAGAAGAAGATCGCCTACGCGTCCCGGCGCGAAGCACGGAACGAACTGAAGAGGATGCGCCTGGATCCGCACAACATGAGCATCCGGGAGTACCAGTGCCCCCATTGCAGCATGTGGCACCTGACCAGCAGCAAGGGGAAGATCGGTTCCCGCGCGCGGACACCGCGCAGATAGCCCGAACCCCTGGATTCTCCAGGGGCTTCGGTGTAGAATCAGGAAAAGACCAGAGGGAGGAAAAGGAAATGAAATACGGCGACTTGCAGCCCCAGTACGGCGAAGAGAACCGCGTCTCCAAGGAGGCGGCTGACCTGATGAAGGCCGGGTGCGGCGTTTCCGTCACGCGCACCATCCACGGCCTGGTCGCGACCGGCATCGACCGGTCCAACCGCGACCGTCAACTCCCCCGCGTGGAAAAGCGCTGACCGCATGACCGGGAAGGCGGGGCTCCTGCTGGGGACGGGGAGCCGGTACGCACCGCAGTGGCTGAAGCAGGAAGTCCACAGCCGCTTGACTGTTCTGTGCGAAGCGACCCAACGCGTGTACGGCATCGAGAAGTTCACCGTCCTCGAAGGCGGTGCGTCCGGCATCGACTCCGAGTTCAAACAGTGGGCGCTCACCGTGCAGGGGTTGAACGTCGACCGCATCCGGATGTGCGCCGACTGGGGCGCTGACTGCGACCCGGCTCAGTGTGCGCCCGGTCACCGCCGTACGCGTCCCAACGGCAGCACCTACTGTCCCGCGCAGGGCGTATACCGCAACCAGCGCATGGTGGACTACGCTGCCGAGCAGCAGCGTGCCGGACTGTGGGTGCACGTGGTGGCGTTCTTCGAGAACCCGAAGTCGACCGGCACCCTGGACTGCGTCCGAAGGGCTAGAGCTGCGGGACTTCCTGTGCTGGAATACGGGAATGCCCCAGGTCGGCAAGGTAAAAAAGCCGGGTAAGCGCTGCCCGAAGTGCGGACGCCGCTGTCGGCTAAACTTCGACAAGACGGTCCGTGACCACTTCCTCAAGCAGGCTTCCTACAACCCCGAGACACGCGAGTTGTGTTCCGGGTCAGGAAAGAAACCCACGCAGGAACTGCGTGGGGAACGCGCCACGAGACGATGACGGAGAAGGAAATGTTCGGCTTCGATGACAACCCGATGGACGAGATCGTCGAGTTGGAGGTGCTGGAGGGCATGCTGGCCTGCGGTCGGTGCCCCCGTGGTACCCGCTGCCGCTGCTCGGGCTACGACCCGATGGGTAACCTGCTCCGTGCGCAGGAGCGGATCCTGGAGACGGAGCTCGCGATCGACATCATCGAGGACATCTTCTGACAGTTCGTCAGGTTGTCAGTGCCGGGTGCGAGGATGGAGTCCTTGCACCCGGTCCGCGTAGTGAGAAAAGGAACCATGAGCAACCTTCTCGACAAGCACCTGATCAACCACGTCGTGTTCGCGCTGGACGCGTCCGACTCCATGTCCGGCCGCAACGCCAAGCAGCTCATCAAGATCGCCGACGCTGAGATCGCCTTCCTCGCCCAGCGGTCCGACTCCAAGGAGCTCAACCAGGAGACGCGCGTCGCGATCTACGACTTCGCCGACCAGGTTCGGTGCATCGTCTCCGAGCGCGACGTGATGCGTCTGCCGTCCATCAAGGACGTCTACAAGACGCGCGGCATGACCGCGATGGTGGACGCCACCATCCTCGCCCTGGACGACTTCCAGCTCGTCTCCCAGAAGTACGGCGACCACGCCTTCCTCCTGTACGTCCTCACCGACGGCATGGAGAACGCCTCCAGCTACCAGAACCGCGCCAACCTGACGGACCGGCTGCGTAGCCTGCCGGACAACGTGACCGTGGCCTTCCTGGTCCCGAACGAGCAGGGCAAGCAGTACGCCGTGCGGTACGGATGCCCGGCGGACAACGTCGCCATCTGGAACGTCAACGCGGTCGACGGCATGGAGAAGGTCGGACAGGTCGTCCGCCAGGCCACCGAGAACTTCATGGTGTCCCGCGCGTCGGGGCTGCGCTCCACCAACAGCCTGTTCACCATGGACGCGTCCACGGTCAACAAGCAGACCGTCAAGCAGAACCTGACGCCGCTCTCGCCGGACGACTACACCCTGGTCCACGTCACGCCGCCCGCCAAGAACTACGAGAACGGCGAGTACTGGTGGATCAAGGACTTCGCCGAGTTCTCCGGTCACAAGTACATTGCCGGGCACACGGGCTACTACCAGTTCGTGTACGTCAAGGGCAAGAAGGCGTCCGAGGTCGTCTCCCCGACGAAGAAGATCATCGTCGTGGAGCGCTCCACCGGCCTCGCCTACGGCGGCCAGGCGGCGCGTGACCTGCTGAACCTTCCCGACGACAAGAGCATCCGGATCAAGTTCGACCACAACCCGGACTACGACATCTATATCCTCTCGTCCGCGAACAACCGCCACCTGATCCCCGGCACCAAGCTGCTGATCCTGAAGTAAGGAATGCAATGACCGAGGACGACATCCTCTACCGTGCCTGGTCCTTCGGAATCAATCCGGCGGACTCCGGAATTCTCGTGGTGCTGTGTCAAGGACTGGACAAGAGCTTCTTCGACCGCGACATGCAGGTGCTGTTGCAGATCCTGCGCAAGACGCGGACCAGGGGTCAGATGGCACGGTACCTGGTCCGCAACCGCCGCTCCTACAACCACGACCTTGCCCTGATCCGGCTGCACGAGCGTGCAGTCATCCGGGAGCGGAGCGGGATGCGCTGCGCAGGGTGCGCCCACATCCCGCCGCAGCCCGGCGAGATCATGGAAGAGGAAAGCAATGCCGATATCGCTGGTTCGTGACGGGCGAGTCGACGACCTGCACTTCTACAAGCACAAAGGCTTGTGGAAGCCGGAGTCTCCGGTCTACAACTTCTTCGTGGGCGAAGAGTATTTCGGTTTCGTCGTGACGTCCCGTGCCTGGAAGTGGAAGTGGGAAGCGTACTCCGACAGCCGTACCGTGGCGAAGAGCCTGCGGCGCTGCGGCGGTTTCGCCACCCGGTTGGACGCCGGAACATTCATCGTCAAAACACACGGCTACTGGGAGAACAGCTGATGAAAGGACACATCCTGCTGGAGGGGATCGTCGGGTCGACCGCCTACGGCTCCGCGACGGAGAACTCCGACGTGGACAAGCTCGGCATGTTCGCCGCGCCGACGGACGACTTCCTGGGACTGGGCAACCCCACCGAGTCCATCGTGAAGACGAACCCCGACAAGACGCTGCACGAGGCCAGGAAGTGGTGCCGCCTCGCGCTCAAGTGCAACCCGACGGCCATGGAGCTGGCGTGGCTCCCGGACGACCTCTACGAGATCCGCACGGATCTGGGAGAGCAGCTCATCGAGATCCGCGACGCGTTCCTGAGCCGACAGGCTGTCCGTAACGCCTACCTCGGGTACGCGACGCAGCAACTCGCCAAGCTCAAGGCCACCACGCTCAAGATGGACAGCCACGAACGGCCGGAGGCGGTCCGCGACCGACGGCACAAGCACGCCCGGCACGTGGTCCGGCTGCTCAGTCAGGGAACTGGTCTGCATGCGAACAAGTTCCTGGAGGTGCGCCTCGACAAGCCCGAGCTGATCTGGGGCATGGGCGAGGAGGTC
>Ga0210390_10003590_pt1 | contig 13282 bp, 6 predicted proteins | sample IncBWH11OmetaG_FD_161050 | JGI IMG/M metagenome (GOLD analysis project Ga0210390, IMG submission 161050) | Forest soil microbial communities from Barre Woods Harvard Forest LTER site, Petersham, Massachusetts, United States - Inc-BW-H-11-O ...
CGCCACGGCTGCCCTACGCGATATAACCAGGAATCCTTGGTTTGAGGACTCCTTCTGCAGCGTCTCCAGAATCGCGCGCCCCGCTGCCCGGTCCCCAAAATTGACTTGGATCTCTCCCATAGCAAGTCGCGCTTCAATGGCTAAACGCGCGAATTTTTCAGCCGTCGCTTCTGCGACCACTCGGCTGAGCCCGTCAATTGACGCTTGGACATCCACGGAATTTCCGGAAGCCGCTCGAACTCGCGCCGCGACCAACGCCGCGGACAATTCCAGCCCGCGGTTGTGGGTTTTGCCCGCTACACTCATTACTTCATCAACGCTTTTCCGGGACTCGGTGGTTCGCCCTTCTGCCAGCAGCGTCTCCGCCAGCAAAAGATGGGCAGCCGCTTCATCGCCGGCCGCTCGAGTCTTTTCGAAGGTCTGCGCCGCCTGCGTTGCGGACGCCCTGGCTTGCGCATACGAGCCGCCGTCCATCAGGACTTCCGCCAGCGCCAAATCGACATGCGCTACTTCGTTTTTGTCCCCAATCTCTTCGAAAATCGCACGCGCTTCAGTCTCCTCTCTTCGCGCTTGTTCCAGATCACCTTCAACTCGATGGACCTGTCCTATTCCCGCCAGCGCTTCCGCCTGCCTTCCGCGATTCCCGATTTGCAGGCAAATCTCCAACGAGCCTTTATACATCTCCTTCGCTTTTTCAAGATTCCCCAGCGCCAGAAAAACGTCTCCGAGGCCATTTTTCGCCAGCGCTTGTCCGTTCCGGTCGCCGATCTCCTCGTAAATGGCCTCGGCTACCTGATAGCTCCGCAACGCGCCTGTCAAGTCTCCCAGATAAATAAGCGTGTCGCCGATGTTGTCATTTTCCCCAGCCAATCCAGAACGGTAGCCAATCTGCCTGTAAAGACTCTGCGCTTCCTCGTAGGCTTTTTTCGCTCCGAGATAGTCGCCTTCATTTCGCAGCGCAATCGCTCCTATGGTGGTCGCGTCCGCAAGGCCCCTGCGATCATTTGCTGCAACGTAGAGTTGCTTCGCTTCGCCCACCGCTGCCGCTACCTCAGAAAATCTGCCGAGGTTCTCGTAGGTCCACGCCTGATCAAGCCGGGCCCTTGCCAAAACCAGGGAGGCTCCAGATGCCCGGGCTTTCTCGGCGCCTCTTGCAATCGAAGCATCGGCGCGCTTCCCGTCCCCAAGCGAACGGGCCGCGTAGCCCTCGACCAGGTCGATCCTGGGATCGTCTCCCAAAGGCGACGGCAATTCTCGCAATGCCTCGATTGATTTCAACGCCTCTTTCCACCTATTGGCTTGAACCTGCAGGTTCGCCAAAGCAAGTCCATAGTCCAGGTTGTCGGGGAAAAATTCGAAGAGGGCCCGATTGATCTCGATGGCCTTTTCCCAATCCAGGGACATTTCACGGTAGAGTCCTTCGGTCAAAAGCCGATCGGCCCGCGACAAGTTGCCGGAGAGGTCGAACGCCTTTTTGGCCTCCGCTTTGGCATTTTCGTCATAGCCAAGACGCGACCATGCCGTGGCCAGAGCTGCGTGCGAAAGGGCATAATTGGGTTCCACCCTGACGGCTTCCGACAACAGGTTGCGAGCGGAGAGCGCGTCAAATGTCCGCAACTTGGCGCGTCCCTCGGAATAAAGTTTAGCCGTTTCGCTCTTCAGAGGTACCGCTGTGGCCACTTCCGCCGCCTCTTCGCGAGTCACGGCTCGTACTCCGAGTTTCTCTCGCAGCCTTTCACCTGCCCTAGATACTAAGTCCAGGAGGCGTTCGGGTGTTCCGGTCTCGGAGATCGCCCCAACCGTCTCACCGCTACGCGTATCCTGGAGGCGCAGGTCGAGACGTAGCGGGCCATCCGTCTTATCCCCTAAATGCGCATACGATCCGGCGACAACGTAGTCTGTGCCTAGATTCCTGCGAATTCGAATCAGGCTTTCCCGGCCCAGGCTGTCCACCTCTGGCAAAGCCAGTTCCATCCTCATTCTTGCTATGGTCTCCGCAGGAATTGCGCGCAACTGCTCTCCCGCAGTGAGCTCCGTGGTGAGCCAGTCGGAAAACGCCGTGGAGAGCCACGCTTCGCGTGGATCGCCGGATAAGTTTGTAAATCCGAGAACGGCTACCGAGGCTCGAGGATTGACCAATGCCGAAGAGCCACCGAGCACGACTGGTTGATGGAGCCGCTCATAAGCGAACAGAGAGAGCACAGCCGCGGCGGCAGCGGCCAAGATACCGTAGAAGCGTATGCGCTTTTTGCGCGTGTGGACCGTCAGAGAGGATAAAGAAAATCTTCTACTAGCCCGCTCCGGTACGTTCGGCTCGATTTTACTTTGGACTTCCTCAATTTGGCCTACCGCTGGAATCCTTGCTACGGGCTCCTGGTAATGAACATGAACCGGTGCGAGGAATCTGTATCCGTGACGTGGGATCGTCTCCACGTAGCGAGGGCTGTCGGCGGAATCTCCCAGGGCGGCCCGCAACTTCGTCATTGCCTTGTTCAGACTGCGGTCGAAATCAACGAAGGTGTGAGCCGGCCACAGCTTTTCCCGGAGTTCCTCACGGGTCACTACTTCTCCCGGGTGTTCGAGAAGAAGCGATAGGATCTGAAAAGGCTGCTCCTGCAGCTTAATTCTGATGCCGTGTTTGCGCAGCTCCGCAGCTCTAAGATCGGCCTCAAAAACGCCAAAACCGCGCGTGCGTGGGCTGCCTTCGGCCACTTGCATAACCGACACCCCTATATTTTCCGAAGCCTAGCACGCACGCGCGGGGTAATCAATACAGAGCATACAGCATACAGAGCAGAGCTACATATTGGCTGCCGAAATCCAGCTTACGTGGATTCGATCTCCCTGCGATTGCGGCATCATATTCAGATGGAGGATCCGGAGCATCCCGGCTCCGTTGACATCACTATCGCGGGGTGTAGAATCTTTTCCATTGTGAGCCTTACAGCCATCGTGTTCCCCCTCTTCTTTCGCGTCAAATTGCTGCCTGCCTTGATATTCCTCCCCGTGGCGCTTTGCGCTTCCCCGGTAGTACAAGCCCAATCAGAGCCCTCAGCGACCGACCCACAGGTGCAGAAAATCTATGGCGAAGCGAAAGATGCTGAAGCACGCGGCGACCTTTCGAGCGCCGCGGCTAGCTACGAATCTCTTCTCAAAATTGCTCCCCACCTGGGAGCCGCCTACAACAACCTTGGTGCGCTCTACGTGAGGCAGAAGGAATACAAGAAGGCCGCTGACGTACTCGAAAAAGGACTCAAGATCGATCCCAAAATGTCCTCGGCTTCCGCTCTTCTCGGAATTTCGCTCTACGAAATGGGCGAGTACACCGGAGCGCGTCACCCCTTGGAAATAGCGCTTCGTGCCAACCCTAAGGACGACAACGCCGAATTTTTTCTCGCAAACGACTTAATCAAGCTTAGCGATTGGGAGTCTGCCGCGGGCTACTTGCACCACCTCGCACAGCGCCAGCCGAAGAATCAGGAAATTTGGTATTTGCTTGGCAAGGTGCACATGAAGCTTTCGGAACAGGCCCTTGCGAAGCTCAGCGAAATCGATGCGAATTCTCAATGGGCGCACGAGATTTCCGGCGAAGTCATGGAAAGCATGAAAAATTTTGACGGCGCACTCATCGAATACAAAAAAGCCGTGGAAATCGCGCCTCGTCAGCCAGGTTTCCACTACGCACTGGCAAGTGCTTACTGGTCCCTGCAGAGCTGGGATGCTGCCACGCAGCAATTTCGAGAGGAGCTGGCCATCGATCCCAGCAACTGCATGGCGCAATGGAAGCTGGGCAACATAGTTCTCGAACAGCATGAAGACGCAGGAGTCGCTTTAGCGGACGTGGAGAAGGCGCTTGCGCTATGCCCGAATCTGGTTCAGGCACGCGTGGACCGGGCGCGCGCTCTGCTGAAGCTCGATCGCAGCGAAGAGGCGATGAAGGACCTTCTAATTGCTGAGCAAACCAACCCGGAAGAGCCGAGCATTCACTTTCTGCTCGCTCAGGCATACCGCGCGCTCGGACGGATAAACGAGGCGAAGGGGGAAATGGGAATCTTCAGCAAGCTAGAAGAGAGCAATCGCGCGGCTGTTGCAGAGCGTGCCAAGCAGGTCATTCAAAACAAAGAGAACGGCACGCCTCAGAACTAGGCGCCGGCGAAGCGCGTTGCCTCTGAAGTCCCGTAAAGACTCAAACCTAACTTCGGGCTATTGATCTTCGAATTTGTGTCAGATTTTCCTGAAGAATCGTTTGCTCTTCTCCCGCTCGGCCAACTGCTCTAGGGCTGAGGAGACGCTCGAGGCGTTTGCACCGGGGCAGCCTTCAGGGATTCGCTTCGATTGAATTCGGCGTCCGCTTTAGCGGCAAAACCCTCCTTGCGATAGACGCGGCCTAGAAGATAGTGCAAGCGCGGATTCTGTGGAGATAAACCTACCGCTGTCTCAAGCTCTGCTTGGGCCTTTTGCATTTCGTCGAGGCGGAAATATGCTTGGCCCAACTCTTCATGGTGCCGCGACTCCTTGGGGGAGATTGCAACGGCCTGAAGCAAATAGGGGACGGCTTCCTGCGCGCGGTTCTGGTCCAACAGAAGAGCACCCAGATCGAGGAACGGGCCGGGATTTTTGGCGGCTGATTCCGATTGCCAAGCGATGGCACTTTGATAGGCGGCGATGGCTTTGTCCGTTTGACCAAGGCCCGCGTAGGACAATCCAAGGTTGTCTTCGGCCTTGACGTTCTTAGGGTCAGACTTCAAGAATTGCGCGAAGGATTGGGCGGCTTCGTCAAACCGGCCCTCGCTGTATTTCGCACGACCGAGCAAATACCAAGCATCGGGATCTCTCGGGTTCGACTGGAGAGAGTGAGTGAGCCATTTGTCGGCGTCGACGTAGTCGCCAAGCACAACATAGTCGAGGGCGACGATTTTCAGATCGAAAGCAGTGGGTTTGCGAAACTTGGCGGCCTCCGTGAATTCGGCGAGGGAGTCCTTTGCGGCTGCTTCCTGAAAGTCGGCACCAGGGACGGCCGATCCTTGTTCTTTGTAGAGTTCGTGTGGGACAGTATCCATTGTCATCGAGTGCGCCTGTATTTGGCGGAACAGAATGTAGCCACGCAGGAAGTGGGCGTCGGCAGAATTTGGATGAGTTGCGATGTACTCACGAACGACGCGGTCCGCGTCCGCGGTCTTCCCCTGATCAAGGAGGGATTTTGCCTCTGCGAGCTGCGCATCCGGTTGACCAGGAGCCAAGGTCTTGATGTCGGGCTCGCTTCGGCTGGAAATGCTTGGCGGCTTGGGGCCTTCGGCGGGAGCCTGTCCCTGCGCAGCGCCAGAAGGTACATAGAAGATACCTATATAATGTAGGATCAGAAGAAGTGCGAGGCACTTCGGGATTAATCCTGCCACCCCCGCCCCCCGGTTCTTTGTAAACATTGTATTTAAAGGACTTAGGATTCCTGTAAGTCTTTTAGAATCAGTGTTTAATGGCATTTCGCAAGTATTGCTTCTAAAGGACTCAGGCGATGGAGGGGTTAAAGTGGCGGGATTGTCGGGATGGGAGACTTTCAGCCGCTGCGAAAGTGGGGACAACGTCTGGCCTTCGTTTGCTAGCCAACACGATAACACGAGTTTTAATCCCCGTAAACCTAGATGCATCGAACCTTCGAAAACTGGGGCTGAACATGCGTATTCCGCATTAAACCGTCGCGACGAATTTACACCGGGATCAATAGGCCGGACCGTCCTTGTCCACCATTTTCTGAGGCTCGAAGCCGACGCGGTGGAAGTTGCCTTCGAGAAGGAAAATGAATTCGACCAGTTTGTCGCTATCGGAGATCGTGGGTTTGCCGGAGCCCGTTTTCTTGGGGAAGTAAAAGATGGCGGAGGTGACCAGGATTCCTTTGGCGTCATGTTCGTAGTGGACATGGCTGGGAGATATTTTGAGTTTGGTGCCCTTCATTTCGAGAAAGCTGTTGGCTTGAAAGAATTGCTCCTTTTGGCGGAAGAAGGGCGCCATATCCGCCGATTGCACGACAATTTGATATTCCGCTTGCGGAGCGTTGGCGTATTTTTCAATATCGATCTCTTTTTTGGGGCCGTGTAGGACGGCTCTGCGTGCCGAAGCTCCGCGCACGACGCGAGAAGAGGCCCAAAAGATAAAGAAGTTCAGTTCACCGCCGGAATTTTCCGAAGGGTTGGAGGGCAGACCGCGATCGGCGCCGGCAATCAAATTGGGAAGCTCGTCACTGCTAAGAGGCGCCCAATTGCGGATGACGGGAGTGACACGCGCCCAGGGAGAATCCGTGAAGATGCGCTGGATGTCCTGGTCGTCCCACTGTTGATAGGGTTTGCCGAGCCAGGGCGGATCGCTGGCCCAAGCGAGAGCAGAAAAGAGCAAGACACCCAATAAGAACGCAGAGATGGCGGAAGCGCCGCGGAATCCTGAAGGTTTGTCGCTCATCCCGGGTTGCTCCCGTCCGCGACGTCAAAAGCCAACATCGACTATCGCCTGGATGCCCGCGAATAGGCTGAAGCCTCGACTATAGCGAGGGCCCATTCCTGTCGACCATTTTCGGCGGCTCGAAGCTGACATGCAAGCTGGACTCTTCGAGTTTGCAGAAGAAATCGACGGTCTTCTCCGCAGGGCCAATCGTGGGATCGCCGGATGCAGTTTTCTTCGGGAAGAAGAAGATGGCGGAAGAAACTCCCTGGGAATCGCGTTCGTAGGTCACATGGCTGGGCGAAATCTTCTGCTTGCTCTTTTTTAGCTCGAGGTAAGAGTTCGCTTGGAAAAATTTCTCGTCGCGATGCATAAAGGGGCCCATGTCCTTCGATTGGACGATGATCTGATACTCCTCCTGCGGCTCGTTGGCGTATTTCTCCACGTCGAGATCTTTCTTATCGCCGTGCAGAATCGCTTTGCGGGCAGAGGCGGCGCGCATCGGGCGAGAGGACGCCCAATCCACAAAAAAGTCGATGTCGCCGCCGGTAGAGTTCTCCGCCGAAGTGTCATTCGAAGAGGGGATACCTCGATCGCGGCCACCGAGCTGAGAGTTCTGTTGGTTGTCCTTCGCCGAGTACTTGCCCCAGGTGCGGGCAACGGGCGTCAAGCGGCTCCAGGGCGAATCGGAAAAGACGCGCTGGATATCTTTCTCGTCCCACCGATCGTAAGGCTTGCTCTTCCAGGGCGGGTCACTGGCCCAGGCCAGAGCGGCAAAAAGCAGAACGGCAGAGAGAGAAACGGGAATGCCAAGAGTATTTCGCAGCGGTGGATGTTGTTTGCTCATAACAGTGCACCTCTCGGGGCGGATTACCAGACATCTTAAATCTTCTTCACGCTATTTTGAAGATGGCCATTCTCTGTTTCGCCGACGCGAGAAACCGAACCCAAAAGCCAAAGAAGCCGAGCTTTACGCTCGGCTTCTTTGGGGTGCCATGCTGGAGGGGTGTGTTGGATCCAGCAGGGGGTCAGAAATTGACCTTGAGGAAGATCTGGCCTTGCCGCGGTGTATTTCCCTGACATGGCGAGCTTCTAACGACACCATTAACCGTTGTGGGACTCACACGTCCAAAGTTGGCCCCGTCATCGACGCCGGCGTCAAGGGCGCTTTGCGGTGTACCGCAGATCTGCATACGGTTGAAGATGTTGGCGTACTCCATTCGCAGTTCAGCCCTTACGCGTTCCCCGAAAAAGAATTTTTTGGCAAGAGCAAAATTCTCGTTGCTCTGGAAGGGGTTTCGCAGGTTACTCAAAACGCGGGGTTCATCTCCTGCTGTAAACCCGGGATCGGAAAAGGCAGCGGTGTTAAAAACTGGAAGGCCTTTATAGTAGTTGTTCCAGTTAACGCTAAGCGGGATCGCGGGGTTGTAATTCGCGCGGTTGAAGCCATTCAAATAGGGATCCCCGTCATTTCCGCCTGCAGAGATAGTGATTGGAAGCCCAGAAGCATAGGTAAAGAGGCCGCTCAATTGCCATCCACCGAGCACGTTCTTCATTACCGTGCCGCCATGATTCAGGAACTGCTTTCCTGGGCCGATGGGGAGCTCATAGACGCCCGAGATGTTCACAACATGGGTTTCGTCGTTTTCGCTGACGGACCACTCCGCCTTCTGGTTGAAACCGTTGAGCGCACCACTGTTGAAGCTCGAAAAGCCGCTGTCCGTGTTGGACATGTTCTTTGAGAGGGTGTAGTTCACAAGAAACGTGAGACCGTTCGAGAAGCGCTTTTGCACCTGAGTTTGAAGCGCGTTGTAGGTGGAAGAACCAGCCATGTTGAACTGGTTGGTGAGTCCTCCTGCCGACTCGCTGGGGTTGAATTGGGGATAAGGGAGCAAGGCGCGAGGGAGGCCCGCACTCGATCCGTAGTCGCAAAGGAAATTCACATAGGGAGTAAAAAATGTCCCCGTTGCACCTGGATTGTTCGTATTCGGCCCGCAGGTAACTGTAGCTTGCGCAAACCCCAGACCCTGGAGAGCGGCCTGGGAGGCGGCTGACGTCCAAGCATAATTGGGGCTGGCTGGCGCCATCAAACACGTCGGGTCCGTGGCTATGCCGCTGGGGCAGAACATTGTCAGATATTTCGGATTGGTTTGGTTGATGGGATTGAGCATGGAGGTGAGATGGACGGCTCTGTTGCCGATGTAGGAGACGGAAAGGAGCATGTTGTTGGGCAACTCGCGCTGTATACCTCCACTCCACATCTGGACGTAGGCGTTCGGTCCGGGATTTTTGGAGAACTCGTACAAAGGCCCCGTACCATTGAAGACCGTCGGACTGAAAGAAGCCAGGGAGGGCACGCCGAGGGGATTATTGTCCCAAATCCCGTAGGCGGGCACGTTTGTGCCATTCGAGTTCACCTGGATCTGCCCAGCGGAGAGGCTACCGTAGTCCACGGACAACTTGTTATTTCCATATTCATATGGACCTTCGTCGAGGAAATTCACGGAGTAACCCGCCAGGATCACCGTCTTGGGGGTCAGCTTGTAGGCAAGACCGACGCGGGGACTGAAGTCCTTCCAATGGATATCGGCGCGCCTGTATCCCGCACACCCGGTGCAGAAGCCGAGCTTAGAGGCGGCGCCTAGCAAGGGCTGGCCGGTAGCCGGGTCGATTGCGGCCGCATTGGGCGACGTCGGGTCAAAGAAGGTGACATTGTTTGCGCTTTCCAGGAAAGGCCGTGGGATATCCCAGCGAACGCCCGCATTGACAGTCAGCTTGGAGGTGAGCTTGATGTCATCCTGAATGTACGGCGCAAAATAGAGGTTGCGGAGCCGATTCTCGGCTACGAACTTGCGGTAGGCAGAATCCACATCGCCAAGGAGAAAGCTTGCAAAGGAGGCGCCTGTAGGCCCACCGTCGTTCGTTGGATCTGCAGTGGTTTCCGCCTTGAAAGCAAATCCTCCGCCGCAAGCCTGGCATTCATGGTCGTCCTGATAGGCGCGGCGAATCTCGAAGCCGATGTTGTAGGTATTGCGACCGTGGATGTAAAGCCAGTTGTTATCGAAGCCCAAGCCCAGCTTGCGGTTGATGGAGAAGGTTTCCCCGAAAAGCGAGCCGCCGCTGGCTTGCATGCCCCAACTCGTAGGATTGAAAGTTTGGCTAGGATTCCCCTGAAAATTAATAAAAGGAAGAGTAGCGCCGCCCGCCACTCCGGCAAAATCCACACCATTTTGGGTGTTGTACTGAAAGTTGAGTTCGCCAAGCCAGCTGAATCCGGCGGTCATGACGAGGTTGCTCGAGAAAGTCTTCGAATAGGTCAGGATGATGCCTGTTCCCCTGTCGGGACTTAGCTGTGCACCTGAAAACTCATTGTTAAACAAAGCGCAGTTGACACTGCAACCGAGATTGGTCCAGTTGTCGCGCCACCACGCGAAGTGGAATGCCTGGGACATTCCAAAGTTTTGGTCAATGGTGAAACCTATGTTCGCTTGCTTAGTGGGCAGATCGCTGACCTGGGAGGCCAAGTTGCCACTCAGGGTCGAAAAGCCGGGCGTCGGAATCTTAGGGAGAAGAGTCTTCGAGAGCGCACTGAAGCACGCCGTAGGGATTATATTGCCCGCGAAGGGCTGCCCCGGAGCAGGAACTGTACAGCCGGCGGGAACTGCAGCACCGGTGAAGTTGGGTGGCACGTAAAGCTGGTCCGCCTGTACACAATTAGCGTTTAGGCCAGCTCCTGGAGGGCAGACTTGGCCAGTCGGGGCGGTAGAACTTGGCTGGCGATCGTTGCAGACACCAGCAGTGAACCCGTTTGCACAAATAGCGGAGAAATCTCCACCGATCATGGCTTGGGTCGGGACGGTCATATTGGAGATTCCAGGAGGGGCATTGACGCGGTACCAATCCCAGCTGGTGTAGAAGAACGTTTTGTTCCTGCCGTCATAGATCTTCGGCAGCCACACTGGACCGCCTACCGAAAAGCCAAAATTGTTTTCGACGTCGTGCGGAAGTGGCCCCTTTACGAGGTCGCCCGCGGAATCAAATCCCGTGCCGGGAGGATTCACGCCCAAGGCATTGAAATAGCTGTTTTTGTTGATTTCAAAAAGGTCGCCGTGAAGCTGGTTCGAGCCGGATTTGAGCCGGTAGGAGGCAACGCCTTGTGCGAAACCATACCTGGCAGAGAAGTTGGAGGTCAAAATGTCCGGTTCATTGACCAACTCGAAGGGAGGGTTATAGATGGTTTGATATCCCTGGGTCTCAGCTTGAGCCACTACCACGCCGTTGAACATAACTTCGTTTTGATAGTCGATGCCACCGTTAATACGGTGGCTAAAGGAACTACCCGTGACGCCTGGGACAAGGAATAGGTAGTTGTCAATCTGACGGTCACGGCCGCCGCCAATGAAGGTGGGGACTTCTTCGAGGATGGTGCTCTGAATGACGGTGCCAAGGTTAGGTTCGTCAGTCTCAAGTGTGATAGAGGGCGCGGTCACTTCGACGGTGGTGGTTTCGACGCCAGTGCGCAAGACTGCGTCGGCGGTGGCCGTCTGACTGACGAAGACGTTGACATCCTCGAACACAGCGGTTTGGAAGCCCTGCTTTTCAATTTTTACCGTGTAGCTTCCGGGGATAAGGTCAGTGATAAAGTAGGTGCCCTGCGATGTGGTAACAGCGGTGTGAACGACGTTGGTACCATTGTTGGTAACGGTGACCTTGGCTTCAGGAACGACGGCGCCGCTAGCGTCCGTCACAGTGCCCGTCATGCCGCTGAGGCCCTGGGCATATAAGCTCGATGACGAGAAACAAAGGAACGAGTAAACCGCCAAAGCGACCACAAATGATTGCCACGAAGTTCGATCCAAAAACGGTTTCAGAAACTTGCGAAAATTTGTCATGTATTGCCCCCTCGCAGTCCTAGCACCGAGAATGAAATGGACACCCCTTACATTTGCGAGGGAGTCTTAGACACGCGGAGAAGGCAGTCAATACACTCGGGTGTCATCTTCACATTCCCGATTATCTAGTTGAAGGACAAGGGGATATTTATGGTTGTTACCCGATAAAGGCGCGGGAATGGCGACTTTAGAGAATGGGGAGGAGAAATGGCAGAAATCAATTATTACTGGCGCCTTTCGCTTCAACTACCGTCGCGATCCGATCAATGCCTGGAATAGAGATTTGCTCCTGCACGCCATCCGGCCAGTGGATCTCAACCTTATCCACTTTTGTGGAGGTTCCGAGGCCAAAATGGACACGTGGATCGGAACTGGAGCCGTAACTCCCGCCACTCAGAACGTCGGCGCGCTGCCGTGCGCCCCCGGATGTGAGGAAGACTTTGGCGCCGATAGCGTCGCGAGGACTCTTCGGGCCGCCGACTAACTTCAATGTAATCCAATGGTTGCCGTTCTTGACGACGCCACGAAGGAGGGTGGGAATGGAGTCCAGGTTGTTGAGGACAACGTCGATGTGACCGTCGTTGAACAGGTCTCCGAAGGCCGCGCCTCGGGCGGTGATTACATCGGCCAGGCCGCTGCCCGTGGCCGGCGGCACTTCCTGAAATCTCTTGCCATCGATATTGCGAAAAAGGAGCGGACGCTGCGCCCAAGTGGTGCCCCACTCCGTCTTATCGGCGATGGGATAAACGTGTCCATTGGCGATGAAAATGTCGAGCCAGCCGTCGTTGTCGAAATCGAGAAAGCCCGCTCCCCAGCTGAGGAACGGGATCGTGGGCATGCCAAGGCCGACCTTGAAGCTGACGTCGGTGAGGCTGCCGTCGCCGTCGTTTCGATAGAGGGTCTTGTAGTCGTCCGAGAAGGTGGTGATGAAGATGTCCGCTTTGCCGTCGTGATTGTAATCGCCGATGCCGATGCCCATCGAAGATTGTGCCCGCCCCTCTTCGTTGACGGCGAATCCGGATGCGAAGCTAATGTCTTCAAAGGTGCCGTCATGGCGATTGTGATAGAGGTAGTTGGGGACCGAATCGTTTGCTACGACCAGGTCGAGCCAGCCGTCGTCATCCAGGTCAACGAACACCGACGCGAAGCCGTATCGCGCTTGCGGGTCGGAGACGCCAGTCTTGACGCTCACATCCGTGAAGGTGCCATCGCCATTGTTGTGAAAAAGATGGTCGCTTTCACCTACCAAGCCGAGCGGTCCACAGAAGATGTCCACTCCGCGATATTGACAGGAGCCGGCGGGGAGACCGCCCTGGCCTGCAAGCACAGGGTGATCGAGATCGTATTTCACGTAACCGGGTACGAAAAGATCGAGGAGGCCGTCGCGATCGTAATCGCCCCAAGTAGGACCGGTGGACCAGCCGTTGAGAGCGACGCCGGCTTTTTCGGCCACATCGGTGAAGGTGCCATCATGATTGTTGTGATAGAGACGGTTTTTTCCGTAATTGGAGACGTAGATGTCGGGCCAGCCGTCGTTGTCGTAGTCGGCGACAGCAACGCCAAAACCCCAGCGCTCGTTGGCGACGCCGGCTTTTTCCGTGACGTCGGTGAAGGTGCCATCGTGATTGTTATGCAAGAGCATGGCGCGCGGCGCGGCTTCTTTGCCTTTCATGGCGGGAACGGTCGAGCCGTTGAGCAGATAAATGTCTAGCCAGCCGTCGTTGTCGTAGTCTAACAAGGCGACGCCGGAACCAGGGGCTTCGAGGATGGTCGTTTTTTCCGCAGTTCCGGAGCGGTGATGAAATTTATCGAGGCCGGCTTGTTTGGTGACGTCTAGGAAAACAATGGGCGCGCCGTCCACAAAACCGCCGGCGGTGATGGGTCGAGAGAGCGCATCTTTGACAGGAGCGTGGACGCCGCCAGTGGCCATGCCGGAAGGAGGAGGATTTTGCGACTGTGCC
>Ga0210390_10003592_pt1 | contig 13280 bp, 9 predicted proteins | sample IncBWH11OmetaG_FD_161050 | JGI IMG/M metagenome (GOLD analysis project Ga0210390, IMG submission 161050) | Forest soil microbial communities from Barre Woods Harvard Forest LTER site, Petersham, Massachusetts, United States - Inc-BW-H-11-O ...
GAGGATGGTGTTGGCAAAATTCGAACTGCTCATGTCGAAGCCGCCGCCGGCGGCGCTGCCACCACCGCCTCCAGCGCCGATCAGCGAGGTTCCCGAGCGAGCCGATTCCCCGGTGCCGGTGACCGCGGCCAGAATTTCGGCAGTAGTCGTGTCTACCAGGCGGCCCGTGATTCCCACCACGGCCTTGGCGTTATGCTTACCCACACCGCCGAGGCCGAACTTGCTGCCGTAACCACTGAGCGCCCCGCCGCCCACCGTGGTGTTTTTGTCGTCCCTGCCGAACTGGGTGATGCTTCCCATAATTACCGCATCCACGCCGAGAATTTTTCCGATTTTCGCGGCGGTGCTGGAATCGACGCGGTCGCTGTTGGCGAAATTCTGCTCGCCCAGCACTTTGTCGATGGCGTTCCGCTCAATCACGGAGTACTTGCCATCCTGCACGAGTTTCTGAACCAGAAGGTCGGAAATGCCTTTGCCAACGTCCTGGTTGGTGCCGAAAATTGCGGATACCGAACTCTGCACCGTGCCATATTCAAAATTGAGCACGGCCACGCGTTTCTTTTGTTGCGCCATGCAGGCTGGAACCAGAGCGCAAACCAACACCCATAGCAAACAAGAAGTGCACCACCGAGCCATTGCTCGAGGAAGCGAGAAATCGCCAAGACTTGCAGTATTGATTGAAATCGTTTTCACCGTTGCCACTGGCTTCCTCCTGGCGCCAACGGATTTCTCATCCACTGGACGTGCGGGGAATTCTACTCCATCGGCTTCAAATTTCCTATATAGTGCAAAAAAAGGCAGTTCCGTTTCGGTCGATCGCCTCCCTAGCCCCGTAATCCGATCGGTTGGCGCTACCGCTCCAGAAGTATTTACCTCGAACCAGAACTAGGATAGGATTTAGCGCCTGCACGGTGCGGGATGAATCTGATGTTCCAAGCCGCTGGTAAGACTGACGTTGGCGTGGTGCGTGCCAACAACGAGGACAATTTCGGATTTGACGTGCGTCACGGAATCTTCATTGTCTGTGACGGCATGGGCGGGCAGGCGGCGGGCGAACTGGCCAGCAAGATCGCCGTGGACACGGTCCTCGGCTACTTCCGCCGCGATCTTCGGCATGGGCACGCGGCGTCTCCAGTGTTGGGGCGGCGCTTTGAGGGTGTGTCAGAGCGAGCGACCGGATTGGCCAATGCCATCCAGTTGGCGAATCAAGCCATCCAAACTGCCGCGTTGCGTAACGCGGAGCACGCCGGCATGGGTTCTACAATCGTGGCCGTGCGCGCGGAAGGAAACTTATTTTCCATCGCGAACGTGGGCGACAGCCGCATCTACCTGATTCGGGACGGAGGCATCCAGCAACTGACGCGCGACCACTCCTTGGTAATGGAGCAAGTGCGGCGTGGCCTGCTGACTATGGAAGAGGCAGAAAATTCCACCATGCAAAACGTCATCGTGCGCGCGTTGGGTTCCGAAGAGAGTGTCGAGCCGGACCTCGAGGATCACGAATTCGCGCCAAGAGACGTTTTGTTGCTATGCAGTGATGGCATGTCGCGTTACGTTAAGGAAAGCACCATGGTCGAAGTGATCGGACGGAGCGTCACGCTGGAAGCGGCATGCGACGAACTGATTGACGCAGCGAAAAGCGGAGGCAGCGACGATAACATTACGTGCTTGCTGCTGCGCGCTGTCGAGCAGACCTGGCAAGGCCGGCTGCTCGGCCGGCTGAGCGGAGGAACTTCACAGAGAAGCTCGACCTGAAGGTGCGATGGCGTGGACGCCCGCGCCCACGCTAGTGTGCGATCGGCATCTGGCAGCGCAATCCTGAGAGGTCGGACGGACGGAACGGATTTAATCCATTGACCTGCAGTTCGTAGCTGTAGGATTTCGGTTTGCCATTGGGCAGCATAATCGTGCGGTTATTGGACTGCATGATCCATTCGAGGTTGGTAACGGCGCCGGAGACCTGATAGTGGGCGTCGGCGACGAATTTGAAAACCGACCAAGGGCCGCTGAAGGAACCAAGAATGTCGCCGCTCTTGGTGCTCACTTGAACATCCCCCGGCACTCCCGTCCAGGTGAAAGTCTTCTGCTGACCGACGCCGGATAGAGTGTCGCTTCCGATTTTCAAGACTGTGTCAACATTACTGGGCATTGCTTTGAGGCTGTAAGTAAACTTTGGCGTCGCGGAGCCTCCGGGATACAGCTCGTCGCTGAAAGCGGCAGCCCGGTTGAAGAACGCAATGAAGGCGGGAGACAGCTTCACTTTGGGAACCGGAATCTCAACGTAGCGCGAACCCTGTTTGGCCAGGTATTTTGTTAGGCTCTTATCATAGAAAGTCCAGAGAGCACCGGTTTTTGGGGCAAGAAGCGAATTCAACTGGTCGACCGGAAGATCCTGGCTGGCGTTCGGATTGAACGGATATTTATCGCTGAGCTGTGCGAATTGCGCGCAGATTGGGGTCGCCGCGCCATTCAGAGCGGCCTTGTCGTTGCTTTCGACGAGACCGTCCGCGTTCGTGATGGGCTCTCTCAGCAGCTTATCGACAAGGCTTTCGTCATGATACTTCTGGTCGATCGGGACGCCGACAATGACTTTCGTGACGGCATCCTTGGCGGCTGCGGCTGAATCCGAAACTTGCTTGAGGAGACTGGGATCGGTCTTGTTCTGCGCCAGCGCGCCGACGTCGGATTGCAGCTTGCTCAGCGCCAGCACATAGTCTTTATTGTTTGGCAGGACAAACTGATCGGGCAGTTTATCCGCAGGCCCCGGAGGTTCGACTCCCTGCACAGGTGAAAACGGAGTGGTGACGTTGGGCGCGCCTACGTCCGTGTTGTGGGAGATGAACCAGAATAATTCCAGCAGCGGCGAAGTTGGGCTCGCCAGCTTTCCAAGTTTGCTCTCAGCATCTTTGAGGCTGCCGTATCCGGCGACCGCGGAAGTCTGCAGGACCGTACGCCACTCGTTGACGAAGTCCTGGTCGTAACGCTCCGTAAGCTTCTGCTGCAACGTTGTCTGATCCAGTTCCAATGCAGTGGTTTTTCCCAGGACCCACTCTTCGCCGCTCGCGTAGGCCGACGGATTGATAATTGCATCCTTCATGAAGGCAAAACCTGCGCGTGTGAATGCACCCCTGACTTTGTGGCCACTGTAAACCACTCCGGAGGCTTCGTGAAACTGCTGGTTGAAATCGACGCCAGGATTTTTGAGCGAAGCCTGATCCACAAGAGTCGCGTAAAGACGATCGGTGCTGCCAAAGAGAGAAAGATAATTGCGCGCCCGGGCAATCGCGGAAGGATCGTTGTTCGAGGAAAATGGATTCGCCGCCGGCAGTACGGTGCTGTAGAAATCGAATTGCACCCTGGCCAGCGCGGCGCGGTCGGCATCGATGTCTCTACCCGCGGTCCAGTGATTGGTCAGCACGGGCGACAGAAAGTCCTTGGTGCTCTTGTCATTATTCGACGTGGTTATGAGATAGGCCTTCAGCTCGCTATAAGTGTTGTCATAGGTATCGTTGACGCCGGGCTTATCAGGAACACTGCGCAGTCCACTCAGCAGCCGGGCTTGCGTGTCCGCAAACAAAAGCGTTTGGAAGTGCTGGAAGTAGGCGTTCCGGGCGTCGGGATACATCTGATCACCGGCGTAGAGTCCCCAGCGCAGGCTTAAAGGGATTCCGTTCTTTTGGTAATCAGAAAGAGTTACGACTTGCTGCCGCAATCGGTCCAGTTTCTGCAAGTCGTTCAAGCTGGGTACGTGATTGGAGGCTACCTGTACGCTCTGAAGATCGCTCATCGCGCTGCTGACATTCTTTTCTAAATCATGGTTGCCGACGAAGGAAACCATGAATCCGATGGCGCACACAATGGCGACCACAGCCACGGCGGCCAAAGCAACGCGGCGCAGCACGTTCACCCGCGAACTGAAACCGCTCGCAGCCAACGCGACCCGGTCCTTGACGATGACGTCGTTGAAAAACTGGCTAAGGAAAACCCATTGCGGTACTTTTCGCGATCCAGCTACGCGTGCGGCCGCTGGCATTGGGGCCGCGCCGCGTCCCGCGCCGCTGAAGATACGAGTCGCGCCCGCATCGAATCCCGACTCCGCGGCTTGCACTTCTGGAGCGGCCACAGCGCCGGCTACGTCTTCGATAATCACCGGACGCACTCCGGAGAAATAAAACCCGCGCAAAAACGGGTTGACACTAAGCTGGCTGGGACGCGCCAGGTCCACCAGAAACTGCACCAGCAGCGTCCGCAGTTTTCTCAGTTCACGGGGGAATTCGTAAATGCCCGGCAGCTTGTCGCCTTCGTGCTCTCGTCCCAAAAGATCAAGACGCCGTTCCGCCAGAGAATAAAACAGCTCGTCGAAAGCTTTGGCCAGCCGTCGGGTTTCTTCTTCGGCGTAGACACCGGTCGCTACCAAACGCACCGGCAAGGTTGCTCCCAGCACTTCGGAAGCCTCTTCCTTGCTCAAGCCGCGCGCGAAGTCGGGAAAGAAGGAAATTCTGTCCAACTTGGTGAAGAGCACATATACCGGAAAACTGATGCCAAGCAACTGTGAGATCTCCTGCAGCCGCACCGCCAGCTTGCGCGCTGCGGAAAGAGTGGTCTCGCTGGCGCCCGGCTTCATGAAATTTTCGCAGTCATAGCACACAATGGCGGCACGCGGAGCCTGCTGGCCTCGCCCCATCGCATTGGAAAATCGCCCCGGCTGAACCAGTTTGACTAGCCGGCGCCAGCGGCCCGATTCCGCCAGCAGACCGCCGGCAGGATCCACAAAAATAGCCTGGCGCGTATACCAGATGTTTGCCACACGCGTGGCCACGATGTTGTTATCCTGATAAACCTGTCCGGCGAGCAACTCAGGATCGAGCGCGGAGTGAATGATGGTTGTAGTCTTGGTCGATCCGGAATCGCCCAGAAGGAAGACCAACGGCAGATTGCCCAGGTTCGCCCCGCGGCCTAAAGTCGAACTCTTCAGCCGGCGAACCGCTTCGTGTACCAGCACGTCCAGATCGTCGGAAACTTTCGCAGGCGCGTTGTCGCCAGATTCTTCGGCTTTAGACTTGCGGTAGAACCAGAGAAACGAGCCCGCCGCAATCAGGCCGACCAATGCCAGCCCGCCCCGCAGGATCCAGATGCCGGCCCCGGGCGGATGCATCCACGTTCCCAGGAACCAGACTAGAACGAGGTAAACCAGCAGAATGATGCCGGTCACCAGGTAAACGAGCATGCCGCCCCCTATTTTCCAACCTGTGCAGCGAGCGCAGACGCGCCGGAGACTAATGAAAACTTGAAAATCAAAAACAGAGCGATGGCGAACAGCGAAGTCACCAAGGCGCCAATCGCCAGCCTGCGCACCCACGGATCCGACTGCACCAGGCGAACCGCATCGGCCGGAATCGCTCCCCGCGGAGACAATGCCGCCGACGGGCCGCGCACGCGGCGGATTTTTTCCTGCACGCTCGCCTTGATCGAATGCAAATCGCCCCCGGCTGCGTAACGGCCCTTAAAACCGAGCAACAGGCAGAGATAATAGACCTCAAGCAAGTCGGCAGCTTCCACCGAGTCGTTGCGACTGAGCGTCTTTTGCAACTCCTGAAAAAATACTTCGCCACCCAATTGATGCCCGTACAACTCAGCCTGCAAGGGCAAGCGAGGCCAATCGGAAAAAACCGGATTCCGGCAGCCCAACGCCGACTCGTCCAGAAACGCAACTACGGCGAAGATGCATTGCTTCACATCCTCCGGGCTGCAGCCCCGGCTGCGCGCCTCTTGTTCCGATACTCGCAGCGCTTGTTTCATCTGCGCCCGAAAGGATTCGGCGTTCGAAACCGCCTGCCGGTTATAGCGCAACCGCACGATGGCGGTGAACACTTCCTGGAAGGCGAGGGCAAGATTCCAACCGCGCCGGTCCAGAGCCGAACTCGAACCGCGATAACTGCCCAACGGCGTTGCATGCGATCCAGACGATCCCGACATAATTTCAACTCTCCAGAAGAACCACCAATTCCATCTCCGGCGAAGGCAATTCGCCGGGAACGTACACACCCACTCCCCGAGTCTGCATAATGTGTTCCCAGCACGGCCCGCCTCGGCTAATAGTGAAATATTGGCTCTCCACTTTGGCGGAGACGGCCGAGGGCGGTACTTCGAGATGAGTCAGCGTCAACCCGGCAAGAGCCCGCTTCACCAGCTCAGGAACGAACTTGGACGAACAAACCTTGACCAACTGCGGAACCTTCGCGATCAATTCAGCTTCGCTGACGCGCGAGTGCACACTCAAAATCCAGCGAGAACGAGCGAAGCAGCGCTGATCTTTGATCTCACCTTCGTAGAAATAACGCTCGACGGGTTTCAGCGGAATCAGAATCGCCTGCGACGGCACTACGATCTCGAGATGCCGCCGGATGTGATCGTCGAGCGCATCGAAGCCAGGGCCGGGATCGCGATGGTTGTAGGTTGGCAGCGTGCGCGGATGCGTGTTCAAACCGAAGGTGCAGAGGGCGCCAGCCAATCGAGACATTTCGCGGAACAGCTCTTCCGGATGTCCGTGTTTGGAAAGAAGTAGATGCCGAAGCGGAGTCAGACTCGAGTTGATCGCATGGAGAAACCAGAATTGCGAGACGTGGCGCGCCGACATGCCGGCCTGAAACTTCCCCGCCGATTGCTGTTGCTCCTGCGAAACCGACGCACTTTTGTCTTCAAGGATTTCGACCAGGCGTTGCAGCATATCCGTCAGACGCGGGCTCGCGCTCAACCGCAAGGTGGGCGGCACAAATGCCGGGTCGAAGGCGAAATGCCCCGCTCCATCCCGTACCACTCGACCCAGGGGCAGCGTAAGAAGATCGTCTACGGCTTCCGATTCAAGCACCAGGCGAAGATTCTTATGACCCAACTGAACCGGCTTCTCGTCGCGGCCGGTGTTCTCATCATGCAGCATCTCGACCACGCCGGTGTAGCGCGTGCCGGCATCTGGACCGGATTCGAGCTTGCAGTTTTGTCCATCGGGTAGCCACCGAGGTATCGCCAGACAAACCGTCAAATGGTCGGAGGTAGGGGGAAACAGACTGGCGATATTGCGAGGCTCGGGAATCGCATCACACCCAGGAATGTCAAAAGGCAAACCGTCTTCGAACATTCCTCGGGCATGCACCAGGGTCACGGTGCCGTTACGCAGCGCATCGACATCGAGTTGGCAGGTAGAGAATCCGTATCCATACTTCCACAGGCTGGCAGTCGCAAAATGCACCGAATCCTCGAAATAGCGGTTCTGCGCCTGGAAATGATGTGGAGCCAGATACATCCCTTCTGCCCACACGATTTTAGAAAGCAACTTCATAATTCATCTGCCGGAGCAGGTCATTGTCTCCCGAACCGCCTACACTTGAGAATAAGAATTTGACACCCGAACCTTGAAGGAGCACATGGCCAGCGATGCTAGGGGTTTGCCTCTTTACTGTCAAGGTAATGGCGGTGTAAGGTGTAGGGCTCTGGAACATTCGAAGACGTTACCGGCCGCCTTCGGTATCATTTAACCTGCGGGAGCCATGAAGTTCGCCAACAAGTACGAGCTTTTTGAAGCGGTCACCACCGGACGGGTGGAGACCTTCGTCGCCAAGGATCTGGCCAGCGGCGAGCGCGTACTGCTTCACATCTTCGAAGCGCCGGAGAATCGGCCTGACCCTCCGTCCTTGCAATGGGTGCTCGAATCGTTTCGCAAAGTAGCGCCCAATCCGCCCGGACCGGTGCTGGACACAGGCAGATATAGCGGAACCACGTACGTTTATCTGGCGACCAGGCTGCCCGACAGTGCGGACGTGCAACGCTGGGCGCAATCTTACGAATCCTACGTGCTGGAAACGCAGGAGATTGCGATTCCGCCAGAACTTGCTGCGCCGGGGAGGTCCGCTACAAACAAGAATCTCGCGCCGCCCAATCAGCCGCCAGCCGAAGCGCCCCCGACGCCCAGCCCCAAGCCGCCTGGTGACTTTACCGCCGCGTTTTTGGGATTGGCGTCACCGCCTAAACCCAGGCCGGAAGCCCATACCTCAAGTGCAAAAGACCCGGAAGGATTCAACTTTGGATCTGAAGCGCCTGCGCCAAAACGAGAACCCGGTGACTTCACCCGGCAGTTTTTCTCGGGACCGCATGAAGCGCAAACTCCGGCGGCCCGTCCGCCGGCTAAATTATCGGAAGAAAAAAGTGTTCCTCCTCGTGGCGACGTCCCACGAGTCAGCTCAGAGGTTCAGGAAACAAAAAAAAGGGAAGGCATCGAGTCTCCGCAGAAACCGGGCGGTCCCGTCTCGGTCACTGCACCATCGCCCGCCCCTGGTAGTTTTACCGCGTTGTTCCGGTCCAGCTTCAAGTCAGAACCTAACCCACCGTCGAAAAGTGTCGGCTCTCCCGGCAAATCTGACGAGGTCAACGCCGGCGACTTCACAGATTTCTTTCGGGGGCCGTTTGACGGAGGGCGACCGCAGGCGGAGGCCCCGAACATTTCGCCCCAGGCGATAGACACGCCACAAGCCCCCGCTCCCGGCGAGTTTACGCGCGTGTTCGGCTCAGCTAAAGACGGCCCATTCGCCACGCCGCCTTTGCAGAGTTCCGCCGAAGGTGCTCCTCGCGAGGGCGGGGCCTTCACGCAGTTATTTCAAACTGCCAATCAACCGGCCGCTCCGCCTCTTACAAATGCACCCATGCAAACCTTGGAATTTGCGACGCAGAAGAGCGAGGCTCCGTCGTCCAAAGAACCGGCATGGACTCCACCAGCTCCGGTCCCGCCAAAGCCCTCGATCGAACCAGTCCCACGGCCAACGATCGCCGGACCGCCACAGCCGGCAGGCGCCACCCACGTCCTTTCCTCCGCGGGCGGGCTCCCGATATCGATCCCACCCCCGCTGCACGCTGGACCCAGCGAATACACGCGAATCATCTCCGGCGGAATGGCGGGGAGCGAGCCCCCTGCCCTCAAAGTTCCCTCAACGGCCCCTGTTCCTGCGATCCCCAAGCTCGCGGTGCCACCACCGCCGAAATTCGCTCCGCCTGCGGCTGCCCCTGCTCCCAAACCCAAGCCGTCCTATTTGCCCCTGATCATAATTCTGAACGTACTGTTGTTCGTCGCCATCCTGCTGATCGTATATTTCGCAATGAAACACTAAGGACTGCGAGGAAAGATTTAGCTCGCCTGCGGCAGCAGAATAAGCAGTTCCAGGTTTGGATTGGGAAAATCCCCCGGCACATACGCAGCCAGGTTGCGCGCGCGGGTAACCGCTTCCCAGGCCGCGCCCGACTGGTTCAAGCTGAAGTACTGATACTTCAACTTCACCGGAATTGCGCTGGGTGGGTTCGGCAAATGTTTGAGCTGGATGCCTGGCAATGCCTGTTTAATCAGGTGTTCGATGTGGGTCGCCGAGCACACCTTCACCAGTTGCGGTACTTTCTGAATGACCGCGTCCTCACCAGTCTCAGCGTTCACCGCCAGATACATGCGCGTGTTCGCGAGGTACTTGTCGTTGTCAATGGCGGTCGCGTAGATGGACGGCTTCACCAGCTTCAGTGGCAAAGACACGAGGTTGGTAGGGACGACCGTCTCCAGCAACGCGCGTAATTTTTCATCCAGGTCGGAAAAGATCGGACCCAGCGAGTCGTGCACGTACAACGGCAAATCGCGCGGCCGTAGCTTGGGAGAAAACGTGCTCAGCGAACCAGCCAGCGAAGCCATTGCCGAGTACAGTTCCTCGGGATGCCCCTGCTTGCCCTCAAATAAATGGCTGAAAATTGGGAAGTAGGAGTTGACGGTATACAGCAGCCAGAAATTCGCGATGTCAGACGCAGTGAAGTCCGCCAGACTCTGATTCTTTTGTCGGCGGAGGGCGGCAAGCTGCGTGCTCCGGGCGGAGAGAATCTCGATCAACCCGCGCAACACTCCAGAGAGATATTCGCTGGCGCTGATTTCAAGCAAGGGAGGAACAAAGCGGGGGTTCAAAAGAAAAGTATCCGCCTTCGTGCGCTCGACGTTGGCAATGCGTAAAACCGAACAGCCTTCGCGATTCTCATTCTCAGCCAAAAGCCGCAGATTCTTTCGCGCAATCTGCACTGGCTTCTCGCCCACGCCAGTATTCTCATCACGGAAAGCTGTGACTTCGGCGAGGTAACGGCTCCCACCATTCCGCCCAGAAATCGCGACATTGAGCCCGCGCTGCCGGTAGTCGGGGATGGTCAAGTAAACATCCAAGCTGGTCGCGCCAGGATCAAAAAAATCCGCCAGCGCCTTAGAAGGCGGAGGAGGGTCCGCATCCGGAATATCGAACAAAAGCCCATCCGGAAAAATGCCCGCAGCCCGCGAGATCACAAGCTGCCCCTCGGCAAGCATCTCCTGATTGATAACCAGTTCACTGAATCCCCAGGCACAAAACTTTAGCGCCTGCAGCCGGAAGTTCAGCGTGTCCTCAATAAACCGATCCTGCGTCTGCAGGTGCTGCGGAGTGAGGAACGTCCCCTTGGTCCAGATGACAGGTTGCAGTTGCTTCATAGAATTGCCCAGCGCCTGCCACGATAGCAATTCTCCAGCCGAGAAGCAAAGGGCATGACGGTGGCCTAAGCCAGGCCGGAATCAGAATCGCGGCCGATGCGTGAGGCTGCCACAAGTGTTCCACGTGGAACATTCGAGCGATTGCTCGAGGTGTGGGGCTGGCACAATAGTGTATAGCTATAAGATAATATAATTAAAGATCCCAGTGCGCGGAAATATCGTCGGTCTGACATCAACCCGCCCGCCCTTCCGCAAAAACGTGACACTCTCAGGATGTAAAGATAACGCGAAAAGCTGGGCCCGTTTCCCGACAGAACGCCTTCATCGGGGAAAGACTACTTGTTTGATTTGGCGGAATGGCACACTAACATCACCCATGTCATTGCGACCTGTCGGACCGTACGTTTCATCGCATCGTGATGAGAACTCGATGCTCTTTTTGTTGATAAGAGTAATGCGCAGCTTCGCCTTGCCATCGTCGAAGCCTAGAACGTCGATTTGCTTGATATTGTCGAAATCGGCAGACTGACCGTTCCCAAGGTCGAGACCCGTACCGCGACCCTGAGTGCTGCCGTTACAGAACCCAAATCCATCAGCATAGACCGTAAGAACGCTGTTATCGGTTTTGACAATTTGAACGTTCTTCGGCGCTTTCTTGGGGATAACGCGAGTCTGGCTTTGCGCGGTCGCTATGGTTGGAATGAATGCAACAATCGTAGCGACGATCCATAACGAAACGTAACGCGTTTGGCGCTGTTTCACGGATGCACCTCTCGTGGAGATTTTTTTGTACGGGGACCCAACGGACCGGCGAATCGTATCACATTCCAGGAAGTGCCTTCAATGCGTCAGCGTATCCACAGGGTTCCTACTAGGAAGAAATTGGCCGAAGGGTAAGGTCTCGCGCAATGACATCCGGCACAAAAGCCCCGCCCGCAAGAAACGCGGAAAGGACTGGGCACCCTCAGACGTAGCCGACGCGAAAGGCTGGGCCAGCCCCTGGGCGAGCATTTGTTTGTATTCCGGTCTCGAAAGCAGGGCGGCCAACCCACGGGCTAGTTTGTTGCGATCTACGATGGGTGTTCCCACAAACCTCCAGCATATCTAGCAACTTCGCCTGTCGGCCAAAAACGGCTCATTCAGGATTGTCTGGATGCTTAACGTAGGTCCACTTCTTGCCGTCGAAGAAACAAAGGTTGTGATTACCGAAGGACCAAAGGACTCCATCAACAGCATGAAGGCGGTAGGCATCTGGTTTCGGGTTGAGTCCCGTATCGACTGGCAGCAGTTTTCCTTGCTGGATGGCATAAAGCCCATTTGAAGACGCAAGAAAGGCTTGCTGCTCAAAGACTTCTACGGACCAAAAATGGACGCCGCCCCTGCGTAAGGAGAGGTCTTCCCATCGAACCGCTTGCCGGCGGAAGAGCTTCCCGTTCCTTCCGCAGACGTAGACTTCTTCCCGCGAGATACACCTGACCGAAGTGAGGATCTCGGAAGTAAACGGTTCCTCTCTGCTCCATTTCTCACCGTCATGTCGGAGGACGCTCCCACTATCTCCGACAACGAAGATACTTTCTTCCATTGCTCCGTCAATACCGTACAGGTTGGGGCCGGTGTCTTTGTTCGCGGCTCGTATTTCCTTATCGAAGTGTTCCCAACCTGAGCGATTGCGCCGATAGACTTGGCCGTTCGTGCCGCAGACGTAAAGGGTCCCCGCGATCGCGCGCATGCGGTTTACATATCCTAGTTTTCCCGGATCGGTCCCAGCATCGGTCAACAACTCAGTTGACGTTCCGTCGGGTGAGACATGGATGACCTCTCCGGCCCTCCCAAGAAAGTAAGTGCCCCGTGCGGGCGGTGGAGCGCCTTGAACCGCCCGGACTGAGACACCTTCGAGATCCACATGGCGCCAAGCGCCACTTTTAAACGTGAACGCCCTCGTAAAGTCAACTTCGTCGTCCGCGAGACTTGCGAGCTCTGACGCTAGGACTACCCAATCCTTCGCCTTCGCAAAGCCGTCTTTGAAAACCACACGCGTATCCTTCTGCTTTTCGTTGGCCATACATCCTTCGACTCTCCGAGAATTGTTCCCTTCGGGCACTACGTATCATCAGCCCCCGAAGCCGTATTCGATACGGCTAGACCTGCGGGCTTCCCGCTTCGTCCACGGCTGTCTGCTCTTAACTTAGTTCCATCATCCATGCCGCACTGGTCTGTATGGTATTCGTCCAGCTGTGCTTTGATACATTTATCGTCGCATCCGAGTTTCTTTGTGCTTTCAGCAGCGGCATCACGCGCCTGTGCGTAGGTCCATATTCCCGCTTTTCCGTCCTTCTTGAACGAGTCCTCTCTGGGGTCGAAATCATCGTGAAGAATCTCATGGTCACCATCATCCTTACCATGACCGCTAACGCAAATACATGGAGCCAGGTCTTCGTTGTATTTCTCGCAGCCTTCGTATTTTGCCGGTTCGCGGTTGGCTCGATTTGCAGCAGCGCGCTCGCCTGAAGGCATCATGCAGTGAACAGGCACGAGATGGTGTGGGGTTTTCGGCGGATTCTGCTTGCCGCAACAGTTCGGCTTGTAAGCGGGATAGAGTGTGCACTGGTCCTTCTCCTCATCTTTACACGCAGCACAGACTTTGCAGGGGGGGGCGGTCTTACTCCCAAACCACTTCTTGGCGGCACAAATATCCTTGCCGGCATTCGCTTGAGGTGTTTGTGTCGCGGCAACCACGTTGTCACTCACTTCC
>Ga0210390_10003594_pt1 | contig 13276 bp, 11 predicted proteins | sample IncBWH11OmetaG_FD_161050 | JGI IMG/M metagenome (GOLD analysis project Ga0210390, IMG submission 161050) | Forest soil microbial communities from Barre Woods Harvard Forest LTER site, Petersham, Massachusetts, United States - Inc-BW-H-11-O ...
TTTGTGGTGAAGGACAAGAAGCGGATTTTCTTTGTTCCGGTTTCCCACGTTTTGTGGATCGAAGCCACGGGAAACTATGTCTGCATACACACCGCCAGCGACAGTCACCTGTTGCGGGAAACCCTGGCACACCTGGAAGAGAAGCTGGCGCCACACCACTTCATCCGCGTGCGGAAATCGGCCATCGTGAACAGTTCCCGCATTAGCGAGATTCGTCCGATGTTCGATGGCGTATACGACATCATACTGGCAGAAGGAACGGTGGTCACGTCGAGTCGCAGATACGCTTACAAGCTACGGGCGCTGCTGGAATCCTAATCTTGGCAACACGACGGAGGATCAAGTTTGATGAACACTTTGGTTGTTGGGGCTGGAGCGCTCGGTGGAGTGATTACGGGACGCTTGCTGGATGCTGGCGTGGAGGTTGCGCTTCTCTTTCTCTCGTTTGTGCCTTTCCTTCCCGTGAATGCTCAGGCTCCAAATGCGTCCGCCACAGTGCCCCCGACCTTCCGCTTCATCGAAGTACAACCCGATGTGAAACTGGAAGTGCTGGACTGGGGCGGGAGTGGGCCTTCCGTTATTCTCCTACCCGGACTCGGCGACACAGCTCACGTATTCGACAGTTTCGCTGTCAAGCTCACGGCCAACTTTCATGTCTACGGAATCACGCCTCGTGGCTTTGGAAGGTCGAGTGCTCCACCCGCTGAACCTTCGAACTATTCAGCAAGTAGACTTGGCGACGATGTCGCTGCAGTAATTAGCACACTCAAGATCAAGCGTCCTGTTCTCGTCGGACATTCTGTTGCAGGAGAAGTGTTGAGTGCCATTGGCACCCACCATCCAGACACGGTATCTGCGCTAATTTATATTGACGCCGGTTATGCGTATGCTCTATACGACAAGGCTCATGGTGACCTGGTTCTCGATTCTATCGCTCTTCGGAATCAGCTCGCCCAAGTGCACCTCGGAACGCTCCCGAGAAACCCAAAGGAACTCGATGAAATACTCGCGGACGTTAAGCACGCCGAGGAAGAGCTTCAGCAGCGAAAGGAAGATCTTTCTCAGATTTCCCCGCCTGGGCCGATAGAAAATCCATACAGCGTGGCTCTTCTCGACGGCGAGGAGCAATTTACCCAAATTGGTCTGCCCGTATTAGCTATCTTCAATGTTCCCCACTCGCCAGCCTTCCGACGCACAATGGAGAATCAGGTGCATGCATTTGAGGTTCAGGTTCCGCAGGCAAGGATTATCCGCATTGAAAACGCTGACCATTACCTGTTTCAAAGCAAAGAGGCTGAAGTGCTGCGTGACGTGAATGATTTCGTTGAAGGCCTGAAGTGAAACTCCTGGTTTGTCGGCAATACTGAAGTTGGGTTCCTGCGAGCTCGTTGTCGCGCCGGGCGAGAGCGATTGAATCGGTCAGTCAGTCAAGTTCAGACTATTGCAGATTGTGCGAAGCTGTCCCTCTCTAACGATCAGCCGACCCAGGTAGCTCTCGATTTGCGGACCCAGCCGGTTGAATCTCTCTCGATTAGTTCCCGTGACCGATTCGTAGAAACTCAACTTCGGAAATTGCCAGCCACAAATCCCCAAGAAAGCATTGGCAAAACGTTTCCTTGGTTGGTTCGTCTAAACTCTTCGGAATAGAATCTCTGACCGACCCTCTGCTGAAAGGATTTCCGTGAAGCCATTCCAAGCCCTTCTTCTGTGTTTCTCCCTTTCGCTAGCTGTGCACGGACAATCTGCCACTGATTCCATTCCCACTTTGATTCTCAACCACGTCACCGTGGTAAATCCGACCACCTCCTCACCAGGGCGTGACGTGGCGGTCACCATTGTGGGCGACAGGATCAGATCCATCACACCGTATTCGCACGCGAGGGGCACGGCAAATGTGGTGATAGTTGATGCAACAGGAAAATTTCTGATAGCCGGCCTTTGGGATATGCATGTCCATGCGCTCAGCAAGAACCAGCCCGACCGCTTCTTTCCAATGTTCGTGGCTAATGGAGTTACCGGTATACGAGACATGGGTGGTGACATCCCCCTAGAGCAGATTGGCCGCTTAAGAAAAGAGATTTCGAATGGCTCTCGCCTTGGTCCCGAGGTCTACGCGGCAGGCCCGATCTTGGAAGGGGAACATCCGTTTTGGCCATTCTCCGTGTCGGTCAAGGATCAAGCTGAAGCGCATCGCGTAGTCTCCCAGCTGATCAAGGAAGGGGCTGACTTCTTGAAGGTATACAATACCCTTTCTCGTGAGGCGTATCTGGCAGTCGCTTCGGAGGCGAAAGACGCCCGAGTTCCATTCGTCGGCCACATCCCTGACAGCGTTACACCTGCCGAAGCTTCTGATCTTGGGCAGAAAAGTATCGAGCATCTGTGGGGCATCCCTCTCTACCTTTCATCCGATCCTGAGCAACTGAAGAAAATGTCGGCCGAGGCAGATAATGCTGACGATCCGAAGACTGCGCGCGACCTGTTTTACAGGGTCAACCAGGCAATCCTATCGAGCTATGATTCGAAGAAGGCGGACGCCCTATTTGAAAAGTTTGTCCAAAACGGCACTTGGCAGTGTCCCACGCTGGTTGTTCTTCGTTCGTATGCATCAATCCACGACCCGCACCTTCGGGAGGACCCTCGAAACGCCTACATCCCGGATGACCTTCGCAAATTCTGGGACTCGATGGGCGGCGTGCCCGATCCCCGTAATGACGACATTCAATTACGCCTTTTTACTCACGACATTGAAATCGTCAGAGCCGCGCATTACCTTGGCGTTCCGCTGCTTGCGGGCACGGACACTCCGAATCCTTACACGTATCCAGGTTTTAGCCTCCATGAGGAACTCCAACTCCTAGTATCAGCTGGATTGTCGCCTGCGGAAGCCTTGCGAACTGGCACGTTGCGAGCGGCAGAATTTCTCGGGATCCAACGTGATTTCGGTTCGGTGGAAGCAGGAAAAGTGGCGAACCTAGTTCTTCTTGATGCAAATCCTGCAGACGACATTCGAAACACGCAGAAGATTCGAGCGGTAATCCTTCGTGGCAAATTCCTCAGTCGGGAAGCCCTAAGCGAACTCTTAGCAAACCAAAAACGATCGCTTCCCGTGCAGCAAACCCGCTGATAACTACCCGATTATTCAGGCACTAATGAGGAGCCTCTCCGGGTACAACCTGAATGCGGCCGCGGATTTTCTCAGGACACTCTCTGAATTCGAGGATGAAAGTTGCGTTAGCTGACTTTCGGTCGATCGTCTCCACCCGCGTCTTGCATGATGCGGTTACCCCACAAGTTCACAACATCCACGTGACTGAGGCTGCACGGTTCGTTGGGTGTGCGGTGACCGTCTTCTGATCACAACGCCACTCTTGGCCTCATCTCAAACGATATTCCGTGTTGAACTGATTCGCCATGCTTCCATTCGCACTTGTTCGGCTCGTGTCGAGGCCGGGTGCACATGGGGTTTCTCAGTATCAGGATGGTGCTGCAATCTTTCTGTCGGCCTCGAAGGCCCGGGAAAAAACACGCAGTCACCGTGAACACGGTATCTTTCTTCTACAAATTCCTCCTGGTTCGCAGCATCAGCGTGAAAAACAGATCGTTTGGGACGCTCTACTCACACCGGCAACGGTGGAGACACTTCAAGACTTTATGGCGTGACGGAACTGTTTGCGACGTTATAAAGAGGATGATACGTATCACCGGTAACCCACAGGCGGTGGAGAAGAACAGCCAGTTTTCGGGCCACGGCCACGATCGCTCGTTTCTTGCTATTTTTCCCGCCACGTTTGAACATTCGAGTGCCCCAGCGTTTAAGGTCGCTGTCCGGGCCAAAACGTCCCAACAGATATTGCGCACGCTGAACCAGCAGAGAGCGGAGTTGATTGTTTCCGGCCTTGCTGATTCTGAGTTGTTGCTCGACATAATGACTGTCCGAAAACAAATGGCCTGAGATCAGAAGAATCTGTTGCCATGGAGTCAACTACTTTTCATGTCCCGTAGATCAGTGGTGGAAGGATCGAGAATTCAGGACAAGAGTAATGTCTGAATGTAGGAAAATTCCCTTTTACGTCGAGAAGGGTTTCATTTCTGACGTACCCATAATCAATGGCATCGTTATGTGAACCAAATTACAGGTATGCTCCGACTCGAAAGTTGGGGAGAAAATGCCTCAACGCAAACTACCCGTATCTGTCAAGGACATTGTCTTTAGGAAGAAGAACGCCAAGTCAGAGGTTCTCCTCTTGCGAAATGAAAGGCAGGAATGGGAATTGCCCGGTGGCAGGATAGAGGTCAACGAGACTCCGGAGGCCTGCCTTATGCGGGAATTCAAAGAAGAAACCGGACTTCAGGTGGCCATCGGGCCTTGTGTTGGTAGCGGAGTGCTGACGATCGCACCCCCACATGTGCCCTGTGCCACCGACGTTTGGATCTGGGCCTACGGTTGCCACCTCCAAGGAATTGCGATGCCTGCTGACCAGGGCATAGCCATTAGCAGCGAGCACAAAGGATGGAGCTGGATTCCTGTTGCTGAACTAGACGGGATGGCAGATGTGCCCGATATCTACAAGGTTTGCATCGTTACTTGGGCCGAGCGCGTTTTGTGCTAGAACCAGTCTCATAAATATCTGAGCGCTGGAAAGGGTGCATTCTAAAGGTGGCCTGTGGGACTCCACATGCACGATGGCGGGACGTTGGGAGTTGATCGGCTATTCTCGCCGGTTGTGCAGAAGCACGACGACGCCTGTTTCGCTGGGAGGATTGTCATGAAGGCTTTGCTCTTTGCTTTCTGTGTTGTGTTTGCGTTTGGCGGTGTGAGCGCGCGGGAGGCTACTTGGCAGCCATCGCCCGGGCATACGCAAATGCCGATATGGCCTGGGGTAGTGCCTGATGCGCAGCCCGTCGCGGGGCCGGAGGTCGCTAAGACGACGGGGATGGAGTTCCTGGTTGCCAACAGGCCGGCGGTGGGGGTGAGCCCCGTGTCACGGCCGACGATGACGGTCTATTCGCCAACGGGAAAGAATACGGGCGCTGCGGTGGTGGTATTTCCCGGCGGCGGCTATGAGGACCTGGCCATCGATCTGGAAGGGACGGAGGTCTGTGACTGGCTAACGCCCAAGGGGATCACTTGTGTGCTGTTGAAGTACCGCGTACCGGGTGAGGAAAAGTATCCGAAATCGGCACCCTACCCGAAATCGGGGCCGTATCCGGAATCGCCGATGGCACTGGAAGACGCGCAAAGGACGGTGGGGCTGGTGCGTTTTCACGCGGCAGAGTGGCACATCGATCAGCACAAGATTGGAGTGCTCGGGTTTTCGTCAGGCGGGCATCTGGTGGCAGCGATGAGCACGCATTTTGAGAAGCGTTTGTATTCGGCGGTGGATGGCGCCGACAAAGAAAGCTGCCGCCCGGATTTTGCGGTGGCTATTTATCCGGGGCATCTGTCGCTTTCCGCGGCGGAATGGGATGCTGACCAAGGCTCCAAAAAGTTTGCGATTCGAAAGCCGGCGCATGAGACGGCGTTCGACGAAGAATTGGGATTGAATCCCGATATTCCCGTCACGCGCCAGACGCCGCCTACGTTCTTGCTGCAGGCGGAGGATGACCACGTGGACAACGTAAACGACTCGCTGGCGTACTACATTGCGCTGAAGAAGGCAGGGGTTACCGTGGAGATGCATTTGTACGCGCAGGGCGGGCATGCGTTTGGCCTGCGGCGCACGAAATTGCCGATAACCGGATGGCCTCAGTTGGTGGAGACGTGGCTGAGGACGATTGGGATGATTTCGGAGTAGGTAAGCGAAACAAACAAGTGGCAGATCCAGGGGAGGCGCCCGGCTCATTGCGGTTCCATCACTAACGGCGTCCAGTCGCCGGGTGCAAGGGAGCAGTTTCACAGAGCCTTCGGGTGATCTCTGCGTCGGCACTCTCAGAGAATTACTTGTCATCGTCTGTACCGCGCGTCATCCATACCTTGTCCTAAGAGTGGAGGGCGAAGGTCCATGAGCACAACAATCGGGGTTGAACTAACCCTAATGGTGGTTATTGGAGCACTGGACGGACTGATTGCTGATCGGGTGCTGTTTCCCTCCGAGTCCCTATTGAGCAGTATTCCAGCATTCGACGCTATAGTGTTATGATTCTACTATAGAATCAGTTGTGAGGAGAGGTTACGTGTCGGGAAAAAAGAAGACTCGCGGAATCTTGAGTTTGAGCGAGATTGGCCGCCGTGTGCGGGACGAACGAATTCGGCGAGGATTTTCACTGGAACAATTAAGTCAGCGATCACGGGTGAGCCGCAGCATGATTTCCGCCATCGAACGAGGAGCCAAGGCGCCCACTGTCGTCGTCCTCCACCGCATCGCGACCGGTCTTGACACAAGCCTCTCCCGCCTTGTCGAAGAAGAGACCAGCGCGCGAGTAATTGTTCTGCGACACAGCCGGCAAAAGGTGGTGAGGGCAGCGGCAGGTTGGGAACGGCGAATCCTGTCCCCCGTCTTACCAGGAGTTGAATTCGAACTCATGCGCATCACGGTTGGCCCGCTGGTAAATGCCCCTATGTTCCTCCCTCACGCCCACGGCTCGCGCGAGTACGTAGCCGTGGAGAAAGGCACGCTACTGTTCACGCTCGATGGCGAACCACATACTCTAAAGGCTGGTGACAGCATTTACTTTGATGGTGACTGCATGCACGGATTTCGAAACCCCAGTCGGGTTCCCTGCGTGTACTACCTGGCAATGGACGTCTCGGGTGACACCGCCGGAACCAACCATCGTCCAGCTCCGCCAGAGGTTGAGTCCGCGAGTGAGATGCCTCCGAGTAAGCGCGAAGTGGGTTCGGTCCGCTAATGTTGCCCTTTCCGGCGCGTCTGACGTGCTTGACCATTAACCTACTCAATAAGGAAAACCTCATGCCCAAACGAATTTCCCTGCTCACGGTTCTAACCGCCCTGCTGACCAGCGTTGCTTTTGCTCAGACGGGTGGCCTTTATGATCGTACGCATCGAAGCCAGCCGCTAACCGACAAAGACACCGTCGTGCTCGCCGATTTTGCCAACACGACCGGCGACCCGATATTCGACGACACGCTGAGGCCGGGACTCATAGTTTCCCTGCGCCAATCGCCCTTCTTGAATGTGGTTGATGACCGCGAAGTTGCGAATGCCTTGCACCAGATGACCCGTCCGGCTGGCACAATGCTTACGCCCGAAGTGGCCCGCGAGCTTTGCCAGCGGGCGGGCAGCAAGGCTTACCTTGCCGGATCGATTGGCAGTCTGGGCAGCGCGTATGTGCTGGGGTTGAAGGTGGTGAATTGCCAAAACGGAGATACGCTGGCGCAGGAGCAGGTGACGGCGGTGTCCAAGGAAAAAGTGCTGAACGCGCTGGGCGAGGCGGCATCGAATCTGCGCGGCGAACTGGGCGAATCGCTGGCTACGGTGCAGAAGTTTGATATGCCGCTCGAGCAGGCCGCCACGTCTTCGCTCGAAGCACTGAAGGCGTACAGCCTTGGCAGAAAGGCCAATAGGGAGAAAGGCCCCGCCGCAGCCCTGCCTTACGACCATCGCGCCATCGAGCTTGATCCGACTTTTGCCTTGGCCTACAGGGCAGTGGGCTCGGATTACGACAGATTGGGCGAGGTAGAGCGGGCCAGCGAGTACCACACCAAGGCATTCCAGTTGCGGGAGCATGCCAGCGAGCGGGAAAAGCTGATCACCACCGCGGAATACTACGAGAATGCAACCGGGGAACTGGATAAAGCGGTCCAGACATGGGAAGAAATTGAGAGTTACTACCCGGGGGAACCTCTAGTGTACGCCAGTTTGGGCTTAGAGTACGCTGAACAGGGTCAGTATGAGAAGGCCCGGGAGATCTCGAGGCCAGGCATCCGCCTTTTGCCGGATGGTGCTGTTTTGTACAAGAATATGGCCAACTACGCCCTTGCCTTGCAACGCTTCGACGAAGCGCGGCAGTTCATCCACGTGGCACAGGCGCGAAAGGATGAGGTGGTAGTGCGCGCTTCTCTCTACGCTCTTGCCTTTCTCGGCTCGGACTCGGCGGCGATGGCGGAGCAGCAACAGTGGTTTGCGGGCAAGCCCGAAGAGAACCTTGGACTCGCTCTCGCCTCCGACACCGAGGCGTATGGCGGTCATCTTGCCAAAGCGCGGGAACTGGCCAAGCGGACGGTGGATTCCGCCATCCGGGCTGACAGCAAGGAAACTGGGGCAATATTTCAGGCGATTGCCGCGCAGCGGGAAGCGGCTTATGGCAATGTTGCGGAAGCCCGGCAGACAGCGGCAGAGGCTCTAAAGCTTGCTCCCACGAGTCAGGGTGTGGAGAGCGAAGCGGCACTTGCGTTTGCCATGGTGGGCGAGACAGCGCAAGCCGAGTCCTTGGCCCAAGACTTAGGAAAACGCTTTCCGCTGAACACCCATATACAGTCGCTTTGGCTGCCAGCGATTCAGGCACAATTGGCGCTGGATAGAAAGAATCCGGCGGTCGCCCTAAATACTCTGCAAGCTGCCTCAGCCATCGAGTTGGGGGGGTTTGACTTCGCGGACAGTATTTCTTGCCTCAATGATGTGTATGTACGCGGAGAGGCATATCTAGCCGCCGGACAAGGCGGTGCCGCGGCTGCCGAGTTTCAGAAAGTTCTCGACCACAACGGGATTGTCTGGAACTGCTGGACGGGATCATTGGCGCATCTGGGCGTAGCTCGTGCAAATGCTTTACAGGCGAGAACTGCGCAGGGCGCGGACGCCGATGCCGCCCGCGCTCGGGCGCTCGCCGCTTACCAAGATTTCCTCACGCTCTGGAAAGATGCCGACCCCGACCTCCCTCTGCTGAAAGAAGCGAAGGCGGAGTATGCCAAGCTGCAGTGACGCCACGCTTGTCAACGACAGTTGCGCTTCGACCACGTTGATAACTTCGGGGACTATCGCATCTATCTGATTGCGCCCACCTCGCGAAATTCGGAAAGAGCATGCTTTCTTACGGACAGGAACCTGCGCACTTGGAATCGATGACCATCGCAAGGATTGCATCGTATCCCTCGGGTGAGATATTCGCCCTGGCGTCCTTGTCGATGTTGACTTTATGCGCGATCACGATGTCTTCCTTCGGAAGTACCGTGATGTATTGGCCCCCCGTTCCCATTGCCGTGTACGCGCCCTGAAGCGGTCCATCATAAATGCGTCCAGGAAATACGGGCGCGTCCCAGACCCACCACATCGCTCCGTATCCCCAACGCTCCGGCCTGCCATCGATGTGCAAGCTAGTGGGATTGATGTCGTTGAAGGGCGTAACGAGCGTTGTCGTATAGCGTACCCAATCACCAGGAATAATCTGCTTGCCGTTCCAGTTGCCTCCGCGCTGCATGAGCAACCCGAGTCGGGCCATGTCGCGTGTGGAAAGATCGAAATGATATTCCGAGTGAACGGAGATGGTCGGGATTTTCTTCTGGCGTGAGCGATCATAGTCCTGCATTGCGATGGGACGCGCAATGTCGGATTCGACTGCGTCGTAGATATTCTTGCCAGTCAATTTCTCGAATGCCGTGCCCGCGGCGTTGAAGTCCCAGTTGTTGTAGACGAAATGGGTCCCCGGATATTCACTGCCGCGCTTGGGCATGTCCAAGTCCAGATCTTTGTTGCCTGAGGGCAGATATATGCCAGATCTGGACGTGAGCAACTGCTCCAAGGTTGCACGTTCCTCGATTGAAAGGAACGGTTCCTTGTCATCGAGTCCGAGTTCTTTGACGGTTTTGTCGAGATCGATCTTTCCACTGAACACATAGTTGCCGTAAAGCATGCCCAGAACGCTCTTGCGCACCGACGCAACCTTGGTGGCGAGACTCAAGTCGCCATACTCGAAAATCACCTTGCCATGCACTACGATGACCATCGCGGCCGTTTGCTGCGTCTTGAGCCAGCCGCGCAGCGCTTCTAGTCGAGCGCTGGAATAGCCCATCGACTCGGGCTTGACGCGCTCCCACTCGACTCCTGGAACACGCGTCCAGTCGTTGTCCTGCGGCTTTTGCTGCGACACTTGCGCTAATGGCTCTGCGGTGCACGACAACACGACCGCCATGGCGCAAGCGAAAAACAGAAACCGGCTCATAATCGAAGAGTTTAGCCCTATCCTATTCATCCAGCCAAGCGTTACAACAGTCGCCCGGTCAAACCTACGCTCGATAGTTGGCGAAGAATTCCACTACACTCATTGACCCGGTGACCGCGGTTTTGAGTGTTAACGCTTGTTAGCAACGGTTACTCGCGGATAGCTCCACATTTCCTCTTCAAGCACACGACGTCTTAGCTCGCTTATCCTCATGGCCTCCGCGCGGGCACAAGCCTTTTGCGACACTTGACTGCATCGCCTCCACTTTTATCGTTGTATTCTATAATGGAACTATGACACTATAGTGTCAACTCAACGAAAGGCGATTGAATAAAAGATGTCTAGAACAGGAGGCGGAGCGACACGAGCGTTTCGTGATCCAAACCAAAACCAAGACGTGAAAGGAAAGTGTCAGATGAACAAAACGAAACCGTGCGTAGCATTCATTCTGCTCCTTACGTGTGCCTTGGCTGGTCAAGCATTGGCGCAGGGCCAGGAGACCGAATTCAAATCGAATACCGATGACCTGACGAAAATTCGCAGCGTGTTGGAGGAGTTCCGCCAGGACATTATTCACAAGGACGGTTTGGCACTAACGAAGCTCATGCTGAACCCCGAAGTGCTCTTTCATCACGTCAACAACCAGGAGGAAGTTGATAGCGCCCGCAAATATAACGCTCAGTTCGATGGGGTAGGCCCGAGCCAGCTAGATGGATTTGCGAAATTACTCGCAACGTCGAAGGACAAACTCGAAGAGAAATTTCACAATATCGAGATTCGCCAGGACGGTGATCTAGGGCTGGTGACATTTAATTACGATTTTGTGATCAATGACAAAGTTCACCATTCAGGCCTCGAAGTCTGGCAGTTATGCAAAATTGATGGGCAGTGGAAGGTCTTGTCCGTTACCTGGACGATCTATATTCACAGCTGACCGCCAACAGCACTCCAGAGAACGAGGCGAGCTTATGCCTGGTGACTGCGCCGGACCGCTGAAGAAGGAAAAGGCGATGGTGATTTCTGCGCCGTCCGCCAGAGGGAAGGGGAATTGCGTGCCTCCGATCTGTCGCCTTTTCCGACCAAGTTCAGAGTTAGGTGTCGGCCCCTCAGAAAGTTCAGCCGAAGAATTGACCGCATTGTTTTTGCATTGGATACCAAATTCTGAATAGTCACAAGGGAAGACACATGATTGACTTCGGTTTGGGAAAGTTGCGGCTTTGGAGCGCGGCAGCAACCTGCGCAGGCCTACTTATGACGCAGGCTGCGGGAGCCCATCCAGCGGCCTTTACACTCAACGATGTGATGCAGGCGCCATTTCCGTCGGACATGGTGCCCGCACCCACGGGCGCAGCCGTGGCGTGGGTATTCAACGTGAAGGGCTGCCATAATATCTGGGTAGCAGACCCCTCCCATGCCGCGAAAGCACGCCAGATCACACCGTACACAGAGGACGACGGTTTCGATATCGGCGACCTCGCCTGGTCGCCGGATACGAAGTCGATCGCCTTCACACGGGGCGAGAGTCTTGAGGACGAGACTCCGGCCAATGTTAATAACTCCCCCGAAGGCCCAATGCCCAAGGAAGTATGGGTGGTTGCCACGGCCGGCGGCGTGCCGCATAAGGTCGGCGCGGGAGACTCCCCTAGCTTCTCGCCCGATGGCAGGCGGCTGCTGTTTGTCGACAAGAAAAGGATTCTGACGATGGCCGCGAGCGGCGAGGGCGATGCCCAGCCATTGCTCATCGATCGGGGAACAGTGGACTCGCTGACCTGGGCGCCGGACGGCAAGCGCCTGGCGTTCGTGAGCCATCGAGGCAGCCACTCGCTGATCGGTGTCTACGATTTCGTTGACCAAACCATCGTCTGGTTGAGTCCGAGTCTCGACTACGACAGCTCGCCCGCGTTCTCACCGGACGGCGCGCGGATCGCCTTCGTTCATGTGCTGGCCGAGAAAACTCCCCCCGGACTCTTCTCCCAACGCAGCGGACGGCCGTGGTCGGTCTGGACGGCGGACGTGAAAACCGGCCAGGGGCGACGTGCCTGGATTGCCGAGGCGGGACCCGGCAGCGTATTCCATCCGACGCTCTCGACGACCAACCTGTTCTGGACCAACCATGATGATCTCGTGTTCCCCTGGGAGAAAAGCGGCTGGCTGCATCTATATGCCGTCCCCGTGCAGGGCGGGACGGCCCGCGCACTCACGGTGGGAAAGTTCGAGGTCACACACGTCGTCTTCAGCCAGGACCGCAAGCGCCTGGTCTATTCGTCCACTCAGGATGACACCGACAGGATGCATATCTGGACGGTCGATGTCGAGCATGGTTCGGCGATGCGCACGGCCCAGAGCCACGCCATCGAAGACTATCCGCAGATCGGCGCCGACGGCGCTCTTTTCGCATTGCAGAGCGACGGCAACCAGCCGCTGCATCCGGTCGCGTTGAATGCGGCTGGGCAATGGCGGCGGCTCGCTCCGGAAGCCATCCCGCCCTCCTTCCCGAGTTCCAAGCTCGTCATGCCCCAAGCCGTGACCTTTACAGCGGAGGATGGCCAGGAAACGCACGCGCAACTGTTCCTGCCACGGGAAACCACCTCCAATCTGCACCCTGCGATTCTGTTCTTCCACGGCGGCCCTCGCAGACAGATGCTGCTGGGGTTCAATCCCAACCGTTCGTATAGCTGGATATACGCATTGAATCAGTACCTCGTCGCCGAGGGCTACATCGTGCTGTCAGTCAATTATCGCGGCGGTATCGGCTATGGCCTTGACTACAGAGAGGCCGACAACTTCGGCCCGGGCGGTGGCAGCGAGCTCAATGACCTGTTCGGCGCCATCACCTATCTGCGAGGCCGACAGAACGTCGACCCCCATAGATTAGGCATCTGGGGGGCGAGCTATGGGGGACTCATGACGGCCCTCGGTCTCGCGCGCGCCTCAGATGCACTCGCGGCCGGTGTCGATTATGCGGGCCTGTATAACTGGTCGACGTTTTTGTCCTCGGTGGGCGAGCCAATCGACGGAGGCGATGCGAGCCGCCGGGCGGTGGAATCCTCCCCCATCGCAACCATCGACCAGTGGCACTCACCCGTGCTGCTTGTGCAGGCGGACGACGACCGCGATGTACCCTCCCAGCAGGCCGCCGAACTCGTCGAAGGCTTGCGGT
>Ga0210390_10003598_pt1 | contig 13267 bp, 12 predicted proteins | sample IncBWH11OmetaG_FD_161050 | JGI IMG/M metagenome (GOLD analysis project Ga0210390, IMG submission 161050) | Forest soil microbial communities from Barre Woods Harvard Forest LTER site, Petersham, Massachusetts, United States - Inc-BW-H-11-O ...
CAGGCGGCCGGGATCTGGACATACTCGGGCGGCCAGGTGGCGCTGGACCGGTTCGAGACGCTGCCCGATGACGTGGAGACTGCCCTCGCCGACGAGGCTCGCGATGTGCAGCGCTTCCTTGCTGGCTCGCCAGCGGCAGGACGGGATGCTGATGAAACTGCCTGACCTCGCAGATCTGCCGTACGCGCGGGCCCTGCTCCCGCACGACGGCGCGCTGGATGCTGAGCGCGAGTACGACACCGTGCTGTTCGAGCGCGCCGAGTACGACGACCCGCGGATGCCAAACGCGCACTTCCTGGAGTGCGCCTTCCAGCAGGTCTCGATCAGCGACGGGCAGCTACAGCGAGCCAGCCTGCGCGACGTCTGGCTGCGCGACGTCCGGCTGACCGGGACGAGCTTCGCCGAGAGCACCTGGCAGGACGTGATCGTGATCGGCTCCTCGCTGGCTGGCGTCCAGGTCTACGGCGCCGAGTTGCGCCGCGTCGTGTTCAGCGGCTGCAAGCTGGACTCGGTGAACTTCCGGGCGTCGCGGCTGACCAGCGTGACGTTCCGCAACTGCGTGCTGAGTGACGTGGATTTCAGCGGCGCTACGCTCACGCAATGCTCGCTCGGCGGCTCGGCGCTTACCAGGGCGGACCTGAGCAAGGTGACGATGGACCGGACTGACCTGCGGGACGCCGAGCTGGGCCTGATCATCGACGCCGACTCGCTTCGCGGCGCGATCATCAGCTCGGGTCAGCTCGCGGTCGTGGCCCCCGTGCTGGCAGCCACGCTCGGCATCGTCATCGACGATGAGCGGCCATAGTCTCGTCTGCTGTCGTGGTCGCCGGCTCCGCCTCGGCCGGCCGCCGTGCCCGGGCCGCCGTCAGGTGCCGGACCAGGCTCTGCGCCGCCAGCACGACGACGAGGATGACGGCGGCGGCGATGCCGTCTAGCCAGAAATGGTTAGCGGTCACGATCACGGCCAGCGTCGTCATGGCCGGGTAGAGCACGGCCAGCCACCGCCACCGGCTGCGCGTCGTGGTGATGAGGGCGATCGCTACCAGGATCGCCCAGCCGACGTGGACCGATGGCATCGCCGAGAGCTGGTCGGGGTCGAACCCGGTGGCGTTCGAGTACACCGACTGGTGGTAGAGGACAGCAGTATCGACCAGGCCCGTGCCGGGCAGCATCCGCGGTGGTGCGACCGGGATGAACTGCACGAGCAGGCTGATACCCGTGAACACCCCGAGCGTGGTGCGCCACGGGCCGTACCGGCCGCGGTGCCAGACGAAGAGCCAGATCAAGGTCGCGATCAGCACCGGGAAGTGCAGTACGTCGTAGTACAAGTTGAAGAACTGGATCAGCAGCGGATGCGGCAGGAAGAACCGCTGGATCGCGGTCTCGCTGGGCAGGTGGACGGCCCGTTCGAAGTGCCAGATCCACCGCGCCCGGCTGAGCGCGCCGCCCGGCCCCATGACGGAGAATGAGCCGGCATACTGCCACAGCGCGAACAGGCCGATCACCAGCGCGGTTTCCTGCGTGAACACCGCGGCTGAGGCCAGCCGCGGCTTACGCGCAGCCCGCAGCGCAACCGTGGCGATGGCCAGGCCGGCGGCCGCACCGGCGGCCTGCTGCCAGCTCAGTTCGAGGTGGATCACCGGCGGTGACCTGCCAGGCTCGCGTTCTGGATGGGCAGGGTGCTCACCGGGCAAGGTTACGGCCAGGTAGCGGCGTGCCGTCCAGCGGCCGCCGCTGGCGCTACTCGCGGCTGAACGACGCCGGGTCGGGGTGCTGGCGCGGCAGCATGACTTCGGCGGAAACGTCTGCGCCCAGCCGGACGACGTCACCGTCGGTGAGGCGGACCGCGACACCGGGCAGCACCCGGTCGCCGTTGACGTAGGTGCCGTTGGTCGAGTCCTCATCCCGGATGCTGGCGCGCCCGCTGTCGTCGACGCTGACTGTGGCATGCCGCCTGGACACGTTCTCAAAGTCAGCGAAAGCGGCGGCCACGAGGGATTCCGCCGGATCACGGCCCAGGAGCAATGTGGTCCCGGCTGGAACTTCCACGTTCCCGGTCGGGAACGAGAGCCGGAGCACGGCGGGCGATATGGCACCCCGCCGCTCATCTGGCCGGAGGTACTCCTGCATCACGGTGGGCGGTGGCGGATAGTCGTCATCCCTGACGCTGGTGCGCGGCAGGTTGGCGCCGCAGGTGAAGCAGATCAGGTCGCCGGGCTTGACCTCGGCCGCGCAGTTGGGACAGGTAATCGTCGCCATCACGTCCTCCTGGACTCCTTCGCCAGCGGGCCCCGGCCAGCTTCGCCACCGCGACCTCCGCACGAGAGACTAACGTGCCTGGCCCCGATGTTGGTGCCAGGTCTAGTGAGGATGGCCGCCACTGCCGTGCTGACCTGGGCTTAGCGGTGGCCGACGAGTCGACGGGTACGATCCAGGGATGATTGGCTTCACGCTCAACGAAGAGCAGGAGGCGCTCCGCTCGACGGTGGCGGAGTTCGCTCGCGAGGTAGTAGCCCCTGTCATCGGCGGCTACTACGAGCGCGGCGAGTTCCCCTACGACATCGTCGCCCGGATGGGCAAGCTGGGCTTGTTCGGCTTGCCGTTCCCTGCGGAGTACGACGGCATGGGCGGCGACTACTTCGCCTTCTGCCTGGCCCTGCACGAACTTGCCAGGATCGACTCGTCTGTCGCGATCACGCTGGAGGCGGGCGTCGCGCTCGGCGCGATGCCGATCTTCAGGTTCGGGTCCGACGCTCAGAAGGAGCGCTGGCTGCCCGAACTGTGCCAGGGTGAGCGCCTCGCGGCCTTCGGCCTCACCGAGCCGGGCGGCGGGTCGGACATTCCCGGCGGGATGCGCACCAGGGCCCGTGTCGATGGTGACGAGTGGGTGATCGACGGCTCCAAGGCCTTCATCACGAACTCCGGCACGTCGATCACGTCAGTGGTGACGGTGCTGGCAATCAGTGGCGACTCCGGCAGCCGGGCGGACGGCGACGCGGACGCGGGGGACGGGCGCGCGAACGAGCGGCCCGAGATCTCGGCGATCATGGTGCCGTCCGGAACGCCAGGCTTCATCGTCGGGCCCGAGTATTCGAAGGTGGGCTGGTGCGCCTCTGACACCAGGGAGCTCGCGTTCTCCGGCTGCCGGGTGCCGCGGGAGAACCTGCTGGGCGACCTAGGCCGGGGCTACGCCCAGTTCCTGCAGACGCTAGGCGAGGGCCGGGTGGCGATCGCCGCGCTGTCGGCCGGGCTGGCGCAGGGCTGTGTCGACGAGTGCCTGCGTTACGCGTCGGAGCGGACCGCGTTCGGGCACGAGCTCGGGCACTATCAGGCGATTCAGTTCAAGATCGCGGACATGGCGGCCCGTGCGCATGTTGCGAGGCTGGCCTGGTACGACGCGGCCGCGCGGCTGGTGGCCGGGGCGCCGTTCAAGTCGGAGGCCGCCATCGCGAAGCTGACATGCTCTAACGCGGCGATGGACAACGCCAGGGACGCGACCCAGATTTTCGGCGGCTACGGGTTCATGAACGAGTTCCCGGTCGCGAGGTTCTACCGGGACGCCAAGGTCCTGGAGATCGGCGAGGGAACGTCGGAAGTGCAGCGCATGGTCCTCGCGCGGCAGCTCGGCCTGACCTAGCTTCGCCGGGCCACTCGGCGGTGCTGCCTTTCGGCGGTGCCGGTCAGCCGTGCACGATCATGGGCGGGACGGCCGGGGCGTGTCCTAGCGAGATCATGTTGAAGTTCGACATCAGGCGTACGACGCGCTCCAGGCCGAGGGCGCTAGTGGCCGTCGGGAAGCTCCCGATGGTGACGAGGTCCGCATCCTGGGCACTCATGCCAGTCGCTGACGGCAGCAGCTGCTGAACCTGCCCGGTTTCCGACGCATCGCCCTGCGCCGTGACGAGCGCCTGCTGGAAATCAGCCGCCGCGGCATGATTGTCATTCACCCAGGTGCTCGTCGCCACATAGCCAGCCAGCGGCAGGCTCGAGGTCGACCCGCTGCACGCGTCCAGGACCTCGACGGCACCCGCCTGACTCTCGGCCTGATAGATGTACGGCTCGCTGACCAGGATCGCCTTCAGGCGGTGCTGCTCCAGGGCCCGGACCTCCTGCGGCTGCGTCATCGGGTCCCATTGCACCGACTCGGCTTCGTTCCCCAGGTAGTTCGTGAGGACCTGGGTTGCCGCCGCGGCGTAGAGACTAGGCGGGTTGCCCGAGCCCTCGAGACTCGGCAGCGCGGATTCGCTCGGCAGGCCGATCTTCTGATTGGCCAGATCCAGCGGTGACTGGATCGTGGAACCAGGCAGCGTGAGCACCTCGAGGACGCCAGGGCCCGCGTCGTAACCGTCCGCCAGGATCTTCAGGTCATTCGACTGGGCCTGCTGGTAGAAGATGCTGCCGTAGTCGCTCGCCGCGATATCGGCCTGCTTGTTCTGAAGCGCGCTCAGCTCGGCAGACTCCGTGGGGTAGGTCTTGATGACGACATTCGTGAGGCCGGCAGCGGCGAAGAGCCCTTCCTTCTTGGCAAGGTAGATGGGTGCGTTATCGACCCCGGGTACCGCGGCAATCGTGACAGAGCTGGAGACGGTGCCGCCCGCGGAGGCCGAGCCGGCGCAGCCGGCGGCGCTCAAGACGGCGAGTCCGGACGCTGCGGCCAGGAAATACCGGGTCCGGGCGGCTCGGCGCCTCCCGTTCGCCAGCAGTTTTCCGGCCGGGTCAAGCCTCATGACTCTCCTTGCTCGGGTCGGGTGCCGCACGTCGTCCGGCGATCCGGGCGGGGGAACCGGGCGATTTCCTAAACACGGACGATGCGGCAGAGAGTACCCTATTGCTGCCAGGAGGCCCGTCAAACGGCACGTTACATCGGTTTTTCCGATTCGTGTATGTATTGACGCACGTTACCCGGTTACAGGCTAGAGTTGCGCTGGCTATGTGACTGACTGCACCCGATGAAGAGCCGTTATCTGGGAGGTTTGCCATGTCGGTATCGCCCTGTGCCGCGATGGCGTGTGCCCGGAGCGCGGCAGCCAGGTGAGGGGTTCAGAGACTGTGCCGTCCCGAGACAACAAGGCCCGCACTGCGGATCCGGCTGCCGTGAGTCAGTCTCCCGGCGGCCCGGCCGCTGCCACTGGGGCCGAGGATCCCGGCCAGGAGCAGGCGCCAAGCGGCAGCGGGTCGTCCCGGCGGTCGCTGAAGAACTGGCGCGTGCGGTCCCGGCTGCTGCTGCTGATCATCATCCCGACGCTGACCGCCGTCGTGCTGGGTGGATCGCGCATTGTGACGTCCGTGCAGAACGCGCTGAGTTACCAGCGCGTCGAGCAGCTGGCGAACATGAGCTACGACGTGACCGGCCTGGCGGCCAGGCTCGAGTCGGAACGCGACCAGACACTGGAGTACATCGGGGAAGGCGCGGCCGGCCGGGCTGGCACGCTCAGCCGCAACACGGCCGACGGCGCGCCGCAGAACCTCGAGGTGGTCGAGCAGGAGCAGAGCCTGACCACGCCCTGGGTCAAGAAGGTCCGGGCGGACGCCGCTCGCGTCGGCGCCGGCTACCCCGCGCAGGTGCAGGCCGACGCGCACAATATCGGTGACCTCGTCAAGCTGCTCGGACCGGTGCGGACAGCCGCGACCAGCACGCAGCTGCCTGCCACGCAGGTACTGACCCAGTACGCATCGATGATCGACGAGCTGCTCGCCATCGACGACAACATCGGACTGGACAGCGGTGACCCGGCGCTCAACAACGATGTCCGCGCGCTCAACCTGGTGTCCCTGATCGCCGAGGAGGCGTCGGAGCAGCGGGGCCTGCTGGCCTACGCCTTCGCTCAGGACGGCACCTTCAACCCCCAGGTGCTGAGCGACGTGACGACGGCGCTCGAAGAGCAGAACGCGAACATCGCTGAGTACAACCGGGTAGCGACGCCGCAGCAGGTGTCGCTTTATGCCAGCTCGGTCGCAGGCAGCCTGGTTGACTTCGCCAGCAGCTATGAGCTTCAGGCCATTCAGTTCGGCGAGGACGGCAAGCCGCTGAACTTCTCGGCTACGACTGCCAACGAGTGGGTCGGCGCGATGTCGACCGGCACGATCGGCGGCATCGACACGGTCCAGCAGAAGCTCGTGACGACCACGATCGACAGGGCATCGGCGCTGCGCCGGCAGGCGATCGAGACAGCCAGCCTCGTCGGCGCCGCGGTCCTCATCGTCTTGCTGCTCGCGCTGCTGCTGACCACGCTCGTCGGCCGGTCGATGGTCCGGCCGCTTCGCCGCCTGAGGTCGGGAGCCCTGGAAGTGGCCGGCGTCCGGCTGCCAGAGACTGTCCGCCGGATGAGCGAGTCCGACGGCGCCGGCGTGCCGCTGGACGTCGAGCCCATCGACGTGGACTCCTCGGACGAGATCGGCGAAGTCGCGCGGGCTTTCGACCAGGTACACCGCGAGGCGCTCCGGCTGGCTGCCAACGAGGCAGCGCTGCGGGGCAACGTCAACGCCATGTTCGTCAACCTGTCCCGCCGCAGCCAGTCGCTGGTGGAACGGCAGATCCGCCTCATCGACGACCTTGAGCAGGGCGAGCAAGACGCGGACCGGCTGGCCAGCCTGTTCCAGATGGACCACCTGGCGACCCGGATGCGCCGCAACTCAGAAAACCTGCTGGTCCTTGCAGGTCACGACGCGACCCGGCGGTGGAACCAGCCGGTCGCCCTGGTGGACGTCCTTCGCGCCGCCGTGTCGGAAATCGAGCAGTACGAGCGCGTCACCTTGAATGTCCAGCCGGGGATCTCGGTCCGCGGTCACGCCGTCAACGACGTCGTGCACCTCCTGGCCGAGCTGGCAGAAAACGCCACCTCATTTTCCTCGGCCGAGACGCCGGTCGTCGTGGCCGGTCACCTGCTGACCAGCGGGGGTGTCCTGCTCGACATCAGCGACCAGGGCGTCGGGATGGGCGCCGAGGAGATGGCCCACGCCAACTGGAGACTGGACAACCCGCCCGTCGTGGATGTTGCCGTGTCCCGGCGGATGGGCCTGTTCGTGGTCGCCCGGCTTGCGGCCCGGCACGGGATCCGGGTGCGGCTGCGGCCGGCGCCAGCCGGCGGCCTGACGGCGCTGGTCTGGCTGCCCGACGAGGTGATCAGCCACGAGTCCAGCACGGGTGCTCCGGGTATGCGCAGGTTCGATCCGTCCGCAGCCTCGGCCGGGGCCGGCCTGGCGAGCGCCGGGATTGCCAGTGCTGCTCCAGCCGGATTCAACCTGGTTCGCAACGGCAGCATGGACGGCGGGACGTCGCCGGTCGAGCAGGAGATCAACGCTGCGCGCGCGCCTAGGTTCGCCTCGCAGCAGCCAGACGAGGGCATCGACGCCGCCAGTGGTCTCGGACCGCGCCGAGTGCCGGGCGCGGGCCCGCACCCTGGCAACGTGGGCTGGGGTGGCGCGGCGACGACAAGTCCGCTGCCAGCTGTCGGGTCGGAGGCTGCCGAAGCCGGTCTCGCCGCCGAGACTGACCGCCCAGAAGCCATGTCGGGCGCGCAGGCCTCGGTGGACCGCTTCAGCAGCGGGCCGATGCCGACGGCGGAGCTGACCGGGTCGACGGCCGGGTTCAGTGCGGCGCCAGCACAGGCGCCGTCGGTCGAGCTCGGCAAGCCAGCCGTAGTGGGACGCCCTGGCGGCGCCTCGCGATCCGATGATCTGGCTGAGAACGGCCGGGGCGGTTTTGCCTGGGATGGCGGGACAGGCACGAACGGCGCCCAGGACAGCGACCCGCTCGCCGCGGCGGCCTTGGCCAGCTCGCCGAGCGGTGTCGTGCTGCCGCCATCCGAGCATGTGGCAACCCAGAACCGGCTGCCGATCTTCGAGGCCGTTGAGTCCGACTGGTTCCGTCGCGGGCGCACCGGCGTTGCCGCGGTCGGAACCGGGATGGGCGGGAATGGCGGCCAGGGTTCTGGTCCCGGCAGCGCCAGCACCGAGAGCTGGCCGTCTGAGCCAGGCGCTGCCAGCGCGCCGGAGCCCGAAGTTACCTGGGCGGCGTCAGCGGCAGATCAGGGCTGGGAAGCGGCCGCAGCCGTGAGTTCGCCGTCGACCGGCGGTACAACGTCTGCGGGACTTCCCAAGCGCGTGCCGCAGGCCAACCTGGTGCCAGGCACAGCCTCGCCGGAGCCTGTCATGCCTGGTCCCGCCCGGTCGGCCACGGTGACGAGGGATCGTTTTGCGAGCTTCCAGCGCGGTGTTAGGGAAGGCCGCGCCGCGGTCTCTAGCGAGGATGCACACTCTGATGGAGATGACGGTTCTCGATGAGGGTGACACGATCTTGCTCAACTCGTCATGCTTAGCCTGAGAACGTGGATGCGCCGCCAGCCGGTAGATCCGCGACAAGCCACGGCGGCACCGGGTCCGATCGGACCTGATGCAAGCCGCGAGAGGAAGGTGCACCTGTGAGTCCGCTTGTGCGTCCGGCTCAAGATCTGAACTGGCTGATCACGAACTTCGTCGAGCGGGTGCCAGCAGTTGCCCATGCGATCGTGGTCTCCTCAGACGGACTGCCGATGGCGTTCTCGCATGGGTTCCCGGCGGACAGGGTCGACCAGCTTGCAGCAGTTACCTCCGGGCTGACGAGCCTGACGCAGGGCGCGGCGCGCGTGTTCGAGGGTGGCGCCGTGACGCAGACCGTCGTGGAGATGCAGCGTGGCCTGCTTGTCATTATGGCCATCAGCGATGGCTCGAGCCTGGCTGTGCTGGCTGCAGCCGACTGCGACATGGGCCTGGTGGCCTACGAGATGGCGCTGCTGGTCGAGCGTGTGGGCACCGCCCTGACGCCCGAAGTGCGCGGCGGTCACCCTGGCTGGGCTGAGGGCGGCCGATAGTGACAGGAGGCCGCCGTGTTTGGCCACGGCCGCGATGACTGGGATACGGGCGAGCGCCTGTACCCAGCCAGTCGTGACGACCTTCCCCCCGATCTTGACTATGCCCCCGGGCACGCTTCGCCGCCACGCGCTGTCTGGCCGAACGACCCGGGGTCGCGTGGAGCAGGGGACGAGACCAGCGCCCTGGTCCGCCCGTATGCGGTAACTGGCGGTCGGACCAAGCCCCGTTACCAGCTTCAGATCGAGGCGATGGTCGCGGCGTCGCACTACGAGGCCGGTGACTTGTCGGTGCTCAGCCCCGAGTGTCAGGCCATCCTCGGGTTCTGCCGTGACTGGCGGTCGGTCGCGGAAATCTCGGCGGTATTGCGGATGCCGCTGGGCGTCGCCCGTGTCCTGATTGCGGACATGGCGATGGAAGGACTGGTCCGGGTGCACCAGCTCGACCACGCACAGGGTCGCCCGGACATCAACCTGCTCGAAAGGGTACTCAGTGGACTTCGGAAGCTCTAGGACCGTCCAGGCGACGTCCGCAGAATCCGCGATGACGTCGGTGAAGATCGTCGTCGCGGGCGGCTTCGGCGTCGGCAAGACCACGTTCGTGGGCTCGGTCTCCGAGATCACGCCGCTCACCACCGAGGCCGTGATGACCACCGCTAGCGATGGCCTCGATGACCTGAGCCATACGCCGGACAAGACGACCACGACAGTCGCCATGGACTTCGGCCGCGTGACCCTTGATGCGGGCCTGATCCTGTACCTGTTCGGCACGCCGGGACAGCACCGGTTCTGGTTCATGTGGGATGACCTGATCCAGGGCGCCATCGGCGCCGTGGTGCTCGTCGACACGCGCAGGCTGGCGGACTCGTTCCCGGCCGTCGACTACTTCGAGTCAGCCGGGCTGCCATTCATCGTCGCGGTTAACGGATTTCATGGCGACTTCCCGCACACGCTGACTGACGTCCAGGAGGCACTGTCGATCAGCCCGCGCGTCCCGATCATGCAGTGCGACGCGCGTGGCCGCAACTCCACCAAGGCGACGCTGATTGCCCTCGTCGAGCACGCGATGGAGATGCAGCTCAGCACCAGGTGACCGTGGTCCTGGCCCAGCCTCGCGGGCCGGGGAGCACGCTTCTGCTGTAATGGTGAGGCGGTCCAGGGGCGGTAGCTCAGCCGGTCAGAGCAGCGGACTCATAATCCGCCGGTCGTGGGTTCGAGCCCCACCCGCCCCACTGTTCGAAAGTTCTGGTCCTGCCCGTCTGACCTGCGGATTCTTGGTCTTCTCGTGCTCTTGTGCGGCACTGCTCTTGTGCGACGTATGCGGTCCCAAGTGGCTAGATGCAGGTCGCTGTGCCCAATACGTGCCCAACTTCAGCCTTGGCGCAGTGCCTCGGTGATCCGGCGCTTGGCGAGCTCGTCCTGGGCTCGTCCTGGCCGACGACGCACTTGGCGTAGATCCGCAGCAGCACGTCTACGCTGTGCCCGGCCCATTCGGCCGCCTGAGTCGGGTAGACGCCTGCGTTGAGCCATGTGGACAGACACGCGTGGCGCAGGTCGTAGGGCCGCCGGGCCAGGGGAGAGGCCTGCTCCGCTGGAGTGAGAGCGGCCTGGCGAGCTTTGATCCACGCGCGCCGGTAGGTGATCGTGGGTAGTTCGCCACCGCGAACTCCGCTGAAGAGGCGGCCGTCGGAGGTGCCGAACCGCTCAAGATGGTCGCGGAGCAGCTTCGTAAGCTCGGGATGGACCGGCACTATCCGGCTATCGCCCTCTGGGCGATGCTTGAGCTGCCGACGCTCTCGGGTATTTCCGTCATCGGTTCAGTAAGCGCGTGCATCGGCGTCGCGCTCCGCATCTGCAGCTCGCCCCATGCCTGATCGTCTTGCGTGCTTGAAGCTTGGGACGGTAGGACAAGGTTCTCGCGCGTAGATTGATCGCTTCCTCGGGGCGCAGCCCCGCGTAGTACATAACCGCGAAGAAGGCGACGAGCGTTGGCCCGCTCGGCATCTGCTCGCGCACCGCTGCCGGCCGGATACGCAATAGGCAACCGGATCGGCGGCGAGATTCTCGCCATGCATGCCTGGCCACCAGAGCCCGCGCCTGACGCGGGGTTTACAACACTGCGCCGGTCCACGTGACTCGAGATCTGGGCGCAGCCTATTTCAGTGTGCGGATCGGGTTGCCGTGGAGCAGGCCTACCTCAACCGCGTAGTCGATCGCGTTGGCCAGAATCGTGCGATTCCGCCGCGCTGTGCTCGCGGCCGCACTCCTGCCGTCGAGCCGACCGGTGGCCTGGTCGAGTACCCGGCGCCCGACGGCTGGCTCGGCCAGTGCCGACATCGGGAGGCTGTTGTGGGCAACCCAGGCGAGGACCTCAGCGACGTCCTCGGGCGGATCGGCTCGCTGCTTGGTCTTGAACCCGTACCGAAGCAGGGCGCGGCGGACAGCAGCGTCGTCTGGCCTCCCGCGTGCTTCAGACAGCAACGCAGGGGAGGCAGCGAAGTGATTGTGCGATGTCCTTCCGGTACTTGGCCGAGGCCAGCTTCCACTTCATGTCGACTCCCGCGGGCGGCGCGGTTTGGCAAAGTGATTGAAATCAGCTTATGCAATCATTAACATACGCCCATGACCTGGCAACCAAAACTCGAGAGAGCAAAGCGTCACTTTGCCGAACTTGAGACCGCGCTAGCGAGTTTCTTTGCTATAACGCCATACAAGATTAGTACTCGCAGGAACGACGAAAGGAAGTTGGTCTATTACCTGAGTGATGTCGCGGTGGTGCCTGTTGACTTCTCACTTGTCACAGGTGATGTAATTCAGAATCTCCGTAGCGCGCTCGATCACCTTGCCTACGATCTGTGGCTGAATGAGGCCAATGGCCAAGGGCGAGGGGATAGAGTATATTTCCCTATCGACAAGGATGAGGCATCGTACAAGAAGAATAAATCTGGGAAGACGCAAGGCATATCTGCTCAATCCCTTGCCGTCATCGACTCGCTTCGCCCATATGCGAGTGGCAATAACACGCTGTGGCGCATCCACGCACTCAATAACCTCGACAAGCACCGTCTGCTGGTGACGGTGGGATCCTCCTTCCAGAGCATGGATCTCGGGGCTTATATGCTGGCCAATATGAGGACGATGCCCGGACTCCCAGAAGGCATGCGCGCCAACTTGCCCGACCTCCCGCTGTTTCTGAAGCCAGCAGACAATCTGTTCCCGTTGGCGGCTGGTGCAGAACTCTTTATCGGCAGCGAAGAGGACAAAGAAAACCCCGACATGCAGTTTCGTTTTAATATCGTGCTGGAAGAACCTGGCATTGTGGAAGGAGAGCCGGTCACCGACATCCTGTCCGCAATGATCGCTGAAGTGGGGAGAGTCGGACCTCTCTTCAAGGTTTGAGAGGCCGACTGACAACCTGGCCGGGTGTGGGAGGGAGAGCCGGTTGCCTCCCCCGTACAGTACGAAAATGCAGCAGTCGTAATGCGCCTCGACCGACCCGGCATGACCGTCATCGATCAGTGACCTGCACCTATGACTCGCGCTGACCCCGCCGCAAGAGTTTGCACGCAGAGGTCAGGGGTTCGAGTCTGTGGGGCGAAGCCCCCACCTCATGCTGTCCTCTCGACTTCGGCCCTATCCGACCGTATAGCCTCGATCTTCGGCGTTTCGCGCAAAGCAGCGTCCTTGGCGTCCATAGGCCCGACACGAGTCAGATGCTTCGGCTCACTTCGCGGCCCGCCTGACATGACGGCGGCACATCATCTCCATGTCGCCTAGCGCCAACGGGCGCCTGATCACTGGCCAGTCTGGGCGGCTGCTTCGTGGCGGTCCTACTCCCAGGTCCTTTCGGTAGGCGGCTACGAACTCAAGCTCCTGATCCTCGCGCATCCTGTTGGCAACGAATAGGGGCAGAGCATAGTCAGAGTGAGGATTCTCGATGAGATGTCTCAAGGCAGCGCGGGTGTCACCGTGCAGCGCGATCAGCCGTTCGCTAATCGACACGATCTCCTGTGTGTGCGATGCGCCGGAGCACATCAAGCGCATCCACGAGCTTAGGCATTGGCGACGGCGGGAAGCTCTCCAGCACGCCATTTCTGACATCCCTGACCTCCTTGCCAGCGCGGACGATCAGAGCAAGCTCACGTAGGCGCTCGGCATCGTGGGTGACCTCCTTGTGCGCTGACCAGAAGGTGTCGTACGCCTCCTTGCGCTCGTTCAGGAACCTGTCATCGGCAGCGTGCTTCGCCTTCGGGTGCTCCTGAACTGAGTCGTAGGCGATCTTGAGGGCTACCCGGCCCAGCGCGGAAGCAGCACCGATAATGGCCGCGATCTCGGTAGTATCCATTTGGATCAGACGCTAGTTGGACCAGGGCAATGCTTAGACGTGCTCGCCGTTTAGTTGTCAAGCTTCGACGATCGTT
>Ga0210390_10003600_pt1 | contig 13264 bp, 9 predicted proteins | sample IncBWH11OmetaG_FD_161050 | JGI IMG/M metagenome (GOLD analysis project Ga0210390, IMG submission 161050) | Forest soil microbial communities from Barre Woods Harvard Forest LTER site, Petersham, Massachusetts, United States - Inc-BW-H-11-O ...
GGATTTCAGCGAGCCGAGCGCTCCGCCGCCGCTGGCGAAAGACCAGCCGCGCGGGCAGTTATTCAGCGACGCATAAGAGCGAGCTTTCTATTGCGCGCTGTTTTCTTTGGGGTAGCGGCCCAGCAGCCAGTTCAAGCGAATCGCCACGAGTTCGCGGAACATCATCACGCTATCGCGCAGCACCTGAACTTTCGTCGCGGGGTCATGCGCCCAGCGTACCGGGACTTCCGCGATGCGCAGGCCGTGGCGCTTGGCGAGAAACAGAATTTCCGGATCAAAGCCGAAACGTTCGATGCGCTGCTGCTCGAAAATAATGCGCGAAGGCTCGCGGCGGAAGAGTTTAAATCCGCACTGAGTATCGTGAAATGGCAGGCCAGTAACCACCCGCACCAGTCCGTTGAAGACGATGCCGCCCAGCTCGCGCTGACGCGACTGGTGAATTGAAATCAGTGAACGATCCAGCGCGCGCGATCCGATGGCGATGTCATATCCGGCAGCAATCGCGGCGAAAAGCTTTTCGATTTCCTCGATCGGTGAGGACAAGTCCGCGTCGGTAAAGAGCGCCAGGCGTGCGCGCGCTTCCAGCATGCCGTGACGCACGCTATAGCCTTTCCCCCGATTCTCGCGGTTCGAAACCAATCGCACGCACGGCATCTCCCGCGCCCATTCCTCGGCAATTCGCGCAGTGCCGTCCTTCGACCCGTCATCTACAATCAGAATTTCCAGCTGGTTCAAGCTGATTTCTGGCGCGACGCCCGGCGGGACACTGCGACCGACAAAATATTCGCGAATCCGCGAGAGTCCACGCCCGAGCCGGCCCTCTTCGTTGTAGGCGGGGATGACGATGGACAGTTCAGGCGCAGAGACAGGAGCGTTCATCGCGGCGCGGATCCCAGGATTGCATTCGGAAGACTGTCCGGCCAGCCGTGGCGGCCCAGCAGCGGCACGAAGCGGCAAGTCAGCAATGATTCCTGCGCTAACCCACCCGCGCGCTTAATGATTCGCAACATACTTTGCAGCTCGGAATCGCCAACGGGAATTACGATCCGGCCACCTTCGGCGAGTTGCTCGATCAGCGGAGGAGGAATTGCCGGCGCTGCAGCTGACACCAGAATCGCATCATACGGCGCGCCCGGAGGCCAACCGAGCGAACCATCGCCTTCTTCCACGCGCACATTCGTGTAACCCAATCGAGCCAAACGCTCGCGAGATGCACCAGCAAGCGACGGCTGCAATTCCACGACCAGCACATCTCGCGACAGCAGCGACAGCACCGCCGCTTGATACCCGCAACCGCCGCCAATTTCCAGCACGCGTTCGCTGCCACTGAGTTGCAAAGCGTCGCTCATCGCCGCAACAATGAACGGCTGCGAGATCGTTTGTCCGCCGCCGATGGGCAGCGCTTGATCCGCATAGGCTGAGGATTGTGCCGCAAGGGGAACGAATTCGTGACGCGGCACCGCGGCCATCGCGTCCAACACGCGCGCGGAGATGATGCCGCGAGCGCGAATCTGCCGCCCCACCATTTCATTCCGCGCCGCCGCGAAATCCGGAATCGCGCCGGAAGAAGAAACGCCTGTAGCGGTCATCGGCGCGAGATCCTGGTGGCATTGCCGCGCACGGTTCCTTGCGTAACGCCACCCGCGACACCTTGCGCCGCATTATTCGTGGCAGCGCTGCGTAAAAGAATGTTCACACTTGAAAAGTTATCACAGCCGGCAGCGGCCCTGCCACCGCTGCGCCGCGCCATCCACTAATCGCGGCCGCGAATTGCATCTGCTGCCCGCGTTCGATACGATTCTTAGATTCGCTTGTGAGGCCGGAAACGTTAGAGAGCCTGCAGCGAACAACAGGAGAATTCCATGAAGCTACGAACAGCCGTGATCGCCGGCCTGTTATGTGCGGCGGGACCGGCGCTGGCGCAAGCACCCGCGTCCAGCACACAACCAACACTGGCGCCGCACGCTACACCGGGACAGGCGGCTCCCGCAAAGCCGGCCGCGCAGACACCGGCCGCACAAACCCCGCCCGCGCCGGCCGAAAAAATAGACCCTGCAAAAGACGCTGCCATCCGCCATTTGATGGACGTCACCGAAACTTCGAAGATGGCCGCTAACATCGCCAACTACATAACCGGTAAGGTGCACGACGGCGCGGGCCGCACAATTCCCGCTGACCAATTGCCGAAATTCATGGACACGTTCTCGCAGAAATTCAGTGCCGGTCTTCCGCCCACTGCCGTCAATGACGCGATTGTAGCCGTATATGCCAAGCACTTTTCCCTGGACGACATTCAGGCGTTGACCAAATTCTACGAATCGCCAATCGGCCAGCGTATCGTGAAGGAAATGCCGGATGTGGACCAGCAGATGGCCGTCGCCGGCCAGCAGATCGAAACTGCCGTGGCCCTCAGCGCTCTGCGCAGCATGATGGACGAGTATCCGCAATTGAAACAGATGCTGCCGCCAGATAGCTCGGCACCCGCGCCGTCAGGTGCTCCGGCTCCCGCCCCAGCAACGCCAGGTCAGGGAACGAAGGCCCCGTCGTCGCAGTCGTCACCACCGCCTTCGACTCTGAAGCCGGCCGCGCCTGAACGATAGAAAATCTATTGGCACCAGACACACCAGGCACGAAGGAAGTCCGATGATGTCGCGAAAAGAGACCAGATCCATCGGGAGGAGGCTCTTCGTCGCAGGCCTCCTCTTTTTATTTGTGCTGCGAACTGCGGGAAGTTTTGCGCTCGGTGCTGCGCCGCAGCAATCCTCATCCATCACAGTTTCCGCAGCCATCAGCCTGAAGGATGCGCTGGACGAGCTCGGCCCCATATTCCAAGTGCAGCAACATCGCAAGAACGGCGGCAGCGGCACGGCCGTCACATTTAATTACGGCGGCTCGGGAACTCTCGCGCGTCAGATCGAGCAGGGTGCTCCGGTGGACGTTTTCTTTTCAGCTGCCGAAAAACAAATGGATGAACTGGCGGCGCAGGGCTTGATTGTGGCGGATACTCGCCGCGACCTGGTGGGAAATGCGCTGGTATTGATCGCGCCGGCGCAGTCGACGGCGTTACACAGTTTTCAGGACCTCAGCAACGCGGCAGTGAAAACAATCGCGCTGGGCGAGACCAGCACGGTGCCGGCGGGAATGTACGCGCGACAGACGCTGGAGCATCTGGGCCTGTTCGCAGCAGTGGAAAAGAAAATTGTGTACGCGAAAGATGTGCGCGCCGTGCTGACTTATGTGGAAACGGGAAACGCGGATGCGGGCTTGGTCTATCAAACCGACGCGAACACGTCTACGAAAGTGCGCGTCGTTGCAGTTGCTCCCGCGGATTCCCACGATCCGATTCTGTATCCGGCCGCGGTGTTGCGCGACGCAAAAGATAAGGCCGCGGCGCGTGCGTTCTTGGAATTTCTGCAAGGATCAGACGCTCGCGCGGTCTTCCAGAAATACGGCTTCACCTCCGCGGAAAAATCAGCCGTAAAGAACTGATCCAGCTACAATCCTCTCGCGATGGATTGGTCCCCTCTGTTGATCTCGCTGGCCACGAGCCTGGCGGCGACGGCCGTTACGCTGGTGGCAGGATTGGCTGCGGCCGCCTGGCGCCAGAATCGCGCGGGTGCCGGCGCGGCGCTGATTGACGGACTTTTTATTCTTCCGTTAGTGCTGCCTCCCACCGTCATAGGATTTCTACTGCTGCTGCTTTTCGGGCGCAACGGGCCGTTCGGTAAATTTCTGCTCCAATTCGGCGCGACCGTGGTGTTTTCGTGGCCTGCCACGGTGATCGCCGCGACCGTTGTCTCGTTTCCGCTGATGTACATCACCGCGCGCGCGGCCCTGGAACAGGTGGACCCGCACCTACTGCAAGCGGCACGCACGCTGGGAGCATCCGAAGCGCGCATTTTTCGCGAGGTGGCGCTGCCGCTCGCGTGGCCCGGAGTGCTGGCTGGCACGATTCTCTCTTTCGCGCGCGCACTAGGTGAATTCGGCGCAACTCTGATGCTCGCCGGAAACATTCCAGGAAAAACGGAAACAATTCCGATTGCGATTTATTTTGCGGTGGAAGCCGATGAAATTCAGCGCGCCATGGCCTGGTGCGCGGTGGACGTGAGCATCTCCATCGTACTGCTGGGCGGGCTTTACTACTGGACACACGCGCAGCGTTTGCGCCGCGAGCGTTGGGGGCAGCACTGACGTGAGTTTGGAAGTACACATCGAAAAGAAGCTGGCGGATTTCACACTTGATGTCGCCTTTCGCGCGACAGAAAATCCGCTGAGCATTCTGGGCGCATCGGGCGCGGGAAAATCCATGCTGTTGCGCTGCATTGCCGGCCTCGAACGACCGGGCCGCGGGCGCATCACGCTGAACGACCGGATACTCTTCGATTCGGCGCAGCGCGTGGGAATTCCCGCGCGCGAGCGGCGCATCGGCATGCTGTTTCAGAATTATGCGTTGTTTCCGCATCGCACCGTCGCACAGAATATTGCGTTCGGGCTGCACGATCTGCCGCACGACGAGCAGTCCACGCGCATCGCTGCGCTGGTTTCACGCACGCATCTCGCGGGCCTCGAACAACGCTACCCGCGCGAATTATCCGGCGGCGAACAGCAGCGCACAGCGCTGGCGCGCGCCCTGGCGATTCAGCCGGAAGCGCTGCTGCTCGATGAGCCGCTCTCAGCTCTGGATACGCACCTACGCGGGCAAGTGGAAGCACAGCTGCAAGAAACTTTCGCGATCTTTCGCCGGCCGGCGCTGCTGGTTACGCACAACATGGAAGAAGCGTATCGCCTGGGCGAGCAATTACTCGTGCTGGCGCGCGGGCGCGTCGCGGCGTTTGGCCCGAAAGAAGAGATTTTCCGGCGCCCGCCGAGCTCCGAAGTCGCACGGCTCACAGGCTGCAAAAACATTTCGCGCGCTCGGGCAAATCCAGACGGCACGGTCGAGGCGCTTGATTGGGCTTGTCGCCTGCGGCTCGCGCAAATGCCGGCCGCGCCGCCGAACTTCATCGGTATTCGGGCGCATCACATCGATTTTCTGGAAGGCGCCATCGAAGCGGCAACAGAACCAAATGTTCTTCGCTGCTGGATTGCGCGCACGTCGGAAACACCTTTTCGCATCACGCTGTTTCTGAGCCTGGATCCAGCGCGCGCCGAAGCTGGGGAAGCGCACCTGCAAGCGGAAGTGTTCAAAGAAAAATGGGAACGTTTTCGTGACCGGCCACAACCGTGGCGCGCGCGCCTGGCGCCGGAATCGCTATTCGCCATGCCGGAATGATTTGACCACTCAGTGGAAGTGCTTCACGAACTTCACGTCCAGGCCATAGGTGCCGTTGATATCGCGCAGAAACACAACCGAAAGATCGCGCTTCACGTGGTATTCCACTTGGATCAACTGTTCCTGGTCAGACGCGGCATTGGAAGAATAAGTGACCGTAAGATCTCGCGTGATCTGCTGCTCGATCGTAACGCGCGCGGAAGCGTTCGATTCCGTAGCGGTGCCCGCGAGGAACGGATCAATCCGAAAATGGCTGATACCGAAAAGATGTTCGATGCGCCCGCCGACACCGCTGGAAACCGCTTCGGAAAGCAGCGCAGTCGCTCCGTAGTTCGATCCCGCCGCGGTAGAACGCAGAGCGCTTTCCTGCCCGGTGCTGCCCAGCGCGAGCAAAGCAATGATGTCCGTATCCGGCAGCGGGGGGTCCGAACGATAACTCAGCGAAAGTTTGCTGGCGCGGCCTGAAAAATTGATGGTCACCAGGTACTGGCTGATCGTGGATGTCGCTTCGATGTTCAGTTCCGGATCCAGCTGAAAAGGGTTGGCGAAATTCACGTCTCCGCGCGTCAGCGTGAAAGTATTTCCGCGGAACGACATTTCTCCGCCCAGCAGGTGAATGTGTCCCAGCAAAATGGGCCGGTCCCAGGTGCCGCGCAAATGCAAATCGCTGTCAATTTCCACTTGCGCGCCGGTCCATTCGATGCGCGCACCCGGACTGGTATGCGCGGCCACGTCAAACGTAAGATTTCGCATGAACGCTGAAGACGCAGCGCCCGCAGCGGAAGTATCCGGCGACGCGCCAAAGAACGAAGTAATGTCCGCGCCCGGCGCAAAGAGCAGCCGCTTCAGCTCCACGTTTCCGCTGAGCACGGCGCGCTCGGTGGTCCCCACCAGCTGCAGCGTGCCGCCCGTCAGCCAGCTCATTCCCGCCGGATAACGAATGCGTACCTGCGGAGTCCGGGCATAAATTTCGTAGCGCGTGGGCCCTTCTTCGCCGTACGTCACGCTGCCGTTCAAAGTCAGCTGCCCGCCTCCAGAATCCGCGGTGACATTTTCAAAAAGCAACCGGCTGCGATCGAAAACCAGGTCACCATTCAAGTGGCTCAGTCCCACGGGAAAATCGGAGTAGTTCGCGGAAGCGTCGCGCACCGTCGTTCGTCCGGTGATGCGCGGCTTGGACATCGTGCCTTCAACCGCGACGTTGACATTGGCTTCGCCCGTCGCGTGCAGCTCCGGCATCAGTCCTTTCAGCAGGCCCAGGTTTACCGCGCCGGTGACGCTTACGTGCACCGGCCGTTCGCGATCAAACCGCGCCGAGCCGCTGATCTGAAAATTCGAATCCGGCCCGCGCAAATGCGCCTGCGCGATGCGAATTTCGTTCCGGTGGTACGTGAATTGCAGCGGCCCATCGTTTTGCAAGGAAATAAAGAGGTAGCTCAACGAGATCTGCGAGATGTCCGCATTCACCTCGATGGAATCCGGCTTGCGCAGCGCGCCCGCCAGCGTGAAATTTCCGTTCACCACGCTGTGGCCTGTCAGGTTTTTCAAATGAAAGCCGGCCGTAAAGAGCGGATCCAGATCGAATTGCACCACGGAAAGTTTTCCGGAAATATCCTCGTCACCCGAAAATCCCACGCTGAGCTCGCCCCGCAATTGTCCATGCGAGCCTTCCGAATTGAGCGCCACGCGAACGTTGTGTCCGTCCGAATCCAGCTGCCCGTGGAAATCGCCTTCCTCGTCCGTGCCGATTTTCAAACCCAGCACGTGAAAATCGCCTTTTCCCAAGGGCGCGCGCACCGGCCCGCTGCCCTGCAGCGCAAAATCAAGCCGTCCGGCAAGTGGCAGCGCGGTATTTTGCAGCGCTTGGATTTTGTCCAACTGAATCCCGGCGCCTGTGAGGTTGAATTCGATGTTTTCTTCCTTGGGATGATAGAAAATATCTCCCGCGATGCGCCCGGTATCGCGCCGCAATTCCGCGTGCGAGAGCCGTACCTCGTCGCGGGCGAAATGCAACGCGCCGCCCAGCCGGTCGAAGTGCAGTCCTTTGGTTTGAATATCTTCCAGAGTGAAATTGCCATTCAGCACCGGCTCGGCGCTGGTTCCGCTGCCGTTTAGCGTCGCGGAAATCGAAGCGGTGAAAGGATAGCCGGTGCCCAGCATGGACTGCAGGTCGGCGCTGGGCGCGTGCTCCGTCTGCACCGCGAGCGACCACGTGCTTTGCGGAACAAAACTCCAGTCGCCATCCAGCTTCATGGAAAGGTCCAGGTTGATGGAAGCCTGCCCTCGTCGCACCACGGCCGTGCTCAGCTTGAAATCATCCAACGAATAATCCAGGTCGCCGTAAATCTCATCCCATTGGAACGTGTCGTAACGCGCATCCGCCGCGCGAATGTGCCCGGAAAAAGTAGGCCCGGCGATGGGGCCCAGAATCCGGCCGCGAAACTTGACGCTGCCCGCGATGCGTGTGGGAATCGCATCCACGCCGCGCAGGCGATTGATGAAATCGTCCCACTCCGCCACGTTCCGCGCTTCGAGTTTCAATTCCAGCGCGGTATCTTTGCCGCTGAGCGCGCCGCTAAATTCGAGTTGGGTGTTCGGCGTCGTGATTTCACTGTCGGTGAGCAAGCAACTCTGGGAATCTTCCGAATAGTCGAACAAAATCCGCGCCGTCACAGGAATCATTCCCGGCGTCAGAACCGCGGGTGGCGACCAGCGCGATTCTCCCTTGGTACGGAAATGTTTGAAATTTGCCGTCCAGGTATTATAGGAGTCCACGTCAATGCCGCCGTCCCAATGCAGCGGCGTGATCGGAAAAGCCACGTTATTCACGGCGGCAATGGCGTCCGCCAGGCTGGCATGATGGAAGTGCGTTTGCGTGCGGAAATCCAGCGTGGGCAAATCCATTTCCAGGCGGCCATCCAGCGAGCCTTCCAGCGCGCGAATCGCCAGATTCTCCACCACCACCGTTTTTTTGGCGATCGTGTAATTCCCGGTCGTCTCGATATTCGTCGCATGGAACCACTCATACGGCATCTTCACGTCGTGGCCGTCAAAGTGGCCGCTGCCGGTCCAATCACCCGAAGCGTAGCGAGCGTCGCCGGAAAAATCCGCGATCAGATCCGGAGTGAGCGGCTCACGAAATATTTTCCGCACGTCTTCCAGGGACAGCCGGCCGCGATAATGCATATTCCATTCCGCGCGCGCAAAACTAGGCAGCTCGGCGCGCAGATTCAGCTCGGAGTGCAGGGTTTTCCAAACGAGTTCGTCGAGATCAAACGAATCACGATGCAATACAAATTTCGTGGAAAGATCGAAACGCAACGGCACGTCTTTCTGTAAATCCAATTCCACCTGGTTCCAGCTCAGGTTCCCGACGTATGCTGCGTTACCTTCCGCCGGCATCACGTATTGCAGTAGAAACGCTAAATTCTGCCCCTTTATTTCCAGAGGAATTCGGTGGAAGTTGATATTCGCGCCGCCATTGCGCAGTTCCACCTTGCCGATGCGCAAATTGAACAGCGTATCCTGCCAGGGGCCCGTATCCCGATGCACTTTCGGAGTGGGAACGTTACTGTGGCCATTTTTTTCGTAGTGCACGGATATTTCGGGACGGTCCGCCACCAGCTCGTCTATTTTAAATTGCCGGTGCAGAAACGAAAGCACGGTGATACCCACCTGCACGCGGTCTGCGTGGAACAACGGAGGTTCGCTGGAACTTTCCAAGCCGTGCAGCGTCAGGTTATCGAGTTCCGCATGCAGGCGCCACGGGTGCAAATGAAATCCGCCCAGCTCGACGCGCGCACCGGTCCGTTCTTCCAACTGAGAGACCAGTGTATTGCGCGCCCAGCGCTGTGCGATTCCAAACTCGAAAATGCAAAACACTACCGCCACTGCGGCGCCGACCAAAAGGGCCACGGCTGCCAGCCCATGTGGCCAGCGAAACTTCACGAGCCGCTCCGGGGCGACACAATGTCGAGCTTCAGCTTGTCTCGCGATTCGCCCAGCCATTTCGCGGCGCGATCGCTGATGGCCCGCTGGATCAGCACTTCGCGTATGGTCTCGTCAACGTCGTCCAGCGGCGGCACCGGCTCGTTGCGGGCTTTCAATTGCGGCGAGAATTCGTCGCGGTAGTACGTCTCCACTTGCTCATCGCTCACCTGCGCTTCCGGACGGAAGCGATAGTCAATGAATCGGGAAAGATACAACTGTTGGGCGACGATGCGCCGCACCGCGGCTTCCGTCAATCCCGCGCTGGCGCAGCGTTTCTGAAAATCCTCCTCCGACGGAAACTGTTTCACGAATTCCGCGTACGCACGATCCACGTCCAGCGCCGGAGGCTGCCCGTACTTCGTCGCAGTCGCCTCGCTGCGGATCAACCATTGATCGCTGAGCTCGCGGATCAATTCCGCGCGCGGTTTCGATTTTCCGTCCACTAGCAGCTGGAATGCGGCGAGTTCACGCACCTCGCTTTCGGTGATGATGTCGTCCTCGATGCGCGCCGCCACGCCATCCACTTGCTGCGCGCCCGAGGCGCCCGAAGGAGCTGGGGAACCCGAGGAACTTGACGAGTCCGTTACGCCTGGCGCAGGCGTCTGTTCCGAATCGGTGCCAGTCTGCGCGCCGGCACGATTTGCGGCGAATCCCAGCAGCCACGCCAACAACCCGCAAATGAAAATCGCGCGCCGCATCAGAACACCGGCCCGATATTGAATGAAAAACCAAAATGAGAGACGCGAAAGTTCGTCGTGGGCGGAACCGTGGGAGGCGTGGGCGTCACGGAATATTCCGCGGGATTCAGCTGATAGCCAAAATCCACCCGTACCGGGCCGATAGGAGTCGCATAACGCACGCCAAATCCGATCGTGTGCGAAAAATAATTCAGCTCGGTCGGTGAAGCGGATTTCCACGCCAAATTAATGTGATCCACGTCGCTGTATACATTGCCGCCGTCGTAAAACAGCGTTCCTCCGAGGCGGTTGCCGATGAACGGCAGCCTCATCGGAAAACGCAATTCCTGGTTGAATATCAATATCGCCAGGCCCCCGATGGGAAAACCGGTACAAGGATCGCGCGGTCCGGCTTCGTTCAGACTGAAGCCTCGCAGCGATTGCGCACCACCGGCAAAAAATCGTTCCGGCAGCGGAATGATCTGCCCTGTGGTAGTCGTGACGGCGCAATTCGTGGGCGCGTTCCCGGTGGTCGTGCCGGTGGGTACTTCCACGCCGAAGCGCGTCGCACGGGCGAACACAAAGGAGCGGCCAAAGGGATGGTAGGAGGAATTCTGCACGAAGATGCGGAGGAAACTCGCGCTGGAACCGAGCGCCTTTGCGGCATAGCTCACGTCCGCGGTATTGAAGTTTCCGGTTTTTGGGTCTGCGGGATTATCGCGCCGGTCGCGCGCATAGGTGATGCCCACTCCAGAGACCAGCGTCGGCTGGCTGTACAGCGGAATCTGGTCCTCCGAAATTGTGCCGTTCAGGTTGGTGGCGACCACGCGCCGGAAGAAATACCGGTACTGCAGTGAACTCGATGGCGAAAGCTTCTCCGAGATTTGAAATTGTGCCTCGTAGCGGACGGAGGTGAAAGTCGCCACATCCAGCGTCTTATCCGCAAAGACCGTCAGCGCCGCGCTCAGGTACTTCTTCGCCAGAAAATTGTCCGCCGTGTACGACGCCAAAGCACGGTACTGCAGCGTGCTGGCTCGCACCTTGAACGTGAGCGTCTGCGCCCTTCCGAACATGTTCGCGCGCGAGATTTCGAAAATGCCACGTGGGCTTGCCGCGATACTTGTAGCGTTCGGATTGCACGGCGGCGAATTCGGTGGTGGGCTGCTGGGACAGGGATTTCCGATCTTCAATATTTCGAAGCCGAATCCGTATCCGATGGTGTAGCGGCCGCCTTCGCGCACATCCACCACCATCACCTTCTGCGGATCGCTCCCCGCGGGATTTTGCGGCGCGATCTGCACCCTCGTGAAAACCCCCAAGTTGTACAGTTGCCGCTGCGTTTCCACCACGTCGCCTTCGCGCAGAGGCCCATTCGGCTGAATCACCACTTGCCGCCGGATAATTCCGGGCCTAGTGAATTGATAGCCGGTAATCAGGACTTGCGACACCTCAATGCGTGTGCCTTCGGTGATCTTATACGTCAGCTTTATTCGGTAGGGCGCGCTGCCCGGCACAGCCGTGTCGTCAAACCGCGCTTCCGGAAATCCATCGTTGTAGTACATCGCCAGAATATTGTTGCGGTCGCTCGCCACTGCCGCCGCAGAATACGGCTGGCCCGGAGAAGATCCCACCACGTTGAGCACCGCATCCTTGGTGATGGCGTGCACCCCATCAACCTGCAAGGCCTCTACCAGCGTCTGGGGTCCTTCCACGATCTGGAAAGTGACGAACAGGTTTTGTTTCTTCCCCTGATAATTTGTGTCCACGCTGGACGTGACCTTCACATCCAGAAAACCGTTGGAAAGATACAGCCCGCGAATCGAATCCGTATCGTCGCGCACTAGCGTCTGGCTGAACCGCCCACTCGAGGCAAACGATGCCGGCTGCAACGACAACCGTCCATCCAACAGTTCCTTGCTGAAATATTTGTTGCCGTGAAACGAAACGCCCACCAATCGCGAACGGTCGCCGCGGTTAACCTCGTAGCTGATCAACCGCACGCCAGCTTTCGGATCGTCTCGAGAACTCACCTCGACATCCGCATCGAAATATCCCTGGCGCTGAAAATAATCCCGGATGTTGCGGCGGCCCTCCTGCAATAAATCCTCGTCCACCGCGCCTTCAGCATAGATCGGCAGCAGCTGCCGCAGTTTGCCCTGACTGATGTGTGCGCCGCCCACCGCCACGCTGACCCGCGGACCGGTGGTCACTTCGTAGTTCAACGCAACGAGATTGGTAGTGGCATCGTAATTTTCAGCGGTGATCAAAATGCCGGCGCCCAGGTACCCTTGGTTTACTAGATATTTTTTCAAACGCTGCGAAGCGCGCGTCACCCGCGCCGATGTAAACGGTTTCTGCAGCTTGATCTTCGAACGGGCGATAAGCTCCGCGTCGGGGTAAGGCGTCTGGTTCTTCACCACGATCTTGCCCAGCATCGCGCGCGGTCCCGGCTGGACGGTGATCGTCACGTCCATTTGGCGCGTCGCCTCGTGCGGCGTGAGACTCCATTTCACATCGGCTTCATAGAGACCTTCGCTGCTGAGCGTGTCCTTCAGCCGGTCGATGGCCTCGCGCAGCGAACTCTCGCGGAAAGGTTCTCCCAGCGTCAGCCGCATCGAAGCGAGCGCGGCAGCTTCCGTCGGCGGCTCTTTCAGACCATCAACCCGGATCACGTTGTTATAGAAATTTCGCACCACCACGAATTCCACGCGCACGCCATTCGCCGCGGGCGCCGCGGGCGCGGCCGTCACGCGAATGTCCGAGAAATCGCCGGTGCGATAGAGCACGCGCAGGCTCTCGCGTTCCATGCCAAAATCAAAAGGCTTGTCAACTTCCAGTGGGAGAGGAGTAGCGGGGGCCGGCACCGGTTTTCCGGTGTTGTCTACGATGCGAATTTCAGCGACGTTTTGTCCTTCGATCTGCGCTTCCTGCGCGCGTAGCGATGTACCGACAAGGAGGCTGCAGAGCAGCGCGCCGAGACCTAAGATCATTCCCCAAGTCCCGGACCGCTGAAAGCCACAGGCTTGCGGGCTTAGCTGATTCCACGAATTTCTCATTCGCCTTGGAGGTAAGAGCAAAGGTTAGCACGGCCGCGTTGCCTGCCGGATGCGAAAAGGCGCTATGATATTGAATTGAGAACAGTTCCTCCGCCCCAATAGACTACAAGAATGAACAGCGAACAGCGCGAAAAATACTCACGTCAGATTCTCTTCGCCGGAATCGGCGTGGAAGGCCAGGAAAACCTGCTGGGCGCAAGCGCGGTCCTTGCCGGCTGCGGCGCGCTGGGCACGGTGGTCGCCAACTTGCTGGTGCGTGCAGGAATCGG
>Ga0210390_10003601_pt1 | contig 13264 bp, 17 predicted proteins | sample IncBWH11OmetaG_FD_161050 | JGI IMG/M metagenome (GOLD analysis project Ga0210390, IMG submission 161050) | Forest soil microbial communities from Barre Woods Harvard Forest LTER site, Petersham, Massachusetts, United States - Inc-BW-H-11-O ...
TGACCAGAACAGAATAGGAAAACAGGACGAAGTGGAACTGCAAAACGGACGGAGAAGGTTCGAGGAAGCAACAACTTACGTTTCTCGCACCATCGATTTGATACAGCAACATCTAGAAACGCCTACAGGCTGCACTGGATAGACCAATTCCGCTTTCGGCTCTACTCTCCACAATGTGAATGCGACGAAGGCAAGTTTTCGATCGACATCAACTGGACTTGAGACTGGAAAGGAGACTCCGGTGAACAGCGACTCTGCTAGCGTGGGCACAGTTCCTCTGGACCCGAATGTTGTGAAGCGCGCCCAACAGGGCGACTCCGATGCGTTTGCCGCTTTATTTCATGCACACAAGGCACGAATCTACTCCGTGTGTCTGCGCATGACCAACAATGCTGCCGAAGCGGAAGATCTCACCCAAGACGCGTTCTTGCAGGTGTTCCGCAAGATCGCTACCTTTCGTGGAGACTCCGCGTTTTCGACATGGCTTCACCGCATTGCGGTAAATACTGTGCTGATGCATTTCCGAAAGAAGTCGCTGAGCCAGGTTTCTCTGGATGAGCCTTACAGCAACAGCGACGGCGCAAAAGTACGCCGCGAGTACGGAACCAGAGACACTCGTCTGGCCGGTTGCATCGACCGGGTGGCATTGGCGTCCGCGATTAAAGAGCTTCCCCCCGGGTACCGGACAATTTTCTTGCTGCACGAAATCGAGGGATACGAGCATCAGGAAATTGCTGAAATGCTCGGGTGCTCTGTGGGAAATTCGAAGTCGCAACTCCACAAAGCGAAGTTGCGAATTCGCCAGTTGCTGGCCCATTCGACAGAATCGCGGGCTGCAACAACGGAAACGGAACGTTCACGAATCCAACCCACAAGACCATTTTTTGAGACATGGGATTTGTCAATTGAGGGCGTAGCTCTGCCAAGCGCTCCGGGCATGCCGCAACTGGCAGGACCAGCGATATAAACCCGCCAACTAAGGCATGGGCACAACACATGTACGGGATTAACCGGATGGAACGGTACTGATACGCAGAGATAAAGTTAGTAGAAGAAATGTCTGCGTGCCCACACAGGGCGGAAAAGGGTTGAGATGAGACTAGAAAATCGTGCACTAGCGAAATACCTCCTGACGCTCGCCAGCGTGATTTTGATTCTGGCTAGCATGACCTGGGCTGCGGATGATGACAAAGATCAGAAAGATCAATCCGATATCAGTAAGCGTATTGTGAAGTCGGCTGAGGTCCTCAACGAAATTATGGCAACTCCTGACAAAGCGATCCCGGACAAAGTGATGGAGCACGCGAAGTGTATCGCTGTAATTCCCTCGGTCATCAAGGTAGCATTCGTCGTCGGAGGTCAGCACGGCAAGGGCGTCGCCACCTGCAGGACAGCGAAAGGATGGAGTGCTCCCGCCCCGATTACCATCACAGGTGGCAGTTGGGGACTGCAGCTCGGTGGTCAGGCAACCGACTTCGTAATGGTTGTCACGAATGACCAGGGAATGCAGCACCTGCTTTCGAGCAAATTCAAACTTGGGGGAGATGCTTCGGCCGCCGCAGGACCGGTTGGCCGCGAAACCGCTGCCGACACCGATATCTCGATGAGAGCAGAAGTACTGACATACTCCCGAGCTCGTGGTGTTTTTGCAGGCATCGATTTGACCGGCTCTGTCGTCAACCAAGATAAGGATGAGACGACCTTACTCTATGGCAAACCGATTCCCTTCGCGGACATTTTGGGCGGCAAGGTTACACCTCCCGCCGCCAGCGAGCCCTTCTTGGCGGCTGTAAAGAAGTATTCCACTCAGGCACGAGAACAGGGCAAGGTCGACACGGCGCCGACCACCAACACCGTATCTGCAAACACACAACGACAGTAGCGCGAATCGCACGGCAGCAACGGCCAGGTCTGGGAGCCTGGCCGTTTCGTTTTGCCCTATGTTATGAGCGCGTCTCGATTCGCCGCGCGTGATGTGAAAGCTCGGTAAACAGCGGGAGGGCATACTGTGGCTGATCAAGCTGACAAAATCCCGGAGAGTCTGCCGATAACCTCCTCAGTACCGGCGGAGCTTCCGGAAAAGCAAGAAGCATTGGCTCGCGAAGTACTCGTGGCGCTTGAGCGACAGCGCATTCCCTACGCCGTGGCCGGTGCCTACGCATTGCTCGAGCACACCGGAATATGCCGGACTACCAAAGACCTGGACCTTTTCCTGACGTCAGAGAATTGGTCTGCTGCCTTTGATTGCCTGCAGCAGCATGGATTCCAATGTGAAATCTGCGATCCGGTGTGGCTGGCCAAAGTTCATCGGGATCACTATTTCGTAGACCTTATCACTGGCATGAGCAATGCTGTCTTCAGCGTCGATGATTCCTGGATTCACAACTCGCAGCCAGCATCCCTGCTCGGGATCCAAACCTGGGTGTTGGCCCCGGAGGAATTGCTTGTGTCCAAGCTCTTTGTAACCAGGCGTGAAAGGTTTGACGGAGCGGACATCGCCCACATTATTTATGGGACGGCAGGAAACCTGGACTGGGGTCGTATTCTTCATCTTGTCGGTGAGCATTGGGAAATGCTGCTGTGGGCCCTGATCCTGTTCCGATATGTTTATCCTGCACAAACACACTTCGTTCCCGTGGTTTTGTGGCAAGACCTTCTCGGACGATTTCTCAAGTTAGTCTTGCAACCCGATGGGGAAGGTAAATTTCGCGGCAGCCTTGTCGATGACAACATGTTCGCAATCGACGTAAAGGACTGGGGACTCGACGACGTCCTGCAAGAGTATCGGTCCCGCAGGTTGTCCGGGACCGGTAATGCAGCATAACGTCTGTGGTGTGACGTTGGTGGTGTGACGGAAAAGAAAAAGAAATAGATGGATTATGAGGATCGCTGCAACTGCCGATTTGCACTTCGCGCCGCAGAGCGCCGCGGTATTGCGCGATCAGCTTGACAAGGTTCGCAACGACGCTGACTTGCTCATCATCGCGGGGGATCTGACGAATTATGGCCGCCCCGCGGAAATGGAGCCCCTGTTGAATACCATGGTGCGACTGCGCGTTCCCATTGTCGCCGTACTAGGAAACCACGATTATGAGAGCGAGCAATCGGCCGAGTTGATTCGCATGATGACTGCGGAAGGCATCAAGGTGTTGGATGGGAGTGCCTACGAACGCGACGGGGTTGGCTTTGCGGGTACCAAAGGGTTTGTGGGAGGCTTCGGGCGCGGAGCTTTGACCGCATTTGGCGAACCGGAGATCAAAGCTTTTGTGCGGGCATCGGTCGACGAAGCGCTAAAGCTGGAGCGAGCCATGTCGCAGCTGCGCACGACGAAGCGCGTTGTCGTTCTCCATTACGCGCCTATCGCGGCGACGATTGAAGGGGAAGCGCCAGAAATTTCTCCTTTTCTTGGAAGCTCACGTCTGGCGGAAGTAATCGATCGGCATGGCGCCGATCTGGTGGTGCACGGACACGCTCACAACGGAAGGTTGAATGGCCGCACAACAGGCGGAATTCCAGTCCATAACGTCGCCATTACGCTCCTTCAGTCGCAGCAACCACCGGCTGCCTACCGCGTGTTTGACGTTTAGCCGGGCGCTAGGCGTAACTTCCACATTCTTTCAGCGGTACAGCATGAAACGACGGGTCGTACCCAATCAACCCGATGTCAGGTCCACGTTGGGATGCTGTACCTTGACTCTGGTGAGAGCCGGAGGCGCGTGTCTGAACCTCCCGGCTTAGTCCCGATCCATGAGTAATTGCTCTTGGACGTGGGGGGATCTGAATGCACACCGGCTTCACCCGCCAGGTGACTTCTCGTTAAAGGAGCGAGTTAATGTCAACGATTCTACTGATTATTCTGGTGCTGTTGGTGGTGGGCGCGTTACCTACATGGCCATACAGCACTGGCTGGGGATATTTTCCGAGCGGCGGGCTAGGTCTCGTACTTGTGATCTTGCTAATTCTGGTACTGATGGGGCGAGTCTAGTAGGGAGTTCAATGGGCCTTAGAAACTTTGGTCAAATTGCGTCGGCGATGCGAATCCACCTCCACGCTCGTCCAAGGCTCTAATAAGCTGGTGGACGAGTTCGGCTAACTTTTCAGAGTCCGTTTCCGTAGCGGCGGCGGCGCAAAGCTGCCGCCAGTCAGTGCTATTCCCTTCAGCCATTCCACGCGCTCCCTGATTGCCACCGTATCGAAACTGGGACTACTAAAAGCAACTAGCATGCCACAAGATTAAGTTGTTCATTGCAATAGCCATGGCTCAGGGTGCGGTATGTAAAACTTGCGCAGTTCGGAAAAACACTTAGTTCATCCGCACAGCTGCTGTGCGGAAACTTGAGGAGGGTTGGAAGGTTCATATGAAGTGCTGGGCGTTCCACTTGTTTTCCGCAGGAGCCGCAAGAAATAGGCGGCGTTTTCCATCGCCTGTTGTTCACGAACTGGAGTCTCGTTTGAGCCAAATAGTTCAGCAGCTCGGTCTGCAAGAGCCCTCTCCGCTTCAGCAATGCGCGCCACGAGCTTGACACTGTCATCCTCGAAAATCGCGGCCTTGTAGAGTTCTTTCCAATCGTTGCCAGACGGAGATTTGTGTAGCCGAGCTTCCACGCTTACCCCCAAAGGAATTGCAAGAGTCATATTGGTAGAACAGGGTAAAAAAGTGAATACAGTGAATCCTGTACCGATTTTTTGTGGCGCTGCAATAGCGATGTTCCGAAGGTTGCACGCGGCATCCTGAGGCTACTTTGAGCGCTTTGTATGTGAAAGACCCGATTTCAGCAGCGTCCGTTCGTGTTAGTCTTCCGAAAGTTTCAGCCGGGAGTGGGGACGGCGCAGGTTTTTGTCGTTTCCCTGCGTTGGACTCGACCAAAGCGGAACGACCGTCAGGCGAGTCACGTTCCCTCTCCCGGCTGGGCATCTCCTTTACAGGCTCTCCTGCCGCAATCTAAAGCATCTAGCTGATCGATACTCGCAGCCCATGAACGTATGGTCTTTGAGTGGATTCCTGTGGGTATGGGGCGACAATGCTCGGACAAAATTACACACAACCATCTTGTCGGCAGTTAGTTAAGTGGTGTGAGGTCACGGAATTTCACCCGCTGTCTGTTTGGCACACCTTGTGCACAGTTTAGGTGTCGGAAAAGAGCGGAGTAGGCCAGGCCGGCTAACCGGAGATAGGGTATGAGAGATTTTCGGATTCTGATAGCGGATGATCACGAAGTCGTTCGGAGAGGGATCCGTGCTCTGCTCGAACATCGTCCGGGATGGGAGGTGTGCGGCGAGGCAGGGGACGGGCGCGAAGCGGTCGAGAAAACCAGAGAACTGAAGCCGGACCTGGTCCTGCTTGACATCGGAATGCCGAACCTGAATGGGATAGATGCGGCGCGACAGATTCTTGCGAATTTCCCCGCGACCCACATCCTCATCCTGACCATGCACTACTCACAACAGGTCGTCCACGAAATACTGGCTGCGGGAGCTCGCGGCTTTCTTTTAAAATCAGACGCGGGTCGTGACCTCGTAACTGCGGTAGAAGCCGTGCAGAACCAAGGAACTTTCTTTACCAGCCAGGTCACGGAAATAGTGGTGCGCGGATACTTAAACCCGGACCAGAAAGAGGCGCCTCCTCGCAGAAGTCGCCTAACCCCGCGCGAGCGCGAAGTGCTGCAGCTCCTAGCGGAAGGAAAAACAAGCAAGGAAGTGGCGGTAGCTTTGAACCTCAGCGTAAAGACAGCCGAAACCCACCGCACCAACATCATGCGCAAGCTCGATCTGCATTCTGTTGCCGACCTGACCCTCTATGCTCTCCGCAGTGGGATCGCGCAGGTTTTCTAGCCAGCTTTCGAATTCACCCACTTCTCGCGAGTTGACTCCTGACGAGGACCTAATTGCAAAATCAGCAGCATTCTTGCGCCATAAGGTGTCCAGTGTATTGCTCGGTCTGCCTGCAGGCGATAGCCTTCAATCAGCATCGAGAAATGTGGCCGTTCATCCGCGGCTGGGATGGGGGAGAATTTCAATGGTTCGGATCCTCGTAGCGGACGACAGCCCGGCCATACGACGTTGCCTTCGCGGCTTACTGGACCACCACGATGATTGGCTCGTTTGCGATGAGGCCACTAACGGCAAGGAGGCAGTCGAGCGCTTCCGGGAGGCGAAGCCTGACCTGATTGTGATTGATTTCCAGATGCCAGAGATGAATGGCTTGGATGCGGCCCGCCTCATCGTCGAGCTTTCGCCGAAAACCCCGATTCTCATGGTGACCATCCATCTCTCCAAACAATTGAGCGACGAGGCCCGAAAAGTGGGGATACGCGGAGCTTGCGCAAAGGGGAATATCCACTGCGTGGTCGATGCGGTAGGTGCTTTGCTTCGCGAGGAAACCTACTTTCCCAACTGAACTTTAATCGCCAGCGGAAGCATCGACAGCTTTCGCCGATTCCCTGAGCGGCATAGTCACCGAAATGATCGTGCCGTGAGCTGACCGAATCTCCAGCTGACCCCCTAGTTCGCGAAGGCGCTCCCGCATTCCGGCGAGGCCCACCCCAAAGTTGGTTCCCACGGCCTCAAAGTTCTTTAGCTGTTCCGGCGGAATACCATGCCCGAAGTCCCGTACCGCAAGAACGACTTTGTCGGGAAAAAGCTTGAGAGCGATTTCGGCTCTGGAACTGCCGGAATGGCGGTGTATGTTGGTCAAACTCTCCTGCAGTACCCGGAAAAGCCCCAGCTCGACCGGCTTGGGCAAACGGCCCAAGTCGTTCGGCAGGTCCGCCTTCACCGCGATTCCGCTGCGCTGTGCAAATCCATCGAGATACCATTTCGCGGCCGACGAGAATCCCGCTTCATCCAGAAGTGGGGGATGCAGAAGATGGGAAATTGTCCGGGTTTCAGCAATTGACTGGTCCAGAAGATGAATCGCCTCTGATAAGAATTTATTGCTGGGCTGCGAATTGGAGAACATGTCCAGATTCATTTTTACGGCCGCCAGGTATTGGCCCAAACTATCGTGAAGTTCGCGGGAGAATCTTCGGCGTTCCTCATCCTGCAGTTGCAGCAGGCGCCCGGTCAGACTGCGTAGCGATTTTTCGCTGTCACGCACCGTGCGCTCCGCTCGTTCGCGGGCATCAAGCTCCGCAGTGAGAAGCTGATAGTGGACGGAGAACATGATGAGAGCCAGAATAAATGTGACCATCAAGACAACGACGGCCAGAATGAACAGGCGCTTAGAAGATGCCGTACGAGCACCCAATAGCCTTTGTTCTTCGTCGCGCATTTGCTGCATGGTCGATGTGATTTCGGAACCAAGTGGCAAGCCGCGACGCGATACGTCAGCTTGCCCTTGCTGGTCCTGCGGGGCGGTCATCTTGAGCTCGACGGACTCTCGAAACAGGTCTACTCTGCGTGCCGTTAATTCTTCCAGGCGCGTGCATAGTTTCTGCTGCTCTGGATTGTCTCCGGTCAGTTCTCGCAAGTTCTGAAGAGCCTGGGACACCTTGGAAAGCGCAACCTCAAAGCTGCTCAAAAAGTCAGCACCACCAGTAATCACGAAGCCGGAGCAGGCCCGCTCAACGGTCACCACGGTTGAATCAACACTTCCCAAAGCGGCCTGAACTTTGTGAGTATGAACCACCCATTTCTCACTCTCCAGAAGCCGCACGATAGTGAGATAGGTTGCCACTCCGCTGAGAAACAGCAGAATCACAGCCGATGCGAACGCCACTTGCGCTCTCTTACGTGGTGGCATTTGCCGTGACATGGGTTGATCCAAGCGCTCGGATGGTAACACTCCGTTATGTTGAAGAAACTTCTACCTGCTTGCGTCTTTCCAGTTCGGCCGCAAGTTGCCATAACCTCTGTGGATCCGTCTCGACGGTGGCGTGCCGGCGGAGTTCAAGCCACAGTTTGTCAAGATTTTCCGCCATCACTTCTCTTCTAACCCGTGACGGAACGAGCAAGTTGCGGCAATTTCCGGCTCTCGGACGCTGGGTTTTAAAACATCTGCTTCTGGAACGCGGGCAGCGGTTCATGGTGCCACTTCCCTTTGAGGTTGACTGATCCCTGCTGAACCCCGGCATTCGGTTTGGACAAGGAAACGCAATGCTCGGATGGCGTCTGCCATTTCGCGCCGCTCCTCGCCGGAGGTGCCACCGTTTTGCTTTAGCTCTTCGCTTCGCTGATAAATGGCCTTTTCCGCCTCCTCAATTCGCCGTCGCAATTCTTCACGCTGGACCTCGAGTAGAGCCGCCTGATAGAACTCCCGCCACGATGGACTTGTTGTCATTCTCTGTCTCCCAACCTGCAGTCTAGGCGAAGCATACAACCCACACAAAAAAAGGGTGAAAAAAGAACATCCGGCAAAATTAAAGAAACCGGCAGAAACTAAGCCGCCGTGAAGTACCGCGAACGACTTAACCTATATGATAAAAGTATCCAGTATGCAACAAAAAAATTCTTGACAAATTCAAATAGGGATTTTATAAGAAACTACTAACGTTGCATTAGGAGGATGCACAAGATATGACTAAAGAATTCATAAAAAATCGAAAACCTGCTCTGAATTACGATCGCGTGGTTATCGCGAATCTTAGAAGGAGTCGACGCGGAAAACATCACGACCTGCTCCAGGGAGTCTTCGAGGACTTGCAAACGTTGCCCAGCGGTTCGGCGATCAAGATACCGCTATCGGAGTTGGATGGAATCACTTTGGCGAATCTGCGATCCGCTGTCCATCGCGCCTCGACTTCAAGAGGCTTGGGCATTGAGACGCTGTCGGACGAAGATAACTTTTATATCTGGAAGGCCGAGCCCGGGGTGAAATGACGACTTCGCGGTTCATTAGCGTTGACTGTGGTGCGGCTTTCAATCAGTCTGCAGTCATTCCGGAAGGGCCGTACAGGGTTCCCTGTATATCCCCCACGAGGTTGTACGACTAGAATCATATAGTCCATGGGAATTTCGTCTCGGCTTGGCGCACGAGGATGGGTGCCGCTGGAACGAAAAAGGATTGGCATCAACATGAGCACTGGCACTCCGAGTTCGGACGCTGTATCGATGGCGCCACTTGCGCATTGGGCAGACCACCAAAACCCGGCGCACGTAGTGCAGTTCTACGGAGACGATGGTTTCCTCCTCGATGAATTAAGCCGATTCATAGGCACCGCTCTGGGAGCGGGCGAAGCCGCTGTCGTCATCGCCACCAAGGAACACCGCGATGGCTTGGCCCGAAGATTGAGAATGTGGGGTCTGGACACGAACTGGGCGGTGGCACAGGGGCGGTACGTGGCGCTGGATGCGGCCGAGACTCTGTCAAAATTCATGCGGGATGGCTGGCCTGACGCGGCCCGTTTCGCCGAGGTAGTTGGCGGGTTAATTGAAAAGGTCAGGGCCGCAAGCGGCAGCGAAGCCCGCCGCGTTGCTGCGTTTGGGGAAATGGTCGCTCTACTGTGGATGGAGGGCAAAGCCGACGCCGCGATCCGGCTTGAAGAATTGTGGAACGACTTGGCCCGCACTCACGCCTTTTCGCTGCGGTGCGCCTATCCAATGTCCAGTTTTTCTCGTGAGGAACACGGTGACCTGCTTCTCAAGATCTGCGCTGAACACTCAACGGTGATTCCCGGCGAGAGCTACACCGCTCTAGTGAGTGAGAATGAACGCCTACGTGGCATCGCTCAGTTGCAGCAAAAAGCAGCGGCTCTTGAGACCGAGATCGCAGAGCGCCGATTGGTCGAGGAGAAACTGCGGCGAAGCCAGTCCGAACTCGAATCTTTGGTGGAGCAACGCACCGCCGCATTACGACAGCTCTCCTCAAGGTTGCTCAATTTGCAGGACACGGAACGACGCCGAATTGCCCGCGAGCTGCACGATAGTTTAGGGCAGTACCTGGTGGCGTTGAAGCTTAACGTCGAAATCCTGCGGCGATCTCCGGCGCAGATGGAATTGTGGTCGCAATCGGAAGAGTTGATGGAACGATGTATTGCCGAGGTTCGGACTCTTTCCTACCTATTGCATCCGCCCACCATGGACGCGGTGGGAATTGCCTCGGCGGCCCGGTGGTATGTCGAAGGCTTTGGTCTCCGAAGCGGATTGAAGTTAACGCTCGATGCGCCCAATGATCCGGTCCGTTTGCCCGACGCAATCGAGCTCGCGCTCTTTCGCGTGCTGCAAGAAGCTTTGACTAATGTCCATCGCCACTCTGGTGCTTCCACTGCTGACATTCTGATCTGGCGATCGTCTGGACAGGTGATTTTGGAAGTGAATGACAATGGCCATGGAATGTCTCAAGAAATGCTCGATAGGTTTCATGAAGCGGGAACAGGGACGGGCGTCGGGCTTATGAGTATGCACGAGCGGGCACGGGAGCTTGGCGGAACGATTCAAATTGAATCGGGAAGCACAGGTACATCGATGCGAATCGCAATACCGGTTCCTCCCGATTGCGCCCAGAGTGGATAAGAACTGCTGCAGTGCGGGCCGAGAAGTCAGACGATTTCGTGGAGGAATAGTACATCGAGATATTCTGAAGAACGGTTTTCAGCCCTCCCCTGGAGCTAGAAACGGATTTATGACAGTTCGCATTTTGGTTGTAGACGACCACCCAGTTGTAAGACACGGGCTGAGGACTTTGCTGGGGGGAAATCCTAATTGGGAAATCGTCGATGAAGCAGCGGACGGAATTGAAGCCGTCGCTAAGGCGGCCAATCTGAAGCCAGATGTCGTGGTGCTCGACATAACGATGCCGAACATGAGTGGACTGGAAGCATGCCGGCTGATCCGCAAAGAGGCGCCGGCATCTGAAATCCTGATTGTCACTCAACATGACTCTCCGCACATGATGCGTGAGGCGATGGAAGCGGGAGCCCGGGGCTATGTCGTGAAGTCCAACGCGTCTCGCGATTTATTGGCGGCAGTGGAGGCGGTAAGCCAGCATCTGCCCTTTACGGCACTGAATGTGCAGTCCGCTGAGTCCGTCTGAAAGTTTGGTCGAGTTTTTGTCCGGCGGTTGAATCGTTACAAAACTTGCCGAGGTGAGAAATGAAGCTGCGAATTTTGATAGCTGACGATCATGAAGTTGTACGGCGCGGGCTGTGCGCGCTTTTGCAGGCCCACGAGGGTTGGGAAATTTGCGCCGAAGCGAAGGACGGCCGCGAAGCCATCGAAAAGGCAGGTCAATTGAAACCCGACATTGTGATCCTGGATGTCGGGATGCCGAATCTCAATGGTTTGGCGGCGACCCGGCAGTTGACGCAACATGACCCTCACTGCAAGGTCATCGTGCTGACCATCACGGACTCAGACCAGGTTATACGAGAGGCTTTGGACGCGGGCGCTCGCGGATTTGTCCTGAAATCCGACGCTGCCCGGGACCTGGTTTCCGCGGTCGAGGCGCTGCAGCGTAACCGGATGTTCTTTACTCCCCGTGTAAACGACATGGTGCTGGCGGGCTTTCTGGACAAAGGGCACAACGGCTCAAATAACGAACCTCCGAGGTTGCCGAAATTGACGGCGCGGGAGCGCGAAGTCATTCAGCTTCTCGCCGAGGGGAAAAGTTCGAAAGAGGTAGCTTGTGTGCTCAATTTGAGTACAAAGACTGCCGAGACCCATCGCAGCAACATCATGCGGAAACTGGGCTTCCACTCGATCCGAGATCTGGTTGTTTACGCAGTGAAGAACAACATCATCCAGGTGCAAGTCCCGACGCAATATCAAACTCCGGGCTCGGCAGCTTAAGCCGAGAACACTTTCCGGATGGTTGCTCTGTTCTACGGATGGCGCAGGAGGAGTTTCTTCGGGTTTTCACCTGCAAGCCGCCATCACCAGCGCTCTATTAACCTTTGTGCCCCACTCAGTCATCCAAATCACTCTGCTGCTTGTGCAGGAGTTCCGAATTATTCGAACAGAACAACGGAACTCCCTGCACTGAACTTCGCACCCCAGATTCCACTAATTCGAAGGGGGTGCGGTCGGACTTCCATTCGTGCCATTGTTTGGTGACTGATTGTTTGGTGACTGACTGTTGGGCGCCGGCTGCTCTGGTGGCGGAGGAGTGTCCGACCCCGGTGAAGTTGTGCCCGGCGTGCCGTTCGGCGATTGCGGCGTAGAGCCATTGGTGTTGGGAGCCGTTCCAGGGTTGGGACTGGCGGTTCCAGGTGTCGGGGCTGCGGTACCCGGCGTGGGCGCAGCAGTGCTGGGAGTCGGCGCGGCACTGCCTGGGGCTGGATTCGTGTTTCCGGGAGAAGCCGTTTGCCCTGGCGTGGTGCTCTGACCAGCCGTCCCGGCGTGCCCGGTTCCCGATCCGGCGCTGCCGGAACCACTGCTCTGAGCCACGGTCCAAGTTGCTGAGAGCAGAACAAGACATAGAACAGTTGCTTTGGTGTTCATAGAGCCTCCGATCAAGGGATAACGCATGTCACGGTCAGCTTGGGGCTTCCGCGCATTATGGGCCATCGAGCGGACCCCTTACTCTCTCAAGGAAAATTCCTGAAGTCGCTGTTCTTCGTTCCGTATTCGTTCTACTGCAACACACTTATGTAGCCACGGTCGAGGACTGGCCTTGCCTCGACGTTATCAGGACGCCACTTCGATGCTCTCAATGTGGATAGTATTGCTGTCCGCATCCAATCTGCCGACGACCTTCACTTGCTTATCCTGATATTGCGCGGCTCTGCTCTGGTCATCGAGTTGGTAGGTCGTGTTGTCTCCCGCCTTCAGAACGTACTTTTCTCCTTGTCTCACGACGATGCCAGTAATGCTCTGCTTGGGTGTTTGTGGCTGAGCCGGGGAATTCGATGATCGACCAGGTTGCTGATCCGCGGGTGGCGCGGGTTTTGCGTCTGGCTCGGGAAGCGGCATCGGCTCCTGCAATCGGGACCAAGCTACCGGCTCGCATCCAAGAGCTCCTGATTCGACGTCGGGGCAAGGCTGCGGAGTTCCGTCCTGCGACAATGCCAAGGGAGCGACAACGAAGAGGAAAGCCAATCCAATCCAGGCAAACTTTTGTTTCATATCAGATCCTCAGGGGGACGATGCCCATGGGACGAATAACGGCAACTGCGTTGCCATCGCGATGTTGTCTTTCTTCTCAAGAGGTTCCTAACTGCCACTTCGACCGCCGTGAAATTTCTACCTGCTTCGATGTGATCCCTATTCGCAGTGGTTGGAGGACCTACAGCATTCGCTGTAGATCGTTTGGCTTTGCGAGCCAAGAAAGAAAGGGGACCGGTGAAACCGGTCCCCATCGAAAGGAATGCTTTTCGTGCTAGCTTGCCTT
>Ga0210390_10003602_pt1 | contig 13260 bp, 19 predicted proteins | sample IncBWH11OmetaG_FD_161050 | JGI IMG/M metagenome (GOLD analysis project Ga0210390, IMG submission 161050) | Forest soil microbial communities from Barre Woods Harvard Forest LTER site, Petersham, Massachusetts, United States - Inc-BW-H-11-O ...
TCCCCGTAGAGCTCCATCGCCGCGCTGGCGAGACGCCCCTGTGCGTCGGGTTCCCATCGGCCCACGCCCGGATCCTACCCTTTATGACAGTCACTGTCATCATCGGCCAGATGCCGATGCCACCTCCTCGACGAGAGCAGGAAGCGGCGGCGCGGGGTAGGAGTTGCACCAAGGGAGAGAAGGAAAGGAGACAACCATGACCACCTTGCTCAACAAGGCGTTGTACACCGCCGAGGCCACCACGAAAGGGGGCCGCGACGGGCACGGACGATCCTCCGACGGGTTCCTCGACCTCGACATCCGCCCGCCGGCCGAGATGGGCGGGCAGGGAGGCGGGACCAACCCCGAGCAGCTCTTCGCGCTCGGCTACTCCGCCTGCTTCCAGAGCGCGATGGCGGTCGTGGCTCGCCGCATGGGCGAAGACACCAGCGAGTCCGAGGTCACGGGCCGGGTCACGATCGGCACCATTGGTAACGGCGGCTTCGGCCTCGCCGTGGAGCTCGACGTGCACATCCCCGGGGTCGACGGGGCCACCGCGCAAAAAATCGTCGACGCCGCCCACGAGGTCTGCCCGTACTCCAACGCGACGAGGGGCAACATCGAAGTCACGCTGAAGGTCGTGTAACCGTCGTCAGAGGTCGCGCGACTCGACGGGTCGGCCGCCGACCGAGCGGCGCACCGCGGCATGGAGGCTGTTCGGGGTCAGCACCCCGAGATAGCGGCCGTCCTCCACGACGGGGATCCAGTGCACGTCATGTTGGAGCATCTCGCCGAACGCGGCACGGAGCGAGGTCCCGGGTGGCACCTGGACCTCGAAGCTCACGAGGTTGTCCTCCACCGAGCCCGTCAGGCCCGGTTCCAGGTCGATCCAACCCTTGAGGTGCGACTCGTCGTCGACCACGACCGCCCAACGGCTGTCGGCGCCGGCCGCGGCGGCCCGGGCGTCGAGCATGGTGAGCTCGGGCGAGACCTCGGGCGGATGGAAGAGCGAGTCGGCGTCGATCGGCATGACGGCCAGGCGGCGCACCCCTCGATCGGTTCCGACGAAGTCGGCCACGAAGGGGGTGGCCGGACGGCCCAGCACCTGGCTCGGCGTGTCGTACTGCTCCAAGTGGGCACCCTTGGAGAGCACGGCGATCCGGTCGCCCAAGATCGTGGCCTCGTCGATGTCGTGCGTCACGAAGACGATCGTCTTCTTGAGCTTGCCCTGCAGATCCAACAGGTCTTTCTGCAGACGCTGGCGGGTCACCGGGTCGACCGCGCTGAAGGGCTCGTCCATCAACAGGATGGGCGGGTCGCCGCCCAACGCGCGGGCCACCCCGACGCGTTGGCGCTCACCGCCCGACAGCTCGTGAGGGAACCGGCGCCGGTAGTTCTCCGGGTCGAGGCCGACGAGCTCCAGTAGCTCGACGACACGTGCGTCGATCCGTTGCTTGTCCCAGCCGAGGAGACGCGGCACGGTGGCTACGTTGTCGCCGACCCGGCGATGCGGGAAGAGCCCGCCCTGCTGGATCACGTAGCCGATGCTTCGGCGCAACTGCACGGGGTTCATCTGCAGGACGTCGGTGTCGTCGATGAGGATCCGCCCGCCGCTCGGCTCGATCAGCCGGTTGATCATCCGCAGCGTGGTCGTCTTGCCACAGCCCGATGGGCCGACGAGGACGGACACCTCACCGTCGGCCACGGTGAGGCTGAACTCGTTCACGGCGACCGAGTCGTTTCCATAGCGCTTGGTCACCGCATCGAGCGTGATCACCGGGACAGAGGTTACCGACGTGGGGTTGCCGTCGACCCCTTCGCCGTTGAGCCGCAGAGCTCGCCGGGAAAGGCCCACGCCACGATCGCCCGGGTAACGTCAACGCGGTGCTGATCGGGACGAATCCCTTCTTCCGGTGGAGCTACGTCACCAGCAACTGGGCCCAGATCCAGGGCGACCTGATTCAGCACATCGAGCTCAGCCTCATCGCCGTCGCCATCGGTACGGTCATTTCGATCCCGCTCGCTGTGCTGGCGTGGCGCCACCGGCTCGTGCGGGTACCGGTCTTCGGTATCGCCAGCACGCTCTACATCATCCCGTCGCTGGCCCTGTTCGCGATCTTGGTCCCGATCACCGGCACCTATTCCTACGTCACCGCCGAAGTGGCCCTCGTCGGCTACACCCTGCTGATTCTGATCTGGAACACCGTCGCCGGGCTCAATGCGGTGCCTGCCGACGCGCGAGAGGCGGCGAAGGCGCTCGGATATTCGGAGACGGGGGCGTTGCTCCGCGTCGATCTGCCGCTGGCCCTGCCGTTCATCTTCGCCGGGCTGCGCGTCGCGACCTCCACCGTCATCGGCCTCGTGACCGTCTCCGCGCTCATCGGTCTCGGCGGTCTGGGACAGCAGATGACCTACGGCTTCAACATCGGCTACAACACGCCCATCATCGTCGGGCTGGTGCTGTCGATCGCCCTCGCCGCGGTGGCCGATCTGCTGCTGGTCGGCGCACAGCGGCTGCTCGTCCCGTGGGCGCGCGGCCGCGGGAGAAGCTCGGGGATCTGAAATGGGCTTCCTCGCGCACGTCTTCGGTTGGCTGACCACGTCGAGCAACTATTGGGGACCCCAGGGGATCGTCCTGCTGTTCTGGCACCAGCTGACGCTGTCGGTGGTGGTCGTCGCCTCCGCCATCGCACTCGGCGGGACGGTCGGGGTGATTCTCGGCCATACGGGCAAGGGGGGGCTCGTCGCCATCAACGCGGCCAATGCGTTCCGGGCTGTCCCGACGTTGGCTCTCCTCACGCTCCTGGCGATCCAGCCGGCGATATCCCTCAAGTGGAACGGGTTCCTGGCGGCGTGGATCGCGCTCACCGTGTTGGCCATCCCGCCGATCCTCACCAACACCTTTGTCGGGATGCGAGAGGTCGACGCCGACGTGCGCGACGCGGCCAAAGGCATGGGCCTGACGGGCGGCCAGGTGTTGCGCACGATCGAGGCGCCCTTGGCGCTGCCCTTCGTCATGGCGGGGGTACGGACCGCCGCCATCGAAGTCGTGGCCACGTCCACCCTCGCGGCCTACGTCAGCTACAGCGATCTCGGTACCTTTGTCATCTCCGGGCTCGATACGAACAACTCGGTCGTTGCGTTCAGCGGCGCCATCCTCGTCGCTGTCATGGCGGGTCTCGTGGCCCTGGTGCTCGGGGTCCTGACCAGGGTGTTGACGCCTGTGCCGCTGCGCCGCCGTCGAGTCAGCCGAACCAAAGACGTGTACTTCCCCCAACCCGCGGCCGGCCTGTGGGACATGTAGGGCTTGCTATTTGCCAGCGGACTCGTCAGGATTTCAACCTTCTGACAGCCCCGTTACGGTTCCGTCATGTCGGCGCGGCGGCGCCGATCGACCCTTCCCACCAACGAAAGAGTGTCCTCATGCGTTTCCCGCGTTCGCTCGCCTTCGGAGCACTGACCGCCCTGGCCTCGACGCTCATCGTCCCGGCGGCCTTCACCGGTGCGTCGGCAGGCGCCTCCTCGAGCAAGCCGACGATCGTGATCGGGTCGACCAACTTCGAAGAGCAGGCGATCGTCTCGAACATCTGGGCCGACGTCCTCAAGAAGGCTGGCTACCAGGTGACCGTGGAGCCGGCGCTGGGGACGCGTGCCATCGTCGTACCGGCGATCGAGAAGGGCCAGATCAACCTCGAGCCCGACTACGCCGCGTCGCTGCTCGGCTTCCTGCACGGCGGCACGCCCCAGGCGGCAGGTGACAACATCGCGACGGCGATCCCCGCCGACCAAAGGGCGCTCGCTTCCTCCGGCGTCACCGTGCTGCCGGCCTCGAAGGCGCTGGACACCAATGTGTTCGCGGTGACGAAGTCCACGGCGAGTAAGGACCACCTGACCACGCTCTCCAGCCTCAAGCCCTACGCGTCGAGGCTCACCCTCGGTGGGCCCCCGGAGTGCCCGACCTTCGCCGGGTGTGAGCCAGGACTGAAGCGGGTGTACGGCCTCAACTTCGCCGGATTCAAGTCCCTCGACGAGGCCGGCCCCCTCAGCGTGGCCGCCCTCAAGAACGGTGAGGTCCAGGTGGTCGAGCTGTTCTCGAGCGACGGCAACGTGGTGTCGAACAACTTCGTGGCCCTCACGGACAACAAGCACCTCGAGGGCGCGGACTACATCGTCCCGGTGATCCGAAAGTCGGTGAACACCTCAGGAGTGGCCAGTGTGATCAACCAGATCGACGCCAAGCTGACCACCACCGCCATCTCCAAGCTGAACCTCGACGTGACCTCCAAGCAGGAGCAGCCCGCGGCAGTGGCGCAGACCTGGGTGAACTCCGTAGGCGGCTGACCGAACGCCCTGCGCGCCCGGCCCTCGCCGAACGCGCCTCGATCAGCTCCTGGCCCGCTCCAAGGCCGCCGCGTCGGCGAACGTGCTACGCCTGCTCGATACGCAGGCGGTTCCCGGCTGGATCGCGGACGGCGGCATCGCGCTTGCCCCAGGGCTGGGTGGCAGGCTCCTGGAGCACCTCGACACCGGGTGTCCCGGCGATCTTGTCGAAGGTCGCGTCGAGGTCCTCGCATGCGAAGTGGACGGGGTACAACTCCCCCTTGGCCAGCAGCGTCGCCAAGGCGTCCCCGTCCTCTTGGGACCGCCCACCGTGGGGCTGCGACAACACGATCCCGATCTCCGGCTGCGTCTCGGAGACAAGAGTGATCCAGCGGAAACCTTCGTTCGACACATCGAGGCTCACGGTGAGCCCGAGTGTGTCTCGGTAGAAGGCGAGTGCGGCCTCCGGGTCGTCGACGGTGATGTGTACGGTGCTGAGCGAAACGTTCATACCGTCGACGTTAAACCGACGAGCCGGCGGATGCTTCTTCGAAACTGCTCTGTTCATGGCCGCTCGGGTTCGCGTTCTTGCGCGGCCGAGTCACCACCATCAGCTGGCACGGCGACACGATGCGAAGCTCATCATGATCACGAGCCCGGTATGACGAGGGAGATTCACCGACGAGTTCCGTGAACCGTGCGGAGAATGATCCGAGGCTTCCCCAGCCGACCGCAAAACACACGTCCGTCACCGTCAGGTCACCACGCCGCAGCAGCGCTTTCGCTCGCTCGATCCGACGCGTCATCAGATAGGAATACGGCGTCTCCGAGTAGGCCTCACGGAAGCGACGGCTGAAGTGGGCCGTCGACATCAGGGCCGTCCGGGCGAGGGCCGGTACGTCGAGCGGTTTGTCGTACTCGCGATCCATCTGGTCTCGTGCCCGCCGCAGCCGGCGCAGCTCGTCGAGTTCGGCGTTCACGGAGCCATTTTGCCTACCGTGCGTACCGTGTCGGGCCACACGTGACCGGGCGTCCCGAGGAGTCCCGGAGCCGAGGAACCGTTACGCGCCGGAATCGGAGATCGGCCCGGCCCACGACGAGGGCGGATCCGAGGCCGGAAAGGATTCCTCTTCGACCTCGTCGACGAGGTCGTCGGGCTCGGAATGGCTCTCGTTCGGGCTTTCGTTCGGCGCTTCCTCTGTAGTCATATTCGCCTCACCTCGCAGCTTATTGGGTCCGCCCACGGGCAACCCGCGGGTCGTACGGGGCGTGTCCCCCCGGGTGCGCGCAACCACGTGCGGATCCCGGGCAAGACCGGCAAGATGTGAAGAACCAAAAGGACCTGGAGCGCGACATGATCTTCCAAAGTGTGGTTATGAACGTCGAGGACTGCGACCGCTCGATCGAGTTCTATCGCGAGGTGCTCGGCTTCTCCCTGTTCGCGAGGAAAGACCAGCTGGCGGCGATGTCCGCACCACAGAGCGACCGCGTCCAGGTGATCGTCCTCCGGTCGGTCGCCACGTCCGGTGCCCGACGCGTCGGAGCGGGTCATGTCGGCATCCGCGCCTTTGTCCTGGAGGTCGACACGCTCGACGAGCTTCAGCGCATCACCGAAGCACTGGAGAAGCGCGGAAGCCTTGTCGGACGGCACGGCGACGACGGCAAATGGACCTCCGTCTTCGGACGCGACCCCGACCAGATCGCCTTTGTGGTTGGTGCCAGCTTGACGAACGGACCCATCGAGGTGGAGTCGTGGGCCGCGCTCCACGACGCCCTCTACGCCCTCGGCGAATAGACCAAGGCCGTCGGGTCGCTGTCGCGGCCGCTGCTCCTCGCGGAGCCGTCTGGTTGGTTCTCGGAAGAAATGTCGATTTCGGCCGATGCCGTTCGTGTAGTCGGTGCGGCACCGGCAACGGCCCGGTCCCGCCTTACCGAGGAAAGAGGAGTCAACGATGACGCAGTACCTGATGAGCATCTATCAGCCAGGCACGGAGCCGCCTCCCGCGGACGAGCTCGAGGCCATCACCCGCGACCTCGAAATCCTGCGCGGCGAACTCAAATCGGCCGGTGCCTGGGTGTTCGCCGGTGGCCTCGAAGATCCGGGTACCGCCCGGGTCATCCACCCCGGACGGGAGAAAATGCCGGTGACGGACGGCCCGCACGTCGAGGCCAAGGAGTTCATAGGCGGCATCAACATCATCGAAGCGGCAGACCTCGACGAGGCGCTCGAGTGGGGCCGGAAACTTGCCCGAGCCACGACGCTGCCCGTCGAAGTACGACCCTTCCGGGGCGGATCGGATGCCGGGTGACCGACGGATCCGTCAGCTTCGGTAACTCCCCTCGCGGAACTCGTCGAGCAGCGACGGGCGGGATGGTTCCCAACCGAGCTCGGTCCGGGCCTTGGTGGCCTGCGTCCCCTGGCTCAGGAGGAGGACCTCGGCGAAGTAGTCACCCACCCGGGCGCGGGCCTCTTCGTCCGAACCCGGCACTGCTCCGGGAGCACCAGCAGCGACTGCCGCTGCCTCGGTGATCTCTGCCGCTGTCGAATTCAGACCATTGCCGAGCACGTAATAACCATGCGCCGAATGGTCCTCCAGGGCCCGCCGGAAGAAGTTCGCCACGTCCGCCACGTGCACGGTCGACCACAGCTCTCGTCCGTCTCCGACCATGATCAAATTGCCTTCGTCATCACGAGGTGAACCGAGCAACAGGCCGGGGATCCCTCCGCCACCGTCGCCGTAGGCGACACTCGAGATGGGGATTACCCCGCGCAGTCCCCTCGTGCCGAGCACGCGAGCCTCGATCGGCGGCCTGAAGGCCACCATGGCCGGAGCATTGAACGGCGAGTCTTCGGTGATTGCGTCGTTGTTCCCGTACGCCCACAGCCCGCTGATCTGGACATAGGGCTTGCCGGTGCCGTCGAAGGCTTCGATTGCGGCATCCACCACGGCGGAGTCGAAGTCCGCACTCGTCGCGTCGCCTGGGCTGGCCGTGTGGACTGCACCGTCGGAGTCGCTCAGGAGTTTGACGACGCTCGGCCGGTCGTAGAGGTCCACGACTTCTGCCTTCGCACCTTGGGCCGAGACGACGTCGGACTGCGTGCTGTCCTTGACCAATGCCGTCACCTCGTGCCCGTGGTCGAGCAACTCTCTCAGGACGTGCGATCCGATGAATCCGGTTGAACCTGTCAGCGCCACTCTCATTGGGGACGACCTCCTATATCGCTACCCATGCAGTTCTATTCCGATTCACTTGAATAGTCAAGTGATACGGCCCCGCCGACTCTGCGGGAAGGCCGTCGCGCCGAACCACCTCGATCTCGAGCGGACATACAGAGATTCATCCAGTTTTGCTTGCGATTGGCACCGACGACGGAGTCCAGAGAGTCCGGAACACCAGGCGACACCGAGGATTCAAACATGAACTGTCAAGTGAGCATCTAGGATTTTTCCTTGACGACTGGTAACGTTCTGGGAATGTCGAGCGCAGAGGCGAGTCAGGCGGATCAGTACCCAACCAGATGGCTGACCGCCGAACAGCTCTCTTCGTGGCTTTCTTTCGTACGGGTGCTGACCTGGCTTCCCTGGTCGATCGACCAACAGCTACAGCGGGATTCGAAACTCAAAATGGTCGAATATCAAGTCCTGGCCATGCTGTCGGAGAGCCCGGCGCAAACGATGCGGATGAGTGCGCTCGCCGAAGTGACAAACGCGTCGTTGTCGAAGCTCTCGCATCTCGTCGATCGCCTGGAGAAGCGGGACTTCGTGCGTCGTGAACCCGACCCCACCGACGGGCGGTTTACGAACGCCATCCTGACGGACAAAGGCCTCCAGACACTCGCCGAAGCGGCTCCGGCTCACGTCGAACACGTGCGGTCACTCGTCATCGACGTCCTGACGCCGGAACAGCTTCGTCGCCTTGGACGCGACGCGGCCCGCATCATGGCGCGTATCGACACCTCCGGCAGCAGCTAACCATCGGCGCAATCCCCACGAGTTGCAGAGCGCCCGCGGCGCCAACCGGGCTGAACATCACCTTGAGCCGTCGCCCAAGGTGACCCGAAGGCGCGTTCGGGAACTAAGAGGGGAGGACGTCCGCGAAGACAAAGCCGTCGCGCTCAAGGACCTCGCCGACCTCGACGTCGATGGGGAAGGCGAAGCCAGGGCCGTCGACGACCACCGTGTGGAACTCGCCGTTCTCCCCGCACGGGTCGACGCCGGCGGGCAGGTCGTTCAGCAACGCCGCGTCGTACGGCCGTCCGGCGATTTCGCGGGGTGCCTGGGCCGGGTCGACGCACACGACCACGGCACGGACGCCGAGGGCGATCAGCGATCGAGCGACCTCCGGCGTTGGCCGCCGCCAGAGGGGAAACAACGGGGTCACACCGGTGCCTTCCAGAGCCACCTCCCGATAACGGCGTACGTCCTCTAGGAATAAGTCGCCGAACACCATCGCATCGACGCCAGATCGGCGCGCCTCTTCTGTCGCGCCCGCCATCCGGTTCTCGTAGACCTCGTTCGGGCACGGCCACGGCAGCTCCACGACATGCAGGGGCAAGTCGAGCGCTGCCGCCTGTGCCTCGAGCAGGGCACGTCGCACGCCGTGCATCGCCACACGCTCGAAGGTCGCGTTGACCGTCGTCAGCAGCCCGACGATCTCGACTCCCCCAACTCGCGCTTCGTGGAGGGCGAGCGCGCTGTCCTTCCCGCTCGACCAGCTCATCCATGCTCTTGTCACGACCGGCGATCCACCGTCCTCCGTGTCCGGTCGAATCGTTCCGGCCGGGGTCCGACATCCGCGTATCCGTCACCACTCCGACTCACGCAATGGCCTTTCCTGCGACGTAGACGCCGAGCATGGCGACACCCATGAGGACGACCCAGAAATCCGTCAGGCGACACAGCAGCTGTGGGGCGCCACGTACTTCCATGAATTCTCGCATGATGATGCGGACCTTGATCAGGGCGAGGCAGATCGCGGCCACCGTGATGACGGCACTCGCCGTCGGAACTCCACTATGGGTGGCCTCATGGTCTATCCAGAGATAGGACGTCGTAATGCCAACGAGGATCAGCCAGACGAAAAAGAGTCTCCTGTTGAATGAAGGCGTCACGTCTACCTCACGACGTAGAGCAGAGCGAAGATAAGCACCCAAAAGAAGTCGACGGTATGCCAGTACGTCGCACAGGTCTCGACCGTTTCCTGGCGACGTCGCTTCGGATCCTTCAGTTGGAGGATCAGCACCCCGATCACGACGAACCCGATCAGGAGGTGAACGAAGTGGATAGCAGTGAGGAAGAAGAAGTACTGGAAGAACTGGCTGCTGGTAAAGGTATGTCCAAAGTGGATCAGGCGAACCCACTCGAAAATCTTCAGGACCAAGAACACAAATCCCAACCCGGCGGCGACCCAAGCGTCCCTTCTCGCCTGCTCGTACCACCCCGTGCGGGCGTGTTGGACGCAACGGGCAACCGCCCACGAACTCGTCAGGAGGACGACCGTGTCGAGCACGCCGAGCCACAAGAGGAGGTGGGCCTGGCTCCGCAGAAAGGACGCTTCGTGCTGGGTTCGCGAGTAGAGGTAGACGCAAAAGTAGGAAGTGAACACGAGCGACTCGAAGAGCACGAAGACCCACATGTCAGGCTGCCCCGGCATATGCCTGGAATCCTTCGAGGGAAGGAGCGATGCCGGACTCTCCGTGGTCGTCACGACGCTCCCACCTCCGCCGGAAAGATCGTGTGCCAGTGTTTCGAAGCGAGATCGGGCAGGGGCCCGGTTCCGAAGTCTTCGCGTAGAATCATGCATCGGAGCAGGTAAATGAACGCGCCGGTGTACACACCGAAGACCACCACGTTGATCCACCAAGCGATTACGCCATTCCATGCAAACGCGCCCACGTGGAAGATCCAGGAAGGAGCGACCACGACCTCGGTCAGGGCGTTGCAGAGGTTGAGATAAGCGAACCACTTGGGGAACACGCGGTTCTTGTCGAGGAGGATGGCTGTCATCCAGATCAGTGAGCCGATGAGGAACACGCCCATCGTCCCGGAAAACGAAAGAAATCCGAGGTCGTACAGCCAGCGTTGGATCACCGGATTTCGTTCCGGTCGCATGGCGCCCACCGTCATGGCCACACAGATGAAGAGGAAACCGGGGACCGCGCTCACGGCGTACAGGATCAGGTAGGAATACGAGAAGGCACGGCTCACGGACATTCTCCGGATCGAGTACGTGATCAGTGCGATGGATGTGGCCGAGAGCCCGCCGAGCACAAAGATGATCGCGAAACCGATGAGGAGTCCGTCGTGGCGGTTGGCAAACCAGCCAACGACCTGGTTGGGGTCATACCAGGGCTTTCCGGGTGGTTGCGTCCGTGTGACGATGAAGAACACGATCGCGTACAAGCTGTAGAACGCGACCGTCGCGTACCACGCCAACCAGAGCTCCCGCTTCGGCTCATTGAACAACGCAGGCCGCCTCACACAAAGTCCTCTGTGGCAGCTCTTTCGCGCCCCAGCGTCCGTCCCAATGCGACGGCCATGACGATGAGCCATACCGCGATGGCAACGTTCTTCACCCAGAACGACAAGAAACCGTTCCATGCCAGCACGCCGCTGAGGGTCAATCCGGCAAACCCCGCGGGCACGAGCGCGACCGCAATGAGGAGGTTGAAGTGCCCGACCCAACGTGCAAACACGGGATTTGCCTGTTGGTCGAGGTAGATGGCCACTGCCACGAACACGCAGAGTGCAACCAGAAACGGAACACCACACGTGAACGTGATCCAAGCGAGATCGTTATAGAGCAATGTCAGATCAGGCGAGCGGTCGGGCCGGAACGCAGCCAATAGCCAAAAGATGGTGGAGGTGAGGAACACGATCGGAGCGGCCCCTGCCACTCCGATCACGCAAAAGCGCAGCACCGGCGTGCGATGTGCCATCAGCCGCATCCGTTCGACGATCAGCATCAAGATCGGTATCAGCGCGACGCAGAACCAGTTGAACAGGATCATGCTGTACCGGATGCGCGAGGTGTGGTTGGCATAGAAGGCCGCCACCTGAATCGCCGACGCCTTGGGCGACATCGGCGGCAGGAATCCGGGGAAGAGGAAGAAGGCCGCTATCCAGACGATTGCGACCCCGGGCAGAGCCCAGAAGATGATCCGTTCGCCGGTCGTTCGGTTCATGGGCGGCGAAACTAGCCGATCGACTAGCCTCGCGAGAGTTTCGAGGCCAGTTTCTGCAGATCCGGCCGTCATTTACTAGGGCGTCGAACTCCAATCGGCGATGAGCATCTGATTCTCCTCCGCAAGCAAGATCGGCAAGATCGGTTGGGGACAATCAGGTCCCTGCGGACTGACCACCGTCGATATGCAGGACAACTCCCGTGACAAATGAGGCTCGTTCGAGATAGAGGATCCCCTCGACGACGTCGCTGATCTGACCGACTCGGCCCAGCGGGTGAAGCGCTGCGAGGCCTTCGTACGACGCTGGGTCGAACGCGGGGTTCTGTATGACCCCGAGCGAGACCGCGTTGCACCGAACACCTCGCGACGCGTACTCGATGGCAAGTGAGCGCGTCACGGCCGCGAGCCCACCTTTGGTGAGCGATACGAGAGCCGATGGATTCTCGCTCTCCGCGTGGTCGACAAGGCTCGTCGTGAGATTCACGATGTGGCCACCAGAATCTTGGGTGAGCATCTGGCGGATGACGGCCTGCGTGACATGGAAAAACCCGGTCAGATTCACTGCCGTGATCGCCGAATAGTCCTCGAGTGTGTAGTCGGTGAATGGCTTACTGATGAAGATCCCAGCGTTGTTAATCAGGCTGTCGATGCGTCCGAAGCGATCGATCGCCTGATCCACGATTTTCTGGGCGGTCTCGACCTCGGCGATGTCGCCCCTCAACGTGAGAAAATCGGACGCGTCAGAGGGGCTGATCGATCGCGACACGCCCACGACGGCATATCCGGCGTCGCGGAAGCCTTTCGCCGTGCCGGCACCGATGCCTTGTGACGCTCCGGTCACCACCGCGACCCTGCGTGAGGCTTTGGATGCAGGGCTCATCCGACGGGGCGTATCTCACCGATAGACAATCAGGCCCCAACCACCAGCGACCGTGCTTCCGCTGTGCCCACCACAAGATCATGAAGATCGCCGCCCACCTCGAGTCGGCTCGACTGCTCGATCCCGCCGATCCTCAGGGGTTCGAAGCCCGCCCGCCGGATCAAGCGTTCGATCTCGTTACGCCCACGATCGTCCTCAGACACGTAGAACAGAACCGCGCGCTCGGGCGATCGTTGGCTCGAGGACTCGAAGAGATCGGCCGACATGGTGCCGAACGCAATCACAAAGGGTGTTCCGGCGGGCAACCAGCCAGCGACCACCTCGCCCGACGACTGTCCTTCCGGCAAGAGTCGTTCTATCTCACCCTTGGCGTCGAGGCCGACCGGATTACTCGGAACGACGAGCAACGTCTCACTCAGCGCGTCGGCGATCTCGTCGATGACGTCTTTCAATACCGTGAACCGGAGCGCAAGAACGACGGCATCTGCACCTTGCAAAGCGGATCGGTTGTCGACGGCAACGGTCGCAGCTCCTCCGATTGCTGCCGCCAGCTTTCGAGCTGACTCCTTGTCAGCGCTCGAGAGCTGCAGGGTCTCGCCACCCGAAGCAAGCTGGCGTGCGATGGCCGATCCGATGCCTCCGGTGCCGATGATCGCCGTGGTCATGACCGAAACGCCCTCAGCCCCAGGAATCTCACTCGGAATTGCCTGACGGCCAGTGGTCGGGAGACCAATCCCCCTCCGGATCCGTTGTTTGTCCCACCTCGATGAGATGACCATCGGGATCGCGGATGTAACAACGGATCTCGTACTGGTGCTGCTTCGGTGGCGTCAGGAACGGCGCACCGCGCGCGCTCCATTCTGAGTAGATGGCATGCATGTCCGTCACTCGGATA
>Ga0210390_10003603_pt1 | contig 13256 bp, 12 predicted proteins | sample IncBWH11OmetaG_FD_161050 | JGI IMG/M metagenome (GOLD analysis project Ga0210390, IMG submission 161050) | Forest soil microbial communities from Barre Woods Harvard Forest LTER site, Petersham, Massachusetts, United States - Inc-BW-H-11-O ...
TCTCGGCGATCACCGCGGTGGCTTCGTTGCTCAGATCGCGGGTCTGCGCGTCGACGAGCGCGAACTCCCACTCCACCCCGACCGTCGACCCGGGTGAGCCGGCGAAGTCGATATGGGCACTTGCCCTATTGGTCGGGCCGCTAGCCGGCACCAATGACACCGCACGCCACCCGCTTGCCGGCGTCACCGGTGGACATCGTGGCCTGGTCGGGGCCCGCTGCCCCATTGACCTGGGTGTAGCGATCCGCCGGGATGTTGCCGAAGTTGTCGGCTCCCGCGTGAATGACGATCGCGGTTCCCTTGCCGGTCAGCAGATCCTCCTTGGTGAACGCATCGGTGGTCGTCACCAACAGCGCTGCGCCGTCCTTTCGGACCTCCAGTGAGGTCAGGTCCCCGCTCATGGGTTCCCCGGTATGCCCCGGCGCCTGGTAATGCCCACCGGCGGACAAGAAGTCGCCCGGCTCACCGCCGGCCGGCGCAACCGAGTTGGCTTCACACTTGCCCACCGAATGGATGTGGACGCCGTGAAAACCGGGGCTCAGCCGGCCCTCGCCGGTCGTCTCGACGGTGATCGTCACATAGCCGTCGGCGAACTCGAACTTGGCTGTCGCCACTTTGGCGCCGTCCGGCGCGATCAGGTGGGTGGTCAGGCTTTCCGGTGCCACCGGCCCACCCTTCTGTTGCGGGCCCGACGGAGACGGCGACCCGGTCCAAACCGACGGCGTGGTCCCGGGAGCGGTCGCCGGCGGCTGGTTCGGCTTGCACGCGCTCAGCAGCGCGACCGAAGCGACGAGCGGAACCAATGCGGTGGCGGCGGCAACTTTCCGGCGCGTGGCGGGCTTAACCATGGGGAGAGCCTATCCCGGCGACGATGCGGGCCGGAACGGCCCGCTGAGGAGCGGGATCATCAACTTCCGCCCGGCGACGATGCGGGCCGGAACGGCCCGCTGAGGAGCGGGATCATCAACTTCCGCCCGGCGACGATGCGGGCCGGAACGGCCCGCGGTGGGGGCACCCCAGCCGCGTAGCGGCCAGGGGGCGAGCGGGATGCCGCTACGTGGACCGGTAGGGCGGCCCTGGATCTTTGTCGGAGCCGACTGGCATGATCGAATGTATGTTCGATACGAACTCCGCGGTGTTGGTGGAGCGCATCGCTGCAGCGGCGCGGGCGGAAAACCAGGCGGCCGGGCAGCGGCTGGCGGTGATCGGCGAGCTCGACGTGATGCGGTTGCGTGAGGTCGGTGAACGCGAGACCTGGTGCACCGATACCCAGGAGGCGGTGACGGCCGAACTGGCCGCTGCGTTGACCATCACCCAGGCGCTGGCCGCGAGCTATCTCTACTACTCGCGCGCGATGCGGTTGCGGCTGCCGCGAGTCGGGGCGCTGTTACGGGCCGGGTACATCGACTATCGAATGTTTCAGACGATCGTCTACCGCACCGATTTGATCACCGACCCCGACGTGATGGCCGCCGTCGATGCCCAACTGGCCGCCAAGGCGGCCCGGTGGCCGGGCATGACCCAGGGCCGGCTGGCTGCCCAGGTGGACCGGATCGTGACGCGCGCCGACGGTGATGCGCTGCGCCGCCGCCGCGAACGCCAGGCCGGTCGGGAATTGTCGATCTGGGACAGCGGCGAGGGCCTGACGGAAATCTTCGGCCGGCTGATCACCACCGACGCCCACGCCGTGGACGCGCGACTCGACGCGCTGGCCGCCACCGTGTGTGCAGGCGATCCACGCACTCGCAACCAACGCCGCGCCGATGCCATGGGCGCCTTAGCCGCCGGCGCCGACCGGCTCGCCTGTTGCTGCGCACGGCCCGACTGCCCCGCCGGCGCGACACCAGCACCGGTGCCGGTGGTGATTCACGTCGTCGCCGAGGCGGCCAGCCTTGGGGGCACCGCAACTACCCCGGCCTCGATGATCGGCGCCGACGCCCTCATCCCCGCCGAGCTGATCGCCGACCTGGCCCGCTCGGCCACCCTGCGGCCACTGGCTCACCCCAGCGACGCCCCGCCGGAAGCCAGCTACACACCGTCGCAGGCATTGGCGGACTTTGTCCGCTGCCGGGATCTGACCTGCCGATTCCCTGGGTGCGATCGACCCGCACGGCACTGCGACCTCGACCACACGATCGCCTACGCCGACGGCGGGCCCACGCACGCCTCCAACCTCACCTGCCTATGCCGCCAACACCACTTGATCAAAACCTTCTGGGGCTGGTCTGATCAACAACTGCCCGACGGCACACTGATCTGGAAGTCACCGTGCGGGCAGACTTACATCACCACCCCGGGCAGTGCGCTGCTGTTTCCCAACCTCTGCACACCCACCGGCACGCTTACCCCAGCAACCTCGGACGCGGCCCGGCTGCGCTGCGCCGACCGCGCCGCCATGATGCCCCAACGCCGCCGCACCCGCGCCCAAAACCGGGCCACCTACATCGCCTCCGAACGCCGACGAAACCAGCGGACACGCAAGGTCAGGGAACGACGGCGCGAAAAGTCGCGGATCATCGCAAACGATGAACCGCCGCCCTTCTAGCGGTTGCACAAGGTTGTGTTTGGCCGATCGCTGCGATCGTGCGTTTAGACGTGGGTGGTGTCCTCGAGACGGTCGTATGCCTGCCACCAAATAGCTTCGTACTCGACCGGTGAGATGGCACCTGTCGACAACATGTCGTCGGCCCGGGTCAGCATGCGAGTCAGGGTTTTCCACTCGTTATGGCGGCGCCGCTCGTCCTCATCGGTGACTACCGGCATGAGGACCAGTGACATGGACTTGACGTGCACGCGCTTAGGTCCGGCCAGCAGGGAGAGCAAAGCGCGGATGCCCAGATAGGCTGCGATGGCTACCGCCGGGACGGTATAGGGCGACGACACCGCGTCGCCGATCATAATTGCGAATAGGACGAGCACGGCGCCGCCCAACGGCCACCCCCGCCGCAGCCGCGCCAGCCGCCGATCAGCGGTGGCGATGCCGGGCGGGTAGATGATCAACCGGTAGCGGCGAACGGCGTACTGGGTGATTTTGACGTCATAAAATCCCCACGTGCGGTCGCCGTCGAGCATCCGCGAAAACCACCGGGTGCCTGGTTCAACGGCCTGATATTGGGTGTCGCGCATGGAGTAAGGCGTACGCGGAATTTGAAACGCCGACCCCAACGTAAACGGGATCCTTACGCCTGAAGGGCCAAACCTTTACGGATCTTTATCGCCTTTACGGATCTTTATCGAAGCTCGGCTGAGAACGCAGGGGCCGGGGTCACGCCTTTCAGCGCGCGACCACCACGATGACGCCGGGCGGTTGGTCGGCGACCTCAGGAATCCGCGCTTGGACGGGCGCTTTCAACAGCTGACCGACAGCGTCGGCAGTTTCGCGTTCGCCGGGCCCGTCGCCGAAGTACACCGTGGTGGCCGAGACCTTGGGCAACGACAAGTTGTCGACCTCGGTGACGTTGTAGCCGCCCTGCTTCAGCTGGTCGGCGGTGCGACCGGCAATACCCTGTTGGCTGGAAATGTTGTAGACGCGTATGTCGGATTTTGCCGCGGGCTTCACCGAGGTTTTCGGCGCCATTGTGCTCGCCGTCACAGTTGATACGGACGAGTCGTCGTCAGAGTTGGCGCCAGATCCCATCGCTTGGAACCCGACCAGCAAAAAAATGACACCGAGAAACAGCAGCACCATCACCATGGCCCGCAGGGGCAGCCCGGTCGAGTCGGGAACGCGCTCATTCATTGACGTCACTGTATCTAGGAGAGCCCCAAAACCCACACCGACGCTCAGCAGGCGAGCAATCCCTCAGGTGACTTCGAAGCCCAGTCGTCGTGCGGCCCGCGCCTTCTGCCGACTGGCACGCAGCCGTCGTAGCCGTTTGACCAGCATCGGATCGGCTGCCAGTGCTTCGGGTCGGTCGACCAAAGCGTTCAGAACCTGGTAGTAGCGTGTAGCCGACATTGCGAACAACTCTTTGATGGCTTCTTCTTTGGCGCCGGCGTATTTCCACCATTGACGCTCGAACGCCAAAATGTCGTGCTCGCGGCGGGTTAAGCCATCGGCGAGTTCAGAGTCGTCCCCCGATCGATTAGCCTGCGCCATAGCGCTGTCCATATCGCTCCTCGACCCTTTCGGCGAATTCTCGAATGCTCGCTGCTCCGGCGCATATTCAACCACGCTGACCACTGTTGACCCGGCACCCAAGCCCGCGAGTCGGCTGACTAGGTGAGATTGCCTGCCCCAGACCCACTCCGCAACCGGAGTGCTTAAGCTTGCCGGTCATGGCAGTCGTACCCATTCGCATCGTGGGCGATCCCGTCCTGCACACCCCGACCAAGCTGGTACCGGTTGCCGCCGACGGTTCGCTCCCCCCCGATTTGCCCGATTTGATCGCCACGCTCTACGACACCATGGAGGCCGCCAACGGGGTTGGCCTGGCCGCCAACCAGATCGGCGCCGACTTGCGAGTATTCGTCTACGACTGCGCCGACGAGCGTGGGCAGTCGGCGCGGCGCCGCGGCGTTGTCGTCAATCCGGTGCTGGAGACCTCGGAAATTCCCGAGACGATGCCCGACCCCGAAACCGACGATGAGGGCTGCCTCTCGGTACCGGGTGAGTCGTTTCCGACCGGGCGAGCCAAGTGGGCCCGGGTGACCGGACTCGACGCCGACGGCAGCCCGATCACGATCGAGGGCGAGGGGTTGTTCGCTCGGATGCTCCAGCACGAGACCGGACACCTCGATGGCTTCCTGTATCTGGACCAGTTGATCGGACGACACGCCCGCGCAGCAAAACGCGCGGTCAAATCCCTCGGGTGGGGCGTCCCCGGGTTGTCGTGGACACCGGGTGAAGGTCCGGACCCGTTCGGCCACTGATGGTTTCGTGGCCTCCACCCGGCACCAGGGTCACGGTGCGTTATCGGCGGCCCCCCGGGTCGGTCCCACCTCTGACCGACGCGGTGGGCCATCTACTCGGCATCGAGCCGCGGGTGCGGGTACAGACGAAAACTGGCGCGGTGGTGCAGTTTGCGTCCACGGATGTGGTTGCGGTACGGACACTGAGCGATGCGCCGGTGCGCACCTCGCAGATCCGCGCGCTCGAGCACGCCGCTGCATTCGCGTGGCCTGGTGTGCAGCAGCAGTGGCTGGACGGCTGGCTGCTGCGCGCCGGGCGCGGTGTCACGTCTCGTGCGAACTCCGCTGTGCCGCTTGACGTCTCCGCTGGCCCGGCCACGATACCGGCGATAGTCGACTGGTACACCCGGCGCGGCCTTACCCCGCGGCTGGCGATCGCCGACCGCCTGCTGCCGCTGCCAGGTGTGGGCGAGCAGGCCAACGCCGTGCTGGTCCGCGACGTGTGCGCCGCCGAGCCTGACCCGTCGGTCCGACTCTCGACCCACCCGGATGACACCTGGCTACGGCTCTACCGCCGCGACATCCCCTTTGATGTGCTGACCGCGGTCGTCGATGGCGAGCTGGTCTTCGGGATGCACACGGACCTGGCGGTGGCACGAGGCTCGGTCACCGACGCCCCGGATGGCACTCGTTGGGTGGGTTTGTCGGCGGTGCGGATGGCAGACCAGGGTGCCGGCCGGGCGGTATGCGAAGCCCTGCTGGCGTGGGGTGCGGCTCGTGGCGCCACCCGCGGCTACGTCCGGCTTCTCGAGGACGATCACGCCGGCGGCGGCCTCGCCCGGTCGATGGGCTTCGCACTGCATCACCGCGCGCGGTATTTCGCGGCAACCTCGGCGCTCGCCGAGCCCACGTAGTTCGGCGACCATGCGGGCAGCTAAGTGGGCCCAAGGTGGGTCACCCCCAGCCGAGAAGCCACGAGGGGAGAGCCGAACGATTCACGTAGGGTCGGGCCATGCCCGACGGCGCGCTGAGGCTGGCCACCTGGAACGTGAACTCGATTCGCACCCGGCTGGACCGAGTGCTGGATTGGCTGGAGCGCGCCGAGGTCGACGTCCTGGCTATGCAAGAGACCAAATGCGCCGACGACCAGTTTCCGACGATGCCCTTCTTGGAGCTCGGCTACGAGGTGGCGCATTGCGGATTCAACCAGTGGAACGGCGTGGCGATCGCATCACGGGTCGGCCTCGACCACGTCGAGGTCGGCTTCGACGGCCAGCCGAGCTGGAGTAGCAAGCCGGATGTGGCGGCCGCGGCAGAAGCCCGCGCCCTGGCCGCCACCTGCGCAGGGGTTCGGGTGTGGAGCCTCTACGTGCCCAACGGTCGCGCCGTGGGTGATCCGCATTACACCTACAAGCTGAATTGGCTTGCCGCACTCCGTGATACAGCCGAGAACTGGCTGCGCGACGATCCGTCTGCGCAGGTTGCATTAGTCGGCGACTGGAACATCGCCCCAACCGATGATGACGTCTGGAGCGTCGAATTCTTCCACGGCGCAACACATGTTTCCGAACCGGAGCGCAAGGCGTTCGACGCCATCGTCAACACTCAATTCTCGGATGTCGTAAGGCCTTTCACCCCCGGCCCCGGGGTGTACACCTATTGGGACTACACCCAGCTGCGGTTCCCTAAGCGACAGGGAATGCGCATCGACTTCATCCTCGCCTCCCCCGCGCTGGCCGACCGGGTCGCTGACGCGCAGATCGTCCGGGAGGAACGTAAAGGCAAGGCTCCCAGCGACCACGCGCCGGTCGTGGTGGATCTACGCACAGATTGACGCATATAAAAAGTTGCTGGCGGGTATTCATTTCCTGTTCATTTGCCAGACAAGGTCATAGGATTGCCAGATGCTGCGCAGTATCGTGACGGTTTCATGAGCTTTGCGAGTTCGCGCGTATGCAACCCCGCCAGTGTGGCGTGCAGCGGGTATCAGATTCACGGCCTCAACAACAAACCATCAGGGAGTCATCATGGGTGTCGTTAACGGCGCCGTACGAACCGTAACTCGAACGGCGGGCCGCGCCGCGGCAGCAACCACGGCGGCCGCGGGTGCGGTGGGCGGCGCCGCGGTCAACGGTGTCGTCGGCGCCGTGACCGGAGCCGCAGCCGGCGTGCAGAAGGGCATTGGCAGCGGTAGCCATTCGACGCCGGCGGCCGCACTGACATTGGGCGCGCTCGGTGTCGCAGGACTCCTCGAGTGGCCGGTGGTGTTGGCCATCGGCGGCGGCGCCTTATTGCTGCGGCAGCTGAACAACGGGCACTCCAATGGCTCGCACAAGGCATCGGTCACACCGGTCAGGGCGGTTCCGACCAAGTCGACCAGTTCGGCGTCGCCACGCAAATCGCCGGCCAAGCGGGCACCGGCACGGTCGCGCGGCACACAGTCGCGCACCCCCCGTTAACCCCCCGGTTGGGTACCGTCAGAACAGTGCGAGCATCTCCGCTCCGCGTGGTCACGCTTGGCATCCAAGCAACGTCCGCGCTCGTAGGCGCCACCCTGCACACCGCGGCGTCCGCTGCAGAAAACTTGGGCACGGTCGCCTCAACGGGCCTGACGATGGCCGCGATCCCGGTTCGGGAAGGCGTCAAAGCGCTATCCGACGGCCTGCCCGCACCCACGCTGACACGGCATAGTTGGCGCGGCAGAGGCCGTGCGTGGATCGAGGTCCGCGGCCTCGACGGCGCGGGCGGCGCGGAGCTCGGGCGCACCGTCGTCGACGCCCTGCTCGCACTCCCCGGCGTCACTTCGGCCAGCCTGAACCGCCCGTTGTCGCGGGTCGTCGTGAGCCTCGCCGGCGACCAGACCTCAGTGCGCGAGCTGTGCAGAGCGGTGGACCAGGCCGAAAAGCTCAGCCGTGCAAGCGAAAACGCCAAGGGACGGCGCGCAAGCCGCAAACCGTTGCCGGGCGACGGTGTGGTGCTGGCCGCCAAGGCGGTGGGGGTCGGTGCCACCGCCGCGGGAGTGGGGGCTGCGGTCGCGGGCCGGCTACTGCGGTGGCCGCGCCTGGCCTACGGTTTCGAAGCGGCGGTGGTGGCCGTCGACTATCAGCCGCGGGTGCGCCGCCTGCTCGAGGACAGCATCGGCCAGTCCGCGACGGACACGTTGCTGAGCTTGGCTATGACGGCAGCACACGTCCTAGAGCTCTCGCCCGCGTCGCTGGCGGTGGACTTGATGGTGGAGACGCTGAAAGCCGCCGAAATGCGCGCCGAAGCGCAGGCGTGGAGCCGCCACGAACCGAGTCTGGCCCGGCATGCGGAGTACGCGGAGGTCCACCCGCCGTCGCGCCCGGTGCCGCTGCCCGAGGGGCCCATCGAGCGGCACTCGCGTCGCAGCGCGTTAGCGCAAATAATGGGTGTCACGGCCGTCGGCGCCGCGACCCGCAACCTCAGCATGGCCTCGACCATGGCCTTGGTCACCACACCGAAGGCCACCCGCACCACGCGCGAATCCTTCGCCGCGGCGCTCGGACAAGGTTTGGCCGACCACCACGCGGTGTTGCCATTGGACCCGCAAAGCCTGCGCCGACTGGATCGAGTCGACGCGCTGCTGATCGATCCCAGGGTGTTGTGCACCGACACGCTGCGGGTGGTCCGGGTCCGCGGTGCCGATGAGGACGAGCTCACGCCGGCCTGGAACCGCGCTCAGCTGCTGCTGGAGAAACGAGGCCTGCGGGTCGGCTGGCACCCGGTTCCCGGGCTGCACGGCCGCGGATCCGACGCAGCCGTCGAAGCGCTCATCGGCCCCACACACGATCCGCTGGCCTCGGCGGTCCTGGCCGAGGCGCGCCGGGCAGGCCTGGATTTGGTCTCTGTCGACATCGACGACCTCGGCGAGCTGCGGCCCGCGTTCGACGAGTTGCGGACCGTGGAGAACGGGTCCGTCGATGATGCGCTCGTCGCGGCGCTGACCGATCTGCAACAGTCCGGTCACACCGTCGCGGTGCTGTCTTCGGCAGGTGCACAAGCACTTTCGTCGGCTGACGTCGGGCTGGGTGTGATGCCCAACTCCGACGGCGATCCGCCGCCGTGGACGGCGGACCTGATCCTGAGTGACCTCGCCGGAGCCTGGCGGCTGCTGCACGCTGTCCCCGCCGCCAAGACGGCAAGCCAACGAGGGATCGAGATCTCGACCGGCGCGACGGCGTTGGGTGCCCTGCTGATGGTGCCCGGGGTGCGCGGCCGCGGACCCGGGCCGGTGACCACGGGTGCGGCGGCAGGTCTGCTGTCCGGCTACTTGATCGCCCGCCGGGTGGTGAGCGCTCCGACTCCGCTGCCCGCCCCGATGCACGAATGGCACGCAATGTCGGTCGAGCAGGTCCGCAAGATGTTGCCGCCACCGGATTCCGAGCAATCGGCTGGGACGTCAGGCGCCCGCCGGCCGCTGCTGGCCACCCGGGCGATGGAAACGGCGCACCGCGGCGCCGAATTGACCGGACGACCGCGACGGGCGGTCTGGCAGTTCGTCAAGGCGGTGCAAGCCGAGTTGTCCGACCCGCTGACCCCGGTACTGGCTCTCGGTTCGGCAGCCAGCGCAATACTGGGGTCACCGGTCGACGCGGTCCTGGTCGGTTCGGTGCTCACCGGAAACTCCGTGCTCGCCGCCAGTCAGCGCCTGCGCGCCGAAAGCCGGCTGAACGAGCTGCTGGCTCAACAGATTCCGCCGGCCCGCAAAGTGACAACCGGTCCCAACGGTGCACTGGTGTACACCGACGTCGTCGCGGAGCAGCTGCGGCCCGGCGATGTGATCGAGATTCGCACCCACGAGGTGATCCCCGCCGACGCCCGGCTGATCGAGGAAGACGACCTCGAGGTCGACGAGTCGACGCTGACCGGTGAGTCGCTGCCGGTAGAAAAACAGGTCGACGCAACACCGGGTGCCGAACTGGCCGAGCGTCGCTGCATGCTGTTCGCCGGCACCACGATCGTCGCGGGCACCGCGGTGGCGCTGGTGACCGCGGTCGGCGCCGACACCCAGGCGCGCCGCGCCGCCGAACTCGCATCCGGTGATGCGCCGGATGTCGGGCTGCAGCACCAGCTCAGCAAGCTCACCAACCAGGCATTCCCGGTCAGCACGGCCGGCGGCGCCCTGGTCAGCTTACTGGGCCTGTTACGCGGTCGAGGAATGCGCGAAGCAGTGGCCAGTGGAATCGCGATCACCGTGGCGGCGGTCCCGGAGGGGATGCCGCTGGTGGCGACGCTCGCGCAGGCCGCGTCGGCGAGACGGCTGACCGAGTACGGCGCGCTGGTGCGTATCCCCCGTTCGGTCGAGGCGCTCGGCCGCGTCGACGTCGTGTGCTTCGACAAGACCGGCACGCTGTCCGAAAACCGGTTGCGGGTGTCGCAGGTGCATCCAGTGGGCGGTTACTCCCGCGAAGACGTGTTGCGCTTTGCGGCGCACGCAGCCCCGGACGCCAACGGCGGCCCGCAGGTGCACGCCACCGACCGGGCCATCATCGAGGCGGCGCTGGCGGTTGATGCCTCCAACGGCTCGCGAGCCACCGAAGCCGACGCCCATTTGCCGTTCCGGTCCGGCAGGTCGTTCTCGGCGTCGGTGTCCGACGAAGAGCTGACCGTCAAAGGCGCACCCGAAGTGGTCCTCGCGGCCTGCCAGGACGTCGGTCCCGATATCGATGAGACGGTGCGTCAGCTGGCGGCCGAAGGGCTGCGGGTGATCGCCGTCGCGCGGCGCCGGCTCAGCCCGCAGCAGGCCAAGCTGGTGGCCGATGACGAGGACGCGATCGGTGACTTCGCCGACGAGCAGTTGTCACTGGCCGGATTCCTCGGGCTGTCCGACACGCCACGAGCCGAAGCACCGGCACTGCTCAAAGCGCTGTCCGAGCGCGAGGTCGGCATTCGGTTGATCACCGGCGATCACCCGATCACGGCTACCGCGATCGCACGTGAAATGGGTATGCAGGTGACCGTGGCGCAGGTCATCAGCGGTGCGGAGTGGGACGCCATGTCGCGCAAAGACCAGGAACGCGCCGTCACCGAGCGGGTGATTTTCGCCCGGATGTCACCGGAGAACAAGGTCCAGGTCGTCCAGACGCTGGAACGCAGCGGCAAGGTGTGCGCGATGGTCGGCGACGGCTCCAACGACGCCGCCGCTATCCGAGCCGCCACCGTCGGCCTCGCCGTCGTGGCGCGCGGCAGCGACGCGGCCGGCATCGCGGCCGATGTGGTGCTGGTCGACGCCCGAATCGAAGCGCTGGTCGCGGCCGTCGACGAGGGACGCCAGCTCTGGCAGCGGGTACACGCCGCGGTGTCGGTGCTGTTGGGCGGCAACGCCGGCGAGGTGGCTTTCGCGATCATCGGCAGCGCGATCAGCGGAACTTCGCCACTCAACACTCGCCAGCTGCTGCTGGTGAACATGATGACCGATGCGTTCCCCGCCGCTGCCCTTGCGGTGAGCCCGCCGAGCGGCCCGGTGCAGACCGGCCGTGGCGGCCCCGATCAAAGGGCGCTGTGGCGCGCGGTCGCGATCCGTGGGACGACCACGGCGGCGGCGGCGACCGCGGCCTGGATGATGGCCGGCGTGACCGGACGGCCGCGCCGCGCGTCGACGGTGGCGCTAGTCGCGTTGGTGAGCACGCAGCTGGGTCAGACGCTGCTGGAGTCGCGCGCGCCGTTGGTGGTGTTGACCGCCGGCGGCTCGCTGGCCGTGATGGGGACGCTGATCAGCATCCCGGGCGTCAGCCAGCTGCTTGGCTGTACGCCGCTCGGCCCGATCGGGTGGGCGCAGGCGCTGGGCTCAGCCGGGGTGGCGACCGCCGCGGTTGGCGTCGCAACCCGGGTACTCGACAGTAAGCTTCCACTCGAGCAGCTGGAAGCCGGCCCCGATGGGGCGCCTGACGAGTCCGAACCTGGACAACGCCGAAGCGCCACAGAACGGCGTACAACTCGATCAGCGGGATCGCCAGAAAAACAGCGGCCCCTGAAGCTAGTGGGTCGGCGAGAGTCTCCGTCGTCGACTTCATACTCCCGACGGTGACCGGGGCACCCTGCTGGACGGCAAATCTGACATGACTGAAAGGCAAATGATGGTCGACAAGAAGCCCCGCCGCGCAACGTCCCAGGCCGAGGCCGTCGCGCAGATCCGCGAGGGCGAGACGTTCTTCGTGGACTTGCCGCTGGTCGGAAAGGTAGAGATTCCCCGACCCGAGGCGCTCGCCTACTACGGCGGTTTGGCGGCGCTGGCCGCATTCGAGCTCATCGACTGGCCGGTCGCGGTCGTCATCGCCGCGGGCCATCTGTTGGCGAGTAATCACCACAACCGCATCCTCGAAGAGCTCGGCGAGGCAATCGAAGAGGTTTAGGGCCAGAGATCTGGCTCCAGCCCTCCTGCTTGTTTTTCCTGTAGCGCGCGGCGCGCGCGCTCGGTGTCATGGTGAATCGGTAAGCACATGAGTTCGGCCACTCGATACATGAAGCTATCCGGCGACAGAACGAGGACGATGGCGTTCTGTTCGAGCAGCCGATCGAGCGCGGCGAATCCCGCGCTGTCCAGGTATTTGACCCCGCTCAGCTGAAGGATGATGGGCCGCGGGCCCGGCACGTCCAGCACCGACCGGGTGAACTCGTCGACGTTGGTCACGTCGATCTCGCCGGTAACTGTCACCTCGGCGGCGGTGGTCGGTGCGGTGCCGTTGTCGGGGTTCTGCAGCTGGAAAACCGCGCGGGTCATCGTATTACGCCCTCCACCAAATTGGCCTCCGCGACAACCGCGTGGTGGAAACTCAGGGTAATTCGAGTGCCGTGCGCGGTGCGTACGGTCTTCACGTGGTCGGCGAGTCCGTTGATCATGGTGAGCCCCCGCCCGCCCCGCAGGCTACGTTGGCTGGCCGACGAATCACCGGACCACCGGCCGGTATCGGTGACCGTCGCGGTGACGGTCTGGCTGCGCACAAAAGCCTCGACGGAGACGGTCCTGAGCGGATCGCCGCCGCTGCCATGTTCGATCGCATTACTCACCGCTTCGCCGGTGGCCAACAGGATGTCGGCTGCCCGGCGCGGATCCACGGCGATACCGGTCAGCCAGTGGCGCAGCCGGTGCCGCGCCTTCGGGATGGTCATCGGTGTGGCGGGCAGCACGGTGGCAAAACTGCGCGCCGTAGCGTGGTTGGGACGCAAGGCCAACAGAACGACGTCGTCGGTGTAGCCACCGGGCGGAGCCATCCGGTCCAGCAGCTCGTCACAGAACTCCCCGACCGCCAGTTCCGCGCGATATGCGGCCGCGGCCTGTAGCCGCTCGAATCCTTGATCGAGCGTCTCGCCCGGCCGCTCGATCAATCCGTCGGTGTACAGCAGCAGCAGGCTGCCCGCCGGCAACTCGTATTCTGCCGTGTTCG
>Ga0210390_10003604_pt1 | contig 13254 bp, 13 predicted proteins | sample IncBWH11OmetaG_FD_161050 | JGI IMG/M metagenome (GOLD analysis project Ga0210390, IMG submission 161050) | Forest soil microbial communities from Barre Woods Harvard Forest LTER site, Petersham, Massachusetts, United States - Inc-BW-H-11-O ...
TCCCATCACCGGCGTCTACAGCGGCGACCCCAGCTTCAACGCCAGCACCTCGCCCGGCACATCCTTCACCATCACCCAAGCTTCGACGTCATTGCTATTGTCAGCTCCCGGAACTTCCCTTCTCGGAAACGGGGTCAGCATGTCCGTAAACTTGCAAGGCACGAGCTGCGGAAATCCTCCCACCGGCACGCTGACATTCTTCGCCGGCTCCACGCAGCTTGGAACTCCTCAGACCGTTCAAGCCTCGGCCGGACCGGAAACCTGCTTAATCCAATCGTCCACAAGCTTTAACACCGCCGCTCTTCCGTTGGGGCAGAGTGCGATTACCGCCAAATATAGCGGCGACGCGAATTACGCAGCATCCGTTTCCAATCCAGTGACGATCGACGTCCGCATACCAACAACTACCGCACTCATTACCTCAAATGGAACGATTCAACAGGGAACCTCGGTCAGCTTCTCCGCGACGGTGACGCCTAATCAGGCAGGAGGGCCGACTCCCACCGGAACGATACAATTTACATCACCGAGCGGAGGCCCGATCGGCAGCGCGGTCACTCTCTCGAACGGCCAAGCGCAAATCACGACCAACTCGCTGCCTTCAGGTTCACTGGTCATCTACGCGGACTACAACGGCGACACAAATTCCGCACCGTCGCAGGGTTCGGTGAATGAGACAGTAAACCCCGGCCCCGATTTCAACATTTCGTTTGCGCCACCCACAGTCAACGTCAGCGCTCCCGGTTCGACCGGAACCACGGTCTTGACGGTGAACGCTACGAACGGTTTCACCGCGTCGGTCAATCTTACGGGCTGCGCTAATCTTCCTTCGGAAAGTACCTGCAGCTTCACTCCAGCGACGGTAGCCGCGGGCGGGACCTCAACGGTGATGATTTCCACCACCGCCCCAAGCTCGCTCGTCCCTCTAAATCGCCACATCGACTTCGGCCGATGGCGCATCACCGCTGTTCCCGTCCGCATCCTGCTCCTGTGCGCCGCGCTCCTCGCGCTGGCAATTCAAACGCGCCGACGCCGCTGGAATCTGGCCGGCGCCGCGCTGATGTTCACGCTATTGATCGGGATTGCCGCATGCGGAGGCGGCGGTGGAGGCGGCGGAGTCACGCCACCGCCCACCAACCCCGGAACGCCGGTGGTCACGAACCAGGTCGTCACTGTGACGGCCACCAGCGGCTCCATCACGCATACTTTCACCTTCACACTCAACGTCAACTAGTGAATCGCGCTGCAGCGCGATTCATCCTTCGAACCGGCAGTGCCGGTTCGAAGGGCACCGCCACGCTTTAGTAGCGGCGCACTTCAGTGCGCCATCGGTGTTGTTCACCCAATTTATCAAACGCTGCGATAGATGGAGTATCATCTTGCCAGTTTGCTGATTCAAAATTGCATCGCCCGTACGGCGCGAGCTTCGTTGAGGAGCCAAGCCCGATTCGCGGCAATTGAAAGGAAAAAGATCACATGAAAAATATGCGTGTTCTAACTCTGCTTTGCGCAATCCTGATGGCAAGTCCGGCGTTCGCCCAAACTGTGAAAGTCAACTGGAACCAGGCCGCCCCATTTTCCGACTACAAGACCTACGCTTGGAAGGTTGGTTCGTCCCAAGCCAACTCAATTTACGCGAGCTGGGTAAAGCCTGATGTGGACGCACAACTCGCCGCAAAAGGGCTGACCTTGGCGTCCGGAAACCAAAAGCCTGACATCTACGTTACCTATCACCTCCAGACTCAAGAAGTGCTGGACTCAGTCACCACCGACGATGGATTTGGACCCGGTTGGGGTTGGGGTGGCGGTCCATGGGGAGCATGGGGAGGTTGGGGTGGATGGGGTGGATGGGGCGGAGGCCCTTACTCGGACACGGCGGTCACAACCCAGGAGCCACGCACGCTGGGAATACTTTCAGTTGACCTGTACGATGTCGCCCAGAAGCATCTCGTCTGGCGCGGACAAGCCACCGTGGACAGCATATCGAACTCCCAGAAAGGTGACGAAAAACAGACGGAGAAATCGGTGCAAAAAATGTTCAAGAAATACCCACCCAAAATGTAATTCCCGAAATATTGCCGTTATTGCGCTGTTGTCCGGCTGTTGAGGAGGCCCGTGTTTGAAAGCAAAGGCAGTCCATCTTGGAGCGAACTATCGTGGTGGACCAAGGCAGCTTTGATAATTGGGCCAATAGCGGGTGCGCTCGTTATCTTGTTGCACTTTCTTCATCACTGAACGTGGAGGTTTAGACGCACGTCGCCCTGTGCCCCATCCTTCGCGCCATTGTTTCATGCGAAGGATGGAGTTTTTGAATTTGTCGGCTCCCGTACCGCATCAACAACTGATGGCAGTCCAACCGCCGCTCACCGCACGATCAACCCCGCATACCCGACCACTTCGTCGCGCTCCCCAGTAATATCGCCCGAAGTCGCGTGGCGCACCAACTCCGCGCTCTCCGCTCCCAAATCCCGCATCGCCACCAGCATCGCCGTCGTAGCCGCATAGCCGCACATAGTGATTCCCTCCGCGCGCACCGTGTCGTACAACCCGCGCGGATCCAATCGCAGGATTTGCGCGATGGCCATCTCATCCTTCGCGCGCGTGAACGCATCGCTCTCGTAATGATTCATGTCCGTGCTGGCGATCACCAGTACGCGTTCACTCTGCGCTGCCACCACTTTCGCCACCGCGTGTCCCAAGTCCTCCAGCAGCGCATACCGATCCGCCCCCAGCACCAGCGGAACAAACCGAAAATCCGGCGACAGGCGTTGCAAAAAAGGAATCTGCACTTCCAACGAGTGTTCGCGCTCGTGCGCCACCGCGTCTTCGCGCAATCGCGGGCACGCCTGCATCAGTTCCGCGGCCAGCTCCGCATCAATCGCCGCATCCCCCAGCGGAGTTCGCCAACTTCCCTGCGACAAAATTGCCAGCGCTTCGCCGCGCGGATAATGTCGCGGCCCCAGCAAAATGCACCGTGCCGGAATTTCCATAGCAGCGTAAACCGCACCCGCGACATGCCCCGAATATTTGTAGCCCGCATGCGGAACCACGCACCCGCGCGCCGCAATTTTCCCCGCGCTCGCAGCCGGCGTAAATTCAGCAATCTGCCGCGCAAGCTCCTTCGGTTCCGATGGGTAAAATCGTCCAGCAACTGCAGGAAGGCGAATCATTTCGTGGCGCCGGGTTTACGTCCGCTGTTTTCTCGCGTGCGGCTCTACAGAACCTTACAACGCAAAACGGGGAATCAAATCGGTTTGGAAGGCCTGCCCTTAATATTCAACGCTTCACTGCTGCCGGGAATCCACAAAATCCTCACGTGGTCGCCGCTCTGATATCCGCCTGCATCCTGCACCTGCTCGATTTTATCCTTGGCTCGTGCGGAGAACGTGAAGGTATGAACCTCCATTCCATTGCCTTCTTCGCGCACGATCAATGTCTGCCGGTCGGAGTGGATCACTTCCGCTCTCAACCACACGGCCTTGGCGGGCTTCTGCTTCACCACAACTGGCGTGCCAGGGTCGGTGGAAATCGGCGTGCGCACCGGCTCGGCCACCACCTGCGCGCTCGCGGAACGCGCCCCCACAGCCAGCAGCGCAGCGGCACACAATAACGCGCTAACAATGAATTTAAAGTTCTTCATCAAAGGATATCTTCAGTGACTTCAGAAATTTTATATCTTGCGCGGTGATTTCCACGCGCGGTTCAATCGCTTCCTCTTCCATGATTTCATCATCTACGCGTATGTGCAGTGATTCCAGAAAACGCCGGTCCTGCGTGGTCATCTTCGCGTCCTGTGCCGAACGCCGCGCCAGGCCTATCGTCGCGTCCAGCTTGAGCACAATGTCGAATCCCGCCGACCTCACTCCCGATATCGCTTCCGCGATCCGGTTCGAGTCCGACACCGTATCATTAATGGCGTGTCCCAGCTCTCGCAGCAACTGCTTCATGCGGTCGTCGAGTTGCAAGGGCATCACCTCCCGTAAAAGCACCCTTCTATCCCAATTCTAGGTCCGCCGCCACAACGAAACAAGGCCCAGGTGCTCTGAATGAACTCCACAAGTAAACCGTCCGCCCCTACGTCCAGTTAACCCCTCGCTCCCGTGTAAGTGACGCCGTCATCGTGAGCCTGCCCGCTGCACGCAAGGATCTGTTTTTTTGCGGAAAAGTCTAGCCTGGCGGGGAATCGGTAGTCGGTTAGTTTCCGATTCCGCGACTTACCAGGCACTTGAGCCGGAATTTCTCCTATATCCTTCGTTCCAGGTTGAAGGTGATTTGATGGACGGCTGGATCACCCAAAGCTAGACCGTTCCAGCCGATCCTGCTATCGGCTTCTCCTCGAACAATCGGGCGACCATGGCCGAGTCGAGGTACGCGCGAACGCGTACGATCACTCCATCCCGGAAATAGACTACCCAGCAGTAGCGATTGTCGAAACGCATCCCGTTTTTGGCAGTCGCTAGAGAATGAAGCTCGACCGCCGCCTGATCATCATTGACGATCAGATTCTCCACGTGGAGCTGGGCACCCTGCGGAAGAACCTGCCCCAGTTTGGCGAATGTTCCTGCTATGAAGGCCTTCTTGCTAAGGTAGTGACCGGCAAGCGGGTGTGTCCCCTCTACAATCCAGTCCACATTGTCGGCTACATGCTCGAAGAAGGCGGCGCCGTCGCCGTTTTCAAGTCCCTTGAAGATATTGCGAACGCGATCGGGTGTAATAGCCATCTGGATTTCTCCTTTTCTAAGCGATTTATACTACGGGTTTGTCAGGTAATCTCCGGTTATGCGGCCGAAGCAGCTGCTCTGACGCGACCGAGTAGCAGCATTAAGTCCCTAACCTGGATGCTTTCGAGCGACCGCACGGCGTCCTTGATCTCCTCGGACAGTCCCTTGTCAGCGCGGCCAGCGACGAGCCTATCGAACTTCTCGACGGAGTCCTCCCATGTGAACGGATGGGAAGCGAGGCCCGGATAGTCCTGAACCTCGTGCTCGATCACTTTTCCGTCTTGTAGCCTGACGGTGATCTTGGCTGGCATCTTCTCGGGATATTCTTCCGTGTATTCATGGTTCGCGCGCACGGAAACCTTTTTCAGTAGTGCCTGTACGTCCGGCTTCGCGATGCGATCCGGCTTGAATTGCGCCGGTTGTACGTCGCCGTCTAGCAGGGCCACCGCAAGCAGATACGGCAGGCTGTGGTCCGCCTGCTCCTTGGTCTGGATGACTCTGTCGGTGCCGTAGAGGCCGCCGCCGGCAAAGTCGTAGGCCAGTTGAAAAACCTCTGCCTCAATCGAGACTATCTTGGCCGGATCGATTTTGTTCTGCTTGGCGAGTTCGACCATGCAATGAACGGCCGACTGCGTGTGGATCATGGAGTTGTACTTTTTGATGGTGCTCTCCACAATCCCCTCGTATCCCTGCTTGTCCCAGTCAATATTGATCTTCATCCTCAGGAGATGGTCGATGCCCAGCGGGCCCTCGACCACTCGCAGTGGTCCCTCGACGCCGCGCCGAGCCAGGAACAACGTGTTCATAGCGCCGAGCGCAGATTGTGCCGAGGCGAGGCCCTTCCACTGGGACAGAGGCTTGGCCCGAATGACGGCGAAGGACGCATCGCTGGCCGCTGCCATCGCGATGGCATGCGCAATCTGCTGCTCGCTCAACCCCATCAGGCGACCGGCAGCAGCGTTGTGCGAAAAAGCCAGTTGCAAGGTGTGGTCGAAGCCACTGGTCATGAAATCGGCGTGATCGACGAACCGTGACTGAACCGTGTAGCCCAGCGCCACCCCGAGCATCAGGTCTTTTCCGCTGCCGCCCACATACTCGGCGATGGTCAACGCCACGCCGAAGTTATCTGCCGTATGGCACGTCTCGGTCTGCGCAAGGAAGTTGTCCATGAAATCGACATAGCGCACGAGTGCTGTGTGCCAGAACGCGGCGTAGATCGGGTTCGCCTGTCCGCCGCCAATGAGCGGGGACGGGCCTGTGCCACCGAACTCAGCGACCTGCTCGCGGCAGGCTTGGATCGGACCGGCTCCCAGGGCGGCGATGCAGCAGCCCAGCGAGTCAAGAATATGGATTGGCAATTGCTTGCGCGATTCGGCCGAGAGGTCGGCAAAAGTAGCGCGGGCTGCATACTTCGCGAGACTTTCGACTTGAGTCATCAGTGGAATCCTCCATTTTTATTTTCCGAGTTGATTTGTTTAGGATGTGAGGGCGATGAAAATCCCCATCGTGATCACCGAGCCGATCACGCTGAGGAACACGGCAGAGGCAGCCTCCGCCTGGACGATGTGATATTGCAGGGCTAACATGACGACAATGGGCATGGTTGGGATGGCCATCGTCAGCACCGCCCCGCTGACAGTCGGATTGCCGTAGCCGAGCCATCGCAAGCCACCCAGCACCAGCCCGGGCTCCACGATGTTTTTCAGAAATACGAAGAACAAGACGCGCCGGTCGAACATGATTTTGCCGGATGCCAGCACGATCCCGCAGGCGAATATGGCGACACCGCCGGATGCGTGTCCCAGCATGTAAAGCGAATGGACGATGAGTTCAGGAACGCGGAAGCCGGTCAGCACGATAGCGAAAGCAAGAACCGGTGCCCAAACCATGGGTTCTTTCACTGTCTCCACGACTTTAGCCGCGAGAATGGCGAGGGGCGATGTGCGGGGCGATTCCGAACGCGCCTCGTCCTGCGGTGCTGAGCTGCTTCCGTGCGATTCTTTCCCTGTTGTATCTAATTCGAGAAGAAGAATCGTGACTGGCACGACCGTGAGGTTGATGACCAGACTGCCTACCGCAATCGGGATGGCGGCACTGGAGCGTCCCAACAGATCGCCGAGAACAGCTGGACCTACGAAAGGCACTGCCGGCGCGGAAGCCGTAAGCGCGCTCAACGCACTGACGCCGACCGACATACGAAATGCGACACGGGACAACAGAAAAATCACCCCGTAAAATCCAATCGTGCCAACGCACAACGCGATGACCAGCGGGAGGTCCTGGCTTAGTTCCGCGCGCGACGAGGTAACTGTTCCGGCAAAAAGCGCCAAGGGCACCGCGTAAAGCAGCACCATTCGATTCAGGATTGAGGCTTCCTTCTGGCCAAAATCGTGGTGCCAAGCGGCCATGAGGCCGAGCAGAAACGTCACGACCATTGGAAGAAGCGCGCCCAAAATCGTTCTTAGCATCGCCGTTCTACTCTTTACACTAGGGATTCTCCAATCGGGTGCATGCCCTTGGCCCGCTGCTAGCAACTGCATAACTAAACCGGATTGCTTCTCCGTGTCAACCGTTTCATTGCAAAATGGGATGCTGAGCTAATTCATGTGTTCACCAGTCTCATAATTCTCATCAATTCGGATGGGTTGCGGAAGGTCGAATCATTCTTTGCATTCTGTTTCCCGAGGTTGCTGATTTTGTCTGCGTTCTACCCCACCTTAAATTCAAAGCTGGAGCGCTAAGTCCTGATTGATTAACGCCGTGATCGGAAACTGACTACCAGGGAATCGGAGCTTTTGACTTGCTGTCGTAAGACCAGCCCCCAGCCGCACGCCAATCACTCCCGCGCCTCCACGCATTCTGTACTAGAATTGTTCCATGGCCGAGGGCTTCTACCCCACTCTCTGGAGCTCCACCAAAATCACTCTGCGCGTGGTGTGGCGCGCCATCCGCCAGCTCTTTCACGAAACGACGGGCGCAATCTTCGCCCTCTTCGCTTTGTATGGCGGCATCTCCGCCTGGCGCCAATGGCACACCCGCCCCGCCGCCTGGCTGCTCGGCTTCACCATCGTGTACGCCATCACCATGGTTTGTTTCGCAACCACGTCGTTCCGCCGCGCCCGCCGCGTGCGCTGAAACCAAAATATGCCACGCGACGCAAAAAAATCCTCGGCCACCGCAGAACGCCGCGCCGCATCTCCCTCCGGCCTGCCCATCGAAGCCGTCGTTAGCGCAAACGACCTTCCCGATTGGGACGCTGAACGCGACCTCGGCTATCCCGGCCAATTCCCTTTCGCCCGCGGCGTCTACCCCACCATGTATCGCGGCCGCCTGTGGACCACTCGCCAGTACGCCGGCTTCGGCAGCGCCGTCGAATCTAATCAACGCTACCGCTATCTGCTCGCGCAAGGCGTCAAAGGCCTCTCCGTCGCGTTCGATCTACCTACGCAGATCGGCATGGATTCCGATCACGTTCTCGCCCTCGGAGAAGTCGGCAAAGTCGGCGTCGCCATTGACTCTCTCGAAGACATGCAAACCCTCTTCGACGGCATCCCCCTCGAATCTGTCTCCACCTCGATGACCATCAATTCCACCGCCGCGATTTTGCTCGCGCTCTACGTCGCCGTTGCCAAACAACAAGGCGCGAACCTGCAGCGCCTCGCCGGCACCGTGCAGAACGATATCCTCAAGGAATATATCGCGCGCGGCACTTACATCTATCCCCTGCGCCCCGCCATGCGCATCGTCACCGATATTTTCGCCTGGTGCCGCCACGAACTCCCCAACTGGAACGCCATCTCGATTTCCGGTTATCACATCCGCGAAGCTGGTTCTACCGACGTGCAGGAGGTCGCCTTCACCCTAGCGAATGGCATCGCCTACGTTGAAGCCGCCATCACCGCCGGCCTCGCCGTGGACGAATTCGCGCCGCAACTTTCTTTCTTCTTCAATTCCCACAACGAGCTGCTCATGCAAATCGCGAAATTCCGCGCCGCCCGCCGCCTCTGGGCCCGCACCATGCGCGAACGCTTCAGCGCCCGCGACCCCCGCTCCCTGATGCTCCGCTTCCACGCGCAAACCGCCGGCTCGTCGCTAACCGCGCAGCAACCGGAAAATAATCTCGTCCGCGTCGCGCTGCAATCGCTCGCCGCAGTCCTAGGCGGGTGCCAGTCCTTGCACGCCAACGCACTCGATGAAGCTCTCGCCCTCCCCACCGAGCAATCCGCCCTGCTAGCCCTCCGCACCCAGCAAATCATCGCGCAGGAAACAGGCGTGGTGAACACCACCGACCCAGTCGCCGGCTCCTACGCCATCGAAAAACTAACCGACGAAATCGAAACGGGCGCCCGCGAATACATTTCCAAGATTGACGCCATGGGAGGAGTACTGCGCGCCGTAGAAGCCGGCTACATCCAGCAGGAAATTCAGAAGTCCGCGTTCGAATACCAGAATGCTGTGGACAGCGGCGAACAAGTAGTAGTCGGCGTAAATCGCTTTCAGACCGAAGACGAAAAACCCATACCCACCTTGCGCATTGACTCCGAAATCGAACGCACCCAAATTGCGCGCCTCAATTCCCTGCGCGCCCGCCGCGACACCAAGAAAGCCCAAGCCGCGCTAGTCGAAATCGAGCGCCGCGCCCGCACCACTGAAAATCTAATGCCTGCCATCCTAACCGCCGTAGAAGCCCACGCCACAGTAGGCGAAATCTCTGACGCCCTACGCCGCGCCTTCGGCGAATACCACGAATCGGTCGTCATTTAAATCGCAACACCGCTCAATTCTCCAGAAGTTCGGTAGGGGCGCTGCTTGCTGCGCCCCAGCTTGCCACAATGTCGACTTCGCCGCTGTCTGGCCTTTGCCTTGCTCTGAGCCCTCTGCGTCTCTGCGGTGATTATTCTCTGTGTTCTCCGCCTTTCCTCCGTGCCCTCTGTGTTAAATCTTTTCACTTGCTCGACGTTCTACCGCGCTCCCACTATTTCTGATAGCTGATCCGGTAAATCGCCCCAGCAAAATCATCCGAAACCAGCAACGCCCCATCCGGCATCACCAACACATCCACCGGCCGCCCCCAATGCACCCCTCCCGCGAGCCAACCCTGAGCGAACGGCTCGTACTTCACCGCCCGCTCGCCGTCCAGCACCACATGACTCACGCGATAACCAATCGGCACGCTGCGATTCCACGATCCATGCTCCGCAATGTAAATCCCGCCGCGATATTCCTCCGGAAACATGCCGCCATCATAAAACCGCATCCCTATCGCAGCCACGTGAGCCGGCAAATTCCAAGCAGGCGCCACAAACTCCGCGCAAGAATGTCCAGCTCCAAACTGCGGATCCGCAATATCTTTTCCGTGGCAATAAGGAAACCCGAACTTCATGCCCACCCGCGGCGCATAGTTCAATTCGTCAGGCGGAATATCGTCGCCCATGTTGTCGCGCCCATTTTCGGTGAACCACATCTCCTGCGACCCAGGCTGCCAATCGAATCCCACCGAATTGCGCACACCCGTCGCGTACGCTTCCATACCGGATCCATCCGCACGCATCCGCAAAATGCTCGCCTCGCGCTTGTCCGGGGATTCGCAGACGTTGCACGGCGCACCCACTCCGACGTACAACCACCCATCCGGCCCAAAACGTATGTACCTCCATTCGTGCTGATTGGTCCGCGGCAGGTCAGTACTCACTACGATCGGCGCCGGCGGATTTTGCAGCCGCGTTTCGATCGCATCGTAACGCAGCACGCGGCTCACTTCCGCCACGTACAGCGAGCCATCGTGAAATGCCACGCCGTTGGGCGTGTCCAGGCCGCGCGCGATCGTAACAACTTCGCCGGCCTTCTCCTGCCGACCGTTCCCCACCAGCGCGTAAACTTTCCCCGCGCGCCGCGATCCCACAAATACAGTGCCATCCGCCCCGAGAGTCAACGAGCGCGCATTCGGCACGCCCGTCGCATAAAGCTCGATCTTGAATCCCGGCGGCAGCTGGATTCGCCGCATCAGAATTTCCAGCAGCGGCGCCGGAATTTGCCCCGTCCATCGGCAGTATCCCGCCGCGCCCACCAAGGCCAGCAGCACAATCGCCGCGCTGAAAATAATCCAACGTTTTCGCGACGTCTTGCTCATGCTTCACTCCCAAATCGCTACGCGCCAATGACGGCAGAAACCCACCTAGCCCCGCGTGGCGTTCTTATGGTTCGGCCGAAACGATCGTCCCGCTGCATTTTCCACCAATGTCTCAAACGCCGCGACGCACGCGTGTCTCAGCTCCCGCGAAATTCGTTCCGGTACTCCCTTCGTGAGCAGCAACGTCGCGGTTCCATGCAGCAACGCCGCCAACGCCAACGCCAGACCCGCATGCTGCTCCGGCGTTCCGCCCAATCGGTCCGCCAGGCTTTTCTTCAACAGCTCAAACGACGGCCGCGGTTCTTCCTTCGCCAGTCGCACCACCCAGTCCGCATGAATCAGTTCGTACTCGTTCGAATGTTTCAACGCAAACTCGAAATACCGCAAACAAAATTCTTCCGCCGTATGCGCCCGCCGCATATACGAGAACATGATCTCCTGCGCCCGCTTGCGCAGCAGCTCCAGAATATCTTTCTTATCGCGGAATCGCTGGTACAACGTAGGAGTCGTCGTCCGCGCCGTGCGCGCCACCGCCCGCATGGTCAGCGCCCTTTCGCCGCCTCTGCTCCACAATTGATAAGCAGCATCCAAAACGCGCCCCTCTAATCCGGCATCGGCTGTTCGCGGCATCTTCGCTCCCTGCGCATCCGGCTAATCTACATCAGCCGAAAAATAATCTTTACAACGTTTAACAAACGGTGTATAAGTTATTCAGGCGCGCAGTATACCCCGTTTCATACCCCGGTGTAGTAAAAAAATCCGAAGTGCGCTACGAGGAACGCGATGCACACGTTTGAGTACGCCATCACCACCAAGGCCACCCCTTCCCTCACCTGGGAGATCTACACCAATTGGAAAATGTGGCACACCTTCGCCAATATTTACGGCCGCTTGCACTGGCAACACGGTGAGCCTTGGAGTATCGGCAGCAGAATGGAAATCGAAATTCTCAAGCCCGTGAAAGTCGTCATTGACCACTTGATCGTCAATTGCCGCCCCGGCCGCGACCTCGGCTGGATCGACCGCGCCCTCGGCATCACCCTGCATCAGTGGGTCGAATTCGAGGAGCACCGTTCCGGCGGCACCTACGTTCGCACCTGGGGAGAAATCAAACCTCCGCGCGTGGCCGTGGCCGGACGAACCGCGGAATATCTGGTGGGAGTGTTTACCGAAACTTGGTACGAAAATTTCCGCTCGCTCTGCGACGAGTTCGCCGAAGTCGGAGTTTGAATCGCGTTACGGCGCGATCGATGCGGCGTACGCTGTTCTCCGCGCACGCCGCGCCAGCAAAAAAACTAGTCAGAAGCAGCTGCCGATGAAGCCGCCTTCTTCTCGCCGCCCGCATCTTCCAACGCATTCGCGCGCAACACCAGCACGGGGCAGCTCGCCTGCTTCACCACTTTTTCCGCCACTGAGCCGAACGCGATCTTGTGCCAGCCGGTCATCCCGTGCGTCGCGATGATGATCATGTCCGCGTGCTCGTGCTCGGCGATGCGCACCAGCTCCATGCCAACATCGTTCGCCGTCCCCATTTCCGTCCGCGCCTTCACATTTTTCTGCGCCAGCGTCGCGGCCAGATCAGCCAGCCGTTTCGCGGCCGCATCCGTCAGGCTCTGGTCGTACTGCCCTTCCTTGAAAACGGACACACTCTTTGGCAAGTCCTCGATCGCGGGCATCACGTGGACCAGCAGCAGTTCCGCTCCGAAGCGCGTGGCGAAATCCGCGGCCACGTCCAGCGCACCGTGCGATGAATCGCTGAAATCAATCGGGGAAAGAATCAGTTTAGGAGGCAGCATCAGTAGTTTCCTTTGTGCCGGTGTCCAGACGATGGAAGGGGCAGCCGCGCCATCCTACCAAACCAATTTTCCGCCACGTTACGCTTCTGTTGCTGCCATGTTAATTTCACGAGTCCGAATCATAATGTCCTAGAATAAGCGCTCATGAATTCCCCAGCCCTCATGGACAATCTCCGCGTAGTCCTCGTCGCCACGCGCAATCCTCTAAACATCGGCGCCGCCGCCCGCGCCATGAGCAATTTCGGCTGCACGCACCTCCGCCTCGTGAATCCCTACGACCCCGCATATCGCGAAGCGCGTTCCGCCGTAGGCGCCGCGCCAGTTCTAGCCAGCGCCGAGCAGTTCAGCACCGTTGCCGAAGCCATCGCCGACTGCGCCCTGGTAGTCGGCACCACAGCCGCCGGACGCCGCGAGCTGCATCATCAACTCTGCACGCTCGAAGCCGGCGCGCGCATCATTCTGCAACGCCTCACACGCAAGCGCACTGGTCGCGAAAAAAAAGCCCGCGTCGCGCTCCTCTTCGGCTCGGAAAAAACCGGCTTGTCCAACGAAGATCTCAGCCATTGCCACTGGCTCGTGCGTATCCCCACCCGCGCCGAGCATCGCT
>Ga0210390_10003606_pt1 | contig 13243 bp, 9 predicted proteins | sample IncBWH11OmetaG_FD_161050 | JGI IMG/M metagenome (GOLD analysis project Ga0210390, IMG submission 161050) | Forest soil microbial communities from Barre Woods Harvard Forest LTER site, Petersham, Massachusetts, United States - Inc-BW-H-11-O ...
CACCTTGCGCTCGAGCAATCCTTCGTACACGGCGAGCGTTGTCGAAATCACGCGGCGCTGGTCGAAGTCCCGCTTCGCCTTGGCGATGGCATTGCTTCCCATCGTCGTACGTAGCTCGGGATCGCCGGCCAGCCGGGCCACGGCGTCGGTGAGGGCCGCCGCATCGCGCGGTGGCACCAGCAGCCCGGTCGACCCGTGCTCGACCACCTGCCGGCAGCCGCGGATGTCGGTCGCGACGACGGGCAGCCCCATGGCCGCGGCTTCCATGGCCGAGCGGGGGAAGCCCTCCCGGTGCGACGCCAGCACGTAGATGTCGAATGCGGCGTAGAGGTCCTCCACGTCGCTGCGGTGTCCCAAGAGACGCACGCCTGACGACTCCGCGGCGGCCAACGCCGACGGCCCGATCCCGTCCGCCTTCCCCGGCTCGCTCGGTCCCGCAACGACGACGGTCACATCGGGACAGCGCCGGCGCAGTTGTTCGGCTGCCGCGAAGAGCTCGGCGTAGCCCTTCTCCCAGACCAAACGCCCGACCGCGCCCACGACGACGGTGGTGTCGTCGACGCCGAGTTCGGCCCGCACGCGCGCGCGGGCGGCGCGAGCCTTCGGACCCGGCGCGAAGCGCTCGAGGTCGATGCCATTGCCGAGCAGGTGGAGCCTGTCCGCCGGCACTCGCAACGAGGCGAGGGTGGACAGGTCTTCCTCGTTCTGCACCAGTTCGGCGTCGGAGCACGCGGCGGCCATTCGCTCCAACCCGTAGACGGCGGCCCGCCGGGCCCGGGAGTCCTCCGCGGTGGCGTAAAGACCGTGGACCGTGTTCACCACCACCGGCACGCGGGCAACCCGGCCTCCAATCCGCCCGTAGATGCCGGGCTTGGGGGTGTGGGTGTGCACGATGTCGGGGCGCAGCCGGCGCAGCAACCGGTACAGCTCACCTGCCGCCCGGACGTCGTCCAGGACCGACACGCTCCTGGTGGCGTGGGGCAGAGCAATGTGACGAATGCCGGCGCGCTCCAGTTCGGGCACGAAGGAGCCGGATGCGGAGACTCCGACCACCTCGAAGCCCGCCGCGGCGAAGGCAGTGAGCTGGGGCCCGAGCAGCAGGGCCAGGCTCATGTCCGTCGTGGTGACGTGGACGAGCAGTGGCTTTCTCAAGTGGTGGCGCCCGCCAGGCGGCGACGGTTGACCAGTCGCCGCAGGTCGTCCTCCATGCGCATTCCCCCGACCACCTTGCGGTCGAAGAAGGCCATCCCGTCGTCCAACTGGACCGGCGAGCGGGCCAGGCGGTACGGGTCGGTCGCTCCGTAGGGGTTGGCGCGGGTGCCCGCAAGCGCAGCGGAGGCGAAGCGCGCCCGCACTGCTCGGTCGGCCGCGGGCGAACCGGCCAGCGCCTTGGGGTAGGCGAAGTGTCGAGACTCGACCCCCAGCCGCTCGCCGATCAGGGAGATGGAGCGGTCGAGCTCCCCGTCCACGGCCGCGGCGGGCAGGCGATCGAGAAGGGCATGCGTGTCGGTATGGGAGCCGACCGTGACGAGTCCCGTGGAGACGGCGTCCGCCAAAGCGGACCAGCTCAGCGGGGTGGCAGACCCGGGGAACGGTCGGCCGCGTTCGACGAAGTCGGTCGCCACGTACAGGGTGGCGGGCACGCGGTGCCGGACCAGGATGGGAAGCGCCTCCTCGACGAAGTCGGCGGTGCCGTCGTCGAAGGTGATGACCACCGCACCAGGCCCCGACGGGGGCGGCCCGGACAGCGCGGTCAGGGCGCCGTCGAGGTCGACCACGCCCGGGCCCGCCACCAACCGGGCCACCTGCTCTTCGAAGAGCCCGCCGGGCAGGTCGACCTGGGATGCGGTGCGGCGTCCCACGCGGTGATACAGGAGGACGACGAGTCCAGACCGGGGCCGGCGCACCACGTCGTGCGCCGCCGCCACCCGCTTGAGGGCGCCGCGCCCGACTCGCTTCGCCGCGGACGCTCTCCCCACGTCGGCCATCATGCCAGGCGGCTTCACCGTGCCAGATCGTGCCTGCGGCCGGCTACTCACCCCTCCCCGCCCCGGCCTGCCCCTAACCTGACCGGCGATTACTCTCACCCTTCCTGGCTGCCATCGGCCCGAGGTGGTCACCACGTAGAAGGAGTTACCCGTGTCGTTAGTGGTGGTCGTCGGTCAGGGCTATGTCGGACTGCCGCTCGCCCTTCGCGCCGTGGAGGCGGGCCACCGAGTCGTGGGTTTCGACACGGACGAGGCGCGCACGGCGAGGCTGGCGGCCGGGGACTCCTACATCGACGACGTGTCCTCCGCGCAGCTCAAGGAAGCGCTCGCCACCGGCCGCTACGCGGCCACGCGGGATGAGGCGGCGTGCGACGGATTCGACGTTGCCCTCATCACCGTGCCGACGCCGTTGAAGGAGGGCGTGCCGGACCTGTCGTTCATCGAGGATGCCGGAGCCATGCTGGCCCGCCATCTGCACTCCGGGGCGACCGTGGTCCTGGAATCCACCACCTACCCCGGGACCACCGTCGAGCTGCTGGTCCCGATCCTCGAATCGGGCTCCGGGTTGGTGGCCGGGGATGGCTTTCACGTGGGCTACAGCCCCGAGCGGATCGATCCCGGCAACCCGAAATGGACGCTGGTCAACACACCGAAGGTGGTGTCGGGCATCGACGCCGCGTCGCTGGCGTCGGTGCAGACCTTCTATGACGGACTGGTCGAGACCACCGTGGCGGTCGGCCGGACCCAGGAAGCCGAGCTCGTGAAGTTGATCGAGAACACGTACCGCCATGTGAACGTCGCACTGGTCAACGAGCTGGCCATGTTCGCGTCGGATCTCGGTATCGACATCTGGGAATCCCTGAACGCGGCCGGGACGAAGCCGTTCGGGTTCACCCGCTTCAACCCGGGACCAGGCGTCGGCGGGCACTGCCTCCCCGTAGATCCGAGCTATCTGTCGTGGCAGGTCAAGCGGCGAGCGGGCCAGGCTTTCCGTTTCGTCGAGCTGGCGAACGACATCAACGACCACATGCCGGACTATGTGGCCCGTCGCATCATGATGTCGTTCAACCGCAGAAAGCAGATCATGAACGGCAGCCGCGTCCTCCTGCTCGGGCTGGCCTACAAACCCAACACCGGGGACGTCCGGGAGTCGCCCGCCCTTGTCGTGGCGGACCAACTGATCGGCCTGGGCGCCGAGGTCGGTGCCGTCGATCCCCACATCGAGCGCAGCCGGATGGATGCACGAATCCGGATGTGCGATCTCACCGCCGCGGAATTGAGCTCAGCGGACGTTGTCGTGGTGCTCACGGACCACGACGTCTTCGATTGGGATCTCGTGAGCCAGCACTCCCGCTTTATCTTCGACACCCGGCATCGGCTGACCGGGACCCACGTCGAACAGCTCTGAGCGTCAGCTGTTGCTCGTACGCAGACCTGTGACGGTCGGGAGCACTCGTGGACGCTGACACTCAGTTGGGACCGGTCGCCCATCCCGAGCAGGGAGAGCGAACACCCTGGACGACCACCGCACGCCCCCTTGCCTGGGTCGGTGGCTTCATCGCCACCACGGCGCTGTGCGCATGGTTCGCCGTGTACGGCATGTTCACGGCTATCCCTGGTGACGACGAGGGGTACATGCTCATCGCGCTGCAGCAATTCGAGCGCCATGGCGCCCTCTACACCCACGTCTACAGCCAGTACGGGCCCTTCTACTTCCAGTTCTGGTCCAGTGTCTTCAGCTGGCTCCCGGTGTCCGTGGACAACGGCCGCATCATTACGACGATCGTTTGGACCCTGAGCGCCCTTGGCTTCGGCGTGGCCACCGCCATTATCACCCGCCAGCTCGCTGCCGGACTGGTGACACAAGTGATCGTGGCCCGGCTACTCGTCAGTCTGGGATCGGAGTCGATGCATCCAGCCGGGCTCGCGACACTGCTCCTGGCATGCATCACCGTCGCAGCGGCTGCGATCGCCCGCGGTCACCGCCGGTTCGCCATCCCGGCGTTGGGGGTCCTGGTGGTCGCGCTCCTGTGCACCCAGGTCAATTTGGGGGTCTTCGCCGTTGTCGCCCTCGTTTTCACTGCGTCCGCCCTCGGACCGAGGGGCATCGCCGCACGTTACGCGAGAGTGGCCGCGACGGCGCTCTTCCTCGTCGCGCCGTTACTCCTCGTGGCCAGCCAGTCCAGCGAAGCCGGCGTGGTCGATCTCGCCACGGTGGTGGCCTTGTCGGCAGCGGCCATCGCCATCGTCACCGTGCGGCGTGAGAACCAGGGGATCGTCGGACGGGAGGACGTCGTGCGGTGCTCGGCCGCAGCCGGCGTCACCCTGATAGCAGTAATCGCCGGCGCACTCTTCACCGGCACCACCTTTGCCGACCTCGTGCGGGGAATGGTCATCGACCCCATCACTCTGTCGCACGACTTCATCCACCCGCTCGCCGTGTCGTGGGTGGCTGTGGCGTGGGCCGTGCTCGGCGTGCTCGCCGCTGTGGCGATTCGCGCCTGGCGCTCCCGCGCCCCTACGTCGGCTTGGGGATGGAGCGACACCACGGGCGCGGTGCGGGTGGCCGCTGGCCTGTTCATCTTGTTCTGCACCGTGTTGCAGGGACAGTTCCCCGCCCCCCTGGGGAGACTCAACCTGATGGTCGCTTGCCCGCTCCTCTTCTTGGTGGTGCCAACGCAGCGAGAGTCGGATGACAACGGTTTTCTGGTCCGGGTTCTCTTGGTGGCGTTGGCGGTGCTGGAGGTGCTGCAGGTGTTCCCGGTGGCTGGGGCCCAGATCTCGTGGGCTACCGTGCTCCTCGTCCCGGCCGGCATGGTCTGCCTCTCGGATGGCTTGGCACCTTTGCTCGTCGCGGCTCGCAGCACGTCGGCCTGGCGCAAGGCTCCGCTCTACGCAGCCGTAGTCGTCATGGCGGTCGGCCTGCTGTCGCTGGCGAACGACTTCGTCGACAACTTCCGCGGGGCGCGGCATGACTATCAGGCCAATCAACCGATGACCCTCCCGGGGACCGATCTCATCCATGCCGCTCGCCCGGTCAGCGATCTCTTCTCGTCGCTCAGCGGCTCGATCCGCACCTCGTGCAACGGTTTCATTACGTATCCGGGCATGAACGAGTTCTATTTCCTGAGCGGAGAGGCGCCTCCCACCTCCTACAACACCACCGATTGGATGTTCCTCTTCCCCCCCAGCCAGCAGGAGCAGATCGTGAGGCGGATCAAGGAGGAGGGCACGGTCCGGTTCTGTGTGCTGGACGCCCCCTTCTGGGTGGACTCCTGGGTGGAGAGCTCGCCCACCAAACGTCTCCCCGACGGGCCTTTGGTGAGCTTCATCGAGAGATTGGAGCGTGCCCACGACAACCCCCGGATCTTCGGCGCGTACCGGTTGTTCGTCGTCGGTCGAGGATAGGGCGACCCTCTCTGGGCCGAACCAAAGCGCGACCGTTCGGCGCCATCCGGCCCGAGGGCCGCGGCCAGCCACAGGAGTGCTGCACGCCTCGACGCAAGGCCCGGCGGTACGCTGCGCCCAGCAGCTCGCCTGGCGATAACGGTGGCGGGCGTTGGAATGGCCACGGGGGCAGACAATGTGCGGCATCGCCGGATTGCTTGACCCGGAGTGGTCAGGGACGGCCGAAGAGCTTGCCCGAATCGCCGATGCGATGGCCCGGCCCCTGGCCCACCGGGGGCCCGACGACGAGGGCACCTGGTGCGACGCCGAGGCCGGGATCGGTTTCGGTCACCGCCGACTGGCGATCATGGACCTCTCGCCGGCCGGCCACCAGCCCATGGTCTCGGCCGACGGCCGCTGGGTCGCCGCCTACAACGGAGAGTGTTACAACGCCGCCGAGCTGCGCGCCGCCCTGCCGGATCGAGGCCGTGGCCTCAAGGGCCACTGCGACACCGAGGTGGTGGTGGAGGCGGTGGCCGCCTGGGGCCTGCGCCCGACTCTCGAGCGGCTCGATGCGATGTTCGCCCTGGCCCTGTGGGACCGTCGCGACCGCGTCCTGCACCTGACGCGGGACCGTCTGGGCGAGAAGCCGCTCTATTACTCGGTCGTGGACGGAATCGTGCTCTTCGGCTCCGAGTTGCGCGCGCTCCTCGCCTATCCCGGCTTCAACCGGGAGATCGACCGGCGGGCACTGGCTCTCCTTCTGCGTCTCAACTACATCCCCGCCCCTCTCACCATTTTCACCGGGGCGCGGAAGCTGGCCGCGGCCACGCTGGTGAGCCTGCGCCCGGGCGAACGCGGCTGGCCCGAGCCCGAGATCTGGTGGGACTTTCCGGCCGCGGCCCGGACCGCCATGGCGACGCGACCGCCCGCGGGCGATGACCAGGGCGCGCTCGACCATCTCGAGGCGGTGCTGGCCGAAGCCGTGTCCCGCCGAATGGTGGCCGATGTCCCCGTCGGCTCCTTCCTGTCCGGCGGCATCGACTCCAGCCTGATCACGGCCCTGGCCCAAGCCGGGTCCACGGAATCCGTGCGGACCTTCACCGTTGGTTTCTCCGGCCAGGGACACGACGAGGCGGACCACGCGGAAGCGGTGGCCCGGCATCTCGGCACCGCCCACACCCGGATCGACCTGACGGCCGACGATGCCCTGAACCTGGTGCCCCACCTCGGTCGCCAGTACGACGAGCCCTTTGCCGACCCTTCCCAGTTACCCACCCTCCTCATGTGCCGCGAGGCCCGCCGCCACGTCACCGTGGCCCTGTCGGGTGACGGCGGCGACGAGGCATTCGGCGGTTACCGCCGCTACACGGCGGGGGCAATGCTGAGCCGGCGAGTCCTGCCCCTGCCCCGGCGCCTACGCGGGGCCGCCGCCGGCGCGATGGACGCGGTGCCCGGTGCTGTATGGGACGGCATCGGACGTGGCGCGCAACGCCTGCGCCCCGCCGCAGTGGGGCCGGATCTCGGCACCCGCGCCCACAAACTCGCCCGCCTGCTGACGGCCGGTTCGTCCCGCGACGTCTACATGAGCCTGGTCTCGGCCTGGGACGACGCCGAAAGGGTTGTCGTCGGGGCTCCCGACTCGCCTTGGAGCGGTCCGCCGTCCCTCTGCGGCCTGGTGGGAACGCCGGCGGAGGAGATGATGGCCTGGGACACGCTCTCGACGCTGCCCGACGAGATGCTGGTCAAGGTCGACCGGGCCAGCATGGCCTTCGGTCTCGAGGTGCGGCCGCCCCTTGTCGACCACAAGGTGGTGGAGGCGGCCTGGAATCTGCCTCCTTCGCTGCGAATCCAGGGGACCGTGGGCAAGAGGGCGCTGCGCCTCCTTCTGGAGCGCCACGTGCCCCGCCACCTGTTCGATCGGCCCAAGACGGGCTTCGATCCCCCGCTGGGCATGTGGCTACGCGGGCCGCTGCGGGGCTGGGCCGAGGACCACCTCGCTGCGTCCCGCCTGAAGGACCAGGGCTTCTTCGACCCGGTGGCTGTGCGAACCTGCTGGGACGCGCACCTGGCCGGGCGGCCGGGCCTGGAGTATCCACTGTGGGCCGTCCTGGCGTTCGAGGCCTGGCTCGACGAAACGGACGCTTCGAGCTGAGTCTCAGCGAAACGACCCGAGAGCGACGTTGACCGGCGCAACGCCGAACTCATCGGCAGTGAAGGTCCTCTCGGCGTTACCGATCTACGTCGCCTGCTCGGCCGATGTCACCTGCTCGGCTTCGATGCCGTCGCCGACTTCGATGCTGCGAGTCGCATCTCTCGACAGTGTCAACGCGCTGGCGTGATACCACGAGGCCCGGTCGACTGCACGATCTCCTCGATGGCCTACCGTCACGCAGCATCACTCCTCGCGCACGACACCGACTTAAGCCGGGTCGCAAGCGTCATCGGGATCGAGCTGGACCGCACTTCACTGCGCCTCTGAACGGAATCCGGCCTCATCCTCGCTCGTTGGTCAGGATCACCACGCCCGCGTTGGCGCCCCGGCCAACCGTGTGGGAGAGGGCGGCACGGGCGCCGTCGACCTGGCGGACCCCGCAATCGCCGCGCAGCTGGCGCACCAGCTCGACCACCTGGCCCAAGGCGGACGCGCCCAGCGGCTCACCCTTGGACAGGAGGCCGCCGCTCGGGTTGACGGGCAGGCGGCCGCCGAGCTTGGTGGCGCCCGAGTCGAGCAGCGCGGCGGATCCGCCCGGCTCGCACAGGCCGAGCTCCTCGCACGACTGCAGCTCACGCGCAGCGTCAGTGTCCTGGCACTCCACGACGTGGAGGTCCGACGGGCCGAGGCCGGCCTCCTCGTAGGCGGCGGTCGCGGCCAACGTGGTGGGTGGCGGCGCGGTGTCGTCGGCAAGGCCGGACAGCGGGGTCGACTCGCTCAGGACGGACCCGGCGATGTGCGAGCGCAGCACGGCCGCGGCCAGCGTGACCGGCGTCGAGGGTGCGGGCAGATCCGCACGGCGGAGCACCAGCGCGGCCGCGCCCTCGTTGGGTGAGCAGAGCATGAAGAGGTGCAGCGGCTCGGACACGACCCGCGAAGCCAACACCTCTTCGACCGACGTCTCCTTTTGGTACATGGCGTCGGCATTGGTCGCGCCGTGCTTACGGTTCTTGACGACGACACGGGCCAGGTGGTCCTTGGTGACGCCCGAGGTCAGGCACAACCGCTGGGCCCGCATGGCGAAGAACGAGGGGGTGGCGGCGAGGCCCGCTTCCTCCTGCCAGGGGTCGAAGAAGGAGGAGCGGATGATGCCCTTGGGCATCTTCTCGGTGCCGAACACGAGCACGGTGTCGTACTGGCCGGCCCGAATGGCGGCATTGGCCAACATGAGGGCGGCACCGCCACTGGCACAGCCGGCCTCCACGTCGACGATGGGCATGCCGGTCATGCCGAGGCGGCTCAGCACCTTGTGGCCGGTGGCCACGCCACCGTAGGCGGTGCCGCAGAAGGCGGCCTGGAAGCCGCCCTTGCCCACCCCCGCCTCCCGAAGCGCGGCGCGTACGGCATACGCACCCATGTCCGTGGTGGAGACGCCGTCGAAGCGCCCGAACGGGTGCATGCCGACGCCGGTGACGGCGACACCGCTCACGAGGAGGAGGCCGCCGCGGCGAAGGCGTAGCTGACGACGTCGTTGCCGTCGTCGTCGCGGTGGAGGGGCACCACGCACAGCTCCATGGGCTGGCCGACGGTGAGGACCGACGGGTCGCTCTCGGTGAGGCGGGTGATGACGCGCACGCCCTCGGGGAGCTCGACCACGCCGACGCCGTAGGGGATGTCCCCGAGATAGCCGGGCGGCGGCGCCGTGATGGCGGTCCACGCCCACAGCGTTCCGGCGCGGGACAGCTCGACCGGGTCCGGCGCGTCGGTGGCGCAGTAGGCGCACGTGTCGGTGCGCGGGAAGTTGGTGGCGCCGCAGTGGGCGCAGTGGCTGCCCAGGAGCGCAGGTGGGTCGGCGTCCGTGAAGAGGCCGTCGCGGACCAGGACGCGCACGATGCTCAGTCCTTCAGTTCGACCAGTTCGAGCGCGTCGAACTCCCAGAAGGCGCGGAGCGAGGCGATCTTGCCAGCGCCGTCGGTGCGGTACGTCATGACGACGTGCACGATGGCCTGGTGGCTGCCTCCAGCGATGGTGGTGCGGATGATGCCGACGTCGGCGACCTCGCCCCCGTCGCCACTGAGATACGACTGGTTGATCTCGAAGTCGACGGCCTGGCTGGGGGCGATGACCTCGTCGTAGAACTTGGCGATGGCGGCCTTGCCCCGGTGACCCTTCCCCTCGGGGTCGAACGGGGAGGGGCCGATCGGGTCCTGGACGACGGCGTCGTCGGCGAAGAGGTCGAGCCAGCCGTCACGGTCGCGGGCGTGCACGGCGGCGCGGGAACGAGCGCCGAGCTCTCGGGCGGTCGGGGATTGGAGGTCGGTCATGGCGGGTGCGGCCTTTCGGGGCGGGGGTCAGCGGGACTTGGCGATGACGTTGTCGGCGAATCGAGTCAGGTTGTCGATCTTGGCCTGCAGGGGCTCGGTGTCCTGCTCGATCCCGTAGGGCCAGCGGAAGCCGACGATGACGTCGGTCACACCGAGCTCCTCCAGACGCTTGACGCCGTCGGTGGTGTACGCATCGAGCGAGATTACGTGCGTCTCGAACGGCTTCGACTCGGTGCCGTGCTCCTTGCGCAGCGCGGCGAGGCGGTCGAGCAGGCCGGGGAGGTCGGCCGGGTCGCCGCCGCCATGCAACCAACCGTCGCCGTCGACGGCGGCGCGCTTGAGGGCCGCCTCGTGGTGGCCGCCGATCAGGATGGGCACGGGCCGGCTCGGCGCCGGCGTCATCTTGATGGAGGGGACGTCGAACACCTTCCCGTGGAACTCGAAGAAGCCGCCGGCCATGAGGCCGCGCATGACGGCGATCTCCTCGTCCATGCGCAGGCCACGGCGCTCCCAGGGCACGCCGCAGATCTCGTAGTCCTCGGGCCAGGGGCTGGTGCCGACGCCGAGCACGAGTCGGTTGTCGGTGAGCACGGCCGTCGAGCTGACCTGCTTCGCGATGAGGACCGGGTGGCGGATGGGCAGCTTGATGACGAAGGTGACGAAGCGGAGGCGCTCGGTGACGGCGCCCATGGCCGGGATGATCGAGAACGGTTCGAGGAACGGCTTGTCGTCGAGGAACTCGCGGCTGCCGTCGGGGTTGAACGGGTACGTGGTATCGGAGACCTCGGGGTAGGCGATGGAGTCCGGGACGACCATCGAGTCGTATCCCGCCGCCTCCGCCGCCCGGGCCAGCGGCAGGTAGAAGGACGGGTCGGTCATCGACTCCGCATACGAGAAACGCATCTCCACCTCCCCTTCCCTCGTCTACGGGGCCGGTCGGTCGGGTCGGCCGGTCCCGGCGCCGCCTACCATGCGGCACGTGCCCGCTCATCCTGCCAGCACCGACGCGACGGGGCCTAACCCGGGGGCCGGCGGTGCCGGGTCCGGGGCGGAGTTGCGGCTGACGGGGTCGACGCCCATGGTGACCGACCTCTCCCTCGAAGACCTGGAGCGCGAGGCCCGGCACGTCATCGGGGAGATGGCGTATGCGTACTACGCCGGAGGGGCCGACGACGAGCGGCTGCTGACCGGGAACGTGGAGGCGTGGGGCGGCTGGCAGCTCCACCCCAGGGTCCTGGCGGGGGTGTCGTCGGTATCGACGGAGACGACGGTGCTGGGGTCGGCCGTGGCGTCGCCGGTGGGGATCGCCCCGACGGCGATCCAGGGCCTGGCGCACCCCGAAGGCGAGGTGGCGACGGCCCGGGGGGCGGCGGCGGCCGGGGCGCTCCTGATCCTTTCGTCGCTGGCGACGTGCCCGCTCGAGGACGTGGCGGCGGCGGCGCCGGACGCGGTGCGCTGGATGCAGATCTACGTGCTGCGGGACCGGGCCCGCACGGTCGACCTGGTGGCGAAGGCGGCGGCGCACGGGTACCGGGCGCTGGTCCTGACCGTGGACGCGCCGGTGTCGGGGCTGCGGCTGCGCGAGTGGCGGACCGGTGTGCACCTGCCGGACGATCTGGCGTTGCCGAATCTGGCCGGCGACTCGACGTCGAGCGCGCGTGAGGGCGGGTTCATGGCCGTCGTGACGAACGAGTTCGAGCCGGCGCTCACGCCCGCCGACATCGGGTGGTTGGCCGGGTTGAGCCCGCTGCCGGTCGTCGTCAAAGGCGTGCAGCGGGCCGACGACGCGGTGCGGTGCGTGGACGCCGGAGCGGCCGCCATCGTGGTTTCGAACCACGGGGCACGACAACTGGCCGACGCGCCGGCGACGGCTGACATCCTGGCGGAGATCGTCGACGCGGTAGGCGGACGCGCCGAGGTGTACGTGGACGGGGGGCTGCGCCGGGCGCCCGACGTGGCGAAGGCGCTGGCGCTCGGGGCGCAGGCGGCGCTGGTCGGCCGACCGTCGCTGTGGGCGCTGGCGACGGGCGGCGCGGAGGGTGTGGCGGCGATGCTGGGCTGGTTCGAGACGGAACTGCGACGAGTGATGGCGTTGTGCGGTGCGGCGACGGTCGACGGGTTGGAGCGGAGGCTCGTGCGGCGGACACCGGGGGCAGGGAGGCTCACATGACGACGGTCGCGGCGATGATCGCGGCACGGGCCGACGACGACAGCACCGGCGTCTTGGACGTCGGGGGAGGGAGCTGGACCTGGCGCGAGGCGGTGGCGGAGGGCGCGGCGCGGGGAGCCTTGGCGCAGTCGTTGACGGCGGGAAAATTGCCCCATGTCGGGGTACTGCTGCCCAACGGCCCCGACTACCTGTTCTGGCTGAACGGTGCCGCACTGGCGGGAGCGGCGATCGTCGGGATCAACCCGACGCGTCGGGGTGAGGCATTGGCGGCCGACATCCGGGCGACCGACTGCTCGATGATCGTGACCGACGACGAGGGCGCTGCACTGCTCGGGGGCCTGGACCTCGGACTGGACGCCGACCACGTCCTCGTGACGAGCACCGAGCGCTACGAGGCGCTGCTCGGGCAACTCCGCGACAGCGACGAGGCAGCGGCCCTCATCGAGCGGGCGGAGGACGTCGGCGAGGAGGCGCTCTTCCTCCTGATCTTCACCTCCGGGACGACGGGGGTGCCGAAGGCCGTGCGCTGCACCCAGGGCAGGCTGGCTGACATCGCGAGGGTGGCGGCGCCTGGGTACGGCTACACGACGGAGGACGTCTGCTACTGCCCGATGCCGTTGTTCCACGGCAACGCGCTCATGGCGTTGTGGGGGCCGTCGGTGATGGTCGGCGCGGCGCTGGCGGTACGGCCCCGTTTCAGTGCATCCGCGTTCCTCGAGGACGTCCGGAGGTTCGGAGCCACGAAGTTCAGCTACGTCGGCAAGGCGATCGCGTACATCCTCGCCACACCCGAGCGCCCCGACGACGCCGACAACACACTGACCAGCGCATTCGGCACCGAGGCCTCGGTGCGGGACCGGAGCCGGTTCCGGAAGCGGTTCGGCTGCTACCTCATCGAGGGCTACGGGCAGAGCGAGGGCGGCGCCTCGATGAACCCGGTGGTCGGGATGCCGAAGGGGGCGATCGGCAAGCCGGCCGACGGCGTCGACCTGGCCGTGATCAGCCCCGAAACGGGCGAAGAGTGTGCGCGGGCGGAGTTCGACGGCGACGGGCGGCTGCTGAACGCGGGCGAAGCCACCGGGGAGATCGTGAACCGCAGCGGGCGCGGCAAGTTCGAGGGGTACTACCACCGAGAAGACGCCGAGCAGGAACGCCTGCGGGGCGGGGGGTACTGGACGGGCGACCTCGGCTATGTCGACAAGGACGGCTTCTTCTACTT
>Ga0210390_10003607_pt1 | contig 13235 bp, 13 predicted proteins | sample IncBWH11OmetaG_FD_161050 | JGI IMG/M metagenome (GOLD analysis project Ga0210390, IMG submission 161050) | Forest soil microbial communities from Barre Woods Harvard Forest LTER site, Petersham, Massachusetts, United States - Inc-BW-H-11-O ...
TTAAAACTAGCGCGCCGAGCAGGTATCGCGACAAGAAAAGTTCGCGGGAACGCCAACGATCTCAAGCATGTGAAAGAAAGCTACCGGCTCGTCGTGGAAGCCACCGGCTCACCCTCTGGATTGACGCTGGCTCAGCAAATGACCGAGCCTCGCGGTACGCTGCTGCTGAAATCCACGTTTCACGGCGCGGCACCCGTGGAAACTTGGCCGATCGTCGTAAAAGAAATCACCGTGGTAGGTTCGCGCTGCGGTCCATTTGCTAAAGCCATCGCCCTTCTCCGCTCCGGCAAAGTGGATCCTACCCCACTCATCTCGCGCACGTTCCGGCTGCATGATGCGCCAAAAGCAATTCTCCACGCCCGACAACCAAATGTGATGAAGGTTCTACTGAAAGCGTGAATTTGCGTTAAAAGCATGAAATTTGCACCGAAAGCTGAAATTTGCATTGAATTGAAAGGATACGATTTGGGGCTCTTTAGGGGTCGGAGCTTGAGCTCCGACATTGGACAATCAGCAATCTTCGGCTTCAGCCCGTGAGGAATCTGTTTTTCACAACCGGTTGATGCATGACGCCACGCACGCCGCGCCAAATCCATTATCGATATTCACCACAGTCACATTGGACGCGCACGAATTCAGCATGCCCAGCAGCGCCGCCACGCCTCCAAAACTCGCTCCATAACCCGTACTCGTCGGCACCGCAATGACCGGCACGCCCACCAGCCCGCCCACAACGCTCGGCAGCGCTCCTTCCATCCCCGCAATGCAGACGATCACGCGCGCTTCCGTCAACATCCCGCGATGCTCCAGCAGCCGGTGAATCCCCGCCACGCCCACGTCATAGAGGTGGTCCACGCGATTTCCCATCATCCGCGCGGTCAACAATGCCTCTTCCGCCACGGGAATATCGCTGGTGCCCGCCGAAACAATTAGAATCGTTCCCTTCCCGGTAATTTGCTTGCTGCGCTCGATGGTAATCACGCCAGACAGAGGATGAAACCGCGCATCGCGCCGACCCCGCTTCACGGCTGCATAAATTTTGTCCGTCGCGCGCGTTACCAGGATGTTTTGCCGCGAATCCTTGTGCCTCACCATCGCGCGCACAATCTCCGCCACTTGCCCCGGCGTCTTTCCTTTCCCGAAAATCACTTCAGCATAGCCCTGCCGCAGCGCCCGGTGATGATCCACTTTCGCGAAATCAATATCCTCAAACGGAAGATGCTTCAGCTTCTCCACCGCCGCGTGCGGTGAAAGTTTTCCTGCTTCAACACTCTTCAACAGCTTCAAAATTTCTTCGGAATTCATCGTTTTCAACCGTTTCGAATCTTAGCATCCCTGCCACCACGCGCCTATGCTTGACTTGCCCTGCCCCCGCTGGGAGACTGGGATTATCCGCGAAAAACCATGGCTACGACACAGGGACGTATCATCACGATTGGTGTGACCGGAGCAAGCGGCGCGCTGCTGGCGCAAAAGACGCTCGTCCTGCTGGAAGACGACTCGCGCGTTTCCCGCATCCACCTGGTGGTCACCGAAACCGGCCAACGCCTCTTCTCGGAGGAACTCGGCATCACCTCCGGAGATTTGAAAAAACTTCCCAGCCGCATCCTGGGCCGCACTCCAAAGAAAATCGAACCCGTCTCCAACAAGGATGTGGGCGCCTCCATCGCTTCGGGCAGCTACTGCGTAGACGCCATGATCGTGATTCCCTGCACCATGGGCGCGCTGGCTTCCATTGCCACCGGCATGAGCGACGACTTGGTATCTCGCACCGCCGACGTGATGCTCAAGGAACAACGCAAGCTCATTCTTTGCGTAAGAGACACGCCCTTCAATCGCATCCATCTAGAGAATATGCTGCGCGCTCAGCAAGCCGGCGCCGTCATCATGCCCGTGGTTCCCGCGTTTTACTTCAAACCGAAAACCATCGACGAAATCCTGACGCAATACGTCTGCCGCGTCCTCTCGCAAGCCGGGCTTCCCCAGGAAAAAATGTATCGCTGGACCGGCAGCGCCGCGGCCAGGAAGTCGGAGTCTTAGCTTCTATGGCCGGCCGCATTCGCACTGTGCTCGAGATGATCAAGTTTGAGCACTCCGTGTTCGCGCTACCGTTCGCGCTGGTCGGCGCCCTGCTTGCCGCTCGCATCACTACGCACGGCTGGCCCACGTTGCGGCAAATTCTCTGGATCGTGGTGGCCATGGTTGCGGCGCGTTCGGCGGCCATGACCATCAATCGCATCGTCGATTTGCGCTACGACAAGGAAAATCCCCGTACCAAAATGCGCGCCCTGGCCATCGGCGCACTCTCCGTGTCCTTCGCCTGGTCCTTCACCATCGCCGCGATCGCGTTATTTTTCGTGGCCGCATGGCAGCTGAACCCGCTCGCGTTGGAACTGGCGCCCGTCGCGCTCGCGATTCTTTTTTTCTATTCGTACACCAAGCGCTTCACCATCTGGTCGCACGTCTTTCTCGGCTTCGCGCTAGGGATTTCTCCTGCCGCTGCGTGGATCGCGGTTACCGGAAGCCTCGATTGGCGCATGCTGATTCTTTGCGCAGCGGTCACCGTGTGGGTCGGCGGCTTCGATGTGCTATACGCGTGCCAGGATGTGCAGTTCGATGCCGAAGCCGGCCTCTTCTCCGTTCCGAAGCGTTTCGGGATCGCCAACGCGCTGCGCATTGCCCGCGTAATGCATGTTTGTGTGGTGCTTTTGCTGAGCTGGCTGGCGGCAAGTTTCGGCCTACCATGGCCGGCGTGGGCGGGCATCGCGGTTGTGGCAGCACTTCTGACCTACGAGCATTCGCTCGTAAAAGCAAACGATCTCAGCAAGCTAAACGCTGCGTTTTTCGCCGTGAACGGGTATATTAGTATGTTGTTCCTGCTATTCTGGGGCGCTGCCACTGCCGTTTGGCGCGTTTGAACGATCCAAAGGTTTTGGATTTTGTTGGGCCCGCTTTCCGAATCGAGCCGGTGTTTGCAAACCAAAAAGAGCATCGAAATATTCGCCAAAACATCTGTAAAATAGAACTGTAAACGAAAAACATGACGCATGGCTGACCTGACCATCACCGACGCAACACTGAAACCCATCGCCGACAAGGTTTTCGCCGGCGAACGCCTCGCATTTGACGACGGCGTCGCCCTCTACAAAACCCCCGATCTTCTCTCCGTCGGCTGGCTCGCCAATTACGTCCGCGAAAAGCGCCACGGCAACGTCACCTATTACAACGTCAATCGCCATATCAATCCTACGAACGTTTGCGTCGCGCACTGCAAGCTCTGCGCCTTTGGCCGCGATCCCGAAGCCCCCGGCGCGTACACCTACAAGCTCGAGGAAATGTACGAGCGCGCGGCACAAGGCGTTCGCGAAGGCGCAACAGAAATTCACATTGTCGGCGGTCTGCACCCCGATCTAAGTTTCGATTTTTTCCTCGAACTGATTCGCGGGTTGAAGCAGCGCCATCCACACGTGCATCTCAAAGCCTTCACCATGGTCGAGGTCCACTATTTCGCGCGCATCGCCAAACTCTCCATCGACGAAACGCTCCTCAAGATGAAAGAAGCCGGCGTGGATTCCTGTCCCGGCGGCGGTGCCGAAATTTTCCATCCTCGCGTGCGGCGCATCATTTGCGATCATAAGGTTAGTGGCCGCATGTGGCTCACCATGGCCAAGAAAGCACATCGCATCGGCCTGCGTTCCAATGCCACCATGCTTTACGGCCACGTTGAAACTGTCGAGGAGCGCGTCGATCACCTCGTGCTGCTTCGCGAAGCTCAGGACGAAACCCACGGCTTCGTCGCCTTCATTCCTCTGGCGTTTCACCCGGACAACACCCCGCTGGCGCACATTCCAAAGCCCACCGGCTACGACGATTTGCGCACCATGGCCGTCTCTCGCCTGTTGCTCGACAATTTCGATCACATCAAAGCCTACTGGATCATGCTCACGCCCAGCATCGCGCAAATTGCGCTGCGCTTTGGCGCCAACGATATGGACGGCACGGTTGTGGAAGAAAAAATCTATCACGATGCCGGCGCCACCACTGCGGAGTTCACCTCGCGCACCGAACTCGAACGCCTGATCCGCGCCGCCGGCCGCATCCCCGTAGAACGCGATACTCTCTACAACCCCGTTGACCGCACGAAGCTTCCTCCCATAGTTCCCGCCACTCCCCCAGGCCTCGTCTCCCTGACTGTTTAATTTCCGCGCCTGTGTAGTGGCCGGACTTTAGACCGGCCAATCTTTCTTCCGTCGCACTCACGCGACACTCCAGCGGCCATCCACGTCCCATCCTCCCCTCACATCAGTGATAGAATCATCCCTCGCCGTAGTAACCCGCCCTTCCACTGGCGAATCCAATCCATGCTCCGCCCCTCCGGGCGCATGAGACACACGAAGGAGATTTCCCACATGCAACGCAAAGCTTCCGCAATATGGCAAGGCGATCTGAAATCCGGCAAAGGTGCCATTTCCACCGATAGCGGCACGCTGAAAAATACCCAATATTCCTTCAGCACCCGCTTTGAAAATGGCGTCGGCACCAATCCCGAAGAACTCCTCGCCGCCGCTCACGCCGGCTGTTTCACCATGGCGCTCTCCGCGCAGCTTGGCGGCGCAGGCCTCACCGCAACCAAGCTCGAAACTACCTGCACGATTTCCCTGGAAAAGGTCGGCGAAAACTTCACCATCACCAAAAGCCATCTCGATCTCGTAGCCGACATCCCCGGCGCGGATAAGGCCAAGTTTGACGCTGCCGTGAAGGCTGCCGAAAGCGGTTGCCCGGTCTCCCGTCTCTTCAAGGCGGAAATCTCCGTCAGCTCCCAGCTGGTCACTTCAAAATCTGCTTAACGAAATGGCGGCCCGATTCCGGGTACAATGCTGCGCATGATCCCTGTTCCCGGTGTCTTCATTGCCGGTTTCGTTATGTTCCTGCTAGTTCTGTGGGACGCGTTCGAGGCCATCATTCTGCCCCGGCGCGTCACCCGCAAATTCCGCCTCACGCGTATCTATTATCGGCTCACCTGGGCGAGTTGGAAGTTCTACGCGCGGCTGATTCCGGCGCGCAAAACTCGCGAGAGCTTTCTTGGATTTTATGGCCCGATCTCTCTGCTATTTCTGATCGGCATTTGGGCCATTGGACTGGTTCTGGCGTTCGGCTTAATGCAATACGGCGCGGGTTCCGCAGTCGTTCTTTCCGGATCCAGCCCCAGCCTCTCCACCGATTTCTACCTTAGCGGCACCACCTTCTTCACCCTCGGTCTCGGCGACGTGGTGCCTCGCTCCGGCATTGCGCGGTTGCTGGTTGTAACGGAATGTGGTTTCGGGTTCGGTTTTCTGGCCGCCGTGATCGGCTATTTGCCATTCATCTATGGCGCTTTTGGCCGCCGCGAAACGAACATTTCTCTGCTCGACGCGCGTGCTGGAACGCCTCCCACGGCGGGTGAACTTCTTCGCCGCCATGCCTATCCGGGTGGCAAGGAGGCGTTACGGGAACTGTTGAAGGAGTGGGAGTTTTGGTGCGCCGAATTGCTTGAGTCTCACCTTTCTTATCCGGTTCTCGCATACTTCCGATCCCAGCACGACAATCAATCGTGGATCGGTTCGCTCACCGCGATCCTGGATGTCTGCTCCCTTGCCGTGGCCGTGACCGAGGGCATCTGCGCCAAGCAAGCCGAACTCACTTTCGCCATCGCTCGCCATGCCGTGGCCGATCTTTGTCAGGTATTCGGTGCCACGCCACGCCCGCCGCTGGTCGATCGCTTGCCGGCGGAAACCCTGGCGAAGCTCCGCATGAAAATGGCCCAGCACGGAGCCACGCTTTCCGCCACGCCCGAAGCGGATCAGAAGCTGCTCCACCTTCGCCGCATGTACGAACCGTACGTCAACGCACTCGCGATTCATCTCAGCCAGACCCTTCCCCCATGGATTCCGGATCATAAGAGCAAAGACAATTGGCAGACCACCGCTTGGGCGCAATCCATCGGCGCCGCCAAGACGGACCCCATCTCCTTGGTTCAGGACGATCACTTCTGATGCAAGCAAGTAGCTAGCTCCGGCGTTCGCTGCGGCGCCAAACACTTGCTCCGCCGAATTTACCCTGCGACAATTGCGCCCGGGCAATCATCCAACATCTGCTAAAGCGCGCGACCGTGCTGTTTCATTCGTCGCAGGGAGAATCAACATGAAGGCCATTCAAGTCCACCGTTTCGGCGGTCCCGAAGTTCTCGAGGTCCAGGAAGTTCCCACTCCCAAACCTGCCCCGGGACAAATTCTTGTCCACGTCCACGCCGCCGGAGTCAATCCTTATGACACTTACATGCGCGCCGGCACCTACGCCGTCAAGCCGCCGCTCCCGTACACGCCGGGCTCGGACGCCGCGGGCACTGTGGAAGCAGTTGGCGAAGGGGTAAAAAAAGCTAAGCCCGGTGATCGCGTGTACACCGCGAAAACGCTCACCGGCGCGTACGCCGAATACACGCTCGTCGATGAATCCCAGGCCTATCCGCTCCCAGATAAAATCTCCTTCGCACAAGGCGCGGGACTCTGGGTTCCATACGGCACCGCATACACCGCACTGTTCCATCACGGCCATGCTCGCCCCGCGGAAACTTTGTTGATTCATGGCGCCAGCGGAGGCGTCGGACTTGCGGCGGTTCAATACGCGCGCGCCTTGGGTATGACCGTCCTGGGTACCGCCGGCAGCCAGCGTGGCCTGGATCTTATCAAAAAGGAAGGCGCCCACGCGGCATTCGATCACACCAAGCCCGAGCACGCCGACGAAATTATGAAATTCACTGGTGGCCGTGGCGTCGATGTGATTCTTGAAATGATCGCCAACGTAAATCTGGCCACGGACATAAAGCTGATGGCGATTCGCGGGCGCACTGTGGTAATCGGCAATCGGGGTGAAATCACCGTCAACCCGCGCGATTTGATGGCCCGCCGCGCTTCCGTTTGTGGTTTCACGCTCTGGGCCGTCACCGAAACGGAAGCCGCTGAAATCCATGCGGCCATCGCGGCTGGATTGGAAAATGGCACTCTGCGCCCCATCGTTGGCAAAGAAGTCCCCCTCAAAGACGCGGCCATCGCTCACCAGGACGTTCTCGCGCCAGGCGCATTTGGAAAAATCGCGTTGATTGCTTGATTCGCGGAAAGCTACCCGCGCCTAAACTCTGCCAAGCATCTGTAGAAGAATTCCCGCGATGGCGCCGCCGAGCACCAGCCACGCAGAATTCACCCTATAGCGAATCACCAAAAGCAAACTCGCCAGTCCCAGAATAATCGCCGGCACATTCACCAGCGCGGCGCGCCCGAATTGCCAGCTTACCGTGGCCATCAACGCCACCGCCGCCGCATTCACACCGTCCAGGAAGGCCCCCGCAAACGGCGATTTCCGGATTCGCGGCAAAAATTTCGCCGTCGCCGCCACATACGCAAACGCCGGCAAAAACATTCCAATGGTCGCCAGTCCCGCGCCCTTCCATCCGCCGAGCAGGTAACCGATGAAAGTCGATACTGTGAAATAAGGCCCCGGAGTTGCCTGGCTCACCGCGATCGCATCCAGCAATTGCGCATCCGTCAACCAGTGCAAGCGCACCACCAAGTCGGCGCGCAACACCGCCAGCAAAACATAGCCGCTTCCAAACACCACAGCCCCAATCTTCAGAAAATACAGAAAAATTGGCAGCCCTCCGAGAGCGCCACACGCGCCACCGGGAAATAATCCCAGCATCCCGCCCGCGCTTAACTTCGACTGGCTGCGCGCCTGTTGCACAACCATCCAGAATAGGCCGGCGCAAACCAGCAACGTGATCACGTTCACTCCCAGCGCCGCCAAAAGCACCACCGCCACTGCCAGCATGATCAATCCGGAATTCTTAAGCGCCACCCGCCCCAGATTCCACAATGCCGGGATGATCAGCGCCACAACCACCGGCTTGATGCCAAACAGCAATCCTTCCACCTGCGGCAACTTCCCGAATTTTTCGTAAGCCCACGCCAGCGCCGCCACCATCACCGCCGACGGCAAAATAAAACATGCCCCCGCCACCAACAGTCCCGCGAATCCTCCGCGTACCTCACCAAGATAAATCGTCAATTCCGTGGAGCTTGGCCCTGGCAGCAGGTTCACCGCGCCGATCAGGTCCAGAAAACGCTCGCGGTTCAGCCAGTTTTTCGTGCGCACGAATCGCTCTTCCATCATCGCGAAGTGCACCGGCGGCCCTCCGAAGGCCACAAATCCCAGGCGCAGCATTTCCTTGGCTATCTCCCACATCCCGCCGGTCGCGCCTTCGATTTTTGTAATTTCGTCCAACGGTCTCCGACTCCTGCCACGAATATTAGCCGCGCACTCGCCACATGACAGCGCCGCCTTTTTTCCTTACTCTAGTATTCGCCCGCGAAACGCTATGAACCCCAACGACCCTATCAAACCGCTCCCGCCGCCTTCATCTTCGTGGATCAAGGGATTGCTCGCAGGCGTCCTCTTCACGCTTCTTGCCGTCGGCCTGATCGTCTGGCTCGTCACTGGCACCGGCCTGCTCCACCTGCTGCATTCCTACGCCCACGGGTCGCTCATCCATATCGACCAGCCCACCGTCGTGCGTCAGATTCAGCAACTGCAACGCCTGGAAACCGTGCGATTCTCGATGGACAAAATCATTTCTGGCGAGCATGACAACCCGTATCTGCCCAAGTTCCTTGCCGGAGACCGCTTGCTGCTCGTCGTCCACGGTGACGTCATCGCCGGAGTCGATCTCGGCCATTTGCAGCCGCAAGATGTCTCCATCCACGACCGAACCATCTCGGTGCGCGTCCCCAAATCCGAAATCCTCGTTACGCGCATCGACAATTCCAAAACTCGCGTTTATTCGCGCGACACCGGCCTTTTTTCCTCGGCCGATCCCAATCTCGAAAGCGAAGTTCGCCAGGAAGCCGAACGCGAATTGCAGGACGCCGCTCTCCAGGACAATCTCCTAAAGACCGCCGATGATAACGCCCGCTCCACTCTTTCCGCTCTGCTGCGCAGCCTCGGCTTCACCAACGTCGAATTTGTCTAACCTTCTCGCCTTCATTCGCCCCAACCACCAATTTGCCGTTAGTAGCGCATAAAACGGCGCGTAGACCAGCCATTGCATCAGCGGATCAAATTTGAAAACGCCCAGAATTCCGTAGCCGATCAAAACGTTGTAAGACAGAAATTGCAGCACCGTCAGCATCAGCCAGGCCGGATTCGGATAGAAACACAGCAGAGGCACGATCCATGTGAAGTACCAGGAATATCCGTTTGGCCCAAACGCGAGGATCGTCCCGATCAGCAGGAAGGCCGCGCGCGCAGGGTCCGCCTTCTTCCATGCCAGCCAAAATGCCAGCCCCCAACTAGCCGCAATGCCGGTCAGCGCGGGAATTTTTGTTTTTCCTCCCGTCGCCCAGTCAATCGCCGTGTACAAGCTCGCATGATAATTCTTCCAGGTAGCCTCGTAATACCCCAGGTTGGTGCGAAACATTCCCAGCGCGTTCCAATAAGGCGCCAGCACCGCCAGTGCCGCTAGCCCTGCCAGTGCCGCCGCCCACCATCCTGCTTTTTTCTCTGGCCAACCCGCCTTGCGAATCCACACCGGCAACAGCACCGCCGGAAACACCTTGGCCATCGCCGCCAGCGCCACCGGAACGCTCGAAAACTGCGGCCACTTCTTCCCCAGTGCCAGCCCGCAAACGATTCCCAGCAACGCCAGCGAATCATTGTGCCCGCTGCCCGCGAATTCCACGATTACCAACGGATTCCACGCATAAATGGCCAGCCGGAAATCCCGATCTTCGTCTTTTCGAAACATCCACGCCAGCAACAGCAACACCAGCACATCCGCCGCCGCAAAAGGAACTTTAAATTCCGTCGGCCCAGGAAACACTTTCCATGTCGTGCGAAACAACAGTTCCGTTGCGGGTGGATAGATCGCCGGAATTTCCCGCCCCGGCATAATTTCGTAATACTTGTCCCGTAATCTGCTGAGCCGCGGATCGTTCGGCGCAATCGCATACGGATTCCATCCGTGTGCTTGCACCATCCCTTCCCAACGATACCGCTGTAAATCGTCGGACAGTGTCGGCTCCATCGGCCACAGCGTTGCCCGGAATACAATCGCGGCAAAAACCAGTAAAATAGTGGTTGTGCGTGTGGCATGCGTTCGTGTGAATCCGTACAACGCAATCAGGTAAACTAGGCCACCGGCCAATCCCAGCTCGATAAAGCCGATCGCGTGGTTTTTCAGGTAATACAGGCTGTGCATTCGCAGGAACACGGCTTCCAGCGCGGCCATCGCGATCCATGGCCAGTAGCGGTTCCATTGTTTTCGATTTTGTTCGGATGGCATTCGGAGAAACTTCAGACTTGTTGACTCTGGCTTCATTCCTACTCGCGGCCCATCAGCCAGGTTTTCGCCAATATTGGCATAAGCTCACCGATCGAACGTTCAGCGGCGTCTATCATGCCAACGCCTTCGATCTCGCCATGATGATTCCGTACTTCATCGTGTTGTTTATCCTGGCGGCGTACGGCATGCATCGCTACAAGCTCCTCTACGATTACTACGTCTATCGGAAAAATATTCCTTCCACGCCCCCTGCCGTTTTGCATTGGCCAAAGGTTACCATACAGCTTCCCATCTTCAACGAGCGCTACGTAATTGAGCGCCTCGTCGATGCCGTCTCGCAATTCGATTATCCCCGCGAGCTCATGGACATCCAGGTTCTCGACGATTCCACCGACGAAACCTGCGAAGTCGCGCGCGCTTGTGTCGATCGCCACGCCGCCCAGGGTCTTCCTATCGTCTACATTCATCGCACCAATCGCGAGGGCTACAAAGCGGGCGCGCTTGAAAATGGACTAAAGACCGCTCGCGGCGAATTCGTGGCCATCTTCGACGCGGATTTTATTCCCCCGGCTGATTTTCTGCGCCGCACTATTCCCCATTTCCTCAATCCGGATGGCGGTGAAAAAATCGGCATGGTCCAGACGCGTTGGACGTATCTCAACGGCGATTATTCCCTGCTCACCCGCGTGGAAACAATTCTGCTCGACGGCCATTTCGTTATCGAGCACGGCGGCCGTTCGCGCCGTGGCACATTCTTCAACTTTAATGGCACGGCTGGCGTTTGGCGCCGCGCCGCCATCGATTCCGCCGGTGGCTGGCAGCATGACACGCTCACCGAAGACACGGACCTCTCTTACCGCGCTCAGCTCAAAGGCTGGAAATTCCTGTATCTCCCCGAAATCGAATGCCCTTCCGAACTTCCCGTGGACATGAACGGTTTCAAAGCGCAGCAAGCCCGCTGGGCTAAAGGCCTGATGCAGACCGCCAAGAAAATCCTTCCAAAAGTTTTTCGCTCCGATGTTCCCTGGCACGTGAAGTCCGAGGCCTTTTTCCACCTCACCGCCAATATTTCCTATCCACTGATGGTTTTACTCTCCACCATGCTGCTTCCGGCGATGATCGTTCGTTTCTACCAGGGCTGGTTCCAGATGCTGGTGATTGACCTGCCGCTCTTCCTTGCGTCTACCTGCTCCATTTCCAGTTTTTATCTCGCGGCTCAAAAAGAGCTGCGTCCCAAAACCTGGAGGAACACGTTTCTCTACTTGCCCTTCGTCATGGCCACCGGCATCGGCTTAAGCGTGCGCAACGCTCAGGCGGTCCTGGAAGCCATCTTCGGCAAGCAATCCGAATTCGCGCGCACGCCAAAATTCAGGATCGAAGGGAAGTCCGGAACCTTCGCCGCCAAAAAATACAAAAATAAATCCGGATGGATGCCTTACTTTGAAATCGCGCTGGGCCTGTACTTCGCTCTCGCCATCGTTTATTCCATCAGCAACGAAAATTACGCCACTGTGCCGTTCCTTCTTCTCTTCGTCTGGGGCTATCTCTACACCGGCTTCATGTCCCTCAGCCAATCCTGGTTCGCCCATCTCCGCTTTGGCGTCAACGCCCCCGAAATGCGTCCCGCCTCCACCGGCGCCCCCGGCTTTTAACAACCGCGATCCGAACCCAAGTCCGTCATTCCGAACGGAGTCCGCGGAGTGAGAAATCCCTCTTTCTTGGGTTCCACAAACTATTTTCCGGCTCCCAGCGGCCGCCTTCGCCGCCGCGGTCACGCTGTCCAAATCCGCCTTCACATATTCGCCTGTGCTGTTTCGCACCTCCGCGAAGTTGAGTTCATGGTGCAACGCGTAAATAAAATTCCACATATCCGATGGAATTCGCGGTTTTGGCCATCGTGTTCGCCACGCCCTGGTTTCGTTGTGCTCCGGCGCCCACCGGCCACGGCATCGTCGCGCCTGTTCCCACTTTCGATTTCCACTCCTCATTCACCTTGGACAAATAGTCCGTCCACGCATACGTGGTTCCGCTGTCATCCGAGCGGCGCAGCACCGCAATTTTTTCGTCCGGCAACCGCACATGCCGGTTGATCGCGCGAATCTCCCGTGCATTCCAAGACACAATTTCCCCAGAAAAATCCCCGCCAGCACTTCCGGAGTCAGATTCAACCCATCCGGCGCGCCCTTTACGTTATAGATTGGAACAACCGCTCCCAGCACCGTCGCAAACTGCAGCAGCTTCCCCTTCTCCTGCAACTGCTTCGCGGAAAGCGGCATGTCCGATGCGCCGAAGTCCACTTCACCTGCGCCAATCCGCCGTATCCCCTCTTCGGAGCCCACGCGTCAAAGCTCACCCGCAATCCTGGTCGCCTCTGCGCAAAACTCTCAAACCATTTCTGATAAATCGGCGCTGGGAACGTAGCGCCCGCTCCGTGCAGCACAATCGCGTTCGCCGGGCCGCCGACAGCCGATGCGCCAGAATTCGCCGCCGCCCCACCTATCTTTTTTTCCGACAGCCTCCCTCAGTGATGCAGCCAGTTGTTCGCCAAATAAATCTTCGAATTGTGCCGGAAAACTTGGTGGATAAGCTCACGCTTTTCTCACTGGGAATCCTGCAGAGTATAACGGCGCAAGGCCCAAGGCTTCTAATAATTCCTGCTTACGGCCGCAGGCAGTTTCGCAGCTGCGTGTAAATGATTGTTCACATACCGTGGAAAGGTCACCTGCACGCAAATGGCATTATCTACACACCAAGTCACTTGCGCTGCGCCACGCATGGCGAAACAATATTAAGTAGCCGTTGACATGACACGCCCACGCCTCGCTCTCGAAGAAATCGCCAATAGCATTACCCACGGCATCGGCCT
>Ga0210390_10003609_pt1 | contig 13231 bp, 12 predicted proteins | sample IncBWH11OmetaG_FD_161050 | JGI IMG/M metagenome (GOLD analysis project Ga0210390, IMG submission 161050) | Forest soil microbial communities from Barre Woods Harvard Forest LTER site, Petersham, Massachusetts, United States - Inc-BW-H-11-O ...
GTGATCCAGGAAGCGATCCAGCGGCGGCACCTGCAATTTCCTGGGACCGATTTGCTGACTTTTCTCGCGCTGGGAACGGTGGCTGCGGGAATATTTTTCAAGATTGCGGGCGTGCCGTTCCATCAGTGGGCGCCGGACGTTTATGAAGGTGCGCCGACCGGGATCACGGCGTTCGTCAGCGGTGCTTCCAAGGCTGCGAGCTTTGCGCTGTTGCTACGATTGTTCCTCACTGTTTTCTGGCCGGTGAATCTAGATTGGGTGCGGATTATGGAGGCGGTGGGAGTGCTATCGCTGACCGTGGGCACGCTGGCGGCGATCACGCAGACGAATATCAAGCGGCTGCTGGCGTATTCTTCGATCGCGCAAGTGGGATACATTTTGCTGGGGTTCGTGGCGGCGGTGAATCCGGATGGCACTTTGCACGAGCGCGGCTTGCAGGCGATGGCGTTCTACTTGTTCGTGTATGTGTTCTTCAACACCGGCGCATTCGCCGTGGTGATTTTGTTGCGGCGCAAGGGGATCATCGGCGACGAGATTGACGATTTGAATGGATTGATTGAGCGCAGTCCCGGCGCGGCGGTGCTGATGTTGATTTTCCTGCTGTCGCTGGCGGGAATTCCTCCGACTGCTGGGTTCGTCGCGAAACTTTTGATATTTTGGGCGCTGATCGAAACGCATCACACCGTGCTGGCGGTTCTGGGAGTCCTCTATATTCTTCCGGCGGTGTATTACTATTTCCGGATGGTGGCGGCGATGTGGGTGCGCGAGTCCAGCGACACGGTGCGGCCGGTGATCACCTGGGCGCAGAAATTTGCGCTGGGCGCGATGGTAGTGGTGACGCTCGCCGCTGGGATGTTTCCCGAGCAGTTCCTGCGCTTGGCGACGTATTCTATATTGACACCCTTCGGCCAATGATGGGCGGCCAGTGAGCAGCAGCGCGTGATGTCCTCGCAAAATCCAGCTCCTCGCAAAGGCCCGAGCAGCGGCGCCACACAGGTGGCGATGGCTATGGAGCTGCCCGTCATTTTGATCGCCACCATTGGAATTTCCGGCGGCGCGGGATTCCTGTTGGATCGCTGGCTGCACACCTCGCCGCTGCTTACGCTCATTCTTGGCTTTCTCGGTTTCGGCGCGGGTGTTTGGGATGTGATTCGCCGCCTCTCGCGCGCCGAGAAGACGGACGGCGGCGCCAATGGCAGGGGATGAAGAGTTTTACCGCGCTGCAGAGCGCCGCATCGAGTGGTTGATTGCGGGGATCGGCGCCATCGCGACAGCCGCGACCTGGTTTGTTTGGGGCGGCAGGGAAGCGGCGGGATTGGCCGCCGGAGCGATCCTCTCCTGGGTGAATTACCGTTGGATGAAGCAGGGAGTGGACACGTTGGCGCGGCTTTCCACTGCGCAGGCCGGGACGCAGCGGGCGCAGGTTCCCGTGAGCGTTTATATGAAATTCCTGGGGCGCTACGCTTTGCTGATTATCGCTGCGTATGCTATTCTGCGGGCCTTTAGACCTCCAGTGGCAAGCCTGCTGGCCGGTTTTTTTTCCGTAATTGCCGCGGTTCTGGTGGAAATGGTGGGGCAGCTTTTCCGTCGCAGCCCGCCTCCAGACGCGAGTTCCTGAAAGGGTGGAAATGGGCGAGGGATTATTGTGGGTTACGCTTGTGCTAAACCGCTTCCTGGGGAAGCCGGTCGGCGCATTGCTTGCGGCTCTGCACATCCAGCCGGCCAATCCTGAATTTCCAATTCCCAATCATGTAGCTTTCGAGATTGTCGTGTTTGCGCTGGCCGCGGTTTTCTTTTTGTGGCTGCGCGCGCGAATTTCGGTGGACCGACCCGGAGGCACGCAACAGTGCATGGAGGCGCTGCTGACGAATTCGATGGGTGTGGGAATTCGGGATCTGCTGGACGATAACGTGGGACACGACGGTCAGAAGTACGTGGCGATGCTCGGCAGCATCGGGATGTTTGTGCTGATCTGCAACCTGGTGGGATTGTTTCCCACGTTATGTCGCCGACCGCAGTGGTTTCTGTGCCGCTGGGCTGCGCGATCGTAGTGTTCATCTATTACAACTGGGTCGGCGTGGTAAAGCATGGAGTGCTGGGACACGGAAAACATTTCCTGGGTCCTGTGCTGGCGATGTCGCCAATCATGTTCCCTATCGAAATCGTCAGTAATTTGGCGCGCTTGCTTTCGCTTACCGTGCGTCTTTGGGTGAACATGTTCGTTAGCGAGACTCTCTACATACTGTTTCTTGGCTTGATGCTGGAAATGTATCTGTTCATGGGACATCTTGGAAAGTGGGGATACATCGGCGCAATTATTCCGCTGGTAGGTCCCGTTCCGTTTATTTTGCTGCACATTTTTGTGGCGGTCCTGCAGGCGTTCGTTTTCACGATTTTGCCTGTGATTTATGTTGCGGGGGCTGTGGGCGACGAGCACTAATAATCAGCAGCGTGGATTTATATTTCTTCGGCATTATCGCTGTCAGTGTGATCCCGGCTGCTTGAGGATGACGGGAGCCACCGCCTGGCGGCAAATTCATAACGAGGAAGAGGAGAACACTATGAAGAAGTACGCGTTGTTTCTGCTGGGGGTGGTCGCGGTGATCATGTTTGCCCCGGCGGCGTTTGCTCAGGGGACGGCGGGTGAAGCTGTGGCGACGAATTGGGTGGCGATTACGTCCGGCTTTGCGATGGCGATTGCGTCGGCGGCGGGCGGTTACGCACAGGCCAAGGCCACAGCGGCAGCTTGCGAAGGTCTGGCGCGCAATCCGGGAGCGGCAGCGGCAATTCGTTTCGCGCTGATTTTGGCGCTAGTGCTGATTGAGTCCATGGCGCTGTACACGTTTGCGATTGTATTTTTGAAAGTAAAGTAACGATTCGGCGGGGAATTCGAGGCCCGGAAGTTCGCGGATAGCGAGCTTCCGGGCTTTTCGTTTTTGGGTTGATTCGCGAATTTCTTGGCCACGCGCCTTCGGATTCTGCGGGAACGCAAGTCAACAGCAACTCCGCCCGCCTGAAAGCGGCCGCTACAACGGCAACCGCAAAGGCAACGATGCCGGCGGGTGCATGGGCGCGGCAGCGGGTCTGAGACCCGCCCCTACGAAAAGTAAATCCGCGCTGGTAGCTGCGATTGGCTGCGATTAATGGAGTCTGAGCGATTCGGCGGCGGCTCGGGCGTAGTCCAGGACGTGGCTGGGGAGGATGCCGAGGTAGAGAGTGCCGATGGCGGCGATGCTTAGAGCGAGGACCAGCGCGGGGGCGACTTTCGATGGCGTGTAATCTTTCGATGGCTCCCAGAAATACATGGCAATGATCACGCGCAGGTAATAGTAGGCGCCGACGATGCTGTTGATGGCGGCGATCACCACCAGCCAGACGATGCGCGAATCGAGCGCAGCTTGAAACGCGAAAAATTTTCCGAGGAAGCCGCCGGTGGCGGGCAATCCCAGCAGGGAAAACAGGAACAGAGTGAAGCAGGCGGCCAGCACGGGTTGTTTGGTGCCGAGTCCGGCGTAGTCGGTGATTTCCAGGCGCTGTTCGTCGCGCTGGCCCAGGTGCGCGATCACCAGGAAGGCGCCGATTTTCATGAGCGCGTATGCCGCGAGGTAAAAAAGCACGGCGGCAACGCCGTAGACGGTGCCGGCGGCGAACGCGACCAGAATGTATCCAGCATGCGCGATGGAGGAATACGCGAGCATGCGTTTTACGTTGGTCTGCACCAGCGCGCCGAAATTGCCGATACACATGGTGAGGACCGCGGAAATCCAGATGGCCCAGTACCACAGGTTGTCCGCGGTGCCGAACCCAACGTAGAAAATCCGCAGCATCAGCGCGAAGGTGGCGGCTTTGGGGCCCGAGGCGAGGAGCGCGGTGACCGGCGTGGGCGCGCCTTCGTACACGTCGGGCCCGTAAATCTGGAAGGGCGCGGCGACTACTTTGAAGCCCAGGCCGACGAAGATCAGCGCGAGGCCGACGATGGCGAGCGAATCGAGGCGGCCTTGGGGGCCGGTGATCATTGCTTCGAGCGCGCCTTGGACCAGTTCAATGCGTGTGTGTCCGGTGGACCCGTAAACCATGGCGATGCCGTAAAGGAAAAACGCGGTGGCGAACGAGCCGAGGATGAAATATTTCAGGGCGGCTTCGTTGGACTTTACGGCGCGGCGGCGGAATCCGGCGAGGATATAGGTGGAGATCGAGCTCATTTCCAGGCCGATGAACGCGGTGACCAGTTCGTTCGCGCCTGCGAGGATGCCCATGCCTGCGGTGGCGAACAGCACCAGCGAATAGTATTCGCCGCGCTGGATGCCTTCCTGCTCGAGATATTGCATGGAGCCGAGGATCGCGAGCGCTGCCGAACCGATTAGGATGAGATGGACAAAAACGCTGAAAGTGTCGGCGTTGATCAGGCTGCTGTAGGCCATGCCTGGATCGAGGGCCATCAGGCGTACGGAGCCGAGCGCCGCAAGGGTGCCGATGAACGCGACCCATCCCAGGACGCGCTGCTTCGCGGGGCCGAGCAACGGATCTGCGATCATGATGATGATGCCGAATAAGCATAGAACGATTTCGGCCGCGAGGCGATGCAAGTTCGTGAGCTGCTCAGCGGGGAACTGGATCACGGCTGCACCGTCCGAGGGGCGATGGAGGCGAGCGAGCTGTCTTTCACAGGCTCCGGCATCTGCAGAGGCGGCGCCAGGATCATCTTCTGTCCGCTGGCTAGCGCCGGCGGCTGAGGAAGAGCTGCGCGGCCCTGCGTTTGCTGGACCAAGTTATCGGTGGTGGCCTGCATGCGATGCGTGAAGAGCGGCGAAGCGACGCCCATGAAGAGAATCGCGACCGCGACGGTGACGAGAATCACGCGTTCGCGGCCGGAAGCATCGGGCAGCGTGCGATTTTTTTCGTTGGAGACTTCACCGAGCGCGACTCTTTGATAGGACCACAGCAAATAGATCGCGGAAAGTACCGCGCCGCTGGCCGCCCAGGAAGCCCATGCGTGGTGATACTGGAAGACGCCGATCAGAATGAGGAATTCGCCGATGAAGCCATTGAGCGGCGGCAGCGCCAGCGACGCGAGGCAAACGAACAGAAAGAAGGCCATCAGCACCGGCATGGGATTCACCAAGCCGCCGAATTCCTTGATTTCATAGGTGTGGCGGCGATCGTAAATCATGCCCAAGCCGAGGAACAGAGCACCGGTGGAGACGCCGTGGCTGATCATCTGGAAAATGGCGCCTTGAAACGAAATGGTAGTGAAGGAAAAAATTCCTAGGACCACAAATCCCAGGTGGCTGACGGAGGTGTACGCGATGAGCCGCTTGAAATTGGGCTGAATAGTGGCGACGAGCGCGCCGTAAACGATGCCGATAATTGCCAGCACGCCAATGAGCGGGGCCATGCGGTGCGCCGCGTCTGGGAAGAGCGGCAGGCAGAAGCGCATCATGCCGTAGGTGCCGAGCTTCAGCATCACTCCCGCGAGAATCACCGAGCCAGCTGTGGGCGCTTCGGTGTGCGCGTCCGGTAGCCAGGTGTGCAGCGGGAACAGCGGCACTTTGATGGCGAAGGCGAGGAAGAAGGCACCGAAGAGCCAGAGTTCGGCGTGCGGCGGAATCTGGACATAGCCGCGTTGCAGTCGCGCGACCAATTCAGGCAAGTCGAAGGTGCGTACGAGGCCGTGCGTGCCGCTGAGATTGTAAAGCCACAGTATCGCGACCAGCATCAGAATGGAACCGAACATGGTGTAGAGAATAAATTTCACGGCGGCGTAGATGCGGCGAGTATGGCCCCATATGCCGACCAGGAAATACATGGGAATCAGCGTCAGTTCCCAGAAAACGAAGAACAAGAACAGATCGAGCGAAACGAACACGCCGATCATGGCGGTTTCGATCACCAGCAACGAGACGAAAAATCCTTTCACGTATTCGTGGATCGAATTCCAGGAACAGAGGATCGCGAGCGGCGTGAGGAACGTGGTGAGCAGCACCAGGAACAGGCTGATGCCGTCCACGCCGATGTGATATTGGATGGCGTTGCCGATCCAGGGGTGATTTTCAACGAATTGGTAGCCGGGATTCGCGGAATCGAAAGTGGGCAGCAGGAAGGCCAGCGAGATCACGAATTCCGCGAGCGAAACGGCCAGCGCGACGCGACGGATCCAGGTGTGATCTTCCGAACGCAGCATCAGCAGCGCCGGCACGCCCAGCAGCGGCAGGAAGATGATCACCGAAAGCAAATGAGAAGGCATTTCCACGCTAGCGCACCATCCCCCAGAGTCCGAGCATCAATACCGTGACGCCGACTGCGCCAATCACCACCCAGGTGGCGTAGCTGCGCGCGTTGCCAGATTGAATTTCGCGCAGCTCGCTGCCCGTATCGCGGGAAACGCGCGCCACACCGTTCACCGTGCCGTCGATCACGCCTTCATCCACCACGTGCCAGAGGACGTTCGTCGAAATCCACAGCAGTGGCTGGATGATTACGGCGTTGTAGAACTCGTCCACATAATATTTGTGCAGGACGAGCGTGTACGGTCCACGCAGGCTTTCCGCCAATTTTTTCGGAGTTTGCGGGCTCTTGATGTAGAACCACCAGGCCAGCACCAATCCCGCGAGCGCGATGAGCACGGGCCATCCGGTGAGCGCGTGCAGCAGCATCATTCCAGGGGCTTCCGCGGCCTCCGCCGGAGGCGCCACGACGCTGACTTGACTGCCCGCAATCCCCGCCGCTTCCAATGATTGCTTGAGCCCATCAAGCGAGCTGGCAGGTGCGTAGGTGGCGAACACAGGGTGCAGGAATTTTTCGAAATAGTCCGTGCCGCCGACGAGATGCGGCGCAGCGACCCATCCACCGACGGTCGAAAGGATCGCGAGGCAGATTAGTGGCACCGTCATGTTGTACGGCGATTCGTGCACGTGCACTTTGTGCTCGTCGTAGCGCGGCTCGCCGAAGAACGTGAGGAAAATCAGGCGGAACATGTAGAACGAAGTGAAGCCCGCGCCGATGAGGCCGAGCAGCCAGAGCCAGATGTTGGCGTTGGGGCCGGAGCGCGCGGCTTCGAGGATTTCGTCCTTGCTGAAAAAGCCTGCGAAGCCCGGGATTCCGGCGATGGCGAACGTGGCGATGAACATGCACCAGAACGTGATCGGAATTTTGCTGCGCAGGCCGCCCATGTGCGGCATTTCCTGGTCGCCGCCCATGGCGTGAATCACGCTGCCCGCAGAAAGGAAGAGCAAGCCCTTGAAGAACGCGTGCGTCATCAGGTGGAACACGCCGGAAGCGTAGGCGCCGACACCGAGGCCCAGGAACATGTAGCCCAGCTGCGAAACGGTGGAGTAGGCGAGAACCTTTTTGATGTCCGTCTGCACCAAGCCGATGGTCGCGGCGTAGAACGCGGTGAGCGCGCCGATGAGCGCGACGACGAACATGGCGATGGGCGCGCGCGAGAAAAGCGGATTCATGCGCGCGACCATGTACACGCCGGCGGTGACCATCGTCGCGGCGTGAATCAGCGCGCTGACTGGCGTGGGACCTTCCATCGCGTCGGGCAGCCAGACATATAGAGGCAGCTGCGCCGATTTGCCGACTGCGCCGACGAAGAGCAGCAGGCAGATCGTCGTCAGCACGCTGGTGGACACGACGGCGTCCGGCGGACCGCTAACGAGCTGTTTGAATATGACGCCGAAGTCCACGGACTTAAACGTCCAGAAGAGCAGCAGGATTCCGATGGTGAAGCCGAAGTCGCCGATGCGCGTGGTGATGAATGCCTTTTTGCCGGCGCTGATGGCAGACTGCTTCAGGAACCAGAATCCGACGAGCAGATAGCTGCAGAGGCCCACGCCTTCCCAGCCGACGAACATCAGGACGACGTTCGCGGCGAGTACGAGCGTGAGCATGAAGAACACGAACAGATTCAGATAGCTGAAGAAACGGTAGTAGCCCTCTTCGTGCGCCATGTATCCCGTGGAATAAATGTGCACTAGCAGGCTAACGAAGGTGACGACGCCGAGCATGATGATGGTGAGCTGGTCCACCTGCAGGGAGAAATCCACTTTGAATTGGCCTGCGGTGATCCATGTGAAGTAGGTCTTTACCCAGGGGATCTGTTCTGCGGGAAGCTGCGCGAACTCGCGGACTAACTCCGCAAAGGCCAGGAATGCCAGAGCGATCGAGCCGATGCCCACCGAATTTACGATGGGCTTGGAGAAATTTTTTCCCAATAAGCCGTTGATGGCCGCGCCGAGGAGCGGCAGCGCGATGATGATCCAGAGATGGTCGAGTATGAACATTAAAATTTGAGCAGGTTGATGCGTTCGATGTTCAAGGTTTGGCGATTTTGATAAAGAGTGATGATGATGGCGAGACCCACCGCCGATTCGGCGGCGGCGACCACGATCACGAAAAAGACGAAGACCAGGCCATCGAGCTGGTCATGCGCGCGCGCGAAGGCCACGAACGCCAGGTTCACAGCGTTGAGCATCAGTTCGATGGCCATGAAGATGGTGATGATGTTGCGTTTGAAGACAAACGCGACGATGCCCAGGCCGAACAGGATGGCGCTGAGCACCAGGTAATACGAAATGGGAACTATGCTCATTCGTCCTTCTTCGCCAAGACCAGCGCGCCGAGAATGGCGATCAAAATCAAGATGGAAGTAGCCTCAAACGGGAACAGATATGTCTGAAAAAGCTGATGGGAAAGATCGCGCGTTGCGACTGATACATTCGTGCCGGCCACGCCATTGGCAACCTGCTGGCCGATTAGCGAATGCGCCATCCAGTGGGCGAGGAAGAGGATCAGGAACATGCCCAGCGGCAGGCCGGCATATTTCGCAAGCTTACTGAAGTCGGTGCGCTCTTCGATGCCCGCATTGAGCAGCATGATTACGAAGACGAACAACACCATGATCGCGCCGGCATAGACGATGACCTGCACGGCAGCGATGAATTCCGCGCCGAGCAGCAGGTACAGCACGGCAAGCGAGACCATGACCAGAATGAGCGCCAGCGCGCTATGAATCGGCTCGCGCGCCAAAATCAGCGTCAGCGCGCCGAGCACGGCGAGGAACGCGCACACGAAGAAAACGATGAACGGCAGGCTCATCCGTGGTTCACCAGCAAAGGCCAGACTTTCACCAGCGCCGTAATCACCAGGTTCGCGAGCGCGACCGGCAGCAGGAATTTCCAGCCGAAGGTCATCAGCTGGTCGTAACGCAGGCGCGGCAGCGTGGCGCGTGTCCACACGTAGAAGAACATGATTAAGCCGACTTTCAGCAAGAACCAGAACGGCCCTTGAATTATCGTGAGGACCACAGGATGCAGGCAAGCGAGGCCGATCACCAGCGCGCCGGTGGTGACGACGATAAGCTGGATACGCGCAATGCCGCGCGCGAGAACTACCGTGTCATATGCAAGATAGACTGCGAGCGCGAGCAGGCCCGCGGGCGGAAGGTAACGCATGACGGTCCATGAATCCGGGAAGGGCGAGAGCCAGCCGCCGAAGAAAAGAATCGTCGCGAGACAGGATACGGTGATCATGTTGGCGTATTCCGCCATGAAGAACATGGCGAATTTGAAGCTGGAATATTCGGTGTGGAAGCCGCCGACGAGTTCGGTTTCGCCCTCGGGCAGATCGAAGGGCGCGCGATTGGTTTCTGCGATGGCGGACATGAAATAGCAGAGGAAGCCGACGATTTGCGGCACGACGTTCCAGCGCGGAATGAAATGCAGATAGTAGCCGCTCTGCGAGGTGATCATCTCGTTGAAATTCAAGGTACCAGTGAGCAGCACCACGCCGACGACGGCGAGCGTGAGCGCAACTTCGTAGCTGATCATTTGCGCGGAGCTGCGCAGGCCGCCGAGCAGGGGATATTTGCTGTTGGAAGACCAACCGGCGAGTGCCACACCGTACACACCCATGGAAGTGATCGCGAAGACGAACATCAGGCCAATGCTGCTATCGGCGACGATAAGCGTGGACTGCCCTAGCCATTGCACGGTGGGCGGGCCAAAGGGGATCAGCGCGATCGTGGTCATGGCGAGCGTAAGCGCGAGCATCGGCGCGAGAATGTAGACGAAACGATCGGCGCCAGGAGGCGTGAGGTCTTCCTTGAATAGAAATTTCACGCCGTCGGCCAGCGGCTGCAGCAATCCATGCGCGCCGACGTAGTACGGGCCCCAGCGCGATTGAATGTGCGCGATGACCTTACGTTCGAACCAGGACAGGTACGCCAGCGTCGTCATAAGCAAAAACATCAGACCGACGATTTTAGCTAGCGATACCACCAGGACTGGATGTTGGGTGACGAAATCCACGGCGTATCTTTGGCCTCTTTGGTAGAAGTCAACTTGGAACAGTAACGGCCCAGAGAACCGCTGGTAAAGAGAAAATCGTTCGCTGAAAAAATATTTCCTAGCGGCACGTCGTAAGACGGCTCGGACGCTTTGCACGTTGCGGCGGATTGTGGCGCGCCGCCGCTAAGCAGGCTCGAAACCGGCAGGTCATAGCCCGTGACGTTCTGGCGAATTTCGTCGAACGCAGCTTCGGGCGTGCGCAGACGGATGGGCGCGCCGACTCCCAGCATCCCGAGCTGATGCGAAAGAATGCGGATCAGGTCGAAATCGCTGCGCGGGCCTTGCGGGTCAATCGAGCGATGGGTCATTTGCACTTCGCCGGCGGTGTTGGTGAGCGTGCCGTCTTTTTCATACGACGAAGCCGCCGGGAAGACGACGTCGGCGCGCTGCGCTGTCTCGGTCAGGAACATTTCGTGGACTACGAGCAGTTCCAGGCGGCCGAGATTGTCGGGTTGCGAGGTGGCGAAAGTTTTCACGGGATTGGCGCCGACTACATAGAGCGCTTTCAGTTTTCCGGTTACGGCCGCGTCCATCATGGCGCGCGCGGTCATGCCGGGGGCGGGCGGAATTTCGGCGCCCCAGATTTTTCCAAAGCGGGCGCGTTCACCGGAATCTTGCAGGGACGCGTAACCCGGCAAGCGATCGGGAAGCACGCCCATGTCCGCCGCACCACGGGAATTCGAATAATCGCCCAATGCCATGATCTTGGTCTGGCCGCCGATGCGGGCACCGAACGAAACCAGATCACGGAGCGCCGGACCTTGAATTTCCGCGCCGAAGAGAATTACGACGTCTTTCTCGGCTTCCAGCGCGGACTTTAGTTGACCGAGCGCTTCGGTGGCGGGCGCGTCGAATGTGCCTTCGCCATGCGTCAGCCAGCGCACTGCGGCGCGTTCGCCGCCTTTGGCGGTTTTCACCAAAAGCTTGGCCTGGCGGTGAATCTTGCTCTCCTGGCCGTTGATTACGTAGAGGCGGGTCTGGTGATGACGCACGCCGCTGCGAATCTGCCAGGCGACCAGCGGATTCTGCTGCGTCACGTCATTGCCGATCAGCAGAACGGCCGGCGCAGTGTAAACGTCAGCCATCGTGGCGAGGGCGCTGGTGGCGTTGGGGCCGAGAGCTGCGGCGAGTCCGGCGTAGTCTGCCGTGCGATGGTGATCAATATTATTGGTGCCAAGCGTGGCGCGGGCGAAACGGTTCAAAAGGTAATTTTCTTCGTTGGTCGTGTGATTCGAGCCAATCACGCCAATGGCATTCGCGCCGTGTGTGTCGCGAACTTGTTTTAGTCTGCGCGCCACTTCTTCGAGCGCATCTTCCCAGCTGGCCGGCTCGAGCTTGCCATTGCGGCGCACCAGCGGCTGGCGCACGCGCTCGGCGTTGTTGGTGAAATCGAAACCGAAGCGGCCCTTGCCGCAGAGGAATTCGCCGTTCACGCCGGACTGATCGCGATTATTGGCGCGCAGGATTTCGTTGTTGCGCACGCTCAAAGTGGTCTTGCAGCCGTTGGAGCAGTGCGTGCACGGGTTGGGAACGTATTGCATTTCCCAGGGGCGCGTCTGGTAGCGATAGGTGCCGCTGGTTAGCGCGCCGACCGGGCAAACATCAATGCACATGCCACATTCCTCGCAAGCGAGCTGGCCCGGCTGGTTGGGAATGATTACGGAATGCACGCCGCGCGCGCCGACCCCAAGCGCTTTCACGTCCATGCCTTCATCGCACACGCGCACGCAACGGAAACAGAGAATGCAGCGCGGAGCGTCGAAATAAACCAGCGGCGACCACTTTTCTTCGGGATAGTGCAGCTTTTCTTCGGTGAAACGGCTGTGATCGAGGCCGTAACGGAAAGTCATGTCCTGCAGCTCGCACTCGCCGCCTTTATCGCACACGGGGCAATCGAGCGGATGATTCGAGAGCAGGAATTCAATCATGTCCTTGCGCGCTTTGTGCACCTGCTCGGTGTCCGACTTCACGACCATGCCTTCGGTGGCGACGAGCGTGCACGCGGTCTGCAGCTTGGGCATCTTTTCCACTTCCACCAGGCACATACGGCAAGCGGCGACGGATGAGGGCGTCACTCCCGGGTAATAACAGAACGCAGGGACTTCGACACTCTGTTTCTTGGCCGCTTCGATCACCAGCGTGCCGGCGGACGTGACGACTTGTCGCCCGTTGAGAGTGAACGTGACTTGCTTTTGTTCCGCCATGCGTTTCCTAGTGAGCTCCCAGAATCATTTCCGCGGGTTTGTACGCGCACTTCCCGTGCAGATGGTCTTCAAATTCGTTGCGCCATTTCTTGACGATGCTGATGGTGGGCAGCGCCGCGGCATCGCCGAGCGGGCAGAAGGTGCGCCCGAGCATATTTTTCGAAAGCTCGTCAATCAGCGGAATATCTTCCGCGCGGCCGTTGCCTTCGTGGAAGCGGTCGAGCATTTTGCGCAGCCAGGTGGTGCCTTCGCGGCAGGGAATGCACCAGCCGCAGGATTCGTGCGCATAGAAGTGCATGATGCGGCGCGCGAGATCCACCATGCAGGTGTCCTCGTCAATTATGACCGTGCCGCCGGAGCCGAGCATCGAACCGATCTTGGCGACGGCATCGTAATCCATGTTGACATCAATTTCCTCGGCGCTGAGCAGCGGGCAGGAACTGCCGCCAGGTATTACGGCTTTCAGTTTTTTGCCGCCGCGCACGCCGCCAGCAACGTCTTCGATGAGCGTACGCAGATTGAATCCCAGCGGAAGCTCGTAGATGCCGGGTTTGTTGACGTGTCCTGAAATCGAATACAGGCGCGTGCCGCCATTTTTCGGAGTGCCCAGGCTGGCGTACCAATCGCCGCCGCCGCGAATGATCGCCGGCACGGTGCTGAGCGTTTCCACGTTGTTGA
>Ga0210390_10003613_pt1 | contig 13224 bp, 12 predicted proteins | sample IncBWH11OmetaG_FD_161050 | JGI IMG/M metagenome (GOLD analysis project Ga0210390, IMG submission 161050) | Forest soil microbial communities from Barre Woods Harvard Forest LTER site, Petersham, Massachusetts, United States - Inc-BW-H-11-O ...
CACGCCCGGAAACACCCGCAGCCACGGTAAAACGGTCATCCCGCGCACAGTCGCCGCACCGCCCGGAAAAGAAACCAGGCCGAACACCGACAGCACTGACGTTTCGCAACAGGCCCAATAGCAAGCTTAACGGGACATTCATCTGCTGGGCCAACGCCAGCGAGGGCGCTTGCCCGTGCTGGGAGTTGCTAGTACGTGACCTTTACATCATCGTAACGAGATTTGGACAAGATCCCGAAAACATTTTATAATGTAAGCATTTGGTATCTATCTTGCGTTTTAACCTTTGGTGTGGCGTAAGGCGGCTTTCTTGTGGACGGCGTGCCTGGTCGCCGGGGTGCTGGTCCGGCCTTTGGGCCGGCCGGGGCCTGCCCTGGAGGGTTTCGGCGGGCTGGCCGGCGTGCCGGCCTGCGCGGCCAGGCGATGAAAATCCCGGCGGACCCGTCCGGGGGTGAGTTTGCCGGGCTTGCGGTGGCGTTCCCGGCGCTGCCCGCGGTCTTGGGCGATGGGGCGGGCCATGCGCAACTGGGTGATCGCGGCGATGATCAGCCAGGTCCGGCGGGAGACCTGCTCCGGGTCGCGGAGCGCGGCCTTGTCCCGGCCCAGGGCGTGCCCGGCGAGCCTGCAGCCGTGCTCGGTATCGAACCGGTGCAGGCAGGCCCGCCAGATCAGGTCCTGGTCTGGCATGCCGGGCCCACCATGGCCACAGCGGCCCGGGGACTTTCCGCCCGTTGGGCAGCCGGGTGACGGTGACGCGGATCAGGTGGCACCTGATGACGGGCGGTTCGGCAAAGCCGGCGAACCGGCCGCGGCAGAACAGCTTCGGGTGCGGCCCGCCCCAGGACATGACGCTGACCTGCCCGCGCCCCAAGCGCCCCCCCGCGCCATCCGAATGCGCGCGCCGCCCGCGCCCCCCGCGCCATCCGAATGCGCGCGCCGCCCGCGCCCCCCGGGCGATGACGCCGCCGATAGGGTTGGCGCCATGCGTTTTGGACTTTTTGTGCCACAGGGATGGCGGCTGGACCTCGCGGGAATCAGCCCCGCTGATCACTGGGCGACGATGCTTGATGTCGCGCGGGCGGCGGAGGCCGGCCCGTTCGAGTCGGTCTGGGTCTTCGACCACTTTCACACGGTGCCGGTGCCCACGCAGGAGGCGACACACGAGGCGTGGACGCTGATGGCGGCGTTCGGCGCGGCCACCAGCCGGGTCCGGCTCGGCCAGATGTGCACCTGCATGGGCTACCGGAATCCGGCTTACCTGGCCAAGGTCGCCGCCACGGTCGACGCGATCTCCGGCGGCCGCGTCGAGATGGGCATCGGCGCGGGCTGGTACGAGCACGAATGGCGCGCTTACGGCTACGGATTTCCCGGCGCGGGGGACCGGATCGGCATGCTCGACGAGGGCGTCCAGATCATGCGGCAGCTATGGACCACGGGCACGGCGACCTTCGACGGCGAGCACTACCAGGTAGCCGGGGCGATCTGCCAGCCGCTCCCGCTGCAGGAAGGCGGCATCCCGCTGTGGATCGCCGGCGGGGGAGAGAAGAAGACGCTGCGGATCGCCGCGCGGTACGCGGCGTATACGAACTTCGACGGGGCGCCGGAGGTGTTCCGCCGCAAGTCATCGATTCTCCAGGAGCACTGCCAGGAGGTCGGGACCGACTTCGCCGCGATCGTCCGGTCAGCCAACTACGACGTGATCATCGGCGAGACCGAGCGGGACGTCGCCGACAAGCTAGCGTGGATCCGGTCGCACCTGGAGCGGTACGTGCCCGCCGACCAGGCCGAGGGGCAGGTACGGAACCTGGCTAGCGGGCCGACGGTCGGCACTCCTGAGCAGGTCGCCGAGCGGCTCGCCGAGGCCAGCGACATGGGAATGACCTACGCCATCCTGAATTTCCCTGAGGTCGCCTACGACCGCTCCGGCCTGACCCTCTTCACGGAAAAGGTCGTGCCCAGCGTGCTCGGCGCATGACCGCTCCCGCCCGACGCTAAGCCTTCGCTCCCTGCCGGCTCCCTCCCTCTCCCTGCCCTCTCCCTGCCCTCTCCCTGCCCGCTCCCTGCCCGCTCCCTGCCCGCTCCCGGGGTCAGGACGGGTCAGGAGAAGGCGGCGGCGAGGCTGACGCCGGCCAGGACAAGCATGATGGCGGCGGCGATGCGAGTGATCCAGGTCAGCGGGAGGACCTTGAGCAAGCCGCGGCCGCCGGCGATGGCGAGCGCCGCGACGGCCCACAGGGCCAGGACCGCGCCGATCCCCACCGACAGCGGGTCGTGGTAGTGCGCGGCCAGGCTGGCGGTGGCGATCTGCGTCAGGTCGCCGAACTCGGCGACTAGGATGACGGCGAAGCTGGTCCAGGCGATCCGCCAGAATCCAGGCGGCCTGCCGTGCAACTCGACGTGCTCGTCACTGTCGTTGTCGTGCCGCCCGCGCAGCAGCAGCGCCGCGCCGAGCGCGAACAAGACGGCGACCACGATCTCCAGTGGCCGGTGCGGCAGCAGGGTGAGCAGGCTGCCGACGGCGACCGCCAGCACGACATGCGCGGCGAACGCGGTGGCGACGCCGGCGAAAACGTAGGCGGGACGGTAGCGGCTGCCCAGGATCAGGCTCGCGAGCGCGGTCTTGTCCGGCAGTTCGGCCGGAAAGACGACGATGAACACTGTCGCGACGATGGCCAGGCTTATCAAGGGTTCCTCATCGGTCTGGCCGCCCCGTCACGGCCCCTGGCCTGGTCAGGAAGGGGCGCTCCGGCACGGCAGCGTGCGGCTAGGGCCTTGAAGGTCTCGCTCAAGCCTGGCGGCTCCCGGTCACCGGGCCCCGATCGCGGGGCCAGCATGTCGATGGACCGGCTGCAGAGCTACTCCCCTTCGCTTCAGCCATCATAATGATCGTGCGGGGCAGGGTATTCCCCTGCCCCGCACGATCACGGGCCCCGCTTGATGGCCCCGCAACCTAGGACATGGCACCCTCGAGCTGCCCGGCGACATAGCGAGCGATCTCGAATGCCCCGGTCGCGGCGGGGGAGGGGGCGTTCAGCACATGCACCTGGTGCGGGGCGGTCTGGATGAGGAAGTCGTCGGCGAGCGCGCCGGACCGGGTGACCACCTGCGCGCGCACGCCGGCGCCGGCCCGGATCAGGTCCTCTGCCACAACAGCCGGGACGAGCCGGGCCACGCTGGCCGCGAACCGGGCGGTGGACAACGACCTCGCTATCTCCGCCGCGCCCGCCCGGTAGTGGCGGCGGGCGAGCCGCCACCAACCCGGATATGACAGCGTGCTGGCGATGTCGCGTGCCGACACGTCCCGCCATTGGTAGCCTTCGCGGCACAGGGCCGGAACGGCGTTCGGCCCCGCGTGCACGGAGCCGTCGACCATCCTGGTCAGGTGCACGCCGAGGAACGGGAAGGCCGGATCAGGGACCGGATAGATCAGCCCCTTGACCAGCGACCGGCTCGCCGGACGGAGTTCGTAGTACTCGCCGCGAAACGGCACGATCCGCACCCCAGGCCGCAGCCCAGCCAGCCTGGCGATCCGGTCGCTGTACAGGCCCGCGCAGTTGACCAGCGCGTCCGCGCGAACTTCCGTGGAGCGCGCCTGGACGACGATCTCCGGACCGCGCCCGCCGCGCCCGCCGCGCCCGCCGCGCCCGCCGCGCCTGCCGCGACCGGTGGTGATCCCGGTTACCGGCTGACCGGTGTGCAACGTGACATCGGCCTCCGCGAGCTCGGCCGCAAGACTCTCGCAGACCCCGCGATAGCTGATGATCGCGGTCGACTCCACCCGCACTGCCGCCGCCACCGCCACCGCGGGTTCGTACTCCCTGGCTTCGGCCGGACCGACCATCCGCGCGGGGACACCGTTGGCCCGAGCCCGGTCCAGCAGGGCCGCCAGCCGGGGCCGTTCGGAATCATCGACCGCAACCACCAGCTTGCCGCAGACGTCGAACGGGATCCCGCGGTCCTTGGCGAACTCAACCATGGACCGGTTGCCCGCGACGCACATGCGTGCTTTCAGGCTGCCGGGCTTGTAGTAAAGGCCGGCGTGGATCACCCCGCTGTTGCGGCCCGTCTGATGCGATGCCCAGGTGCCCTCCTTCTCGAGCACCGTCACGGTATGACCGCGGTGCACCGCCAGCTCGCGCGCGACCGCCAGGCCGAGGATGCCGCCGCCGATCACTATCACGTGCCGCCGGCGCCCCGTCATGCGGCCGCCTCGGACGCCTGGGGCCGCTCGGTGCCCAGCCAGCGAAGCTGGTCATCGAGGTGCCCGGCCTTCTGCAGCGTCTGGATCCGCCGCAGCCGCTGGTAGCGGTCGCTGTCGAACGCCGCCCGGGTCAGGCCGTGCCGACGGTATGCCTCGGCGAGCTGGCGCACGCCGTCTCGCAGCGTCCACCGCGGCGAGAACTCCGGTACCCGCGCCGCGATCAGGTCGCAGGAGACCCGGTAGTTCCTGGTGTCCGCGGCCGAGTCGCCGGAAAAGACGATCTCACTGCCCGGCACGAGTTCCATCACGATCCGCGCCACATCGATGATCCGGTAGTTCTCCGCCGACTGCCCGACGTTGTACGCCGCGGCATGCACGCGCTCGCGCGGTGCTGCCAGCAGGGCGGTGAAGGCGGCGGCGATGTCGTCTAGGTGCACCAGCGGCCGCCAGGCCTGCCCGTCGGACCTCAGCCGCACCTGACCGGACAGCAGCGCGTTAGCGACCAGGTCGTTCACCACGAGGTCGCCGCGGAGCCGGGGCGAGTAGCCGTAAGCTGTCGCGTTGCGCAAGAACACCGGGGAGAAGTGCTCATCGGCGAGGTCCAGCAGGTCGTGTTCTGCTCGTATCTTCGACTCGCCGTAGGGGGTGACCGGCGCGAAGTCCGCGTCTTCCGTGAGCGGAGTGTCGTCCGCGCCGGCGCCGTAAAGCGAGCACGATGAGGAGAAGAGGAAGCGCGTGACGCCGGCTTGCCTGGCGGCCCGCGCCAGGTTAACCGTCGAACGGTAGTTGATGTCGTAGGTCAGTTCCGGGTCGAGGTTCCCCACCGGGTCATTGCTGAGGGCGGCAAGGTGTATCACGGCGTCATAGCCCTGGCAGTGCTCAGCGCGCACCTCGCGCAGGTCCATGGCCAGCGCCGGCACCGGGTCCGGCGCCGGACCCAGCAGGCAGGGCTCGAACAGGCCGGTGTCGAGCCCGGTCACATCGTGGCCGGCCTGCTGAAGCATGGGCACCAGGACCGTGCCGATGTACCCCTCGTGGCCGGTAACCAGAACACGCATTTCAAACGCTCCTTCAGGTTGTCGTTCTTAGTCGAGGTGTGGGGTTGTCGCTGTCGGTCAGGTCGCCCCCGCCCGCACCGCGCCGGCGGTGGCGGTGGCGCCGGCGGCCCAGACCCGGCTGGCGTCGGCGATGTACGCGGCGATCTGCTCGTCCATGACGGCGGCGAGCGAATCGGGATAGGCCTGCGCCGCCTGGTACCAGGCCGCACACGCTCGCAGCGCGCGGGACAGGTCCCAGGCCGGCTGCCAGCCGAGGTCCGCCCGCGCGGCGGTGTAGCCAAGTTCCACGATGTCGTCCGCGCCGCGGTTGACCGGCTGGCCGGTCCCATCGCCGACGCGCACCGGCCAGCCGGGCAGCCCGTAGGCGGAGAGGAAGCCGGCCACGACGTCCTGCACGGACATCCCGGTCACGTGCTCGCCGCAGCCGAACTCATACCGGCGCCGCGGGGCCGGTCCCGCGCAGAGCCGGGCGGCGAGCATCAGCGCTCCGCCCAGCCCGTCCAGCACGTGCTGCCACGGCCGTACCGCCGCCGGCGCCGCCAGCGTCACCGGCCGCTCCTGCCTGATCGCCCGAACGACGTCCGCGAGCAGCCGCCCTTCGGCCCAGTCCCCGCCGATCATGACGCCAGGACGGGCCAGCCCGATGCCCAGCGGCGAGACGCGTCCGGCGTCCTGCTGAGTTCGGGAATGCGCGAAGGCCGCCACACACGCCTCCACCGCCAGCTTGGACGCGGCGTACGGCCCGAGTTGCAGGTTGTCATCCAGGCGTGACACGGCGGGTGTCCCGGTCACGACGACGCACCGCACCGACTCCTGCCGGGTCGCGGCGTCGAGCACCGCGGCGGTGCCGCCGACGTTGCCGCGGAACGTCGCCGCCGGGTCACGGAACCCCGCCGCGACGACCGTGTTTCCGGCCAGGTGCAGCACGATCTCCGGCCGGAACGCGGCCATCGCCGCCGCGACGCGCCCGGCATCGGCGACGTCCCCGGCGAACACCCGCATCCGCCCGCTCGCCGTGTCCGAGGTATCCAGGGTGTCCCCCGTCCGCTGTCCCCGGCTGTACCCGGCCACCTCCGCGCCGAGCGCGCTGAGCCAGCGCACCGCCCAGCTCCCGAGGAACCCGGTATGGCCGGTCACTAGGACGCGGCGCCCGGCGTAGCCGCCGGCGAAGAGCTCACCAGTCACGGCCCGCCCCGAACCATTCGGGCAGGTGCTCGCGCACGGCACTCAACGGCGGCGCGGTCCTGTCGCGCTCGGACAGCACCGGATTGCCGAGCGGCCAGGTGATGCCGAGCGCGGGGTCGTTCCACGCGATGGTGACGTCGAGCGACTTGTCGTAGGGAGCGTCCACCTTGTAGCAGACGTCCGCCACGTCGCTGAGCACCTGGAAGCCGTGCGCGCACCCAGCGGGCACCCGGACCTGGAGGTGCTCTTCATCGTCGAGCACGAAGCCGCGCCACTGCAGAAAGGTGGGCGAGCCTGGCCGCAGGTCGGCGACAACGTCGAAGACCTTGCCGCGGGCGGCCCGGACGAGCTTGGCCTCGCTGAGCTCGGACCGGGTGTGCAGGCCGCGCAGCACGCCGTGCCGGGAACGGGAGTGATTCTCCTGCACCTGCGAGGACTGGTCGATGCCTGCCGTCGCGTACTCCTGCGCGGAGAACGAACGCATGAACCAGCCACGGTCATCCGCTATCGGATGCGGGCGGATGGTCATCAGTCCAGGGATGTCGGTGTGGTCGATATGGAACTGGTTCATCTCATCTCATCTCATTATTCGGAACGGAGGCGTGGCTACGAGTTGCCGGAGAGGCTGCCGTGGCGACCGGCAGTTCCGCCTGGCGGCCGAACCGCTCCACGATCAGCTGGTACCGATCGACTGCGGTCAGCTCGTCCGGGTCGGCGCCGGTCGGCCGGCGCTCGTAGACCTCGAGGTAGCCGAGGATCCACCACATCCAGACGGAGTTCACGACGCCCCAGAAGGTCGCCATGATCACCAGCCAGGAGTGGTTTCCCGACGTATACCGGTAGAGACCGTCCGCCACGCCCGCGAGGGCGGTGAGCCCGAGCAGCCACAGGACGGCCTTCACCGTCGTGCGCTCACGATGCGGCGCGTCCTTGCGGGCCGCGTTCTGACGGCGGGCTCTGCGCAGCAGGCCCGGCAGCGCGCTCACCTGGGCGACCAGGTTGGCGAGACTGTAGGCGTCGCTGTGCAGGAAGTGGTAGGTGCCCCTGCTGTAGATGGCGACCATCGTGAACGAGACCACGAAGTAGCAGACGAAGATGAGGCCGTAGAGGGCGAACGGGATGACCACCGGCGAGCCCAGCAGGAAGATGGTCAGGGCCGGCAGCAGGAAGTGGATCAGCCGCTGCAGGCCACCAAGGTGCGACACCGTCGAGTCGAGGTAGCTCAGCCGCTGGCGCAGCGTCAGGCCCTTGCGCCGCAGCGGCGAATCCGGGCTGCGCAGCAGCAGGGTCAGCGCGCCGAGCGCCCAGCGGCGGCGCTGGGCGTAGAACTCCTTCAGGCTCTGCGCCTCCAGGCCGAATGCCTGCGGCTCCGGCACGAACACCGAACGCCACCCGTTCGCGTGCATACGCAGCGAGGTGTGGATGTCTTCGGTCACCGTGCCGGTGGCGAAGCCACCGACATCGTCCAGGGCAGCGCGCCGCAGCACCGCGCTCGTGCCAACGTAGATACTGGCGTTAAAGCCGTTCTTGGCTGGCAGGATGGTTTTGTAGAAAACATTGCTCTCCGACCATTTGGCCTCCTCGCCGTAGGCTCGCCGGAAAAGCAGGGTCTTGGTGTTGTGGAATGACTGCGGGGTTTGTACGAACGCCACCGACGGGTCATCGAAGTAGCCCATCGTCCGTTCGAGAATTTGCGGCAACGCCATGTGATCCGCGTCCATGGTGAGGACGAATTCGGCGTCGGTGAGAGCCAGGCCGTTATTGAGGTTGCCTGCCTTGCCGTGCGTATTGGAGTTACGCGCGTGGTACTCGGCGCCGAGCCGGGTGGCCATGGCGCGGACGTCGGGCCGGTCGGAGTTGCCCAGCACCAGCACCCTCCTGATCCCGCGCACCGCTAGCGCCGCGAGAACCGTGGGCTCGACGACGGAGACCGGTTCGGTATGCGTGGGGATCAGGCAGTCGACCGTCCGCGCCCACGGGTCGGCCTGCCGGTGCACCGGCAGGTAGAGGTACCGGGTGAACCCGAGGAAGAACATGAACATGATCGCGGCGAAAAGATCCGCGGCCAGGGCCACCGGCCCGAGCCAGATGTGCCAGTTCACGATCGAGGCGCGCCACGCGATGAACGGCAGCAGCACGACCAGGTACAGGTAGTACCCCCAGCCGAGGAACCACGACTCCCGAACCCGTTCGAACCGCACCCGGTATTCCGGCGTCGGCTCGCCGCTCACGCGGGCACCTTCCATGGCGCGTTGCCCGAGTCCCACTCGCTGCGCGCGAGGGCGAGCTCCTTCGGCGTGTCCACCGGCCGCCAGTAACCGTCGTGCCGGTACGCCATCAGCTCGCCCTCGGCCGCCAGCGTGCGGATCGGATCCTCTTCGAACATCACTTCCTCCCTGTCGGTGGGGATGAAGCCCTCGACGGCCGCCTTCTCGAGGACGAAGAAGCCGATGCTCACCAGCCCGGGCTCAGCTTGCGGCTCTTCCTGGAACCGCTTCTCGTCGAAGCGCGACACCCGGTGGTCATCGGCGATGGCGAGGTGACCGAACCTGGCGGGCGGGACCGCCGCGGTCACCGTGGCCAGGCGGCCGTGACCGCGGTGGAACGCGAGCAGCTCCTCGATGTCGACGTCGGCCAGCACGTCGCCGTAGGCGACGATGACCGGCCAGCTGGGCACGAGCCTGGCGGCGGCCCGGATACGAGTGCCCGTGCCCGCTTGCTCGCCGGTGTTCGCGCAGGTGACCTCCCAGCCTTCCTCGGGGAAGCTGTCGTGCAGCTCCACAGAAGGACGGCGCCCCAGCCGGACGGTGAAGTCCCCCGCGTGCGCCTGGAACTGGAGGAAGAAGTCCTTCACCACGTGCCCGAGATGTCCGACGGCCAGGACGAACTCGTCGCTGCCGCCGGCGGCGAGCGTTCGCATGATGTGGATCAGGAGCGGCGTGCCGCCGACCGTCAGCATCGGCTTCGGCACGGCGGCGGCGAGCTCTCCCATGCGCTGGCCAGCGCCGCCGCACAGCACTATCGCTGGCGGCGCATTATGCAGATCTTTCATTGACATTCTCCCTTGGCTGAACAGCGATTCGCTTCCCCGTTCGCCGACCCCGCCCGCATACGTCAGGAAAGGCCAGCCAAAAAAACGCTGCCGACCAGGAGTTCCCCGCTGAACTCACCTCGGCCGACCCCTCGGCTTTGCCGACATCCGGCACACGCGGCCGACGTCGCCGCGCCTGCGGAAAGCGCTTACCGCGCTCGGTTGCGACAATGCCATCCGAAAGATACTTTCGTCAAGTTCTTACAAAAATGATCTTGATCAAGGCAATCAAACTGTAAATATTTCGTATCCAGTGGATTTCTGACACCGTAACGATCGATCAAACTTGACGAACGAACAGGGGTGGCGGATCATACGCCTATGCTGTCGGCACGGCCCAACGTGGGGTCACCTACCGAAGGGGGAGCGCCCGCGGAGCTCGAGAGCCTCGGTAAGTCCGACCGGATCATCGCATACTGCCTGCTGGGCCGCGGCCAGGCGGCCCAGACCACGCTGGTCGCCGCCACCGGGCTGTCCCGGCCCACCGTGGCGGCGGCGCTGACGAGGCTGACCGCGCGGGGCCTGGCGGAGATGGTCCCCGGACAAGATGACGCCCGCACCACGGGGCGGCGGCCGCATCACTACCGGCTGACCGCCCGGGCCGGCCACGCGGTAGGCGTCGACATCGGCCGCCGGCACATCACCGTCGTGATCATGGACGCGGCCCACCGGCAGGTCATCAGGCTGGGCAGCAAGATCAACGCGGACGCCGACCTGGATCCGCTGGCGGTCCTGAAGCAGGCCGCCGAGCAGGTCCAGGTGGCCCTGGAGCAATCCGGCGATGTCTCGGCCGTGCTCGGGATCGGGTTCGGGCTGCCGGTGCCGCTGACTCGCGACGGGACGGTCGCCAGCGGAACCCTGCTGCCGGCCTGGGCGCAAGTCGACCCGCAGCGGCAACTGGCCGCGCTGCTGCCCGGCTTCTCCGTCCACGTGGCGAACGAGGCCGACCTGGGTGCGCTCGGCGAGTACGCCTTTGGCTGGGGGGAAGGGCGGCACGACCTCACCTACGTGAAGCTCGGCACCGGCATCGGCGGCGGCATGGTGCTTGGCGGCCGCCTGCACCGCAGCAGCGGCGGACCCGCGATGGAGATCGGCCACATCACCATGGACTACCAGGGCCGGCGCTGCCCGTGCGGCAATCGCGGCTGCCTGGAGCGCTACGTCGGCGGCCGCGAATTGCTCGCCAGTGCCCGCAACGACGGCCTGGAGATCGAGGACCTGACGAGCCTGGTCTCCAGGGCCCGCGCCGGCGACGCCGCGTGCCGCCGCATCATCTACGAGGCCGCGTCGCTGATCGGCATCGCCGTGGGCACCCTCGCCAACCTCAACGGCCCGGAACTTGTCGTCCTCGGCGGCAGCCTGAGCGCCGCCGGTGACCTGCTCACCGGGCCGCTGCGCACGGCCCTGGACCAGACGGCGTTCGCCGCGGCCACCGGCGGCATGACCATCAAGGTCGCCCGCCTGGGCCAGTGGGCGTCAGCATGCGGGGCGACGGCCTTGGTCTTCGACCACCTCACCAAGTGACGCCGGTCCGGCTTACCCAAGCAACCTGATTCGTGCAGCTGTCGTCTTAGCGGTGACCAGGAGCTAGGGAGGCTGGATGAACAAACGGCAGCTGCGAGCCTTCGAAGAGTTCGCCGCCGAATCGGGGGCTGAGCTGCTGCGGATCGCGACACTGCTCGCGCCCGACCCGCATACCGCCGAAGACGTCTACCAGGAAACGCTGCAACGGCTCGCGGCGCGCTGGTCCCGGGTGGATAACCCGAAGGCGTTCTGCCGCCGGGTCATGCACAACATCGTCGTCGACCAGACCCGGGCACGTGCCCGGCGGCCGCACGAGTTGCGCCTTTTCGACCACGCGGAGAAGAGCGACCCGCGGTCCGCGGACGCGCATCATTCCGTCGAACTGTGGCCGTCGCTGCGCGCGGCGCTTGACAGCCTGACCGTGCAGCAGCGCACGGTCCTCGTGCTCCGCTACTTCGACGATCGCAGCGAGACCGAGGTAGCCCAGCTGCTCGGCATCTCCATCGGGACCGTCAAGAGCACATCGTCGCGCGCCATCGCGCACCTGCGCGACTTCCCTGGCCTCGCGGCCATCTTCTGCACCGACAGCTTGCTGTGAAAGGACCGACAATGCCCACCACCGATGAGGACATCATCCGCGACCTCCTGCACCGGTACACCGCCGCGGTGCGCCCGCCCGCGTCGATCGCGACAGAAGTAGCGGCCCGCCAGCGGTACAAGGACCGCCGCCGCGTCGTGTCCATCGCGGCCACGGGCGCGGCGCTCGGCGCGGCGGCCGGCGTGATCGCCGTCGTCCCCTGGCACTCGTCGCCGCCGCGGCCGGTGGCGACAGGCAAGTCGCCTTCCCGGGCGCCCGCGGTGGTTTCCAAGCTGGTGTCGCTGGCCGCCTTCATCCAGGCCAGCAGCGGCCCGCTGCCGGGTAACGCGTCGCTGATCATCAGCACCCAGACCATTGGCGGCAAGCAGATGGAGGTCCTCTACAACCTGTACACCGACAGCGGCGCCTACTACGTCAGCGACACCAAGCAGGGCCTGAAGGCGGCGGTCGAGCAGCATGCCAACCTCGACAACGGCACCGACGCCCGCCAGGTCGCGGTGGCGCGCGACGCCGCGACCGGCGACCTCCCCGCCGCCCGGATGCGAATGGCCAACGTCACGCCCAACGACCTCGGGCTCGGCCTCAGCCCGGCCGCACGGAAGAAGATATGGGATGCGGCCAGGGTCCAGGCCGATCAAATTCTTAAGGAAAAGGGTGCGAACTTCACGGTCCCGGTGAACCCGCCTACCGGCAAGGTACTGCGGTCAGACGTCGACAACCTGGTCTGGATGGACAGTGTTGACGCGCTGACCGAGGGCGGCGGCTCCCCGCTGGTCCGGGCAGGCGTCCTGCGCCTGTTGTCCACCATTTCCGGGCTCACCGTCGTGAATTCGACAACCGATGGGCGGTCCACGCTGACCCTGACGGCCGGACCGGAGGTGTTCGGCGGCACGGGCAAGAACGTGGTCGTGATCAACGCCAAGACCGGCATGCCGATCAGCTCCTGGACGGGCGACCTGCCACCGGGTACGCATGGACAGCCAACGCCTCCGTCCATGACCACCTTCCAGGTCTCCCGCGTAACGGTGGCCAACATCGAGTCCGGCAAGTTCTAACCAACCGAAGCACTCGGCGCTCAGCACTCAGGGCTCGGCGCTCAACACTCGACCGTGCGGCAAGCGCCCACGCAAGGGGCCTGAACACGACTTAGGCTCGCGGATAAACAACACGCTGATTTCTAGGACTCAGCGCCGGGCCGCATCTAGCCCTTCGGGCAACCTCAGCCTCGCTGGTAACGCCGCTGCTCGCTTCTCTTGCGTCGGCGCACTATCAGTCCTGTGTGGTGACCAGATAGAACGTAATGCTGAACGTTGGACCGGCTCTGACCGGTCAAACGTTCAGCAGTATCGAAAACTGCGCTTCTCCTATGCGGACGATCTTGTTAACTGGCATATGTGAGGCGTCCGGAGCGGGAACTGATGTGTTATGTCTGCGCGGGCACTTAGCACTTGCGAATTATTAACACGCTGGTTTGGGATGTGGCGCCGTGCTCATGGCGATGGTTGCCGAACGCGGTGTGATGTCGAGGCCGTGGGCGTGTGCGTAGGCGGTGAGTTCGGGGAGGGTG
>Ga0210390_10003614_pt1 | contig 13222 bp, 15 predicted proteins | sample IncBWH11OmetaG_FD_161050 | JGI IMG/M metagenome (GOLD analysis project Ga0210390, IMG submission 161050) | Forest soil microbial communities from Barre Woods Harvard Forest LTER site, Petersham, Massachusetts, United States - Inc-BW-H-11-O ...
GTCGCGCTGAAAATGAAAGAAGTCGAGGCGCGCTGGCCGAAGGACTGACAGCGAGGCCAGTTGGAGCCCGCGCCCTGCCCCGATATGGTGCCGCCGTGAGGGGGGACCTTCCGGCATGACCATCAAGGGCAAGGCCTATATCGCCGGCATTTTCGAGCATCCGACGCGGCTCGCGCCCGACAAGACCGTGGCGCAGCTCCATGCCGAGGTGGCGCTCGGCGCCCTGGAAGACGCCGGGCTAACGCGCGCCGATGTCGACGGCTATTTCTGTTCCGGCGATGCGCCGGGACCGGGACCCGCCTCGATGGCGGAGTACATGAATCTGAAGCTCCGCCGCATGGATTCGACCGAGATCGGCGGCGCCTCCTATATCGCGCTCGCCGCGCACGCCGCCGAAGCAATCGCGCTGCGCAAATGCGACGTGGCTTTGATCACGCTTGCCGGCCGACCGCGCAGCGAGGGCATGGCGACCGGCACCGCGCCGCGGCCACGGGATCCGAACCAACCGGAAGCCGCGTGGGAAGCGCCCTACGCCATCACCACCGCCAACGGCTACGCCATGTGCGCCATGCGCCACATGTACGAATACGGCACCACCAGCGAGCAGCTCGCCTGGGTCAAGGTCGCGGCTTCCCATCATGCGCAGCACAATCCGCACGCCATGCTGCCCGAAGTCGTCACCGTCGAGGACGTGATCAACTCGCCGATGATCGCCGAGCCGCTGCACCGGCTTGATTGCTGCGTCATCAGCGATGGCGGTGGCGCGCTCGTCCTGGTCCGGCCGGAGATCGCCAAGACGCTGAAGCGGCCGCAGGTCAAGGTCATCGGCGTCGGTGAAGCGGTGAAGCATCTCACCGGCGGCAGATTCGATCTCACCACCTCGGGCGCGGCGCGCGCCGGTCCGATCGCGTTTGCCGAAGCCGGCGTGACGCCGGCCGACATCAAATACGCCTCGATCTACGACAGCTTCACCATCACCGTGATCATGCAGCTCGAGGACTTGGGCTTCTGCGCCAAGGGCTCAGGCGGCAAATTCGTCGCCGACGGCAAGCTGATTTCCGGTGTCGGCAAGCTGCCGTTCAACACCGATGGCGGCGGGCTGTGCAACAATCATCCGGCCAATCGCGGCAGCATGACCAAAGTGATCGAGGCGGTGCGGCAATTGCGCGGCGAGGCCCATCCGGCGGTGCAGGTGAAGAACTGCGACCTGGCGCTGGCGCAGGGCACCGGCTTTCAGCTCGCCACCCGGCACGGCAGCGCTACCATGATCATGGAACGGGAGTAAGCGATGGCCGTCTTCGCCCGCCGCAAGCTCGCGTCGCCGGTCGTCACCGCCGAGGGCAAGGCGTTCTTCGACGCGGCGCGCCAGGGCCGCTTCATGATCCCGGTATGCACGGCCTGCAACCGCGCGCACTGGTATCCGCGCGCCATCTGCCCGTTCTGCGCCGGCGATAAGGTCGAATGGCGCGGGGCCTCCGGCAATGGCACGATCTACACCTTCAGCGTCATGCGCCGCGTCAAGGAGCCCTACATCATCGCCCACGTGACGCTCGCCGAAGGGCCGACCATGCTGACCAATATCGTCGATTGCGATACTGAAAAAGTGCGGATCGGCCAGTCCGTCACCGTCGTGTTCCAGGAGACTGACAACGGGCCGCCGGTGCCGATGTTCAAGCCGGCTTAACTTGTAGGGTGGGCATCGCGCGCGCTTAAGCGCACGCGTGGGCAAAATCGTCTGTTAGCGATGCCCACGCGTCAACCGTAGACGATTTTGCCCACCCTACCAAATACGTTACATTGCCGCGCATATGATGAGGGAGCCGGCTTGATGCGATTTGGACTGTTCGGCAGCGCCACGGCCCGCCACGGCGGCCCGGACGTGGATTCCGGCCTCGGCTACAAGCAATTCATCGACTACAGCATCGAGGCCGAAACGCTTGGCTATCACTCGACCTTTCTGGTCGAGCATCATTTCAGCGGCGCCGGCCAGGTTTCCGCCAGTCTGTCTCTGCTGACGTGGCTCGCGGCGAAAACCCGCACGCTGCGTCTCGGCACCGCGGTGCTGGTGCTGCCCTGGCATAATCCGGTGCTGCTCGCCGAGCAGGCGGCGACTATCGATCTCCTGTCGGGCGGCCGGCTCGATTTCGGCGTCGGCAAGGGCTACCGACACAACGAGTTCTCCGGGTTCTGCATTCCGATCGAGGAGGCCGAGGCGCGCTTTAGCGAATGCCTCGACGTCGTGATGAAGTCATGGACGTCGAAGGAGCGCTTCTCGCATCACGGCAAATACTGGAGCTTTGCCGACATCATCGTCGAGCCGCCGACCGCGCAAAAACCGCATCCGCCGATGTGGATGGCCGCCGGCAGTCCCAATTCGATCCGGCAGGTCGCCGAGCGGGGGTACAATCTGCTGCTCGACCAGTTCGCTTCGCTGGAAACGATCGGCGAGCGGGTCGCCGGGTTCAAGGGGGAAGTCGAGAAACGCGGCCGCACTTTCGATCCGCTCGAGGTCGGCGTCGCGCGCGCCTTCTACGTCGCCAAGGACAAAGCCGACAAGGAGGCGGCGCTGGAGCAGCGGCTGGCGGCGCAACGTCACTTCGCCGCTTTGTCCAAGGCCGCCGACGGCACCCAGAGCAAGGCCAGCATCATGGCGTTCTCCGATACCCGCGAGGCGAGCGAAGAAGCCGCGCTCTACGGCACGCCGGACGAGATCGCAGTCAAGCTCGAGAAGCTGCAAAAGCTCGGCGTCGAATATGTGCTGCTCAACGGCGGCGGGCTGGCGCACGAAAGCCTGCGCCGCTTCGCCCGCGAGCTGATGCCGGCCTTCGCCGACGGCTCGCGCATGCGCGAGGTGGGGTGAGATCAACTCCGTCACCCTGAGGTGCTCGGCGCGTTGCGCCGAGCCTCGAAGGGCGACGGCCGAGGCGCAGGGGCCGGCATCCTTCGAGGCTCGCTTCGCTCGCACCTCAGGATGACGGACAACAATCGACCGATGATCGACAAGATCGTGCAAAGCATGGCCGAGGCGATGGCGGGCATCCGCGACGGCGCGATCGTGCTGATCGGCGGCTTCGGCAGCATCGGCCAGCCGAACGCGCTGATCGACGGCCTGATCGAGCAAGGCGCGAAAGAGCTGACTGTGGTCGCCAACAATGCCGGTGTCGGCCGGGTCGGATTGGCGCGGCTGATGGAGCTTGGCCGGGTACGCAAGATCATCTGTTCCTATCCGCGCACCAGCGATCCGGTGGTGTTCGAGGGGCTCTATCGGGCCGGCAAGATCGAGCTCGAAGTGATGCCGCAGGGCACCATGGCCGAGCGCATGCGCGCCGCCGGCGCCGGCATTGCCGCCTTCTATACGCCGACGTCGGTCGGAACATTGCTGGCGGAAGGCAAGGAGCTGCGGGAATTTTCCGGCCGGCAATTCGTGCTGGAAGAAGCGTTCCACGGCGACGTGGCGTTGATCGAGGCCTGGGAGGCCGACCGCTGGGGCAATCTGACCTACAAATCATCGGCGCGGAACTTCAACCCGGTGATGGCGACGGCCGCCAAGTTGACCATCGCGCAGGCGCAGCACATCGTAGCGCTGGGCGAGCTCGATCCGGAGCGGGTGCACACCGCCGGCATCTTTGTCGACCGCGTCGTGCACGTTCCTTATGGCGAGCCGACGGTGACGTAGGGAGGCGGAAGCAAACATGAACGTCAAAGCGAAACTCGGCCGCCTTGCCGCCTGCACGCCTTGGACGCGAGACGAGATCGCCGCGCGCGCCGCCCGCGACATCCCCGAAGGCTTCTATGTGAATCTCGGGATCGGCATTCCGGTGCTGGTGGCGAACTACGTGCCGCCCGATCGTGAAGTCATCATCCAGTCGGAGAATGGCATTCTCGGCATGGGCCCGGAGCCGCAGCCGCACCAGATCAATCGCTGGCTGATCAATGCTAGCAAGAAATACGTCTCGCTGGTTCCGGGCGGCTCGTACATGCACCACGCCGACAGTTTCGCGCTGATCCGCGGCGGCCACCTCGATCTGTGCGTGCTCGGCGCTTTTCAGGTCGCCGCGAACGGCGATTTCGCCAATTGGTCGAAGTCGGAAACCGACATGCCGTCGGTCGGCGGCGCGATGGATCTCGCTGTCGGAGCAAAGAGTGTCTGGCTGCTGATGGATCACACCACCAAAGACGGCGAGAGCAAGCTGATGCGCCGCTGCACCTATCCGCTCACCGCCGTTGGCGCCGCCAAGCGGGTCTACACCAATCTTGCCGTCCTCGACGTGACCGGCGACGCCTTCGCCGTGCGCGAGATCGCGCCGGGCCTCACCTTCGAGGCGCTGCAAGACGTCACCGACGCGCCGCTGAAGCGGGCGAATTAGAAGCGCGACCATATTCCGCTCATTCCCGCGAAAGCGGGAATCCAGCAGCAACGTGTAAGTTTGTTCGGTGAAACTTCTGGGTCCCCGCCTCCGCGGGGACGAGCGGCAGAAGTTTATTGCGCCGGGGCCGCCGCTGGCTTGGCCGCCGCGTCGGTCTTTTCCGGCTTTTTCTTCTGCTTGGTTTCCAGTCCTGGCGGCGGGCTCGCCGTCGGCGACGAGGACGATGTCGGCGTCCAGTGAACGACCGGTCTGGTCTTGCCGTCGTCGGTCTTGGCTTCGGCGCCTTTTGCCCCAGGCGCTTTCTCGCCTGCGGCATCGGCGCCAGGCTTCACCGCCGCGGCCCGGCCGCGTTTTCCCTTGTGGTGCTGTGCGGCGGGCTCGTCGGCAATGACGTTGAGCTTGGCAAGCTGATCGGGGGTGCGCGTCGGCCCGGTATAGACAATCGTCGGCGTGATGGCGCCGAAGTCGGAGAGCAACGCCGCGCCCTTGGGCGTCGGCGCGCGCAAGCTTGACAGCACCGCCGAGAACGGCGTGTCGGTGCCGGCGCCGTTTTCGCCGCCGGCATCGGCGTCCTCGTCCTCCGCCGCCGGGCGCTTGCGATGCGGGCCGCAGGTCTGGTCGTGCAGATTGGGCGGATCGGCGTTGACCGGCGTGAGGTTATCGACCGTTCCCAGCGCCGGCGTCAGCCAGCCGAGCGGATTTTGGGTGAAGCCGCTTTCCAGAAGCTCCGCCGCTTTCACGGCACGCGCCCCGCCGGATGGCGAGCCGAGCACGACCGCGATCAGTTGCTTGCCGTTGCGCGTCGCCGTGGCGACAAGATTGAAGCCGGAGGCGCAGATGAAGCCGGTCTTCATGCCGTCGGCGCCGGGATAGCGGCCGAGCAAGGAGTTGTAGTTGCGCACGATGCGGCGGCCGTATTTGATCGCCGGAATGTGCCAGTAGAAATTATATTCCGGGAAATCGTGGATCAGCGACCGCGCCAGGATCGCCATATCGCGCGCCGAAACGATCTGCCCGTCGGCCGGCAGGCCGTTGGGATTGACGAAGCTCGATTGCGTCATGCCGAGGCGATGCGCCGTCTTGGTCATGTCGTCGGCAAAATTTTCGATCGAGCCGTCGACGCCTTCGGCGAGCAGCACCGCCATATCGTTCGCCGACTTCACCATCATCATCTTGAGCGCATTGTCGACGGTGACCTGGGTGCCGACCGCGTAGCCCATCTTGGTCGGCGATTGCGCAATCGCGTTGCGCGACACCGTGAACAGCGTGTCCTGATTGATGCGGCCCTGCTTGATTGCCTGCAGCGTGACATAGAGCGTCATCAGCTTGGTGGTCGACGCCGGATACCAGGGATAGGTCGCGTTTTCCGCGCGCAGCACCTTGCCCGAATCCGCCTCGACCAGAATAGACGCGCCGGCATGAGCCGGCGTTCCGGTACAGACAGCGAAGACGGAAACGAGGGCGATGCCGAGAGTCAGCGCCCGCAGCAACTTCACATCCTGCACGTGTCGCGGTCCGTTCCGTTGGTCGGCCCTTCGGAGGTCGCCCAGGCTATGCTTGGGTGACCGACAAGGCCGCGATGGTTCACGATAGGTTTCCGAAGCGCAGTTCGCGCACTATGTAAACCGAAGGCACGCTCGAAGGCAAAGCGAAATCCCATTAGCCCAAGTTTTCCGCTTCGTTTGGCCACATCTGCTAAGCTTTCGGAAAAGCCGAGGAAAAACCGCCGAAAATTCGGCAAGGCCGAATCAACGAGGCAATCAAGGAGACATCATGACCGCCTGCATCGTGGGTTGGGCCCACACACCGTTCGGCAAGCTCGCCGACGAAACCGTCGAAAGCCTCATCGTCAAGGTCGCGGGCGAAGCGCTGGCCGATGCCGGTCTCGCCGCCAAGGACGTCGACGAGATCGTGCTCGGCCATTTCAATGCCGGCTTCTCGGCGCAGGATTTCACTGCTTCGCTGGTGCTGCAGGCCTCGCCCGATTTGCGCTTCAAGCGCGCGACGCGGGTGGAGAATGCGTGCGCCACCGGCTCCGCGGCCGTGCATCAGGGCCTCAAATCGATCGCCGCGGGCGCGGCCCGCATCGTGCTGGTGGTCGGCGTCGAGCAGATGACGACCACGCCCGCGCCAGAGATCGGGCGCAACCTCCTCAAAGCCTCCTACGTGCGCGAGGAAGCCGACATCGACGGCGGCTTCGCTGGCTTATTCGGCAAAATCGCCGCCCTTTATTTCCAGCGCTGGGGCGACCAATCGGACGCGCTCGCCCGTATCGCCGCCAAGAATCACAAGAACGGCGTCGATAACCCTTACGCGCAGATCCGCAAGGACCTCGGTTACGATTTCTGCCGGCAGGAGAGTGACAAAAATCCGCGCGTCGCCGGCCCGCTCAAGCGCACCGATTGCTCGCTGGTCTCCGACGGCGCGGCCGCTCTGGTGCTGACCGACGTCAACACGGCGCTGAAAATGAACAAGGCGATCGTGTTCCGCGCCGCCGAGCATGTGCAGGATTTCCTACCGATGTCGCGCCGCGACATCCTCAAGTTCGAAGGCCCGGCGATGGCCTGGCAGCGTGCGCTGGAGCAAGCCGGCGTCAAATTGTCGGACATGTCGTTCGCCGAGGTGCACGACTGTTTCACCATCGCCGAACTCTTGGTGTACGAGGCGATCGGGTTGGCGCCGGAAGGACAAGGCGCGCGGGTGATCGCCGACGGCATCGTTGACAAGGACGGCAAGCTGCCGATCAACCGTTCCGGCGGTCTCAAGGCCAAGGGCCACCCGATCGGCGCCACCGGCGTATCGATGCATGCCATCGCCTCGATGCAGCTCACTGGCACCGCCGGCGACATGCAGCTCAAGAACCCGCGGCTCGGCGGCATTTTCAACATGGGCGGCGCCGCGGTCGCCAATTATGTGAGTATCTTGGAGCGGCTGCGGTAATCTGTAGCCCGGGTTGAGCAGAGCGAAACCCGGGAGCAGAGAGCGGGATTGTTGGTCGTCCCCGGTTTTCGCTCCGCTCAATCCCGGCTACGTTTCGACTAACGGTGCTTCCTTCTTGGCAACCGGCAGCATCGCGCTTTCTGCGCCAAACTGCGCCTTCACCAGCGTGGCGAAAGTACCGCCTTTACTCACCAGCTCGTCGTAGGTTCCGCTCTCGACAATCGAACCGTCATTGAACACCAGGATGCGAGTCGCGTTGCGGATGGTCGCCAGCCGATGCGCGATGACGAAGGTGGTGCGGCCCTTCATCACCTCATCGAGCGCCGTGGTGACCTTCGCCTCGGTCACCGGGTCCAACGCGCTGGTGGCTTCGTCGAGGATCAGGATTGGCGGATCCTTGAGCAGCGCGCGGGCGATGGCGAGCCGCTGGCGCTCGCCGCCGGACAAAAGCCGGCCGCGCTCGCCGATTGGCGCGTTGAGGCCGTCGGGATTGCGGTCAATGAAGTCGCGCGCCTGCGCCCCCGCCGCCGCTTCGCGCATCTCGGCTTCGGTGGCGGCAGGCTTTCCGACGCGCAAATTCTCGGCGATCGAGCGATTGAACAATAGCGTCTCCTGGAACACGACGCCGATATTGCGGCGGAGCCCGGTCAGCGTCAGCGCCCGGATATCCATACCATCGACGCTGATCGTGCCGGACTGCGGGTCGAAAGTACGGTGCAGCAGCGCCAGCGCCGTCGACTTGCCGCTGCCGGTCGGCCCGACCAGGGCGACGCGATCGCCGGGCAATGCGGTGAAGCGCAAGTCCGCGACCGCGGCGCGCTTGCCGTCGTAGGAGAACGAGACGTCGCTGAACTCGACCAGGCCGCGCAAGCGGCCCGGGTCGACCGCGTCCGGCCGGTCGCGCACCGCCGGCACGGTATCGAGCACAGCGAAGAATTCGACGAGCTTCGGCGCGTCCATAAACAGCCGATTGGCGAACCCGACAACCTGCTCGAGCCGGCTGATCAGGAGCGTGGCGATCGCCATGAAACTGACGATGGCGCCGACCGACGCCAGCCCGTTGAGCTTGAGATAGGTCCCGACCAGAAGGATTGTCAGCAGCGTGATCGTGGTCGCCGTGCGGGTGAGCACGGCCGCCACCGCCCACCACGACAGCACCGGCATCTGTGCGCGCAACAGCGAGTTGACCAGGCCCTTGAGCGCCGACACTTCGAGCTCGATGCGGGCGAAACTCTGCACCACAGCGACGTTGCCGAGCGTGTCGGCGGCAGTCTCCGCGAGATCCGAATAATGCCGCTCGACCTGGCGCTGCATCGATTCGGCCCGGCGCATGACCATCACCGTCAAGATGGTAAAGACGACGCACAGCGCCAGTAGCGGCAGCGCCAGCCGCCAATTGAGCAGGAGCGAGATCGGCAGCAGCACCGCGATGAAGACGAAGGCGGCGAAATGCTCGCGGAAGAATGACACCCACAGCCACCACAGCGTATCGGTGCCGGTGAGCATGATTTTCAGCTGCCGGCCGGAATGCGCGCCGGCGTGGTAGGCGAGCGGCAGCTGCAGCACATGCTCGAAGAAATCCGCCAGCACCAGATTGCGGCGGCGGTGCGCCAGCCGGTCGGCGAACCAGGCCACCAGCGCCGCGGCGATGATGATGAACAGGCCGAAGCCGACCCAGGCGCCGATCAGCGGCGCAAGCCTGGCCGCAGCGTCCGCAACGCCGACCGGCAGCGTGCCGGACAATGCATCGATGATGTGGCCGAACAGCACCGGCTCGACGAATTGCGCCACCGCCAGCGCGATATTGGCGAGCGCCAGCGCGCCGGCGAGACGCGCCTCGGGGGCGAGGACATCGAGCACGCGCAGATAGATGCGCAGAAATGACATGATCGGTGCGACCCAAAACGCCGCGAGCGGGTTGACGCCTCAACGATCTACGCCATGAGTCGCATGATGTCAGCAGAGCTCACGCAGGCTGGCGCGCACGGTATCGGGGCTGGCGTTTCGCAACAGCCGCTCGGCCTGCGCATGCGCCCGCTTCCAGATCGGCGCCGCGGCGGCAAGAACCGACCGCCCGGCCGGCGTCAGGAAGAGCCGGCGGCTGCGTTTGTCCTCGCGATCGACCTTGACCTTGAGGAACCCGCGGCGTGCGAGCGGCTTGAGATTGGCGGTCAGCGTGGTGCGGTCGAGCGCCAGCAGGTCGGCGACGGCGCCGATGGTCGGCGGCTCGGCGCGGTTGAGCGCTGTCAGCAACGAAAACTGCCCTTGCGTCAGGCCGACCGGACGCAACGCGTCGTCGAAGCGGCGCGCCAGCGCCCGCGCCGCCCGTTGCACATGCAGGCACAGGCAGTGATCGCGCACGTGATGCGTGAGCGCGTACGACGCGCCGGCTTCGTCCGAATTTTCGCGTTTCGCTCCCGCGCGATTTGACATACGTCAATTATGTTGATATCAACGTTATTGTCAAGCCCGCGGCACGTGCCAATGGTTGCGCGCCGATGGCCGTGGGCCATCCAACAACACCAAGGAGACCGGTATGGAAGTGCAGCCGTATTTGAACTTCGACGGCCGTTGCGAAGAAGCGCTGGAATTCTACCAAAAGGCGATCGGCGCCAAGGTCACCATGCTGATGCGCTTTAAGGATGCGCCCGACAAATCCATGATCTCACCCGGCAGTGAAGAAAAAGTCATGCACTCGGCCGTGCAAGTCGGCGACTCGATGGTGCTGATGTCGGACGGCCGCTGCACCGGCAAGGCGAACTTCAACGGCATCGCGCTGTCGATCTCGGCGCAGAGTGAGGCCGAAGCCGACAAGATATTCGATGGGCTGGCCGACGGCGGCCAGGTGAACATGTCGATGTCGAAGACATTTTTCTCGCCAAAATTCGGCATGCTGTCTGATAAATTCGGTGTCGGCTGGATGGTGCTTGTGGCAAACTAAGCCCCGTCGTCAGCAATCGCGGGGGCGTCCATGTCGAGTGCCGGTGGTGTAGATTTTGCTATTTTCCGGATCCTCGATGCCCCGCGCGAGCGGGTCTGGCAGGCGCTGACCGAGTCCGAACACATGAAGGAATGGTGGACGCCCGCCACCTTCACCATGATCTCCATGAAGATGGATTTCCGCCCCGGCGGCTTCTTCCACCTGGGGATGCAGTCCGGCGAAGGCTACAAGATGTGGGGCAAATTCGTCTATCAGGAGATCGACCCGCCGGAGCGGCTCGTGTTTATCAATTCGTTTTCCAACCAGGCCGGCGATATCACGCGTCATCCGATCGTCCCGACTTGGCCGCGGGAAACCAAAATCACCGTCAAGCTGGAAGACGAGCCCGGCGGCAAGACCAGGCTCAACGTGCGCTGGTCGCCGCACAACGCCACCGAAGCGGAGCAAAAGACGTTCGACGTCTCCCATGTCGGCATGCAGGCGACCTGGGGCGGCACGTTCGACCGGCTCGCCGCCTATCTGGCGCGGACAAGCTAGCGCACCACGCGCGGGGCGGCGTCGTCAATCCGGAGAACAGCGAATGGCGACTGTCACGCGCAAGATCACGCCGTTTCTTTGGTTCGATACGCAGGCCGAGGAAGCGGCAAAATTCTACACTTCGATATTCGACAATTCGCAGATCAAGGACGTCCACCGCTACGGCAAAGCCGGTCATGAGACCCATGGCATGCAAGCCGGCTCCGTCATGACCGTCGAGTTCGAGATCGAGGGCCAGCCGTTGGTCGCGCTCAATGGCGGTCCGCATTACAAATTCACCGAAGCATTCTCGCTGCAGGTGAGCTGCGCTGACCAGGACGAGATCGACTATTTCTGGAGCAAGCTTTCCGAAGGCGGCGAAGAGAGCCGCTGCGGCTGGCTCAAGGATAAGTACGGCCTGTCCTGGCAAATCGTGCCGGCAATGCTCCCGCAGCTACTTGGCGACGCCGACCGCGCCAAATCCGAACGCGCCATGAGCGCGCTGATGCAGATGAAGAAGTTCGACATCGCGGCGCTGCAGCGGGCGTATTCCGGACAGGCGTAATTCGTCATTGTCCGTCATGCCCGGCCTTGTGCCGGCATCGACGACTTGAACGAAACCACAGCAAAGACTTGGATGGCCGGGACAAGCCTGGCCGCGAAGCAGCATCATTTATTGGCGAAATCGTTCTTGACTAACGATGCCCAATTCCGTATTTAACCTATCAGTTATTTAACGGTATCGTTAAATGAATCTCGACGCTACTTTCTCGGCCTTGGCCGATCCGACCCGCCGCGCCATCCTGGCGCGGCTGGCCCGCGGCGAAACCACGGTGCAGGACCTGGCCGAACCGTTCGCCATGAGCCTGCCCGCCATCTCCCGGCATCTGAAAGTGCTGGAGCGCGCCGGCCTGATCGCGCGTTCACGCGAAGCGCAATGGCGACCCTGCCGGATCGAGCCGCGGGCGCTCAAGGACGTCGACGACTGGCTCGATCGCTATCGGCGCTTCTTCGACGAGAGCTTCGACCGCCTCGATGTTTATCTGAAGACGCTGCAAGCCAAAGATCCGAAAGCCAAACGACCGAAAGCCGAGCTGGGTGAGAAGGAGAGTAAACATGGCCGCAAAAAGTAGCCTCGATCTCGACAGCGACCCGCGATCGATCATCGGGGTGCGCGAATTCGACGCGCCGCGCGATCTGGTGTTCGCCGCCTGGACCGATCCGAAGCATTTGGCGCACTGGTGGGGACCGAACGGCTTCACCCACACGACCATGAGCTTCGATCTGCGGCCGGGCGGCGTCTGGCGCTTCGTCATGCACGGCCCTGATGGCCGCGACTATCAGAACCGCATCACTTTCGAAGAGATCGTGCCGCCCAAGCGCATCGTTTATCGCCATGGCGGCGACGACGACGTCGAACCGGTGCACTTCAAACAGACCGTCATCTTCGAAGACATCGGCGGCCGCACGCGCATCACCTGCCGTAGCGACTTCCCGTCGGCCGCCGAGCGCGACCGCCTGATCAAGGAATACCGCGCCGACACCGGCCTCGAACAGCACTTGGCGCGGCTCGACAACTATGTCTCGAACAGCACCAACCGTCGACGCGACAACGAACAGCCGGACGCCGCAACAAAGGAGCAACACGCATGAGGGCCGCCGCGCAAATATGTCACCCGGCCACCGGGCGTGAATTTTGCATCACGCGTATGTTCGACGCGCCGCGCGAGCTGGTGTGGCAATGCTTCACCGATCCGCTGCATATGAAAGAGTGGTGGGGCCCCAAGGGCGCGACGATTGTCGCCTCGACCATGGATTTGCGTGTCGGCGGGACCTATCACGGCGCCATGCGCGATCCCGAAGGCCGCGTCATGTGGGCAAAATTCGTTTATCGCAAGATCGTCGCGCCGGAGCGACTGGTATGGGAGCATTCGTTTTCCGACGAAGCGGGCGGATTAACGCGGCATCCGTTGAGCCCGACCTGGCCGCTCAAGCTGCTCACGACCGTGACGTTCGAAGAGACGCCGGAGGGCAAAACCAAGCTGACGCTGCGCTGGTCGCCACTCAACGCCGATGAGGAAGAGCGGAAGACTTTCGACGCGGCGCACGACTCGATGCGCGGCGGCTGGGCCGGCTCGTTCGATCAGCTTTCGGCCTATCTGGCCCGCGCCAGGACGGCGCACCGAGGAGAGTCGTAGTCGTCATTGCGAGCCTGGCGCTTTACTCACCAGCGGATGCGATCGTCGATTCACCGCTCCGCCGCCGGCGGCAGATATGACGCATCGAAGGCTGCGGCGGCCTTGTCCTTCGCCTTGAAGCGATAGGTGAGCGCCAGTTGCTCGATCGCGGCGGCAAAGCGGTCGGGTTCGACGCCGCCGAAGCCGTTCGCCTTGACCGCCGGCGTGACGATGTTGTCGCGGATCGCCATGCGCAGGCGCTCGAGCTCGACGTCCTTGCT
>Ga0210390_10003618_pt1 | contig 13219 bp, 9 predicted proteins | sample IncBWH11OmetaG_FD_161050 | JGI IMG/M metagenome (GOLD analysis project Ga0210390, IMG submission 161050) | Forest soil microbial communities from Barre Woods Harvard Forest LTER site, Petersham, Massachusetts, United States - Inc-BW-H-11-O ...
CATCGCAGCGCTGAAGCGCGCCGGTGTCGAGGCAGTGGCAGTCTGCTATCTGCACGCCTACCGCGACGCGCGCCATGAACGCGAGACCGCGGCAGCGCTCGCCCAGACGATGCCGGACGCCTATGTTTCGCTTTCATCGGACGTCTTCCCACAGATCAAGGAATTCGATCGCGTCTCCACCACGGTGGTGAACGCTTATGTGGGCCCGGCGCTGTCACGCTATCTGCGCCGGCTGGAACAACGACTGGTCGAAGCGGGTTACCACGGCCCGATTCTGATCATCCAGTCGCACGGTGGCGTGGCACCGATCGCCGAGTCCGCGCGGCTCGCGGCAGGCGGGGTGCTGTCCGGCCCCGCCGGCGGTGTCGCCGGCAGTCGTTACGCGACGCAACTGCTCGGCAGCGACAACCTGATCCCATTCGACATGGGAGGCACGAGCACGGACATCTGCCTGATCGTCGATGGGGAGCCAGCCCTGGTCAGCGGTCGCGGCATCGGCGGACATCGCCTCGCGCTGAACAGCCTCGACATCGTCAGTCTCGGCGCCGGCGGTGGATCGATTGGCCGTGTCGATACCGGCGGCATCCTGCATGTCGGCCCGCAAAGCGCCGGCGCGATTCCAGGTCCCGCATGCTACGGCCGTGGCGGCAGCGAGGCGACGGTGACGGATGCCAACCTGATACTCGGCTATCTCGATCCGGCGCATTTTCTGGGCGGCAGCGCGAAGCTCCATGCACGGGCTGCCGAGGCCGCGCTCGAGCGGTTGGCAGCAGCGTTGAGGGTTGACCGCATCGCCGCCGCAGAAGGTGTGCACCGCGTGGTCAACACCAACATGGCGGAAGGTATCAGGCTGGTGTCGGTGCGGCGCGGCGTCGATCCCCGCCGCTTCGCACTGCTTTCGTTCGGCGGGGCTGCGGGATTGCACGTGACCGACGTGGCGCGCCAGCTCGATCTCACCCGCGTCGTGGTGCCACGCGTTGCAGCGGTGCTCTCGGCCTGGGGCATGCTGGCGACCGATCTCCGCTTCGAGGTATCGCGGACGCATATCGGCGATACCGCACAACTGGATGGCGCGGGGTTGAAGCGTCTGTTCGCCGAGATGGAGCAAGAAGGGCTGTCGCGGCTGCGCGCCTCGTTCGATGGGCCGGTGCGCATGCATCGCTCGGTCGAGATGCGCTACGGCGAGCAGATCTTCGAGATCACCGTGCCGCTGGATGACATCGACTGGGACGCCGATGATCCGCTGCCGCAGATTGTCGAACGGTTCCACGACCGGCACGAGGGGCTTTACACCTATGCGCTCCGGGACCAGGGCGCGGTGCTGGTGAACGCGCGCGCTGCGGTGATCGGCGTGCTGCCGGGAGTGCCACAGGAACCAACGCTGACGAACCGCGACGCTGCCGCAGCGCGTGGCGAACGTCGCATCTGGCTGCGCGATTGGGTCACCGTGCCAGTGTTCGAGTTCGACACATTGTCGCCGGGTCAGGCGATCGTCGGTCCGGCGATCGTCGAATCAGCGATGACCACGGTGCTGCTGCGACCCGGAAACCGCGGGACGGTGACGCCGCATGGGTGGCTGGATATCGCGGTGTGACGCCCCCTCCCCTTGCGGGGACTGCATCGCGAAACTGATCGCCGATGGACTCCCGATGCGCACCTTTAATCCGATGCGCCGCAGTGTCCCGCTCGCCTTGTCGACGGGTCCTCCCTCGCTTGCGGCAACAAGCGAAACTCGACATGCTTTCGCCCAACAATCAACAGGGCTACAGGGGGCATCATGAACCGGCGGTCCTTTTTGCGGGCCGGAGCGGCTGGCATTGCGGCGTCGTCCCTGCCCCGCTTCTCGATTGCACAGCCAGCCAATGCGCGCGTGCTGCGCTTTGTGCCGCAGGCCAACCTGACCGTGCTGGATCCGATCATCACCACCGCCGCGGTCACGTTGAACCACGGCTGGATGGTCTGGGACACTCTCTTCGGGGTGAATGCGGCGCAGCAGGCGAAGCCGCAGATGGCCGAGGGCTACACGGTGTCCGATGACGGCCGCACTTATCTAATTAAATTGCGCCAGGGACTGAAATGGCACGACGGGGAGCCGGTCCGTGCGCAGGATTGTGCTGCAAGCTTGGCCCGTTGGGCGGTGCGCGACACGTTCGGTCAGACAGTTGCAAAATCGGTCGATGCATGGGGCGTTGCGGGCGATCAGACCGTCAAGGTCACGTTGAAGCGGCCCTTCCCGCTGCTGATCGACGCGATTGCCATGCAGACCTCGTTCATCATGCCAGAGCGATTGGCGAAGACCGATCCCTTCAAGGCAATTACCGAGATCGTGGGCTCTGGTCCATTTCGCTTCCTCAAAGACGAGTTCGTCGCCGGCAGCGCCGCCGCCTGGGAGAAGTTCGACGGCTATGTGCCGCGCCAGGAGCCGCCGGAATGGACCTCGGGCGGCAAGGTCGCTCACTTCCAGCGCATCGAGTGGAAGATCATTCCCGATGCGGCCACTGCGTCGGCGGCACTGCAGAATGGCGAGGTCGATTGGTACGAGCAGGCGCAGATCGATCTCGTGCCGCTGCTACGTCGCAACGCTGACATCGTCATCGCGCCATCCAATCCGCAGGGCTATATCGGTGGCATGCGGTTCAACTGCATCCAGCCGCCGTTCGACGATGTGCGGTTGCGTCGTGCCGTGATGGTGGCGGTGAACCAGGAAGACTACATGCGGGCGATCATGGGCGACGACCATTCGGCGTGGCGTGTGTGCCGATCGCAATATCCGTGCGGTACCACCTATGGCACCGAGGTCGACCTGCCGGTGCAGAGGGGCGATCTGGCTGCCGCAAAGAAGATGATCCAGGAAGCCGGCTACAACGGCCAGAAGGCGGTGATCATCAATCCGACGGACTTCGCCACGATCGGACCGCTGGGCGATATCACCTACGACATGTTCAAGAAGATCGGCATCAATGCGGAGTTGCAGGACACCGATTGGGGCTCGGTCGTCCAGCGGCGTGCCACAAGAGAACCGGTGGAGAAGGGTGGCTGGTCGGTGTTCCACACTTGGTTCACCGGTGGCTTCATCCTCAATCCGGTGGTCACCGCGCCGTTCCGTGCGCAGGGTGCAGCGGGGTGGTTCGGCTGGTATGACAATCCGAAGGTCGAGCAGTTGACGCAGGAGTGGCTGGACGCGGAGGACGAAGACTCACGCAAGAAGATCGCAGGGGCGATCCAGCTCGAGAACTATAGGCAAGCGCCGACAATTACGCTGGGGCAATTCCAGATCCCCACTGCGTACAACAAGAGCTTGGCGGGCAAGCTTGAATACACCGGGCCATTGTTCTGGAACATCAGGCGCGTGTGACGGGGACCGCCGCACGCAGCGGTTCGGGGGGCGGGTCCGGCGGTATCGGGATCGGAGGCGGCGGATCCTCAATCGGCAAGGGACCATCCGGATCAGGCTGCGGCGGCTCGCCGGGCGGCTTCGGTGGATCGGACAGCCTCATTCCGCAGGTTCTTCTGCGAGCGTCGCCTGAACAGGCGTTGCTGCCACCTGCCGTAGAGCCTCGCGTGCACGCGTCAGTGCGATCGACTGGGCGCTGTCGGGCTGAAGAGCAAACACCAGCAGCGATCGCCCGGTAACTTCGTATTCAGCACTGCTCATGAACCGCGGGGTCTCGGTGCGATCCGGCACATTGGTATCCAGCAGGCAGCGCCAGGTCTGGCCACCGACCACCTCGGGCAACTTGAACTTCACCACGTCATGGTACGCGTTGAGCACCAACAACACCGTCGCGTCCATCGACGGGCGTTTTATTCCGGTCGCCTGCGCGCGCCCATCCATCAACATGCCGAAACAGCGCGCATTGCCATCCTGCCACTGTTCCCCTTCGATGTCGGTCGCCGCCGGAGTCAGCCAGCGCACGTCCTTCACGTCGAGGTCGGCATTGTACTCGCCGGTCAGGAAGCGCGACCGGCGCAAAATGGGAAATGCCTGCCGCAGTGCGATCAGCCGGCGCACGAACTCAATGAGTGCGGCGCCGTCGTCGGAAATGTTCCAATCGACCCAGCTGATCGCATTGTCCTGCGCATAGGCATTGTTGTTGCCCTGCTGGGTCCGGCCAAACTCATCGCCTGCAAGCAGCATCGGCGTGCCCTGCGCGAGCAGCAGCGTTGCCAGCAGGTTGCGCGACTGCCTGGTGCGGAGCGCCACGATGTCGGGATCATCGGTCGGTCCCTCCACGCCATGGTTCCACGATAGATTGTCGGAATGGCCGTCCTGATTGTTCTCGCCATTCGCCTCGTTGTGCTTATCGTTGTACGAGACGAGGTCGTGGAGCGTGAAGCCGTCGTGCGCGGTGATGAAATTGACGCTGGACCACGGCTTGCGGCCGCGGCGGGCAAAGGCATCGGCGGACGCGGCAACGCGCGTGGCAAGTTCCGGCAGCTTGCCGTCATCACCCTTCCAGTATGCGCGTACCGTGTCGCGGAACTTGTCGTTCCACTCTGCCCAGCCGGGCGGGAAACCGCCGACTTGGTAGCCGCCGGGACCGATATCCCACGGCTCAGCAATCATCTTCACCTGCGACAGCACCGGGTCCTGCTGGCAGCTCTGCAAAAACCCATGCGACGCATCGAAGCCGTCATGCTGGCGTGCCAGTATGGTTCCCAGATCAAATCTGAAGCCATCGACGTGCATCTCGTTCACCCAGTAGCGCAGCGAGTCGGTGACCATCTGCAGCACGCTAGGATGATTGAGGTTCAGGGTGTTGCCGGTGCCTGTGTCGTTAATATAGTAACGCGGCTGGTCGGGTAGCAGTCGATAGTATGATGCATTGTCGATGCCGCGGAACGACAGTGTCGGGCCGCGCTCGTTGCCTTCGGCCGTGTGGTTGTAGACGACGTCGAGAATCACCTCCAGGCCGGCGTCGTGCAGACGCGCGACCATCTCCTTGAACTCAGAGAAAACGAAGGCCGGGACGGCGGAATAGCGCGGGTCCGGCGCGAAGAATCCGATCGTGTTATAGCCCCAGTAATTGGTCAGGCCCTTTTCCAGCAGATGCCGATCGTTGACGAATGCGTGGATCGGCAGCAGCTCAATCGAGGTGACGCCGAGTGAGCGTATATAATCGACCACCTCCTTGCGGCCAAGACCGGAGAACGTGCCACGCATCTCTTCCGGCACTGCGGGGTGCAATTTGGTCAGACCTCGCACATGCGCTTCATATAGAATGGTGCGGGCCCAAGGCACCTCAGGCCGACGATCCCGACCCCAGGTGAACGCGGGATCGATCACACGGCATTTCGGCATGAAGCGGGCATTGTCGCGGCGATCCAAGGTCAGATCAGCATCCCGTGCTCCAATCGTGTAGCCGAACAACGAGTTGTCCCAGCGCAGTGTGCCGACATATGCCTTGGCGTACGGGTCCAGCAGCAGCTTGTTCGGATTGAAGCGATGGCCGTTGCGCGGGTCGTACGGTCCATGCACACGATATCCATAGATGGTGCCGGGCCGCGTCTCGGGCAGATAGCCATGCCACACCTCATTGGTGTACTCGGGCAGCTCGATGCGCTCGAGTTCTGTGCGCCCTGAATCATCGAACAGGCAAAGCTCCACCTTGGTGGCGTTTGCGGAGAACAGCGCGAAGTTGACACCCAAACCATCCCAGGTCGCGCCGCGGGGGTTGGGCGAGCCCTCGCTGATACGCGACTTGCGGATGGCGGCTGGCATGATGGTTCCCCTTTGGCCCCGCATAGATGTGGTGGACGGCCCTTTCATTCCAGACAACTCTTGTTCAGGAGGTAAATCGCCCCAGCAGATAGCCGATCCCGACCGCGACGAGTGCCGCGGCGATCGGCTGATCCTTGATCACGTCGCTGAGCCGCGCGACCTGCTGCTGCGCCTGACCTGCCGCCTGGTTATACATGCCCTCCGCCTGCGTCTTGGCGTCGCCTGCGAAGTCACCCATTTTCTGTTGCACGCGCCCGCCCATTTCGCGGGCAGTGCCTTCGAACCTGTCACTCATTACCGCATCTCCTTGGAAGTGGTGCCCTGATTGGAAGTGGTGCCCTGAACGCGCGACCAGGCGTGCGGTTTCGCCCACGGTTCAAAAGTTCAGGCGCAGTCCCGGCTCCTCCCAGTCCAGTGCACCGAGGCGCCCCGTCGCCGAAAGAGTCACGTAGGCGGTGCGCATGTCTGCGCCGCCGAAGCAGATGTTGGTGGGGAATTCGTCGGGCATTGCAACCTGCCGCACGACCTTGCCGTCGGGGGCGATTACAGTGATGCAGCCCGCATGCAGCGTGGCGACAGCGACATTACCGCCGGCTTCGACTGCCAGGCTGTCGAAGCGCTGGAAACCGCCGAGACCGGCGATGAGCCGCCCCCCATGCGGTGACGGCCAACCTTGCTTCTTCACTACACCCGGCGACGCGATGTCGAATGCCCAAAGCCGCGCAGGCTCCGTGTCTGCGACATATAACTCCTTGCCGTCTGGCGAAAGACCGCAGCCATTGGGACTGAGGATCGGATACGCAACCTCGACTATTTTGGAGCCATCCGGCAAAGCATAGTAGAGGCCGCCATGATCGCGCGTGCGCGCGTAGCGTTTGCCGAGATCGGTGAAGTAGAAGCCTCCCTGCGTGTCGAAAACAAGGTCGTTCGGCGCCGACAGCTTGTGTCCGTTGCAATGCGAATAGAGTACGCGCGTGTCGCCGGTCTTTGGGTCGATGCGCTGGATGCATCCACCATCGTAGTCGTCGGCAGGACCGACCGCCATCCAGTGGCCTGGCGGATACTTGCCGCCGCCGTTGTTGCAAAGGTAGAGCGCGCCATCGGGGCCGATCGCGAGACCGTTGGGTCCGCCGCCGGCGTTGCCGACGGTCGAGCGCGCGCCATCCGCCCCGATGCGGGTGCAGCAGCGTCCGGCGATCTCGGTGAGGATGATCGCGCCGTCGGGCATCACCACGGGGCCTTCGGGAAAGCCAAAATTGCTCGCCACAATCCGCACATCGCTCATGCCCGTTCCCCCACCGGTTTGGTGACAGTGGGAGTCTGGCGCTGATGCAGCCTGCGTCAAGCCGCCGATTGGCAGCGGCGGTCACACGTGGCGGGATAATGCCTGAATGAGGAAGCCGATGCTGTAAAAAACGGTGGCCAGACCTCCACAGGCTACGCCGAAGGTCGCGAACAGGACTCCGACGCGATCCCAATCGAGCCGAAGATCGGCCGTGATTATTCCAGTTCTGGGCGTATCCACGGTCACTCCTTTGGACCAGAGCAGGCAGAGCGCGAGGCGTAGCAGTAGGGTCGAAGGGTCTTACGGTGAGACCCTTCTCGCCAGATTTTCACCATAATGCAAGCACAATCTCGCCACAATTGGCGGGCAGCGCGCCCGCGGGCTCGCTGACCGTGGCACCCGCCCGTGCTCCGCTGATGCATACGCAGCAAGCATGCCGGGTGAGGGATTTGAACCCCCGACCTTCGGTTTACAAAACCGCTGCACTACCACTGTGCTAACCCGGCAAAAGTTCTCGCCTCAATGACTTGGCTCGATCGCTCAGCCGCCAGTCAGAATTTCGCCCCCTTAGGCGCTAAGGGATCCCGCTTCGAGGCGCGGCGTCGATACGCTGGGCGGCGGCTTCCTGCAAGCTCGGAATTGCGCCGCTCTGGGTGCCCACCGTGACCGCAATTGGCGTATGGCGAGCCGACGAATGCCACCGCCCGGTGCACCCCGGGACCACAGCAGATCGGCGGGACGGGTGATGTCACAAGGCGTGAGGTGACAGGTTTGACCTTCGCCCGCGCCACAATCCGAACATGAACGTCTTGGTCACGCCGTCGGGCGTGCCGTCGCAGAAGTGGTGGAAATTCGCGGTGGTGTAATCTCCGGCTAGTGCAACGAGCCAGACTCGGCGGCGAGACGCCGAGGGAGATTACACCATGGAGAAGCATAGCAACGACAGTTCGCCGGGGTCGCCTGAATTGCTTGGCGCTGGTTGGTTCGATCCGATCGAGGCTGCCATCCGGGATCGGGTTCGTGGGTTCATCGAGGAGCTTGTTGATGCGGAGCTGGACGCGGCACTTGGGCGTCGCGCTATCGTCGCTCGGTATCGGCAGAAGCGGCTGGCGGAGCAGCCGGATATCGGCATGGACGACGGAACCGCCAGTTGCTTGGTTCATTTGGCCCGGTGACGATCAGCGTGCCACGCGCACGACTGAACAACACGGACGGGGTGAGCCGGGAATGGCACAGCGAGGCGCTGCCACGCTATGTGCGGATGACGAAGCAGGTAGAGGCGATGATCGCGGGCGCCTATTTGTCGGGCACCAACACGCGCCGGGTTCGGTGTGCACTCGGCGCGCTGTTCAGGGGGGCGGTCGGCAAGGATGTTGTCAGCCGAACCTGGCAGAAGGTGCAGACGGACTGGGAGGCGTGGTGCCGGCGCTCGCTGGCTGAAGAGGATGTTGTCAGACTGCGCCGGCGCCCGACCGAGGTCGCCTCGCGCAACAGTGCCACCTGCAGTCGCAGGCTACCATACTCAGGATGCTCGGTGAAAATCCGGTCGAGCCGGCGGCGAGATTGATAGCAGAAGTTTCCTCCTTACACCCGTGTCTCACGCCCTCTTTGGACCGGTCAACGCTTAGCTTACCCGACTGTCCGAAAAGCCGGCACCGCCGCAGGTAGCGAGCCGTCGAGCCCGCACAAGCCTTGTCAAGGCTTCGGCAGAGATACAACATGTCTTCTAACCGACGATAATGTTGGGGGAGAAAACGGCATGACGTTCCACCTTCGCCGATGGGCGCCGGTGCTTGCGGCAGGATTAATGCTCAGTTTGTGTGCCACCGCACTGGCCGCCGACCCAGAGATCGATGGCTTGTTGAAGAGCCCGGTCAGCAAGGATTGGGTCACCAACGGCGGCAACATGACCAACCAGCGTTACTCAACGCTGAAACAGATCAACACGGACAATGCCAGTCAGCTCAAGGGCGCCTGGATGACGCGCCTGAAGGGCTCGGGCATGGGTGGCAAGTACTCCGCCGAGGCTTCGCCGCTGATCAAGGACGGCACCATGTACGTCGTGACCGGCAATGACGACGTGTTTGCGCTCAAGGCAAAGACCGGCGAAATCCTATGGGAGCGCTGGTCCGGCATCGACCAGACCATATCGACGGTCTGCTGCGGATGGCTTAACCGTGGCCTGGCGATGGGCGAGGGTATGCTCTTCCTCGGCCAACTCGACACCAATGTCGTCGCGCTCGATATCAAGACCGGGAAAGAGGTGTGGAAGACACCAATAGAGAACTGGCAGAACGGCTACGTGATCACCAGTGCGCCGCTCTACTACGACGGCATCGTCTACAGCGGCATTGCCGGCGGCGAGTTCGGCACGCGCGGGCGACTGACGGCGCTCGATGCCAAGACCGGCAAGATCCTGTGGCGTTCTTATACGCTGCCTGCGCCGGGCGAGGTCGGCAGCGATACATGGCCCGCGGAAAATACGCCGGCGATGCGCGGCGGCGCGACGATCTGGAACACGCCGGCACTCGACCCCGAACTTGGCCTGGTTTATTTTGCGACTGGTAATTGCGGGCCGGACTACGACGGATCGATCCGCGCCGGCGACAATCTGTTCTGCGCCTCCATCATGGCGGTCAATGCCAAGACCGGCGCGTATGCCTGGCACTTCCAGGAGGTGCATCACGACCTCTGGGACTACGACGCGGCGAGCCCGGTGGTACTGTTCGATACGGTGATCAACGGGCAGCCTCGCAAGGGGATCGCCGAGGCCGGACGCACTGGTTGGGTGTATATACTCGATCGCACCAACGGCAAGCCGCTGGTTGGCATCGAGGAGCGTCCGGTGCCGCAGGAGCCGCTGCAAAAGACGGCCAAGACGCAGCCATTTCCGATCGGTGACAACACCGTTCCGACTTGCGCTCCACCACTGCCCGGCTTTGAGACGCCCGGCTGCATCTTCGAGGCGTTCTGGGCAAGCCCCGTCATTGTCCAGCCAGGCGGACAGGGCGGTACGAATTGGTCGCCGATGCCTTATAGCCCGGACACTGGCTTCTTCTACGTGCCGGGAACCATCCGGACGAGTACCTTCGTGCGCACCAACGACACGTGGAAGAATGGGCAGCGCTATGTCGGTGGTACCCAGGCGGCGCCGATCGGCTCGCAGTTTGGCGGCACGTTCACAGCGATCGACAGCCACACCAACAAGATCGCCTGGCAGCAGCAGATGCCGCATCGCATGGGTGGCGGCGGCGGCTCGACCGCCACCGCCGGCGGTCTGCTGCTGCGCGGCGAGCCCGACGGCAATTTCGTGATCCTCAACGCCAAGACGGGCAACAAGCTTTGGTCGTTCCAGACCGGCTTCGGCGCGGATGCACCTGCCGTTGTGTATGAGGTAGACGGCGACGAGTACATCACGATCGTCACAGGCGGCAACTCGATCCAGGGAAGCGCCACCGGTGATGCCGTGTGGACATTCGCCCTGAAGGGAAACGTTCAGCCGCTCTGGCCGCCGCCGCCGCCATTGGACGTGGCGTTTCCCCTGGGGCCGATCGCCGCCGGCGTGAACGCAGTCAAGATTGCGGACAACAACGTGGAATACTCCTACTGGCCGGCCCGCACGCGGGTGAAGGTGGGGACTGCCATTACGTTCACCAATGCCGGCAGTATTCCCCATTCGGCGACCGCGGCCGCAGGCGAGGAGGGCAAGTGGGATACCGGTCTGCTTGCAAAAGGTGAATCAAAGACCATCACCTTCGATGTGCCCGGAATCCACTACTACATTTGCACCCCGCATCCGTGGATGTATGGACAGGTGATTGTCGAGAAGTAGCAGAGAACGAAATGCGGGCACCTGGCGTCGACCGATCCATCGGCGCCAGGGTTGCTTTGCATGCTGCTGCCGCGGTCCTGTCACTAACCGTTCTGCTGATCTGTGCTGCGGCTGAGTCCGGGGGTGTGAGCGACGCCTGGATCATGACCATGGTCCGCAGGCACTGTGCCATGTGCCACTCGGAAAATCCGTCGCACACGATGCTGCTGGGGCAGCAGCCGCCCAAGGGTGTGGTTCTGGAGTCCATCGAAGACGTACGACGCTTCGCACCCCGCATCGCGGAGATGGTGGTGCGGAAGAAGTCGATGCCATTCGGTAATGAGACCGCGATGACCGAGGCCGATCGCGCCAGGTTCGCGCAGTGGTTGGCCGCTCAGTAGCAAGCGCTGTCAGGATGATGATGTGGCAGCGGAAGCTACCGCCATTGCGTCAGCGGCTCTCCTGCCAACTGGCCCGCACCTGGATCTCGCATTGGAACTGAAGCGGTCCCTGGCAATAGCCCTGCAGACATATCCGTGTGTTGTCGGTATCGACCCTGGTCCGCGCCTCCGCCTTCTCGACCTTCCAGTCAGGATCACCGCCAGGGTCCATCATCCGCGCAGTAACCACCTCCGTCTTCACCGAATCTGGCACGATCTTCCAACCAACTTGCGCATTGGCGCAGCTCTCGTTCGTCAGCAGATGACTCGGCGTTTCCGCACGCAGTATCAGTGCAGTCTCGTGCACCTCAAGTCCGTTTGTCACCGTCCTTGTCTCCGCATTCGCCTGCACAGATCCGCCACTCGTCAGTGCGACCACAGCCAGTGCGCATGTGAGGAGCTGATATCGCATGTGGTCGCCTTCTTCTGCCATTCCTGCCGGGGTGAGCGAGCGCGTGCGCGTATTTGGACTCTACCTCATCCTGGCGCCACGCAAAACATGATCGGAAGCCAGCGTGACAACGACAACGTCGGCTGGTAGCGTTCGAAGAACAAAAGCCGGGGCAGGAAATGGTGGAGGGTGAGGCAGAGTCTTGCGAGCGCGGGCGCACCGGCCCGCAAGAAACTTGCGAGACTGGCGATGTCAGTCAAACGTCGCCGACCGAAGCTCCACGAGGCGCGCCGTGCCCTTGTGTGGTCGCAACACCCAGGCGGAGGACGTTGCTTGCCGCCGGCGTCGGCCTTGGTGTCGACCTCGCTGCACGCGTGGCGGGTGCACAATCCGATGCGGCGCATGCCCGCCCGAAGGCAGGCGATCTGCTGGTAAAGGTGGGTGATACGACTCCACTTGGCCCGGATAGTCTCTCGGTGGGTGAGGGTCAGATCATGACATGGCCTATGGACCCTGCGGAGAAGGTCGTGCGCGACGGCTCACGGCTCAACAAGGTGTTGCTGGTCAGGCTGGACCCCGCAAGCCTCGACCCGCAGACCAAGGACCGGGCGGCGGATGGGGTCGTAGCCTACTCGGCAATCTGTCCCCACACCGGCTGCGAGGTGGTCAACTGGTCCGCTGAACGCCAAATTCTCGAATGTCCATGCCACAACTCTCAATACGATCCTAAGGCAGGTGCGCGCGTCATCGCTGGCCCGTCGCCGCGCAGCCTGGCGGCGCTGCCGCTGGGCGTTACGAACGGAAAGCTGACCGTCACGCGGCCATTCATCGGTCGACTGGGTATTCAGCAAATGTGACATGCAACTCGTCTAACCGCGACGGGTGCGACCAAAGCTATCCAGCGGCCGATACAGAAAGGGGAAACAAATGTCCAACAGACCAAATGTGTGGCGTACCACCGCCGGCGCTGCCCTCACGCTGGGATTGCTTGCCTCATCAGCGCTTGCTCAGGTAGCGCCCACTACGCCGTCGGCGCCGCCAGCCGCACCAGATCCTATGCCGCCAAATGGCGACCCGGTGGCCGCGCCGGCAGCGCTTACGCCAGCTCTTGCTGCGTACAAGTCGGTTACCGCCGATCGGTTGACCAAACCGGATGATGGCGACTGGCTGATGTTCCGCCGCACCTACAACGGCTGGGGCTACAGTCCGCTGGACCAGATCACCACGGCCAATGCATCGCATCTCCACCCGGTGTGGAGCATGGCGACGGGGCAGATCGAGGGTCACCAGGCGCCGCCGATCGTCAACAACGGCGTCATGTTCGTGGCGACGCCCGGCAATCAGGTTCTGGCCGTCAACGCCAAGACCGGCGATCTTCTGTGGCGTTTCAAGCGGCCGATCCCCGAGGATCAATTCCTGCTGCATCCGACGAGTCGTGGCGTCGCTCTGTGGGGCGACAAGGTGTTCTTCGCGGCATCCGACGCCACACTTGTCGCGCTGGACGCAAAAACCGGCAAGGAGGCCTGGAACGCCAAAGTGGAGGACTATGCCAAGGGCTATTACATGTCAT